>Ga0123357_10001302_pt1 | contig 26330 bp, 21 predicted proteins | sample TergutEmb28metaG_FD_89873 | JGI IMG/M metagenome (GOLD analysis project Ga0123357, IMG submission 89873) | Embiratermes neotenicus P4 segment gut microbial communities from Petit-Saut dam, French Guiana - Emb289 P4 | ecosystem: Host-associated > Arthropoda: Insects > Digestive system > Gut ...
CAGACAGAAGCGGCTTGTATCGGACGACAAGGCTCCGATCAGCCCCGAAAGATGCAATATTTGTACTCCTTCCTGACCAAAAAGACGATCCAAATCAAAATCTTTTACGTTTAGCGTGCGACCGACTTCTCCGGCACGGTCGTTCCAAACGCGAGGTCCACGCGAACCGAAACCACTGTCGGCAATATTAATCTGATGACGCAATCCCCAGGGACCACCCTGCCCTACTTCCTTTCCTTCGTAGCTCAGATTACGGCTACGCAAGTTGTCTTTGATAAATTGGGCAATCGGACTGCCTTTGACAAAAGTGGTTAATACCTTGACAGGCAATCCTAAATAAGCGGGAATGCTTGCTACATTCGTTTCGGCACTCGTCGCCTGCATAAATAATTGATCGCTCTTATGAATCGGTTGACCTTGAGCAACCGGCGTCAAACGGATTCCCATACTGGTCGGAACTACCAACGACCATTTATAATTTTCTTTTAATTTCATAAAAACCTTTGTTAATACATACAAATGCAAATTTACATATTTTTTTACAAGTAATTATTTTTTTCTGGAAAAACAATTCTTAAATTGGTTAATTGTAAATTATATCGTACTTTTGCGCACAATAAAATTTCATTCAATAGAATATGAATACTGTTGATTTTGATTTGACAAAGATTAAAGGACTCATTTTTGAAGTAGATGGCGTGCTTTCTCTCGACGTTATTCCATTGCATCCTTCAGGAGAACCGATGCGGGTGATTAACACTAAAGATGGGTATGCTATGCAATTAGCCGTAAAACAAGGACTTATATTGGGAATTATCAGCGAATGCAATACGCCGGCTGTTCGGAAACGTTTCGAAGGTCTCGGATTCCAATACATGTATCTTGGATCGAAAAATAAGATGAACGACTTTCAGGATTTTCTCTATAAGACCGGTTTATTGCCGGAAGAAATTTGCTATGCCGGCGCCGATATGCCTGATTATGAAATCATGCAAAAAATGGGCTTTCCTGTATGTCCTGCCGATGCCGTTCCCGAAATCAAATCAATAGCCGCTTACATTTCTCCGAATAATGGCGGGCAGGGAGTAGGACGCGACATCATCGAAAAACTATTGAAAGCACAAGGTAAATGGATGCAATCCAATGCTTTTGCATTTGGTTGGTAGCACGAAAAATTACTCTTTTTAATAATAGTTGCTTTCCGGAGCGCCCAAATAACTTGGTTTCAATCCTCCTGCGTCTAAAATAATTTTCTGCAAAACAATTCCCGGATCCAATACTCTGAATCGTAAAACATGTTTTCCTGCCAAAAGGTCATGTTCTGTTGTTGATTTTATAATACCTTCAGCTTGCCATTGCCCCAATTCGCCACGGTAGTTTCCGTTGAAATTAACGATTTGCTCTTCTCCTCCATCGAAAGATACTGCATAGCGCAAGCCTTTATTGGCATTGAAATTCAATGTGGGGGAAAGGAAAACGGTTAATTGGCACTTGCCTTCGCTCTTTAATTCCATATCATATTCGAGGTAAACAGGGTCGTCGAGAGCAGGTGTAGCAGTTACAGGAAAAGTAGTTATTCCGGAAAGCGTTCTTCCCAAGCCGGGAATTACTTTCCAATAAATCGTTCGGCCGTTTTGTTTTCGCGCATAATGTTGGGCTTCCATAGAGACATATCCGTCATTTTCAAGAAATAACGGTAAACCTAAAAAAATTAAATAAGAAAAATCCGGCATTACGTTGTGAGGTGGTTGTTGCCAATCGGTATAACCGATGCGCGTTTGATCCATCATGTGAGACCATTTTCCACCCGCTATTTGCTGATTGTAATGTATGGTCAGCAATGAATCCTGTATAAAGCAAGCCTTGACTTTATCCGCCCAAACATTTTCCTGCATATCATTTTCCTTCATATCACTTTTTGCTGCGTAATATTTGTTTTTTGCTAAAGCGTAATACATTTCATACAGATTAGAGCAGGCATTGATTGGAAACAAAACCAACTGGTCGAAAGCATCTCTATATTGCGGTTCTATTTGATTATACAAACGCAAAGCATCCAATGCCAAGTCCTTGTAATCATTTGTAACACGTTCAAATTCGTTATAGTTTTCCAGACTGTAGGTTTTTGCGTCTAACATTTCAGGCGTAACGCGGCGATTGTATTTTGAATACAGATTGATCATGCGGGCGGATTCTTTGGCGTATTTTTCCCCGAATTGCTGCGCGCACCACTGTTCGGTATGCAACGAAAGATTGTCCGGATTAAACCGGTTGGGATTCCAAGCCATATCTAAGAAAAAGCTGATAGGATATTCCATTGGTTTCAAATCGCCTACGTTGACCACCCAGATTTTATCGACTCCGTATTGATAAGTCAGGTTCATTTGTTCCCAAACACGGGGAATCGGGCTGATATTGATCCACTTGGAATTACGCGGTCCGCCAACGTAATCGAAATGATAGTACATGCCGTAACCGCCTTCTCGCTTTGGTGCGTTCAGATTTGGAAGTTTCCTTACATTTCCCCAATTATCATCGCACAGCAAGAGCGTGACATCGTCGGGAACGCGCATGCCTTTGTCGTAATAGTCCTGTACTTCTTTGTACAAAGCCCATACTTGCGGCGTCTGTTCCGCTTTTTTCCCTGTCGTTTTGGTTATAATTTTTCGCTGGTCTTTAATAATTTTCTCTAACAAAGAGATGTCGCTTTTTTCGCTCATCGGTTCGTCGCCGTCGCCGCGCATACCAACGGTTACGACTTTTTCGAAGTCTTTCATCCGTTCCATGCCTCCTGTCCAGAAATTGCGCAACACTTCCGGATTTTTATCGTAATTCCAGTCGCCTTTTCCGTAACGCCGCCATTCGTCGTGAGCGCGTCCCATCGGCTCGTGGTGGGAAGTTCCGATGACTATTCCGTATTCGTCCGCCAACGTTCCATTTAAAGGATCATCGTCGTAGAAAGCGCTTCCCCACATGGCGGGCCATAAGAAATTCCCTTTCAGGCGTAAAATCAGTTCAAACACTTTTTCATAGAATTGATGATTGAATCCGCCGAAAGTGGAATTTGCCCAACCGGTCAATGCAGGCGCTTCGTCGTTCAGGAAAATGCCTCGGTAACGAACAGCAGGTTCTCCGTCGGTATAAATACCTGGCTTTACGGACATGAATTCCCGTTTGACGACCGGAACATCCGCCCAGTAATACCAGGGGGAAACTCCTATTTGGGACGACAACTCATAGATGCCGTAAATCGTTCCCCGTTTGTCGCTTCCGGCAATGACTAAGGCTTTTTCGATGCCATCCGCCGGATTTGAAACAACGGTAATCAGGTATTTTTCAATTTTCCCTGTCAACTCTTGAGCGGGTATTTTTCCGTTTTTAATTAATTGGTCGATTATAGCCGACCTACCGACTGTTCCTATGATTATTGCCTGTTTGCCGGTCCCTTCCGCCGGCGTGCTGCCGGTAACTTTGCGGAAATCGTCTTTCAAATCGGCGACTGCACGAAGTACGCCTTTTTCGTCTTGCGCGTCCGCCAGTATATTGGCAGGTTTACTATTGACGATCAGCGGAAAATAAGAAGATTCACCGGCTATGGGAAATACAAACTGTTCAACGCCGAAAGTCGTTTGTCCTTGCATTAGTTCACAATGGAACAAATTCAGAACAGGGATTAAAAATGCGGCGATTAGTAGTTTTAGGGGGTTCATATTGTTATTTTATTTTACAATGTAATTATTAATATTCCTTTTTTCTTTGCTGAAATCTACTCCAACTTTTACTAATTTTCGTGCATCTAATTGATAGGGCAACAGATAACCTTTATCATCAATTTGTTTGAGAGCTTCTTCTGCGCTACCGTCTAATTTAAATTCAAATACATAGATGTAATCCTTTGTTTTCACGACTGCATCCGCCCGTCCGCTTGCGCTACGTACTTCGGCGTCTATATATTGTCCAATCAACGTAAAGACAATGTAGAAAACAGCTTGATAATGACGCTCGTTGTCATTAGTCAATTCGTATGGAATTTTCGCAAAAAACACTTTTAAGCGTTCCATAAATGCGTTTGTATCTCCCGCTTCAAGTTCACGGCAAAATTTAGCAATATGAAAATCGGTTTCATCATTCGTTAATGCTGTATAATACGGCGCAAGAAATTCCAGGAATCCATATCGAACTTCGTTGTTAGGAAATCCCAACGTATATAATCCGAATTTTCTATCGTAGTTTACTATAGTCAGATAACCGCTTTGATAAATCATGGGTATCGGATTTTTGACGTCAACGCGATATTCCATGAATGCAGACTGTCTTAATTCTATTCCCTCCATCAACAAGCGAAGATCATAATCGCTCTCTTTTAATAAATCAACCAAATAAGTCGGCGTGCCCGTTTGAAACCAATAGCTGTCGAAATCGCTAAATCTTAATGAATTAAGCACGCTAAACGGATTGAGCATACCTCCGACGTCAGGCGCAAAATGATAGCCGTCATATTGTTGAGTCATTTTTTCTACAGCTTCATCGAAAGTCATATTCTGTTTGCCGGCTAAGACTCTTAATTCCGGAATAAACACCTGTAACAGTTCATCTTTGGTGATTCCGCACAAAGAAGCATATTCAGGTTTGGTACTGATATCTACCAATTGATTCAAATCGCTGAATACGCTGACCTGCGCAAATTTGGTAACGCCTGCCAGGAAGGCAAAACGCAAATAGCGGTCGGAACTTTTCAGAACGCCATAAAATGCTTTCAGCGTTCTTCGATATTCATCGGATAATTTTTCGTCAAGAATTGCGGATAACATGGGTTTGTCATATTCATCAATCAAAACGACAACACCTTTACCGGTTTTTTCGTAAGCACGCCGGATAACTCCGGCAAAGCGGTCTGAGAGCGTTTGTTCGCGTTCTTCTTTTTCATATTTGTCTTCCCATTGTTCAATATAACGCGATAATATTGCATCTAACCCTTTTACGCTGTCGTATTTTTCGGCATTCAAATCCAAATGCAAAACGGGAAATTTTTCCCATTGGGTTTCCATTCCTGCAACGGCAAGTCCTTCAAACAAATCCTTTCGTCCCTCAAAATAAGCTTCAAAAGTAGAAAGTAACAAACTTTTCCCGAACCGGCGGGGGCGGCTCAAAAAATACGGGACAGAAGTAGAGGCTAACTGATAAACAATAGCCGTCTTATCGACATACATATACCCTTGTGTACGAAGTTTTTCAAAGGATTGTATGCCTATCGGAAGTTTACGTACCTGTTCCATGATACATTTTTTTACAAAGATAATATTTCTTAATGAGAAACTGCAAAAGGAGATAATAAAATCCGTCAACTGTTGCCTTAATAACACGATCAAGTTGCTTTGATAACAAAGAAAAAACACTATCTTTGTCTGCGTTTTTTGAAGCGTATATTTTAAGAGCCGATTGATTATGCATCATTTTTCTTTTTTTTTATTTGCTTTTATTATTTTTACCCTAATTAACGGCTACGTTTTTTACCGGAGTAAACAAGCGTTGCCTCAGTCGAAAACCGTTCGGATAATTTATTGCGTTATTTATTTTTTCCTTTTTTCCGCTTTTATCTTTGCGATGCTGGGAAGAAATGTTTTTCCGCTGGTCGTTCAGAAAATCCTGTATTTTCCCGGAACCATCTGGATGGGTATGGTGCTGTACTTATTCCTCTTTTTCCTTCTGACCGATTTTCTGTATTTAATTATTCGGATTTTTCATCGCCTGTCGTCGGCGGCTACTAAGCAATATTGTAAAATTCAGGTTTTTTCGGGATACATATTGGTTTTATGTGTTGTTGCTTACGGATATTATCAATTCTCACACCCTCAAATAGTCGAACAAAAGATCGAAATAGCAAAAAAAGCCGGCGGTTATAAGCATTTAAAGATTGTAGGCGTCAGCGATTTGCATTTGGGAATAGCGATCGATAAAAAACGGTTGGAACAATATGTCCGGTTAATTAACGAACAGCATCCGGATTTGGTGGTTATTGCCGGCGATTTGGTTGATAATAACGCTTTGCCCCTGGAAAAAGAGCAGATGTGGGAAACGGTAAACCAGCTGCAAGCGCCTCTCGGGACGTATTTTTGTTTGGGCAATCATGAGTACTTGAGCGGTATTGACGCCAGTATGAAATTTTTACGTAAAACGAATATGCATTTATTAATTGATAGCTCGGTCGTGATAAATAACAGTATCCAACTCATCGGACGTGACGACAGGCAGGGAATGAAAAATCATCACCGGAAATCTTTGAATGAACTGGTAAAAAATATGAATGATTCTCTGCCGATGATCCTTCTTGATCATGAACCTTTCCATTTGAATGAAGCGGAAGAAAACGGAATTGATTTGCAATTTTCAGGACATACGCATCATGGACAGCTTTTTCCGGGTAATCTTTTAACAGACAGAGTGTATGAACTTGCCTACGGTTACAAACAAAAAGGAAATACGCATTATTATGTTTCTTCCGGATTAGGTTTGTGGGGTCCTCCGCTGCGAATCGGCACCTGTTCAGAAATAGTTGTTTTCAATATTGAATTTAAATGATTACCTTTGCAGCTTGTAACTCAAAAATATGATAACAATAGACCAACTACGGGATGTATTGGAGCGCGAGCAAGCGCTGAGGGGGTATCTTTGACATTGATGCCAAAACGATTCAGTTAGAAGAAGAAGAGCTTCGCACGCAAGCGCCCGATTTTTGGGAAGAACCCAAACGAGCCGAAGGGCAGATGCGGAAAGTCGGCGAAATTAAATCGTGGATTATTGCCTACAATGAAATCAAATCGGCTGCTCAAGAATTGCAGTTGGCTTTTGATTTTCAAAAAGAAGGTATTACTACCGAAGAAGAAGTGGACGAAGCCAGCAAGCATGCAATCGAGTTGCTCGAAAAATTAGAATTAAAAAACATGCTCCGTCTGGAAGAAGACCATTTGGGCGCCGTATTGAAAATCAATGCCGGCGCAGGAGGAACGGAAGCTCAGGACTGGGCGGAAATGCTTTACCGCATGTACAGCCGCTGGTGCGAAAGCAAAGGCTATAAAGCGACTGTCACCAACTGGCTGGATGGCGACGATGCCGGAATCAAATCGGTCACCCTGCAAATCGAAGGCGACTACGCTTTCGGATATTTGAAAAGCGAGAATGGCGTTCACCGCCTGGTGCGCGTATCACCTTACAATGCACAGGGGAAGCGAATGACTTCTTTTTCGTCGGTCGCCGTAGTTCCTTTGGTCGACGACACGATCGAAATTGATGTGAATCCCGGCGATATTACATGGGACACGTTCCGGTCGAGCGGGGCTGGGGGACAAAACGTCAACAAAGTGGAAACAGGCGTCCGTCTGCACTATAACTACAAAGACCCCGATACGGGCGAAGTGAAGGAGATCGTTATTGAAAACACGGAATCGCGCTCGCAATTCGGAAATAAAGACAACGCTATCCGCCTTCTGAAATCTCAGTTATATGAATTGGAATTGGAACGGCGGCGCAAAGCGTCTGCAAAAATCGAAGCAGGCAAAAAGAAAATCGAATGGGGTTCGCAGATTCGCTCCTACGTTTTTGACGACCGCAGGGTGAAGGATCACCGGACGGATTATCAAACCTCCAATGTCGGCGCAGTGATGGATGGCGATTTGGATAATTTTATTAAGGCTTATTTGATGGAGTTCGGCGGCAGTTAAGGAATGCGAAAAATTACTTATAATGACTTAAAATTGCCTCTCTTAATTTTTTACAATAGTAACATAAAAAATAATAAAATCATAACTTATGCGGAAAAATAGTTTTTTTCTTTTATTTATTTTTTACAATGCGCTTGCTTTTCAGGTATTTGCTCAAAATAATGATAGTATTTTGGTCAAGGAAAGATATTTTGGAGCGCCGTTGCTGAAAGTATTGCACGATTTTGAAACCAAGTATGCAATGCCGTTAAAATACGATTCCACCTTGGTTTCTAAATACATTTACGACAACCTTTATTTAGGTACGCCTCGCCAAACGGCTTTTGACGCTATTTTCAGAGATGTAACCGATTTGACATATTTCATTGATGAAAATGGCGTTTATTCTATCATCTTAAAAAAGAATATACCGAGGAACCGGACAAAACTGGAAAATAAACGGTATGCGGGGATGGCAAGCCGCAAAGATCTGACTGTTACCGGAAGAATCAGAGACCAGACCAATGGAGAGCCTCTGCCGTTTGCGTCCGTCTATGTGCTTGGAAACAATATTTCCACCAGCACCAATACCGATGGGTATTTTACCTTATACAATGTGCCCTCCGATACGGATGTTTTGGTATTCAAATATTTGGGATACGAAACGCAATATTTTTATTTGTCGCCCGAAGTGAAGGTGGAAAATCTGTTCGTGGAATTACAACCTGCCATTAGTACGCTGGACGAAGTGGTGATTGTGAAAGAACGCGAAGATGTTTTGAAAATTCCGGATCTTTCAATAGGCGTTATTCAAACTACCGCAGCAAAAATAGCCGATTTGCCGGCGCTTGGAGAGAAAGACCTTTTCCGCACATTCCAGTTAATGCCGGGAATTTCGGGCAGTAACGAATCCTCAGCCGCTATGTATGTGCGTGGCGGAACTCCCGATCAAAACTTGGTTTTATACGACGGCTTCACCATTTATAATCAGGAACACATGATGGGCATATTCAGCACTTTTAATACCAACGCCGTGAAAGATGTGCAGTTATTTAAAAGCGGTTTTGAAGCTAAATACGGAGGACGTTTGTCGAGTGTGATGGAGATTGTCGGGAAAACGGGTGACGATAAACAGTTTAATGCAGGTGGCGACATCGGGTTTCTGGGAGCTAACGCTTTCTTGGAAGTGCCCCTCAAAAACGAAAAAGGTTCATTCTTTATCGCCGGACGCAGATCATTTCAAAGCTTTATGTATGATAAATTTACGAGTGTCTATTCAAAAGATGAACAAACGATGCCGGGCAGCGGCGGACGTTTCAATCGCATGAATCAGGTAAAACCAAAGTCATATTTTGATGATTTGAACGCTAAATTAACTTACAATCCTACCAAACGGGACATTGTTGCACTCAGTTTTTTTGATGGCGGGGATGTGTTGGATAACTCCCGCGATGGTTTCGGAAGCTCATTTATCAGTGGAAGCATTACCGATAAAACCAACTGGGGAAATACAGGCGGCAGTTTAAAATGGTCAAGGAATTGGAACGATAGGTTATACTCTAATATATTGGTTTCTTTTTCGGATTATTACAGTCTGCGCGACCGGTCAAATAACACCACCAACACCGCCGGAAATGCCGCCGTGATGTTCGATATGAATACGAATGAACATAATAATCTGTGGGATTATTCTTTGAAATTGGATAACGAATACAAAATCAGTAGAAAAAACAACTTGGGATTCGGTTTGAACTATTCCAATTACCGCATCGATTACCGTTATTCGAGCGATTCAACCAATATTCTGAATATGAAAAATAAAGGTAATTTGTTAGCTGCATATATTCAGGATAAAGTGACATTGGGGGAACGATTGACCATTTCTCCCGGATTACGTTTTTCGTATTTTGACGTTACTTCGCAAATTTATACGGAACCACGCCTGCAAGCCTTTTATAAAATCAATGAAAGGTACAAATTGAAAGCTTCAGTCGGACATTACTACCAGTTTGTGAACCGGATTGTGAGGGAAGATATTTCGGCAGGAAGCCGCGATATATGGTTATTATCGGATAATAAAGGGATTCCGGTAAGCGACGCTTTCAACTACGTAGCAGGAGGAAGTTACGAAACGAAAGATTTCTTGTTCGATGTGGAAGCTTATTATAAGAAATTGAATCACTTAAGCGAATATACCTTGCAGTTTGCCAATTCTTTCTTTAATAATTCCGGATATCAGGAATTCTTTTACAACGGGAAAGGTTATTCGCGAGGCGTGGATTTCCTTTTGCAAAAAAAATACGGCAAACTCACCGGATGGCTGGGTTATACTTTAAGCGAAGCCCGGGATTGCTTTCCCGTTTACGGAAATGGGTATTTCCCTGCCGACCAGGATGTGACAAATGAATTTAAAATAGTGCTGACCTATAAGCCTATTCGCGATCTAACTATTTCCGCTACATGGATTTATGCAACCGGAAAGCCCTATACGGAACCTATCGGCGCTTACATACTCGATACCCCTAATAACGGAAAAATGAGTTTTATCGTTGCGGATAAAAAAAATAATGCACGCTATCCCGATTATCACCGCATGGATTTATTGGCAAAGTATGATTTGTCGTTTATCAAAGAATTTAAATCAAGTCTGAGCCTTTCATTATTCAACGTTTACGACCATACCAATGTTTGGTACAGGGAATATTCATACGACCAGATGGTAGGTATTACGGAAACGAATATCAACCTGTTGGGATTTACGCCTAACATTACGTTAAGTTTTCAATTGAAATAATTTATTTTTATATGAGAATCAACATTTTTTTTAGTTATTGCCTGCTGTTTGTCGCCTGCTGTTTCTTGCCGGGGTGCGGCGAACCTTTGATGAAATACGACATCAATACGGATACGCCCATTGTGGAAAGTTATTTGCAGGACGGGGACAATGGCATAACAGTGAAAGTTTATAGCATGGAAGAGTATCTAAAAGATGATTATAAACTGTCCGACCCGATCAGCCGGCTAAATGTGAACGTCAACAACAATGAATTAACGGAAACGGCGCCCGGTCAATATTACTTTGATTTGGGAACAGATACGATTAGAGAAGGAGAAACGTTCAACCTGCAATTCGACTTCAACGGGAAAAGTATTGAAGCATCGACAACAGTTCCAGCTCCGATTCATTCGCTTACAGTTGATCCGGAATCTCTTGAATTATCGTCTTCCTATTTTGATTTTTCCGATACAACTCAGGTTCTTGTGTCGTGGGATGATCCCGATAACAGTTACTATCAGATATATATATCGAGTCCCAGCAGTCAGGACTTACCTTCTTTCGGTATCTTTAACCGCCGTGTTATGCAACCGTTTCAAGGCAGTTCTTGCCGGATTAGTGCGGGTGAATTTCGGGTCGCTGGAACTCACACGATATACGTTTACCGTGTTTGCAAGGATTACGCCGAAATCTATGAACGTGTCAGCGCTTCCGATTTGGCAAATCCGGTCAGCTATATAAACAACGCTTTCGGTATTTTCACTTCTATGAATGCGGCAAAAATAAATGTTACAGTATATAAAGCAAGCGAATAAGATCAATTTTTTGCCCACCGGTTTTTACCTTGAAACCTCCTAAAAGGATAAAACTCTTTCCTGACAATAATTGCCGCAAATGCGATAAGGAAGAGCGTTCGATATGCCAAACGCAGAATTTCATTATTGATTTGCGGATACATGGCTACGGCATAGAATATTGCAACCAGTACAAAATAAAGAAAAATATTCTTTAAATCGTATTTTACAGGGTAATATTTTTGTCCGATAAAATAGGATATGGTCACGATGATTAAGTTGCATATCAATGTCGCCCAGGCGCTGGCAATATACCCAAAAACAGGGACAAAAATCAGATTGATGCCGACTTGTATAAAACAGCCGAAAATGGAGAAATAAGCGCCGTATTTTGTCTTGTCGGTTAGCTTATACCATACCGAAAGATTGAAATATACTCCGAAAAACAATTCGCCAAGCATAGCCACCGGCACAATAACAGCGCCTGCTGTATAATTTTTACTGACCACATATTTTATTATATCGAGATAGAATACAACAGCCAGAAACACGAGTAAAGCAAAGATTATAAAGTATTTCATCGCATCGGCATACGGTTTTGTACTGCTGCTCTCTTTGTTTTTGCCGAAAAAGAAAGGCTCGTAGGCGTACCGGAATGCTTGCGTGAACATGGTTATAATCACGGTTATTTTCAGGCAGGCATTGTAGATGCCAAGCTGGCTGAACGCTTCATCGGGATTGCTAAAAAGAAAAGGATAAGTCAATTGAGCCACCGTCTGATTGATTACTCCCGCCACTCCCAGTATCAACAGAGGAAACGAATATTTCAGCATCCGTATGATTAAAGAACTTTCGAACCGGAACTTCAGCCCTTTCATTGTTGTCGGTATCAACAATAACAAAACGACAAAAGAAGCAAGCAGATTAGCAAGGAATATATATCCGATGCCAACGACGGGATTATAGAACTTGTTTATAGCCAAATGAGGATAATTCTTGTATATCCACGGGCAAACGACTAAAAACAGGACATTAAAAAATATATTGAATACGATGAATGTAATTTTCAGTGTGGCAAACCGTATGGGTCTTTTCTGATACCGGAGATAGGCAAAAGGGATCGTCATAAAAGCGTCCAAAGCTACGACAACCGTCATCATCAAAATATGCTCCTTGTGTTGGGTATATTCCATCCAGGATGAAACGGGATTAATAAAAGAGAAGCATAACAAAATGAATAACAGAGACGTAGTAGCCAAAGAAATAAGGGATGTGGCATATACCTTGTCGGGATTTTCTTCTTTCTTATTCATAAAGCGGAAAAAGCCCGTCTCCATTCCATAAGTAAGAAGCACCATAAACAAAGCGGTGTATCCGTATATATAGCTTACCTTACCATACTCAACGGTATTGGTAAATATATAAGTGTGGAGCGGAACAAGCAGCCAGTTGAAAAAACGTCCGATGATACTGCTCAATCCATAGATTGCAGTATCTTTTGCCAGACTTTTCATTCCGCTTCCTGCCATATATTATGTTTATCAGGCTACAAAAGTAGTGAAAAAAACATTTCTTTTACATATTATTTCCAAATGACTTATCATGTGCATCCGAATCAGCGCCGCTAAACCAATTTTATTGATTATATTATCTGTGAAAATCCGCGTTATCCGTGTCATCCGTGCCATCCGCGTTCTTTTGAGACAGCCTCTTAAAATAATATTTCGCCAAAATAATAATTCTATTTTGGATAACAAGAAATAGTATTATCTTTGTATTCTAAAATTGGAAAAATGGCGAAAGTAATTATTATCGGTGCAGGAGGCGTAGGAACCGTAGTAGCGCACAAAGCGGCTCAGAATTCCGGCGTTTTCACGGATATTCTTTTAGCAAGCCGCACCCTGTCGAAGTGCGACACTATTGCCGGCGCTATCGGAACTCGCTACGGTAATAAACGGATAGAAACGGCGCAAGTAGACGCAGATAACGTGCCGGAATTGGTGGCATTGTTCAACCGGTTTCGACCGGAATTGGTGATTAACGTCGCCCTACCCTATCAGGATCTAACCATTATGGACGCATGTTTGGAAGCTAAAGTGAATTACTTGGATACAGCGAATTACGAACCGAAAGATGAAGCAAAATTTGAATATAAATGGCAATGGGCATATCAGGATAAATTCAAAAAAGCAGGATTGACCGCTATTCTCGGATGTGGATTCGATCCGGGCGTTACAAGCATTTTTACCGCTTATGCCGCCAAACATCATTTCAGTAAAATGGAATATTTGGACATTGTCGATTGCAATGCCGGCGATCACGGAAAGGCTTTTGCTACCAATTTCAATCCGGAAATAAACATCAGGGAAGTAACTCAAAAAGGGAAATATTGGGAAGACGGGAAATGGGTAGTTACCGAGCCGCATGAAATTCATAAACCCTTGAACTATCCGAATATCGGTCCGAAAGAATCCTACGTCATTTATCACGAAGAATTGGAATCGTTGGTTAAGAATTATCCCACGCTCAAAAGGGCGCGTTTCTGGATGACTTTCGGTCAGGAATACCTTACTCATTTGCGGGTTATTCAAAACATCGGCATGGCTCGAATTGATCCTGTATTATACAATGGAGTGGAAATTGTGCCGATTCAATTTCTGAAAGCGGTATTACCCGATCCGGGAGAATTGGGAGAAAACTATACGGGGGAAACAAGTATCGGATGCCGTATCAAAGGGTTGGATAAGAACGGTAAAGAGTTGGCTTATTATGTTTACAACAATTGCCTCCATCAGGATGCATACAAAGAAACTGGGGCGCAGGGCGTAAGTTATACAACCGGCGTTCCGGCAATGATTGGCGCTATGATGTTTCTGAAAGGGTTGTGGAAAAACACGGGCGTTTTCAACGTGGAAGAGTTTGATCCCGATCCGTTCATGGAACAATTGAATATGCAAGGCTTGCCTTGGCATGAGATTTTTAACGGAGATTTGGAGTGTTAGTTTACCCTTTCCCCCTCCAAAAAGAGGGAAAATAAGGATGAGCGTTTATTAAAAAAAATATAAATCAAAACTAAAAACTATTTAAAATTATGAGTGAAAAAGAAAAAAATTCAGAAATGAAAGAGCAGAAAGAACAAGTTAATGCAGGTTCGGAGAAACTGAAAGCGTTGCGGGCAGCAATGGACAAAATTGAGAAGAGCTACGGCAAAGGTTCCATCATGAAAATGGGCGATAATGCTGTGGAAGAAGTAGCAGTTATCCCTACGGGATCTGTCGGATTGAATGTAGCGCTGGGAATCGGAGGCTACCCGAGAGGAAGAGTGATTGAAATCTTCGGTCCGGAATCGTCGGGAAAAACAACGCTGGCAATCCATGCTATTGCGGAAGCGCAGAAAGCGGGAGGAATCGCCGCCTTTATTGATGCGGAACATGCTTTCGACCGTTTCTATGCCGAAAAATTAGGCGTCGACGTTGAGAATCTTTTGATTTCTCAGCCGGACTCGGGAGAACAAGCGTTGGAAATTGCCGAACAACTGATTCGTTCCTCTGCAATCGATATTATTGTTATTGATTCGGTTGCCGCATTAACCCCGAAAGCGGAACTGGAAGGCGAAATGGGCGAGTCCAAAATGGGTCTGCAAGCCCGTCTAATGTCGCAAGCCCTGCGTAAGTTAACGGCAGCAATTAGTAAGACCAATACGACCTGCATATTTATCAATCAATTACGCGATAAAATCGGCGTATCGTACGGAAGTCCTGAAACAACCACCGGCGGTAATGCACTTAAATTTTATGCATCCGTCCGGTTAGACATCCGCAAGGTTACGGCATTGAAAGACGGTGAAGAAGTGAAAGGAAACCAAACGCGGGTCAAAGTAGTGAAAAACAAATTGGCGCCTCCTTTCCGCAAAGCCGAATTTGATATTATGTTTGGTGAAGGCATTTCTAAAACGGGCGAATTGGTCGATATGGGAGCTGAACTGAACGTCATTAAAAAAAGCGGAAGCTGGTACAGCTACAATGAGACAAAATTGGGTCAGGGACGTGATTCTGCAAAGGATTGCCTGCGCGATAATCCGGAATTAGCCGAAGAAATTGAAGCTAAAATCAGGACGGGATTGAAGAAAAAATAAATAGTAACACAAAAGGTAAAGGGCTGAGAAAATCGGCTCTTTCACCTTTTGATAAATTATTTGTAATCATGAATACTATTTCTATTGATACATGGCAGATAATCGGTGTGGCAGCAGCAATCATAGCTTCCATTTTTGGAGGAGTAAACTATTTACTAATAAAATCTTTTAACAAAGGAAAAAATTCACAGCGGTTTGATGATGTTGAATCAAAAGTAAACGAATACAGTAAAAAACAAACGACCTGTGATACTAAATTCGCTGTCATTGAACAAACTAAAGCCAATACGGTGTATATGGAAAGCAGGTTTAATGAGGTTATAGCTGCTATCAAAGACCTTGCGCTTCCGACAAAAAAAATAATTACAGACCCTTATGCTGCTGCTCATAGTCCTTTAACTTTGACGCCTAAGGGGCTTGAAAAAGTAGAAAGTCTCGGGATCAATAAAATGATAGATAAAAAATGGGATGATATCTCTAATTTTGTATCCAGCAATGTTAAATCGCAAAATCCTTATGACATACAACAGTTTTTCATTGGACAGTGCTGGCTTTTTCCTGAGAAATTTGTGGAAGCCGAAGATTTGGATAAATTGAAATTAGATGCATACAACGAAGGCATCAGTATTGATTCCTATATGAGGATAATTGCTATTCTTTCACTTGAAAAATTTTCCCGAACATCAGCCCCTTGATACCGGACGAACAGGAGCCGTCGAAGTTATTTGCGGCTCCATGTTTTCCGGCAAAACGGAAGAATTGATCCGGAGAATGAGGCGGGCGCAGTTCGCTAAACAAACGGTAGAAATCTTCAAGCCGGCTGTGGATACGCGGTATTCCGAAGAAAACATCGTTTCGCACGACCAAAATGCAATCCCATGCACAGCAGTCGAACATTCCGGAAATATTTTGCTTCTTTCCGGCGGGCGGGATGTGATTGGAATCGATGAAGCGCAATTTTTTGACGAAGGACTTCCTCAAATATGTAATCAATTAGCTAATCAAGGAATTAGGGTAATTGTTGCAGGATTGGATATGGATTACAAGGGAAATCCGTTTGGTCCCATGCCTGAGCTTTGTGCAATTGCAGACGACGTAACTAAAGTTCACGCCATTTGTGTAGAATGCGGTCAACTGGCAGGATATTCCCACCGGTTGGTTCACAACGACAAATTAGTGTTTCTCGGCGAGAAGGAAGAATATCAGCCGCTTTGCCGCAAATGCTTTATGAATAAACGGTTCGAAGAATTGGTATCAAACTGAACATTCACGAATTGTTTGATAATTTAATAATGTATGAACATGAACAAACAAGAATTAAAATCCCATTTTCAAAAAATAATTGACGCATTAGAACAAAAACGGCTGAAGGAAGTATTCGACAGAGTGAATTTTCTGTTGAACAATCTGCCTAATTGGCAGTTAAAAGAAAATCTTTCCGAATGGGAGGATAATTATAAAAGAATGTTGCTCTATTTATCCGAAGGCGTTAACGACCCCAAACAGGAAAAAATATATACGGACTTGCTCCGTTTGGTTTATCAGTTGGCAGACCAAGCGATTGTAGAAACCAAAACAGCTCAGCTCTGGTCGTATCCGTATGAAAACCGTAAATCGCTCGCCTATTATGTTCCGGAATCAACGGGGCAACTGATGGATGCAATGAACGACTGGATAGGAAAAATTACGCTGGTTGATCTGCTGGAAGCGGGAGACGAAAAAAAGGAAAACCTGCAGAAAATGGAAGAAGAACGGAAGAAAATCGAATCCAAAATGTTCCGCAAAATCTGGTTGAGCAACCTGTGGAAATCCGGCGAAGAGAATATATTGCTGCAAACATTGAATAACAAACTTTTCCCACTTTCTTCGCAATGCTTGATTATTTCGGCGATAACGCTCAATCTGGAAGAAGTTTTCGACGAACGGAAAGTGCAAGTTTTGCTGGATACCTGCGAAAATGAACAGGAAGAACTTCGCCAGCGGGCATTGACCGGTTTACTTTTATTTTTACGCCGTTACGACAAACGGCTATATCTGTATCCGGGCATTAACAATCGCTTGCAGCATTTATCCGAACAAAAATCATTTATCAAAGACGTCCGTTATATTATCCAACAATTTATTCTAAGCAAGGACACTGAGAAAATTACCCGCATCATGCACGAAGAAATTATTCCCGGCATGATGAAAATCAGTCCGAAATTGAATAATAAAATCCAATTGGACGAATTATTCGGCGAAACAGGATTTGATGAAAAAAATCCGGAATGGCAAAAGCTGATTGACGAATCCGGCTTGAGCGACCGTTTACAGGAATTTTCCGAATTGCAAATGGAAGGCGCCGATGTCATGCTTTCGTCTTTCATTCATTTGAAAACTTTTCCTTTTTTCAACGAGATACACAATTGGTTTATCCCCTTTAATCCTAATTCTCCGGCTATGGAAAACCTGCCGGTTTCGGAACTTGTGAAAATTTTACTCAAGTCTAATTTATTGTGCAATTCCGACAAATATTCTTTTTATTTCAGTATTGCCCAAGCGCCTGAAGATTATAAGAAGATGATGTCGGGGCGATTTGCCGACGATTCATCTGCTGTCCGCGAAATGTTGCAAGAAGAACTACCCGACAATCCTTCCGATAAAATTCATCCGGCAGCACGCCAATATATTCAGGATTTATACCGTTTCTATAAATTATTTTTCCGCCGGAATGATTTTGAAGATGTTTTTGAAATAAAACCTGAATTTTACCGGATACCTGCCATTGCCCTGTTTATTTCCGACAAGGAAAGCCTAACAATAATCGGTGAATATTATTTTCAGAAAAATCACTTTACGGAAGCCATCGAAATTTTTAATCAACTGCTAAACGATAATCCGAACGACGAAACTTATCTGCAAAAAAAAGGCTATTGTTTACAAATGCTTGGAAATCTGGAAGAAGCAATATCCGTCTATTTGAAAGCCGAATTGCTAAATTCCAATCATTCGTGGACAATCAAAAAACTGGCGCATTGTTACCGTGCATTGAAACACCCCCAGGAAGCGTTGGAATATTATCAAAAAGCCGCTGCGCTCAGTCCCGACAATCTATCCATTCAACTTCATATCGGTCACTGCTACCTGGAGTTAAAAAATTATACCGAAGCGCTGAAATCATATTTCAAAGTAGAATATTTATCCAAGAACAAAGAAAAAGCATGGCGACCGATTGCATGGTGCTCTTTCCTGACCGGAAAATACAAAGAAGCAACGAATTATTATGCTAAAATACTGGAAAGCACTCCCAATGCGATTGATTACCTGAATGCCGGACATGTAAGGCTGGCAATGGGAAACAACAAAGAAGCGTTGAACCTCTATTCTCAAGCTTTAAATGCGCAAGGCAACTCCTACGAAAAATTTCTTGAAGCCTTTACGGCAGATCTTCCTGATTTATTGCATGCGGGCGTGAAAGCGGAAAATATTCCTATCCTACTGGATTGCTTGATGTATGGCATTTATTGAATTATGAATATGAATACTCATCATTACCAATCTCTTCTCGGAGCTATTGAAATAAGAGCGAACGATAAAGCAATCACGGGTCTCCGGCTGCTTAACAATAATCCCGAATCGTGGCAAACGTCTGCAAATCCTTTAATCAAAGAAACATGCATTCAATTAGATGAATATTTTGCAGGCAAACGCCGGGCATTTGAGTTGCCGTTGTCGCCCGAAGGAACCCCTTTCCAACAAACGGTATGGAAACATTTACAGGAAATTCCTTACGGACAAACCATCAGTTATGCCCAGTTAGCAAAAGCAGTCGGAAATCCGAAAGCCTGCCGCGCTGTCGGATCGGCAAATGGTAAGAACCCGATAGCCATCATCATTCCCTGTCACCGCGTCATCGCTTCCGACGGAGGGCTTGGCGGATTTGCGAGCGGATTGGAGAATAAGATACAATTGCTTGGATTGGAAAAATAGCGAGATTTTTATAAAAGAATGAATCAAAGTCAGCGTTATAATTGGATTGATTATGCAAAATTTTTAAGTATTTTTTTTGTAGTATATTTTCATTGTCCACCTTTACTTCCAAAAATACCGGCGACATCGTTGAGCCTTTTCAGAATGTCTTGTTTTTTCTTCTTGTCGGGACTGTTGTTTAACATCTCCAAATATCCGTCTGTTTGGAGTTTTGCAAAACACCGGAGCAAACAATTGCTTATTCCTTATTTTTCATTTTTTGCGGCGCTTTATGTTTATTGGTTGCTTTGGGGACACAAGCATGACACTCCCGGCATTCCTTTCTATCGACCTTTATTTGAGTATATTTACGGAAGACCGGGTCTTATTGACGAACCGCTTTGGTTTGTTTCCTGCCTGTTTGCTTTGCAAATGCTCTTTTATCTGTTTATAAAAACGGTAAAAAATCGTTTTGCTGCTATAATTATTTTACTTGCAATACCTTTCCTTCCTGTTTTTGTTGATTTGTCGAACGCCCCATGGATGTTGGACAGTGTGTGTATCTATTTCCCATTCTATGGAATAGCTTCGATGTACAGAAAAGAAATAATGCAGCAATTAGGAAAACAAAAAATACAGCTTCTATATGGAACAATTCTCTTATTTATTTATATTTCAATTGTTTATCTATTATCAAGCGAAGCGGTGCATCATGCTTTTTTAATAACCGGATTGCGAATGATGGGAAGTTTTTGTATCATTTTTCCTTTTCTCTTAATTATAAAATATTTAGCTGATTCTTGGGGAGAAATCGTTGTTGCAAAATATATTTCAACGAATGCAATTGTCGTATTGGCTTTGCATACTTACGTTATTATAATAATAACCGCTATCATAGCATTATTAGGTTATCCGTCAACATTTTTTGAGGGTAAATACTGGCTGAAATTTTTTATAGCCGTATTCAACGTATTGGTTATGGTAATACCCATATACCTCATTAACCAATATTTTCCTTTTATTTTAGGGAAAACAAAAAATAGATAATTCCGCATTTTATAATTACCTTTGCCTGGATTTATAATTCATAATTTATAATTCATAATTCATATATATGCTCTACCCGCTGAAATTCGAACCGATATTAAAAGAAATCATCTGGGGAGGCGATGAAATTTGCCGCTTCAAAAACCTGTTTCCGCGGCGAAGCGGTGTTGGCGAAAGTTGGGAAATCTCGCATGTCAAAAACAATGTATCTATTGTTGCAAACGGAGAATTAAAAGGCAAATCACTCGAAGAACTGATTGATATTTACGGGGAAAAACTCGTAGGAGGAAAAGTCCTCGAACGATTCGGAACCACATTCCCTTTGTTAATCAAATTCATTGACGCTCGCACTCCGCTTTCCGTTCAGGTACATCCCAATGACTCACTGGCAAAACAGCGGCACAACTCTTTTGGGAAGACCGAAATGTGGTATGTGGTTCGCGCAACTCAGGGCGCTTATCTTTATTCCGGTTTTGCGCGCTCGATGACACCCGAAGAATACGTCAGTAGTCTTGAAGATGATACATTTATAGATTACCTGCAACGGCATGAAGTAACCTCCGGCGATGTGTTTTTCCTGCCTGCCGGTCGCGTTCATGCCATTGGCGCCGGATGTTTTATTGCCGAAATTCAACAGACTTCCGACATCACTTACCGGATTTACGATTATAACCGGAAAGACGCAAACGGAAATCCTCGCGAACTGCATACGGAATTAGCCAAAGATGCCATTGATTATGAGGTATATCCCAACTATAAATCGGATTACATTCCCGGACAGCGACCGGTTCAAACGCTTGTTTCCTGTCCGTATTTTACAACCAATTTAATCGAAGGGAAAAAAGGCGACGTCATTCAAGCGGCGCATCCCGATTCTTTTTCCATTTACATTGGGTTGGAGGGAAATACACAATTGACAGACGCTAACGGTTATTCCATCGAACTCCGGCAGGGAGAAACTGTTTTGTTTCCTGCTGAAAATCAATTAACTACTTTGGCATTCAAGGAAAAAGGAAAGTTGCTGGAGGTATATATTTAAAACTGAATTTTATTCTATAGTATAATATTTTGGAATTTAAAATTATTGTTTCTACTCACGATATTGAGTTGACCGATTTATTAGCCGGCGAATACGATTTGTATCATTTTACGGAAAATATTCAGGAACAGCAAATCAAATTTGATTATAAACTGAAACCGGGAAATTTGACAACTACCAACGCTATCCATATTCTCGAAATCAATGATTATCCGGAGGAAGTTGTTGCTGAAGCGAAAAAAATATCAAAAGCAATTCATTTAAATCAGATGATAAACAAGGATAGTATAATTGAAAGATAATTTGTATTTTTGCAGCAAAAAACGGTGCGAAAAATTATTATTCTTTTAGGATGCACACTTGTTTTTAATATGCAATATGTCAAAGCATCCGGCGACGATACAATCAAAACAACCCTTCACGGATGGCAACTTGGAGGAATGATTCAAGAGGGAAAAATCCTTAACCATACGCCTTTAATTGTCCCTATCAATGAACGTCCGGCAGTAGGCGGTGAAATTTATTTATCAAAACAAACCTATGGAGCGTATCGCTGGAACAGTTTTTTCAATTATCCCGAATACGGCATCTGTTATACTTTTTTAGATTTAGGCAGTCCCGATTATGCAGGAACCGCTCATTGCTTGTTTCCTTATCTGAATTTCCATTTGCTTAGCAACAATAATCCCGTGAATATCAACCTGAGAGTGGGAGCAGGATTCGCCTACGTGGAAAAAGTTTATGACGCCGAACTTAATCCGTTGAATCAGGCTTTTAGCACTCATCTCAATGTCATACTCAACGCTCAACTAAAAGGAGTATGCCGACTAAGCAATAGTTGGGCATTATTTGCCGGCGCAGGGATTACCCATCTGTCGAACGGAGCTTATCAAATGCCGAATTTAGGCTTGAATATCGCCGGCGCTTTCGCAGGGCTCAGTCATTCATTCGGAAGAGAAAACCGGCTGAGAACTCCCCAAAATAAAATCAACCAAAAAAATAAAAATTGGGATTGTTCCGTTTTTCTTTCGGGTGGAGTGAAAGAAATTAATCCCATCGGAGGAAATAAATATTTTGCCGGCGATTTTAATTTGGAAGTGACAAAAAAACACCTTCAATACACTCGTTTTGGACTTAGCTTGGATGTCACCTACGATGGCTCGGAATATGACTGTATTGTTTTTCAATCGCTGCCTCCTCCCGCCAGCCGGATAGAAACGGTGAGAGTAGGCGTTTCAGGCGGGTATATCCTGTTATTCGGCGATTTTTCATTGGATTTATTTCTCGGAACTTATTTGCATGAAGATAATCTGCTGTACGGAAAAATCTACCAACGTACAAGCCTGCGTTATCCTTTATCCGACCGGCTAAAACTGGCGATAACTTTTCGAAATCATAAAGGGAAAGCCGATTTTGTAGGAGTGGGATTCGGGTACAGACTTTAATTGACAACAACCGACTTGCGCAAAACTGTTCCATTTCCTTTCACTTCAACAATATAAACCCCTTTGTTGATTTGTTTGCAGAACCGGTTTGACGTTGCTGTTTGCCTGTAAACAAGCAGACCGGTCATGCCATAAATACTTACAACAGCATTCTTTTGGCTATATTTTTTTGAATAAATACGCATAAATCTCGTCCTGGCTGCGAACCGGAGACAATTCATTGCGAATGTATTCGTTTTTATCGCTGTGGCTCAAATCGCGCGACTTGACGTTATCGCTCCATTGAATATCAAAAATATCACGGACAACTTTTGCCGTATATTTTTCCAAAACAGGAACTGCTATTTCTACCCGCTTGTCCAAATTCCGGGTCATCATGTCGGCGCTTAATATATAGGTGCGCGGTTCTCCCTTGTTGCAACCGATAATGATGCGCGCATGTTCGAGATATTTGTCTACAATGCTGCGGACTTCAATATTTTCGCTTAATTCCATGACCTGTGGGCGAAGACAGCATTCTCCTCTGACAATTAACCGGATTTTTACTCCGGCGGCGCTTGCTTCATAAAAATGTTTGATCATTTTTTCATCGGTAAGCCCGTTAAATTTCCCGTAGAAATAAGCTTCTTTTCCTTGTTTTGCAGAATCAATTTCTTCCTCCAGCATCTTTTTAACGGATTTACGCAAATTGAACGGCGCAATCCATAAATGTTTGAATCTATGATGAAGCTCCGTTTTATAAAGAAAATCAAATACTTTACGGGCGTCTTTCACTAACGATTGATTGTGGGACAATAAACCGAAGTCTGTGTAAATAGTAGCTGTGCTTTCATTCAGATTTCCCGTGCCGATATACGCGTAGCCTTTGAGCGTATCTTCTTCATTCCTTTCTACTAAAATGAGTTTGCTATGAACCTTCAGTTCGCCTAACGAATGATGAACATGAACGCCGGCTTCCTGCAGTTCCGTTGTCACATCCACATTATTTCCTTCGTCAAAACGCGCTTTCAGTTCGATAAAAGCATTTACTTTCTTGCCGTTGCGGGCGGCGTTTTTCAAAGCGTTAATAATTTTCGAGTGATTTGCCGTTCGGTATAAAGTAATGGAAATGTTTTCGACTGCCGGGTCTATCGCCGCTTCCCGCAAGAAGTCGATGACATGTCGAAATTCGTGATAAGGATAATACAGCAATAAATCTTTTTCGCGAATATCCTCAAAAATCCCGTTACCGGGTTTGATAAAAGGATGTGGAACCGGTTCTCTTTTTTCGAGTTCCAATGCGGGATTGACTTTTGGAAAATGCGTCAAATCCTTCATCAGGAAATACCTGCCTGCAGCTTCCACTTGTTTTGTGGATGAGAACTTCAGCTTTTTTACAAGCATATCCAGCAAATCTTCTGGCATCGTTTTATTGTAATATAAACTGACAGGACGCCCGTGTTCCCGCTTGATTAAACTTTGTTTGATCTTTTCTATAAAACTTTTCGATATGTCGTCGTCAATATCGAGTTCGGCGTCGCGGGTAATCTTAAAACTGTGAGCAGAAATTTTATCGTATTTGAACATGAAAAAAAGATCGTTGAGATACAAGCGGATAATATCTTCCACAAAAATAATTTCGGTTTTGTCTTTTTCGGAAGGCAATACGACAAAGCGCGGACATGAATCATTGACCGGCGATTGGATGATAGCGTACTGAACGCTGTTTTGGACGCTATTCTCCATTTTCACCCCCATATATACCTGATCGTCGGGAAGAAATGGAATTGCAACATTCCGGCGAAGCAGCAAAGGAACCAGATTAACGCTAACCACCGATGTAAAATAGTCGAAACAAAACTTCTTTTGTCCGGACGACAACTGTTCTTCATTGACAATAAAAATTCCCTGCTGCTCCATTTCGGACAGGATATGCGAATAGGTTTTCCAAAATACGGCATTGTCTTTATCCATTTTATCCAATACTTTAGGCAGTAATTCTTGTGGGGTGAAATCTCCGCTCAGGAGCTTATCCTTTTTCTTCAATTCGAAAAGATGAATCAAATGCGCCAAATTTATTTTGATAAACTCATCTCGGTTATTTGAAAAAATACCCAAGAAACGTAAACGCTGCACCAGCGGAACAGTTTCGTCTTGAGCTTCTTGCAAAACCCGTTCGTTAAAGAGCAACCAACTCAATTCTCTGTTGTTAATCTTATTCATACTATATAAACATGATGATTTGTAATAAACGTAAAAAAGTCCACCAAAATTAATAAAATTTTAAATCCGTAATTAAAATTTTGATGAAAAAATAAAGCGATGAAAATAAAATTGTATTTGTTTTGAAAAATTATGACCAAATAATATTAAATATAGATGCTTACCTTTTATTATTATCAGCGATAAATCACATTTAAATAAGATTTTCCGCTGATAATATTATAAATATTCAGCGGAATCTCATATATTTTATATACTTTCAGCTGATAATATTAAATATATTTGGCGGAATCAATATATTTTTATACATTTACCGCTGGAAATAATATTATAATTATGAGGAAAATTGCAGGAAGAGCAGAAGAAATATCCCTTCTCAACGACTATTTAATATCTGATAAAGCAGAATTTGTGGTTATTTACGGTCGTAGAAGAGTGGGGAAAACTTTTTTGATACGTGAATTTTTCAAGAATAAATTTGACTTTTATATGTCCGGCGCTGAAAATGCAAGTAAAGGACAGCAACTGTTTAATTTTACAGCTGCAATAAATAAGTATAGTAATTTGCCGTATCCTCCGGTAAAAACTTGGCAAGCGGCATTCGTGCAATTGCAACATTATTTGGAAAACTTGAAAACTAAAGGTAGAATTGTTGTTTTTTTCGATGAATTACCTTGGTTAGACAACACAAAATCAGGTTTTCTGTCTGCTTTTGAGTATTTTTGGAATACTTATGCTTCAGCTGATGATAAAATTTTTCTTATTGTTTGCGGTTCGGCAACCTCGTGGATTACGAATAAAATTCTGAAAAATCGCGGCGGACTGCACAATCGTGTTACGCACCAAATTTGTTTGGAACCATTTACCTTGCGCGAAACGGAAGAATTCCTGCAAATCAGGAACATCGTTCTCGATCGTTATCAAATTGCTGAATGTTATATGATTATGGGCGGTATTCCCTATTATCTCGAACAATTGCAAAAAGGTAAAAGTATATATCAAAACATTGATAATCTGTTTTTTAATAATTCAGGAGTTTTGAGAAATGAATTTGAAAAACTATGTGCTTCTCTGTTCCGAAATTCTGAAAAACAGGTTGAAATTATAGAGGCGTTAAGCAGCAAAAACAAGGGATTGAGCCGCGAAGAAATTGTGAAAATTGCAGGAATTGCTGATGGAGGAACGCTCACTAAAATGCTTGAAGAACTTGAACTTTGTGATTTCATACATTCCTACTACAGTTTCGG
>Ga0123357_10001303_pt1 | contig 26317 bp, 26 predicted proteins | sample TergutEmb28metaG_FD_89873 | JGI IMG/M metagenome (GOLD analysis project Ga0123357, IMG submission 89873) | Embiratermes neotenicus P4 segment gut microbial communities from Petit-Saut dam, French Guiana - Emb289 P4 | ecosystem: Host-associated > Arthropoda: Insects > Digestive system > Gut ...
AAAACATGAAAAAAAAAAAAAAAAAAATGAAAATATCACAATCCTAGGAATGGAGAAGTTCCAACTGTCTGACCAAATATATTAATGCCATGTGCCAACAAATACCAGTACAGGAACAAACTTTTATTAAGTCTATGATGGTTATGTTGTTCAAATGAAACCTCTTCGGGGATTTTTTTGGGCACAGGAGATGAGACTACTGAAAATGGTCCTCATGGGTGTTAATGCACACACACAAACTGACAGATCCCCCCTTGAATAAGTCGCTACGATGGTAATGAAACCACTGCTCCATCATGGCCTTGGAAGTCTTTACTCTGAATCCATATCCCTTTTGTGATTTAGCAACCATAAACCCATCACCTGGCACTAATATTAGAGAACCATTCATAATGCTGCAAATGGCATGTCCATGCAGGTTGTGTTGCAAAATGCTGATGCCATGTAAAGTGCACTGTCTGCACACACATCATTCAATACAACAGAAGGCAATGGAAAATCCCCATACAACCCTCTAACTTTCAATGTTGAGACTTAAGTGTTGGGCCCTTCAAGAGAGAGATAAGGGGATGTACTGTTACAGACTGTCCACAATATGATCTAAGCATCAAAATAGGTAAAAACATTAATTTTGAAGGAAGTGAAAAAAATGAAGTAACTCCACCCACTTGAGAACTTAGGACGGAGTTATGGTTGAGAGCCTGGAGACGCAGTCCCACACCACAAACTTCTTCTAATATGGCAAAATAACAACAACAACCAACTATCAACAGCATCATTCAAAACCCCTCTGCATTCCAACGTAACTCTTGTTCCAACTGTATCACAGCCATAACAACAAACCCACCAAAACCAATGTCAGAAAGGAATATTCAAACCCCTTGTGCGCTAGAACACACAGGTGCACTCATGCTAGAGCACAAAGGTGTACCACTCTTCAAGGCACAAATTAATTTACGAAAAGGATCACAGAAATGGAGATTTCTACATACCTGTTCACCACTGAATAATGGAAACTGAATAAATAAGTAATAGTATACTTTCCATATCCATTTTTCAACAGTATTCATTATGCAGTAACATACATTCTATGGTTCAGTGCCAGAGTTGTATAAACATTAATGGCCTGGTTATTCATCCATAAACCAGACAAGCCATGGATCAAGTCATCTGACAAACGAAACTTATGTTTCACAGAGAAAAAAATAAACATTTCTAAACGTCCTTTTCAGAAATGTTTTTGACTACTGCAATCCTGTATTGTGTACCTTCTCCATCATGAGTTGGATCCATGAGAGCCATTCGCTTGCTAAGTGGTGATAATGACTTCTCCCTCTTATCATCCTTCTTTCTTGAGCTGAAACAAATACAAAAATAATTATATATTAAAGGTGGTATAACTCTGATATTAACCTTAAGTATGACCCGGTAAAACTGTTAATTAGTTCGATTTCAACATTACATCTGACCCAGCAAAACCAACCTTGTATCAGACCCACTAAAACCACACAATTATATACAGAACTTAAATCTGACCTGATAAAACCCACGTTGTCAATGGATAAAAACAACTGCAAATGGCAGTTTACACAGTCTGAACAAATGTGGTCTTTATGGTGTCCATTATGACAAAATCATCTATCATAGTCTGTGCTAGAAAATACACTTTTATAGTACTTTCCCCAGGACTCAGAAAACGTGTACATCTTTCCACATTACCTCTTCCTTCGTTTCTTGAATGACTTCCGAGACCTCGATGCAGAACGAGACCGAGACTGCGAACCTGACCTTGATGAACCAGAACTTGAATCTGACGACGATGATGATGATGACGACGACGAACTGCGGGGACTTGAACTTGACGTACTACTGCTGGAGGTGGAACGTCTACGACGTTTCCGGGACCTGAATATATCATACTCAGTATACTATCCAATTTGCTACCCTTCATATTCAAAAAGCACATAATACAAGAAAACAAACACAACTAGTATCAGTGATGATACAGATAAATGTAACATTACAACTACCATGTGTAACATATACATATACACACATATGAGCATCATGATTTCCTTCAGAGCCATCCTACACGTTTATCATTTCCCAAATTTTTTACCTGACACAAACATCTCTGAATAGTAACAACTCATTAGTGTACTTCCCCCCCCACATCCCGTACTATTAGAACATATAGTATTTACCTGACCAATTCAGAGGTGAAAAGTATAATATTATCTTCAGCGTCATAGAGCATTACACGTCTATATTCTCTTAGCACAGATCAGCAGCCTTGCTTGCAACACAACTACCAACACTGGCATCACACACTACCATCTATCACAAGCAGTCAGTGTAGCACGTCCCTGTTCATGAGACCTGTGGTGCGTTTAAACCACGAATGTGAAGCATGCGACTCAAGTGCAAAGGAATGGAAAGAGTTCATGTCTGACGACAAAGTATAACACCATGAAAGAAATTAAATCCATGACAGAATCAACGATTATTAAAGTCAAGGGTCCCAGATATATGCAGTAGCAACATTACACCATAACAGTGAAACCTTTGCAACCTGTTAATTCTCCTTTATATACAGAACGTTTCAGGAGGAATACACCATACTCTGGGATATAATTCCTTACATAAATGTACATCAATATAACCAAGCATACCTATATCCGAAGTTGAATATTTACAGAGATAATGATACAAGTAAAATGCAATCTTGTGGTTGCATGTACTGTATATTTAGCACAGTTTTATCCATAGACTGCGCAAGTCTATCCTTAAGCCAACAGCCCAGCCAAGCCACATGCATGCAATGGCACTATGTAAAGTACTTGGAATCCCATAAACGACTTTTAGGGAGCCTGTGAGTTCTTCTTGGACCCCAACAGAATTGGAAGAAGGGATACAAGAGATTTTGAAGCAAAAAGGAACTGAATGGAAAGGCGCAACAGCTACAGCTAAAAACTGAGATATATGGAAAGCTCTTTATAAACCCCATTAAGTACAAGTGTTAATAACACAGGAACTACAAATTTCTCCTATATTCATATGTATTTGGTAACCAATAAATCTTATCTCAATATTATCTCCATAACCACTCAACTATGGAAACAGCTATTTTTGTTTATTCTGTTGTCATTTCACCTGATAAGCATTCTCAGTGTGGCTGAATCCTCCTAACACCACACAATTAAAATAATAATAATAATAATAATAATAATGGAGCCCACATAATAATCAAAAAGTTTAAAAACATTTGTATCTGAAAATTTCTTTACTGATGTTTCCATCCAACTGAGAAACCTGCTGTCTGTCATGACACCTGGACATATACAGAGCAGTATGTAATCTACAGACTTTCAAATCTGGCAAGCAAACAAATTCTGGTATCCCTTTTGGTTAGCAACAAACAGAAGAGATTCAAAGCATTTTATATCAATAACAAACTTATTTCTCCAGCACAGGTGCATTAAAGTATTCATCTGACAACTCTAGTACTACAGGGAATACAACATAAGACACATTTCCTTATTATAAAGCCAAATGTCTCAAAAGAAACATCTGACCTTCAGGAATGTTCTACTGCATCCATATACTGTATCTGGTGCCCGAAAAACCTTGTAATATTACTCTACAAAGGTTGCAAAAAGCTGCACTAAATAATCACAGCCCAGGACCTCAGTAACAAATTTTTATACATACTTCCTGTCTTTTTTCTTCTTAGATTTTGATCTTTCTTTGTCCTTGTCTTTCTTGTCATCATCATCTTCTCCTTTCAGTAACTGTTTCAATGTCTCTTTCACTTCCAAAGTCTTGGATGCCAAACCAGGAATTGAGACATCCGCATCAGATAATTTGGTACTATTCAGTATCTTTGTTTTGAGGAATTCAATCGAGTTCTGGGCTTCTTCATGGAATGGAATGAGAGCCAGGCAGTTTTCATATGACTTTAAAGCTTCCTCAAACTTGTTTTCATCTTCGAAACTGAAAGAAATTGAATAAGATTCTTCAGTGTAACACGAATATATACATTACGAAAACACAGCACAGGTTAACCAAATTGTTGTGACGTATGGGCAAGCAGTAAGTCTAAAGGCACGTCCAGTATCATTCTCAAGGCATAAGACAAATTTTTAATCTGCAAGGTTTTGTGAATACATACAGAAATTAACATTTTACAATGTGGAAACTATAAACTGACAAAGCATTTTTTGATGAATTCGGAAATGTAATAAATCAGGTGTTAACCTTAGGTTTAAGTGTATCTTGAATTACCTGCTGTACAATTCATTTATAAAAAAAAAACATGAGGGGGCCAATGCAGTGTAGTGCATCCCACTTAAGGTTTACCTGTAATGCAGTGGAGGACGGGCACATTTACTGGAGTGGGAAAGAATGTTAAATGAAAAAATTACCACTGAGATTAATTAATGACCTATGATTGCTGAAACTGAATGTTAAACTATGAAAAACCTTAACATGAATGATGGTTCCTCTATATTAGCTTTATACTCTAAAAATCTAGTGACAATAATCAGAAATTTCTTCCAATAAATGACCCTAGTGTATATAAGAATCTAGAAGGTGAATATAGGAAACTTGGAAATAAGTACTTAGAGTCAATTTCGTTCTTTAAACAATCATGAATTCCTCTAAAAATAAAACACTCACCTTCTTCCCAAAGCAACCAGAGTCTCTCCCATGTACTTGCGTGCATTCTGATGGTTTGGATTCAGTTTCAGTGCTGTCTCAAAATCTTCAATAGCCTTCTGGAAGCTGCCACTGTTTGCATATCTGTATGAAAGAAGACCACATTAGTTTCTATGACATAAATTACAGTACAGCACAACAAACACGACCTTACCCTAGCCCAGAAAGGATTTTAAAATTTACACAACCCATGTTTCATTACTGTGTTTACAACAGCCTGCCAGTGGTCTCCATCTTGAGCCAGATAATTTCCCTTCATACCCTCCCACTCTATGACTTTAGATCTGTTACATTATCCATCTATTTTTCCCTACTACTTCCTAGCATTCTTCTTCCTCCTGTTTTCCCACCAAAATCCTGTACGCATTCTTCTCTTCTCTCACACATGTACTACATGCCTTGCCTGTCACTTCCTTGTTGATTTGATCACTCTAATATTGGGTGAGCAGTACAAATGATACAGTTCATTCTCAGCAACTTTCTCCAGTCTTCTCATACTTCTCCACTGGCCCAAATATTCTCCTCAGCACCATGACTTCACTCACCTTCAGCCTACATTCCTCCCCTGATAAAACCACAAAAGTTTCACACCCAAACAAAACAGGTAATACTACAGATGTATATTTTAAGAATTGTATTTTCAGAGAGTAGGGGGGAAACAGGGGGTCTCAAAATAATACAGGAACAAGCAAGGATCAAATATAATCTGCTATTAATTTGTTTCTGGATGCAATTTCAATTTGTTAGTTACAATTCTCAAATACAATGAAAGACTGCAGTACAAGTTTGTAATATTATGAAAAACTGTCAAAATAGTAAATACGCACTACAACGAGCTTTGCATGTGGTAACTACTGCATCCAGAATCCAACACACATTTTTTTGAGTATCTCATTACAACTACTGTCAAGGCAGGTGCCTATAGAGGAATTCAGAACTTCCACGAAAAATTGAAATCTTGAGCCATTCAGTCGGTTAAACCACAATACAATACAGCAACAAACAACTACCACAGAGGTTTGATAGCAGAATGAATTCCTATGGTGAATTTTTCACACAGTTCAATGTAACATGGTATGTCTGTGTACAGCTGGACAAACATGACACGGTTTGAATATATTAATAAAGATTGCACACATGATGTGAACTGCTGCTGATTAACATCTTTAACAGTTACACTTTTAAATTACGGTACTTCTTTATTTCATTGCTCGCCGTGATGATTTCAAAATGTCCAACGTCTTAGGTCTATTCATGTTCACCATGCCTTCAGAACACTACAAACTTGTAAACAAGATCTTACAGCATGAAAACTCACAATCATATGTACAATGTTGCAACTCACTAAACAATGACAAGCAGACAATGCTACTGTATAATCCCAACAGAAATTGCAGCTGTAAAAACGCACATGCAGTACAGAAGAACAAACCTTTGCTATGCATGGTTCATCCCCCTTCAGTATTATTTGACTCAACCAATAAATATCTAATACCACAACATAAACAAAGTTGAAAAAGAAGAAAAAAAATAACAGTACACTTACAATGCCCCACGTGCCACTAAGCCTTCTACATTGCGGGGATCTATGTTGAGTGCCTTATTCAGACACTGAAAAGCTTCAGAATGCCTTCCAGACTTGAAATGCTCAATGCCTTCTGCAACGCTTCTGAAGGCCCACTTACTAGCCTGAACCTGACGAAGCTCCAACGCATATTCCTGCTCTGGGAATCTTCCTCTGAAACAGTTTAAGATATTGTTGATCTCCCTCAAGAAGTAAAAGTTCACTATCCTTTAACCCCATGCTACACAGTCCTTCCTCCAAAGCTAAAATTCAGCCAAGAATCACCCAGTCTCTTAGGGTAACTGGAGGTTTCTTTTTTACTTGACACCACAATTGTATTCCACTGTTACAAAAACAAAACATGACTGCACGTAAATGTTATGGCATTGTTGAATACACATGTTCTGACAGCTTTTGATTATTCACACACGGGTGGATTTACCATGAAGCTAACGAAGCTTAAGCTTCAGGGTCCTGCACTTGCAGGGGCCCCTTCCAAGGTCCTGTGAGGGGCCCTAGCAATGCCCTGAAATCTTACAGCTCAAATATGAAAGAAACTTGATAGAGGTATTCCAAAAATTGACAACAATCCTAAAAATGTACATGACATTACCAACAACTTGTTGTGAAGTTGACAGAAACTTTTCGAAAATATACATATAAAAAACTGTGATCAACCATGCTACAGAAATGAATTCTTCTAATCTCTCTACAGAATGTTACAACAATGCTGTCATCTGAAATGGCAATCAAAAGAGTATGCAGACAAAGAATGTGGGTAAAAAGTATTAAAAAGGCATGTCAGGCAGTTAATAAAAACAGTGTTATTTTTCTGGTTTTTTGTGATGTGATGTACTTGTCAGACTTTTTACTATTTTTGTAATTTTTGTGAATTCTCTTCTCATTCTAAACAAATATTCACTTTCATACCTGATTTTCTATTTGTAATTTTGTATTCTTTTTCGTAAAGAGGACCCCCCAAAATTGAATAAGCTTCAGGACCAAAAAAAAAATGGATCCATCCCTGCTCACACACAGGCCAGACAACTTGTCTTGTACCACTGTTCTGTAGCAGCACACTGAAGTTTCATATACACTGACAGCCTTATGACAACGCTTCTTCAAAAGAAAGAAACCACTTCTTTCTCATAAGCATGCTACCTTTTCACTTTAACAGAAGTGTCAATGGTAATATCCAAAGACTGCATTGTCATTCTGTATCAGTATAAAATTTGTACATCAATTTCTCACTGCCTCTCAAGATATTAGAAACTCATCAAGACCATGATTATGGCATTCCTCAAATAATCCATGACATAATTCCATTCCAGTTTGTTTCTGGGTGTGCCATGTTGGTAAGACAGCCAGACACCACAATGTCACATAGAGTTGTCCAAGTAAGGTGGCAAAAACACATGGCACACAGACACATACTGCCACCATGTCTCTGAACAGATGTCAACTGTCAATACCCCTCCACTGCTATTTTCACACAAACTTTAACACGGACACTCAGTTCACTGGTCATCCGGATATTCTTCTATCACTACTTAAATTCTGATTACCAAAAGCAAATTGTTATCAACTGTCAATGTAATAAAGTAATTTGTAAAGGGAATCTCAAAACATGTCAGAAAGGCCTGTTTCAACCACATCTTCAGCCTTACAGAAACAGTGCACTCTTACATCAAAAACAGGTTGTACAAGATAATGTCAGAAAGGCCTGTTTCACCCACATCTTCAGCCTTACATCAAAAACAGGTTGTACAAGATAAAAATAAAACTTTCAGAAAACCTATCACAATCATATTCCTTACCTCAGTCCCAACATGTATGAGAAATTGCTGTTCCCTAGTCCCATCTGGTTAGCCAAGTAGTTCATGTTGTTAGGATTGTAGAACCCAAGACTCTTCTCCAAAACTTTGTCGAAAGTTTCACCTTTCAACTCCTGCATTTTCCTACATATAACAGGATTAAACATACCTTTTATAAACTGAACACTGAATGACACAAGCTGTTAGAACTTCAGAGTGAAAACAACAAAACAGAATAAAATTACAGAGCTCTATGACTGTCAAGTACAGAAAACCTTAAAATAAACTGCAGCCTACAATTGCAATACATCCAATCTCGATGGTGAATATTATTCTTCATGTTGCTGGTGTATTCAAAAACAAATATACTTAATTGCAGTCCACGAGTAACTGCCTCCAATCATTTCCCCAGAAACTATTAATGGCACAGCTACTAAAACATATTTCAAAGATAAACCATCCTACGTACATACCTTCCGTATTACTAAAAACTTAGGTATTGTGTTTGTTCTTTGTGAAAGTTGCCTGCTGGGCTTCCTAGGGTACATACTTATATCCCATACAAGTTGCAAAAGAAACTTCCAATGTCACGCAACATTTCCTTGCTAAGCTGCATTTATACTGAAGTACAATCTCAGTGTCCAATAACAGATTCCAGGAAGTCACCAATATATTGTGAAATTAAATCACAAATGGCAGTCCCCAAATAACTGAAAACATCAGTCTGCAACTCTTCCATCCAACATTAAACAGCAACTTATTCTCTTCTTAAGAATATCTTCTCTTCATTTGGTCGATATACAAAAGTTCATCTCAACATTTCTTTCATACATCAACTTCTGCTGACGATACTAAATAATAGCTGCCACTGTGGGAAGATGATTTAATAACAATTAGTTCAGTTATTTTCTTATCTGTGTCATTAATAGTTTCACAAGGAAGAGACATTCATCACTTGGAGGGACATTCTGCACATGTTATCGTAATTACAAGTTAAGTGATAAACTTTCAATGATCATGGTGCATAATGGTTTTTGGTTTATTATCCTAATCACGAACTGACCAAGGCCCACAGCAAGACAAAATTTCATATTTAGTAACAGGTACTTCTTAAACGGCACCTTTATTACACTCAGGTTAAAATCAAATGGACAACAAGGTAGTGTTGTAGCAGAACAGTGACCTAAAATGGAACAGTAAAAATCTTAAACAGGGTCATGGGCCTGGTCTATAAACATAACCACTTAAAATTCATTAATATAATAATGATTTAAGTGTTACAGAACTGACTATAACCACACCTCAACCAATCAACCAACAAAATACCTGGATCTCACCTGCCATTCTGTTGGTTATAAAGCTGTTATGTTACTGTACTGGATTCTAAAAGCACACAAGTCACATGTCCATCATAGCTCTCATCATAACAACATTTCTCTATGTTTCAGTACAGCTGGATAACATGAAATGACATGATTGATGCTGATTTTCGGCAAGTTTCTGCGTTGTGTAATGCTGAAAAGGAAACCCTATATCCAAACGAAGCCTTTCCTCAGTGCCATTATCAGATGGTGTCTACTGGAATGTGCCTTGGTTTTGCTTTTTCCAACAAAACAGAGTATAATGGCCACATGTATGCAACCAACTGCATTATTTGTATCTCATTTGAGTGATTTGCTTTGTATTGTTTATACATGCTGTAATGTCAAATAAGAAGACATTAATATCAAAACTTAAAATTGGTTACCTATGCAATACAGTTTTTATATATGACACAAACATTTCAGTTACAATTTCTTGGTGGATATTTTAATAACTGCAATCTTAAAAACACTTCTTCAATTGGCTGCACAACTTACTGTAAGTGGACAAAGAAAAATGGAGGAAAAATTAAATGTTAAAATTAACTTTTAATTTACAAGTCAGCTTAAAGGATGCATACTTTAAACTTCAATTATCCTTACACATACTCCAATCTACCTCAGAACAATCCTACTGAAAATTTTCAACATTTGTATGGGCAACAGCTTCAGTATTACAGTAACATATGGGCATATTTATAAAAGAGAAAGTGCTGAATGGTGGTGTTAAGAACGATACTTTACGATCAATTAGAAAGTATTCCTTTATACAGCTCATGGCCTTGATTTTTCTGTATTGTACATTCATTTGAATACTTAGGGGAGGTACCTGAAATATATTAAGTTAAAATGCGTGAAGGGTTCTACCTTTACTCTGATATCACCGAAGTATGGGATTATCTTAAAGCTTTTAAGCTGAGCTAAATCATTAACAGACATAACATATAAGCACCAAGGTTATCTGTGATGTAGCCTCTCCTTTCTCATTCCCACTTAAATTTAGTCAGCTGCAACAAAGCAGCTAGCTTATACAAACCACAATGAGGATAATTACATACAGCACCTAAAGTTTCTGTGACAAAGTACTACCTGGATTAAATACCATATGTAAGTCCCTGTAGTTTACACTATGGCTCAGAATTTATTTCACTATAGGCATTTGAGAGAGAGAGAGAGAGAGGGGGGGGGGATCCCCATTCCAATGTTTTATGTAGAGAATTCTCTTACCTATTATTAAATTTATAACATTCCAACTCACCACAAAACACCCATTTGTGTTTCCATTAACTAGTACTATGAGTCTCTCTACAGAAATATTAAAGGGGTAGTTCCAAGTAGTAGTAGACCTAACAATGCAGACAACTGAATACTTTCAAATGTGTAATATGAACAAAAATCACACAAATGCATCCATCTTTTTGGTACGTAAAAACCTTCACTGGACCAAGTACATGTGCACCAAAAACGCCGGACAGATTTGAAATTTGCAAACAAGTGTGCTTGCTAAGTGGTGCTTCCATACTCACCTGTCATCATGGACAGCGCATGTGGAGTTTAGGTGAGATGGAGCACTGTTCAGTGCAACACCACATTACAGCAGTCAAACTGTTTATCAAAACAGCCTGACAGAGCTACACAGCATTGTTTTCAGCAGAAGTCTGAAAGACATGATGCTACTAGCCTACTGTGGGTATCGAAATGGCATCAAGAAGGTTAGGTTACATTAGGTAGTGAAGAATAGTAAGTGCCCACATTCAGCTCATACACCTGACAATACGAAATAAGTATGAGATGCCACATTGCAAAGCCTACACAGGTCAGCTCACTGGCAAGCTCTCACACTTCACCTAAGGGATAACAATCACCAAATTCTCCACAAGGATTTGTATTACCATCCAAGTTAGGTGAAGGGCATAAAGCAAGCTGACTACAGTGTAGCAACTAATTCTTGAAATTGGTGAATAACAATAGCAAAACAGAGAACACATTACTTATGTCCAGTAAGGCTCACTTCCACGCCTGGTTATGTCAACCAACAGATCGGTCTGCAGCTGGCTCCAAACACCCCACATGAACTTCAACACGTCTGTTGCATAGTGCAAAAGTGATTGTGATGTGAATTTTTTTATGGCATTACTGGTCACCATTTCTTTCAGAATGTGGAGAGATGTACAGTAACTGTCAATGCACAGCTGTACAAAGTCACGCTGCAAACATTTCTGTGAAATGAGTCACATCGTCAGCTCAGTTTACTATGGCTCCAACAGGATGGAACAACCACTCACACAGCACATTTCTATGCAAGTGCTCAGGACAATGTCTCCAGGCAGATTCATTTCTCGTTTCACGGACATCACTTGGCACATCTACTCGTCTGACCTTGCCATACCAAATTACTTCCGTTGTGGTTATGTCAGAAGAAAGGCACATGTACTGCCAGTACCAATGACTTAAAACAGAAAATTCAGGAATGTAAAGTATTCATGGGACCTCTAAGTGCCACAACTTATTACAATCTTTCCATCACAACTGCATTAGTGTAATGAATAACATGGCAATGACCTGCAAAATATTACGATCAAACAGCAGTAACGAGGCAGATGAATTCCCATGGACAGAAAATGTACATTACAAAAACTTTTCCACTTTGCCTAAAGTCACTTCATTTCAAAAACAGTAAGGAGTTTTTGGTGCACCCTATACAATACAATGCAACTTTAAGTCTGACATTAAAACTGTAACCCTATGGCCATTCCTGCTGCATACTTCAGACATCATTTGTGTCAAAGTGCAGAAGGTGGCTTACTGTACAGTACCACACCCCTTTCCCTCTACCCAACTATCTCAAATTATTAAAATTTAATTACAGGTTTAAGAACTACCTAACTAGCTGGCATAAAGCCATGCTCAATAATGAAGACACCATAACCTTTCCTCCAAGGATTCATGCCAGAATTTAAGATACATCCAGTTTTTTACATCAGGATTCACCAGAATGGTTTATACAAACAGGTATGCAAGAGAACTGGGCAATGGAGAAATTTTTATATTTCCTCCTGCCCCACTATTGACCTCCAATTGGCAAGATTATTTGGAACACTTGCCTAACATACTGGGCATGTGGTTTATTGAACACGCCATGTATATGCACATCAATAATTGTTGGCTCAGTTCACCAATCAGACAAAATTTCCACCTGTCAGACTCATCACAAGCGAAAGCATCCTTATCCATTCTGATGCAACTGTTCAACGCCACCTTTACTTACCGTCACAAAACATACAGTATAGTACACATACAATACTTTTCCCTTATATTATACAATATGAGCACAAGATATCATTTACTGTTCAACATCTGTGAAGAAATAAAAATGTGAGAAAACATGAATAAAAAATTAAACTTTTCTTCTCATGACAGACAAGCAGATGAAGTGGGTTTAAGTAATAACCTTCTATACTCAACAGGTAAAATGTATAGAACAGAGAGGAATGGGCAGCAGGATAAAAGGTCCACATTAACTCCCAAAAGAGGGAATCAAATGTTATATTCTACAACCAGTATGCATGGGTCTTCACTATGTTGAACAACCCTTCCTTTCTCTACTACTGCATTCATGCAGCAACTCATCATACTAGATAAATGGACCACATTTAGAATCTTCCTGTGAGATGTATGCAGTAACAACATACATTTCCATATTTCTGTCTATAATTCCTGATCTTTCAGGTCCTCCAAGATTCCTAATAGGCTGAGATTCCTCTCTGCGCAGTTCTCTTCCACCCACCTGCTTCACTACCAGTGCACTTCTCTTCCACCCAGCTGCTTTACTTCCGACAATCAAGTCCATAATCACAACCATACCATGCCCCCCTACTTCACTCATACAACCCAGAGACCTTGTTTATGACCCTCAATTAGGAATTCCTACTGACCTTTTCAAGGACAGATAAGAGTGTTTGCACCTTTCTAACACAAAGCCGCCCAAGAAGTTTTGCAACACTTTCTATACTGCAGTCAAAACCAAAATCAACAGGAAATGCCTGCATAATTTTTTTCTGTGGTTAATTTTGAAAGTCCTGCATGCTACTGCAGCACAGTAGAACAATATGTTTTCTTGCTTATGCGCAGTGGGTCACCAAAATGGCATGGTAGGGTGATGCATTTTAAATCACAGGCTGTTAATGAATTTCCTGTGACAAAGAAGGAATAAGTAACAAATATTCACAAGTAATTAAAAATATGTAGTGTCAATGATGGTGATAAAAGCATGGTCAGTCACTGGGTGCAGGTTCTGTGCGATGCCAAGTGCAGCTCAGTGACATACATTGCTCTGGCCAACCAAGAGCAGTAACTTGGGCATTGCTTCAACATGCTGATGAACACATTCTGAACAACAGATGATTACAACCAGAAATGTCAGAACAGAGTGCTCAGTATCCAAGGGAAGTGCAAGCAACATTACTGATGCCTTAGGATATTCAACAGTGTGTACTCATGTGGGTTCCACAAAGCTTAACTATCACAACTGTACTAAAAGAGGTGCTGACATTTGCTCTCCTGTTATGAGGTTGACTAAAATCTTTGTCATGGATATGTCACTTTGAATTCCATAAAAGACACTCATTGGAATAGTATCATGTAACTTCTCCTCAGAAGAAGGTACTGGCTACTCCTTCAACAGGGAAAGTCACAGCCACAGTTTTTGGGAAGCAGAAGAGGTGATTCTGGCAGACATTATGCCACAAGGTCAAACTGTTAACACAGATCTGTACATTCAGATACTCAATACCTTGTAAAAGCATTTCAGGTGAGTTTGACCTCTCAAATATTTTGCTGAAATCCTCCATCGACATGACAAAACATGACCACTGACAAGTTTGAAAATAGAGGAAGCAATAACATAACTTGGATGAACCATTCTTCCCCACCCACTATACAGCCCACACCTCTGCCACTCAAGATTTTCACCTCTCAGAAGCCCTCAAAGATGCCATCCACTGGCAAAGGTTCAGCAGGTATGAGGAGGTTACTGCAGAAGCAAAGAGGTAGCTACGAGTACAGAGTTTAAACTAGTACAAGAAGGGGATAGATGTTCATGTTAGAAGTTGGAGATTATGTAGAAAAATGAGGTGTGTAATATATCCATCTAGTTATCCTATGAGCAAGAAGGGGATAGATGTTCATGTTAGAAGTTGGAGATTATGCAGAAAAATGAGATGTGTAATATATCCATCTAGTTATCCTATGAGCAGGTTCAAAGAAACATATAATAAATTACTAGCAATAAAAATATTGTGTTGCAAAACTTTTTGGGCAAGCTTACTGCAAAGTTCAGTTCTCAATTCACAAGCCTACTTAAGTGCTTTAAAATTAACAGTTTAAGGAACAAAACCTGCAAGTGGAAACCCTGTATGATAATACAGAATATTCCCCACAATTTAACCTATCAGTGGGAATAAACATGACCCTGAACTAATTATCTTTTAAACTACAGGCATTAAATCGGAATAACTGTACCAGTGCTACGGGGTGGTGCTTACTGCATGAAAAAATGCGAATGTGTGAAATGAAGAAGATAAAATTATGCAGTAACTAACATTTCTTGGGAAATGGAGATTGTGTAGCACAACTTGACACTAAAAAAAAAGTTCTAGGGATATCGCCATGTGTGTCCAGTAAGGGACATTAGTATTCCTGGATTCACAAATTGTCCTGACTATGAGATGCATATAGGTCAAAGGTTAGGAACTAGAAACCTGCAGCTTTCATACAAAACATGATCTCACATACAGCAAAAATTAATACAGGAGTTAAACCCACAAAGCAGCTGCAAATAATGTTTTTTTTTTGTGATCTATGACTTTCACCACAATGAAACTTACATTGTAGCTCTTCTGGGTTATGATGTGGCGTAATACTGTACAACATTTTACATTATGTCATGTTATAACCCAAAAGAGCTACAACACAAGGTTTTGTAATGTTTTAAAAATATAAGCTTCAAGGGCGATATGCTTTAAAACCTGGGTAACTTGCAACAACACAGACTTAAAGTAGATTGATTGAACATAAATAAAGGTTCATAAAAGTGTGAAATGTTTCAAACCCAAACCAATTAAATTACATACCTTTGTACCCTATTAACACAAATTTAACAACCATACCTTTTTACATCACTTAATAACTCTGTGTGTGTGTGTGTGTATGTCTTTTAAAAAAAACCGGCATTTCTTAAAGCTACACAATTTTTATTAGCACAAATGTTAACCCACACAAATGGCAAACATCAAACCTTACCAATCAAGATAATCAAAATCATATTATCCAGTGTTCATATGTGTCTTCTGAGCGTTGAAAAAAGAACTGCACTGATTCACATGAAACAATCAGGTTCCAGTCATAGAAAATATGTACAGAAATAGCAGTGCCCACACCAAACTTGGTGCTGTAGTATCTATGACAACAGCAGCAGCAAGCTTGTGTATATTGTGTCGTGCATAACTCACACAAAGATTTCAAATTTATTACTGATGAACATAGAACTATTTTACTCATGTACATATTAATGTAAAAGCAATGAACCATGCACACATATATGCACCAAATACATGTTCATTCTTTAAACAAAAAGACAGGTAATGTACATGTAATGTAACACTGAGGCACATTTGTGCAACCGTTGTTGCATTGGAAAAGCAATGAGTATTACACAACCCAAGTGTGTTTCTTTGTAGCCTTATGTATCCAGCACGCAATGCACATGCACCATATTGTACTGTGGCCTACCCACTTCTACAGTATTTTTTCACACTGTCTCAAAGAGGGCATGTGTTATTGAACATAAAATGTATGCTTCGACTTTCTTTACATTTGTCTGGAACATTTCTCATTCTAAGAAGAACAGATCGAGACAAGACCAAAAATGTACATTGGTTTTTCACTTGAAGTACCTATTATTCTTGTCTGATATTAATGAAATTAGAATTCTCTCAGATTTTCAAAAAATCCTCAAATATCATATTTCATAACAATCCATCCAGTGGTAGTCGATTTGTTCCATTTGGACGGATAGACAGATGGATATGACAAAGCCAATTGTCGCTTTTTGCAATTTTGTGAACGCGCCTAACAAAGGCACTGCACAATATACACAAGTAACAGTCACACACAAAATTATTCTAGAAATACACAACGAACTTCCATTAATCTCAGATTTTATACAAAGGCTTAAACATGTCCAAAGATATAGACACAAAATATCAACTCCCTGCAAAACATGCAAAAGGATCACTTACTTGTACACTTCTGGGAAATCATCAGAGTGGATGAGGCCTAGCCGTGAGGCGTAATCTGAATTAGGTGGCAGTGTCACACCCTTCATTCCACACACCAGCTTCTCAGTATCAGAGTTCACTTCCAGCACTTCGCAGCATACTGTATCATTCATCAAGTAGCTTCGGTTCACAGACTTCTTGTCTGATGCTGGGATTAAGTTGGATGTGGGACAGAATGCCTGATTGCCAAACACCATAAAAATTCACAACTTGATTCTGACCACGGAAGTGTACATTATTAAATTAATTCACACTACATGCATAATAGACCCTGTAGGTGCAATGAACACCTAACAAAAATGACATTCAACTGTCTCAATTGCAGGTTATAAACAAAAGCATACAATCGGCAGTCATAATTTTCATTCTTTGCCAGAAAAATACTGTCCAAAATAAACTTTAAACATTTCAATACATACATGCTCAGAGACCTAATTCCTACAACTATTAAAATGAATACAACTTTCTGTAATATTTTCAAGCTTATTCTTAGTACTGGCATAACAGTAGATCATACAGAAATGCTTTCCCACTTAAATGAAAAGCCACTACAGCACACAGCTTTAGGGTAAAAGAAAACCAGTTCTCATACCTTGACATTTACATCTGACACACATTTTGCCCCTTCACCATCTGTGCACAGCACCTTCAGCATCATTCCTGAGACTGACTTCGTGAGTACAGAGCCAATGATAATATCACCCTTCTTCAATGTCTGCAACATATAAGTACTGCACTGTAATTCTACAACTCAGTTCTTCTCCTGCTCATTGAACACATGGGTCAATCAATCAAAAAATAAATCAAATCAATCTCCAAATGGTATAAAAACAAGGGCAACAAATCAATGTCACAATTACAGAGGAATATCATTATTACGCACAGGAAACAAAATATTAACCACAGTTCTCAACAACACACTTAAAAAATACACTAATCATATAACTGGCAAATACCAGGCAGAATTGAAAGCAAGAAAATCAACTATGGACCTAATTTTTACAGTAAAAAATCTGGTGGTAAAGGCCTAGGAATACAATGTAGAAATACATCAGATCTTCATTAACTTTCAGAGTGCTTACAACAGTAGACAATGAGGCAAATTACATGAAATAATAAAATTTTTGGAATTCCAAATAAGTTGATAAGTTTAATTAAAGCAACAATGAATGATTCGACCTACCATGTCAAGATAGTACAAATGATGACTGATGGTTTTAAGGTAGGAAATGGCTTGAAACAAGGAGATGGCTTAGCACCCAACCTCTTTAATACAGCAATGGAGTATGTAATAAGACAGCTATCGGTGTAAGTCAAATCCACAATTTTACAAAATCAGTGCAATTAATAGGATATGCAGATGACATAAACATTATGGAAAGAACAAACAGAGCTGTTTCTGAAGTATACAAAGGTCTGAAAGAGAATTGAAGAAACATGTCTCAACATCAGAGCTGAAAAAACAAAAACAATGGTACAAAGTAGAACAAGAATGAATAAGCATAATACTGAAAATTAAAGATCCTGACAATGAAGTTGTTCGAAGCATTAAATATTTTGGGACTGTAAACAGAAACATTAGAAATTGAAACTACAAACCTAACTGCTAATAACACCTACTCTTCTCTGCAAACTATAGTAAGATCTAAACAAATCTGCCAAAATAATAAAATAAGATTACACAAAACATTAATTAAGCCAGTACTGTGTTATGGAAGTGTAACCTGGACCCTAACACAAATGACAGAACAAATGCTATGCACATCTGAAGGAAAATGTTGGAAGAATTTATGGCCCGATACAAGATAAAGGACGCTGGCATCCTACATGGAATAGTGAAATTTAGAATTTATACAAAGATCTAAATATTGTGGATGATATTACAATTAGAAAACTAGGCTGGTCAGGCCATATTATAGGAATGGAAGATTAAGATCCCAAACAAGGTTCTCAATGGGAAACTTCATAATACGAGACAAATGGGGAAACCAAGAATAAGAAGGGAATACATTACATATCCTATAAAAACAAGGACTGAAGAGACAAGTGGGAGAGAGAGAGAAGAATGAAGGTGTCTTCTGTGGGAGGCCAGGGGCTGTAGTGCCATAGACAGATGGATCTCCAAATAGTACCATTCAGTACTTGACCTATAAATAGAAACATATAGTTACCTGGAAGAAATGTTTCACTCGACTTGCTTTATCCAATGACAGAAACATATCATATGGTGGCATCACAGCATAGTAATCTGCAAAATAAAAATCATAACTACAATTCATATATGATGTCAGAATGATCCATTCTGCACATAAATGTATGTTGTGTGTTTATTGCTTTTTGTTTTACAGAAATTTTGGTGTTGGCTCCTTGAAGGTGGCAAGGAAACTTATCAAACAGAATATTATCATCAAAATTTTGGGGGGAAAAAAAAAAATGATAACAGCAATAAATTACATTCATACATTTTCCTGTAAAAGGAATGTTAGCCTATAATCATAAACTCACCTTCATCACCAGGAGGCTTATCCTGTGATTCATTATCTACTTCCAGCAAAGACGCATCATACAGTGACGCAGCTTTCTTCACTACAAACTGCTGCAATTTCAACCGCTTACCTCTGTCCTGAAAACTAAAACAACAAATACTGACACTTATGAACTCCCCTACTGTAATCACTAAGCAGAACACTTTTCTGACATTTCCACACTTCTCACATTATCATTTTTTCATATCCAACATATAAATCCGCCTAAAAATCTATTAGTACGGAAGTATGATAACATCTGCTTCTGGTGTATACTTCGTAACATATATGTAGTAGCTTTAAAATGTTTCTGGAGTTTGCTAGTATAATTTACAAGTACTTGCATGAGGGAAGAAATGTACATTGACATCCCTCTTCATAAGGATGTGGTAAGAAGGAAACACCCTGAAATATGGAAGACAAACATCTGGTTTCTCCGTCATGACAATGCTCAGCACACCAGTCAGTTCTGGTCAAGGCTTTCTATGCAAAGAATGTGCCAACACTGGTGCTTCCCCCATACTCTCCTGACCTGGCTCCAGCTGGTTTTTACCTGCTCCCTCAACTGCTAATAGCATTGTAGGGATGGCACTTTTGTGATGCTACTGACATCACTAAAAATGCAAAGGAGCTGAATAGTCTTTCACAAAATGGCTTCCAGAAATGTTTCCATCAATTTTACAGTCGTTGGCAGAGAATATAGATACACCAGGAGGCTATTTTGAAGAAAATGTAAGCTTAAATGTTTGTACTCTTGTACTTCTCACAAATAGAGAGATTCTGGAACATTCTGAAGCTACCACATACTGTATATTCACAGAGACCCACAAAAAATACCTATTCATTTTTTACTACTATCCATGTCTCCCTCACAGCCTCTGCTGCAGAGAACATACTAAACTTCTTCACCTGTTCATGGACCTCATCACCCAAAGCATGATGAATGAAAATATGTACATTACAAATGGATGAAAGAACAATACTACCTGACATATTCATTTACTGACAGTGGAATTTCTCTTTTTTCCTTTTTCAGTTATTTCAGTACTAAAAGAATCCTCTTCTATGCGCTCCATCTAACACGCCTGCACTATGAATAGTAACGATTTTTCGTGCATCCCTATCATTTATCCCATCAGAAATCCTGCACTGTGACCAAAACCATACAACAGGCACTTTGGGCAGGATGCCAGTTACAAGTAATGCCTATGGCCTGTATGCATATACAATACCGGTCTTTGTGCATACAGTGACCAGGAATAGCAATTACCCCAGCCTTTAAAACTTCACTTTTATTTGATCCATTAGGACATTTGATAAATATAGACCCCTTCCGATTAATTTGAGTACAACACACATTTTTAAAATTATACAGCAAGAAGACACTGCCCACCTATGAATCAATCAATCTTTAAAATCTTTGTGGACATGATGATGTTAATAAAACACCCTTTACTGACACCCCACATACTCCTTTGTACAGCTGTAGGGCAGGTAAATGAACTGGATGTAACTTTTACATACAGATACTGATGTCACAACAGTGAGGCCATAGAAGTAAATCCCATACTTATACTTCTACACATTCCTTGAGCTGTTACACTTCACCCTCTAGTTCTCTTAGTAATTCTGTTAATACAAATGTTCACAAGGGATAACCTTTACTGACAAATGCATGGTATGATTACATGGGGACAAGTGACCAGATGCGGACAAAAATGAGGAAAGCATAAAAAGCCATCATCCCCACTATCAATGGCACCTCTTTCCATGACCTCAACATAACAAATGCAATAAACCAATTATGAATCACAGATACAGGGAGCAAAACCTGGCTAAAATAAATGCCACTGACTAAGTTACACCTGGATTAAAATGACAAACTTACCTCAACTGTTTCTGTCTCTGTTGGTAAACACCAAAATCAAGTTCTTTCACATTAACATCATTCTTTGTTAAATCAGCCTCTCCTCTTTCACTATCCCACAGCTTTTGTAATTGCTGTCCATGAAAATTGAGTGCTCGAGTGATCAACTCAGCACTCAGTGGAGACTCCATCCCTTCTGTACTTGTATTATAAAGTATGCTGATAATTCAAAAAGACTGAAAAATAAAATTATAATTATCAACAAATTTTCAGTCAAGCGGGAAACATTCCTACCATGCAGTCTGAAAACCTCCAGTTAAAATATCAGCCATAAGACCAGTTATCCTAACATGTTTCTGGCTTTCCTGCAGTGCATTCTGGCAAATGCTGGAACAATACATCAAATCAGGCCATGACTGCTTTCTTTCACAACCTTTCCAATTCACCATTCACTAACCATCCTACTATATGATACCAAACAGTCTACATTACCAATACAAATACACAGAAATCCTACTAATGTACGGGGGTTGGAAATTTAATAGTGGCAACACTGCTGTAGAGACGCCACGCAACGGAACCAAATAATGTCGCTTATACCACACGTTAGTTACATACCTACCTTACCTCAGAGCAAATGGACTCTCCCTACCCACATCACGCGCATGCGCAGTGACGAGAACAACAGAGCCTCGTGTTAGCTGGCGGTCTAATGTAGTGTTGTCACGATGTTTTCGAAACAGGAACAACAGAGTTGGATAAAAATTGAATGTGCCAGAGGCTGTACAGCACGACAGTGTCATCAAGGTCTTCAAGAGGCTTGCGGGGAATCTGCATTGCCTTACACAACAGTGGCAAGGTGGGTAAAAGCCTTCAACGAGGGACGCCAAAATGTGGCAGACATGCGTCAGCCAGGTCGTCCTAGTGTCAGTGAAGAAGAAGTATGCTCTTACCGCGTTCCTGGACAGTGATCGACACCATATGATTCGTGAGCTGGCCCGAGAGACAGGATTAGTGCATACGACTGTGCTTCACATTCTGAAGGAACGCCCGGGCATGAGAAAAATTGCATCACGATGGGTTCCGCATGATTTGACGGAAATGCAGAAATGGCTACCACACGACGCTGCTCGTAACCACTTGCAGCGCTATGAGCGTGAAGGAGAGGCTTTCTTACGCCGTATCATTATGCTGGATGAGACATGAGCCAAATTGTACGAGCCACAACTGAAACGCCAACCGAACGAATGGCGTCATTACGGGTCACCACAAAAATCAAAAGTTCGCCAGAACCCCAGCAATGTGAAAGATATGGTGATTCTCGTGTATGACTGTGATGGTGTTATCCTAACGCATACCGTTCCCCAACAGCAGACCGTCAACGCGCAGTATTACTGTTCATTCTTGGAACAACCTGCGACCAGCTTTGAGAAAGCGGCGGCGACACTTTCTGCAGAACCCACCCATCATTTTGCAGGACAATGCTCGGCCGCATGCAGCGCAAGCTGTGTCTGATTTGTTCGATCGATGGGGCTGGGAAGTGCTGTACCATCCATCATACTCCCCGGACTTAAGCCCTTGTGACTTTGACTTGATTCCTAAGCTGAAGGAACCACTTCGTGGTATTAGCTTCAGAACTGTTCCAGAGATTCTTCAGGCAGTAGACCGCTCCATTCGAACTATCAACACAACAGGCGCTGCTAAAGGTATCCTACGACTTCCACATCGCTGGCAACGGGTTGAACACAATGCTGGTGACTACAATGAAGGACAGTAAAACTTCGAAACATGTAACTATTTTGTATCAGTTGTAAATAAATAGTTGCCATTATTAAAGTTCCAACCCTCGTATATCTCCAGCCTAATTTCGTCGCATACAGTGCATGTACTCCTCCATTCCATTTTATGAGGTAATATGACCAAACTCACAACCTTATCAAGTAAAATCCCTTTGCATATATCCATACAAGTGCAGACAGTTGCCATTTACAGCAAAGAAACCAATGCTGAACAAATCTTCCCCCTCTGAAAAACAAGACTCCAACCAAAACATTTGTGTTTATGAAATATATTACATTCCTACTATATCAAGCACGCAAAACAAACACAAATCCTAGTACTTACGAGATTACATGTTATCAACTTAAAATCTGTAGCCAGAACACATTACACTACAGCATCAGCCGGTGGCCCAATTTTTCACACATAATTACAGTATGGATACACGATGGTAACAATAAACTGGTACGCTTTACAATCCTGGACTCTGGAAGACAGTGCCCGTGTATGTCACTGCTGTCGTGGCATACTAGCACTTTTCCAGACGGACAAATGTTAGATTCTGTTTTAGGTTATTCCTATAATTACAATTCATTTCTTACCTCCTTCATTTATCAGGACAAAGGTTAGGCTAGGTTTTAGGCTATTTGCGTAATTAAAATTCATTACTTGCTTCCTTTTCGTTTCTTCAGGTTTTCACTCTTGCACACATACTCCGTTCACCTTTTCCCCGCATTCTGATCTACCACCCACAATGCTACACACACACTTCCTGTACAAGTATTCGAGACAGACAAAGGTTAGATTGGGTTTTAGACCATTCCTACATTTACAATTCATTTCTTATCTCCTTCATTTAGCAAGACGTACAAAGGCTAGGTTAGGTTTTAGGCCATTTGTGTAATTAAAATTCATTATTCACTTCCTTTTCATTTCTTCATGTTTTCATTCTTATACTTGTATTCCGTTCACCTTTTCCCCTGCATTTTTTATGTACTAGCCACAATGCTACACACCTCCTGAACTGGTGTAACAGCCATTCTTCGCGCTAAAACCGTTGCGTGCAGTGTGCAGTACCCTTTGTCTTGTTCGAACGAATGGTGGAAAAACTCTGTGAAGTGGTAAGCGAGTACAAGAAATGCCTGCAGGAGATGCCGTTCGTGCTGAGGTCTTCATATGGATGTCTGATGTTGCTGGAAGACGGTGGTCCAAACAGGGATTTTCTCACGTACGTGTTCTGCAATCATGGCTATGCTATGCGGTTTCTAAAGGATGTGGGCCTGCTTCGGAGTAAGGTGCAGTGCAACACCTGTCGTCGAGATATGACGTGGTCAGTATTCCTGCAGATTTTAGGTGGTGATGTCGAAAGAAGGCTGCTGGAATCAAGTGTTCTGAGTAGAGGTCCATAAAGCATGGCTTGTGGTTCCAGCAGAGAAATCTCACAAATTTTACTCATCACACATGATATTGTGCACTGCACTTATGTCATCTGCTATAGCGTCATATCCCTTACGTTACACCTCCACACCTCCCTCCCAACAGTCACGGATATAACACTGTCTCTGATGCTTCTAGCGCTGGCAGCCATCTTGAGTACAGGAATGTAAAATCGCCCCACAATAAACAGTGGCTGTTTGTATTACCAAAACAATGAATGGGCGAGGGCAGGAGGCTGGGACAGATGGATGTGCAATCGTACATGCAAAGCACACTCCTATTTATTAAGCTTTATGAGCCTAAAATACCACACATTCTTAACTGTGGTTACTGCAAGTAGGTGACTAATATTAACAGCCCCACTGCCTGCTTAAATTAAACTTGCCACACACATGTGGTGAGACAGGATACAGCTTAATTAACCGTAGCAGGCAAATGGTCAGCTTCCTGTCCCAGATTACCTTCCACAAGAGACAAATGCCCACATATTCCTTGAATAGTAGGCTCAGTGAGTATCCCTGCATACCTGGATAATGTGAGAAAACCCTCTCCCTCCAATGGGATTCAAAACCCAAACCTCCAGTCATCTTAGGTGTAAGCACATTACCATATTGACCAGGCTCACAAACTGTGTGTATTTTGGCATTACTTAAAACTACTGTGCATACATTTCACTTTTACACCACAATTCCTATCTACATGGAAGCTGCAATGGCACAATCATATAGTAACTTGACTATGGTATAAACCATTCTAGGTCTGAATAAACTGGTAGGGGCAAACACACCCAGACCGACTCTGCGGCCCACCCCAACTTCTATTCCAACGGCTCCGTGGTTCTTTCCCGGGGGTATTACGACCGGTACTTAGCGCCTAGTTGCGAATGAGTGGAGCCATATCTCCAATCTCCCCTACCTTTTCTATGCCATCCACATTCGCCCTGTTACTCCCTGCCTTCGAATCAAATTACGCTGAAACAGCTCGCTACGCAGTTTCATTATGGTGCAACATCTGCTACACCTAAATGAATTTACAACCGTTCAGACTCTACAACGTAATATAACACGTTACATACTGATGTCGGAGAACACAACACCAACGCCTATAACAATGTACTTTTACTCACTGGCTATTGTGGTGAACTGTAATTCTACTTTCATACGGCATTCAGCAGTAAAGACTTCTGCATAGCAACTGGCGTCATTCCAACCACGGACACAACATGGCGGATGTTCGTGAACAAAAGACCTAATACACCAAGCACATTTTTCGGCACTACACTACCTCTAATAATAATTCTTACCAAAGCGCGGCGTACTCTAAAAGTGAAGTCAAAGAGAAAGTATATAATACAACTCTGGGTTATTTGCATATATAGTAGGCACTTCACACTTACCATAACGCGATAAACAACAACGCCTTTTCCGTTCAATATCTCCTGCATATCATCCAATATGGTGGAAACCACAGATTAGAGTAGATGCGGTGACGCCAAGGCACCTGCGTTCATCCGTGGAAGTCGTTTAACTGGGTGGTTACGTAGTAATCTGTGGTTGATATTGCATCATCTGTAGTTGGTTTGTCATCAGTGTTTTATTTCCTCTGATCTCCCAGTTTTATTTATTCATTTATTTATTTACGTCCATATAGTTACATGGTAACATTAGACTTATCAATATGCGGAAAGCCATGTACACAGTAAAGTCAATGTATAAATAATATAATAGTAATGCACCAATAAAAGGTCATTGAATACAATACTTTACTATATAGCTGTCGTAGCGCGTTCGGAACCTGATGTCACACGGTGACGCACGGGAGGGGAAGTGAAGGGGAAAGATGCGAATGGAGTGGGTAGCCAGCAGCCTTGCACTGTACGTCGGAACACGGTCTATACAATCGCTGTCTGCTGAT
>Ga0123357_10001304_pt1 | contig 26313 bp, 14 predicted proteins | sample TergutEmb28metaG_FD_89873 | JGI IMG/M metagenome (GOLD analysis project Ga0123357, IMG submission 89873) | Embiratermes neotenicus P4 segment gut microbial communities from Petit-Saut dam, French Guiana - Emb289 P4 | ecosystem: Host-associated > Arthropoda: Insects > Digestive system > Gut ...
CAAAAGTTGGCACTAACTTCGCCTACCGGCGGCGGCCGCTCTGTCGGTATGGTTCGCTCGCGGACTAAAAGCCACGGAGTTTAGTTTTAGTTTTAGTAGTGTAACCTTGCATTATACTCACTCAGACATGTTTAATGACCTGTGCCAACAGCTGAATTATTGGTTAGATATATGTGCTATAAGTGGAGCTCTAGCGAGTAACACAGACAAATAATCTGTTTTGTTTTTCTGGCTTGTCACATTCAATAATTGTTTAAATTTCAATTACTGCAATGTGTATTTTACAAGAGGTTTATACTGTATTTTGAAGAGGAGCCACCTGTTGGGGCCCTTTTGCATTTATTCAGCACTTGCATTACTGTCATGGTGAATGTAATATTATTTTAATTTTTATACATATATTTAATGCACACTGTTTGGACCTAGGAGGGACGAGGTAACGGGGGAATGGAGGAGATTGCAAAACGAGGAGCTAAATGATTTGTACTCCTCACCGAATATTGTGCGGGCGATAAAATCGAGAAGACTGAGATGGGCTGGGCATGTGGCGCGTATGGGTGAGGAGAGCGGGGTGTATAGGGTCTTGGTGGGGAAACCGGAAGGAATTAGACCACTGGGGAGACCTAGGCGTAGATGGGTGGATAATATTAGGATGGATCTCCAGGAGGTGGGATGTGGGTATATGGACTGGATTGGGATGGCCCGGGAATGAGACAGGTGGTGGACGCTTGTGAGTGCGGTAATGAACTTTCGGGTTCCGTGAAATGTGGGGAATTTCTTGACTAGCTGCAAAACCAGTTAGCTTCTTAAGAAGGACTCTGCACCATGGAGTAAGTAAGTATTTAATGCACACAGTGTGGGTCATAATATTACAGATGGATTTAATTTGATGTTCATAGTTCTGAATTTGTAAGCTGCACCTTAACAAGTTTGTCATAGTATCGCATAGCAGGAAATTTGTCCGCAAGTGAACCAAACCTGACATCTTGTAATGTACATAGTATCATTGGATATAATGAGCCAAGGATGAAGAGGATTTTTAGTAGGCTGTAACACAAATTCTAGATGTGGATTAGCTTGCCAATTGAGACATGTCAACGAAATGTGCTCCCTGAAGTACATATTGTGGTGTACTGACTTTATCATGCTTGTTCAATCATGGGGGTTTGAACTCTGTTATGAAGCACTACAATTTCATGTTATGATTTCCAATGTCAAGCCTGAATATACTTTCTTGTGTTGTTTTTCTCAGTTATGGTTTCATATTTCTTCCTCTTGCCTTTAATGATCAAACCAGTTTTTTAATGCTTCAAATGTGTAGCAGGGCTTTTCTGGGAAGAACTTTTTTCCAAGGCAAGGTAAAAGCAATGCAAACTAAGTCACATAGTAGCCATGAATTCTAATATAATTTATTGACCAGTTTTAATAGATATTACATGTGAGGTATTCTTTTTCAATTGGTATTTGCTTTGAATTTTAAATGCAGTTTCTGTAATCACATTTGTGTGAATGGTACATTGCGTTCTATAAATGCTGACTGCACACTGATTTATCATGAATGTTATGCAGCAATAAAAAACATTTGTTGAAAAATGGTGGTGGGTCAATGGAATGTGATCACGAGGAACCTTGATATAGAGTTGGCAATTTTAGTGAATATGATGACATAAGGTTGAAAGTTTATATTTTGCTCAGTTGTAGAATTAAAGGCTGGAATTTCTTTTAAAAAGTCTATATTCTATAAATTCATAACTGAATGAACTAAATGAACACTGTACTAAGTGTTTTACTCTAATGTAACACCACTACCATCACATCACCCCCATCAACGTGTTTATGTTTGCGTTAGCTTTTACCTTGTGTTACATGTGAAAGTGTTGGAGTCTTCCCATTCTGTGGTAACTTCCACCTGAGTGCCTGGATTTTAATATGCATGTCCAGCTTGGTGATCTTACAGCTTACCATCCAGACATCTTTGACCTTCCAAATCCAGAAGACAGTCTTTGTTGACATTTTTACAAGTGCCTCACATTCTGTACATTCTTGACTATTACATTTATAAATATGTTTAAATTTTATTGTGTTTTGTTATCAGCTGTCAAATTGTCAAAGTATGAATGAACTTTCATTCCTCTGTGGCATGTTGCATGAACTCAAGGCATCTCCACTGCACAATGCTGTTTCAAGTTTTAGTATAAATAAGGTATTACACAAACCTGCAGTTTTAGTGCTAACAGACATGTAAAGTCAGTGCTGCAGTAATTTACTCACTTCCACAATGAACCATGTTCAGCAAATTTCATTTAGTGCCACAACAAAAATTAACTTACAAAAAAAAAATCCACCTTGCTAAACTGTGAGTGCATGCTAAGAATGACAGATGTTTAATAAGTGAATAAAAGAATGTTCAGAAAAATGACAAAAATTTAAATATTTTGAATGTGCTTTACTTATGGTACACAATTTTTCTCCATTTTTTACATTTAAAATGGCAGGCTGATAAATAATTTTCTTTTTTGATAATTGGATTCCCTGCAGTAACAAGTGTTCCTGCACAACTTGAAAATGGCGTGAAGGTCATCTAGTGAACATTAAGTGGGGGTTCAGGTTGAAGTCTCTAGTTTACATCCTTTTGTGATGTTATTAATATGTAACTTCCCATGACCCTCACTGAAACATTCAGTATTTATTACCAAGATTAGAATATACCAAATGTTATTGAATTTCTCCTCCCTACTAATTTCATTTTGTTGTTTATTTTTGTGTCTTGTAGTAAGTTCCATACAACAAAATCTGACAGTACAATAAACTATGTTCAGGCATAGGAGGTAGCGCTGAAGGATAAACCAGTAGCAGTTCCTCTTTGTATTTTTCATTTATTTACTTTCTTGGTGTTAAATATTCATTGGTTTAATTTTCAACTGTTCATATTGTGTTGTGTTAAACATTAGTAAGGTTAGTGGGAAATGAAATTGAAAGGGTGTGGAAGAAAGCAGGCATGGCCCAAAGTAATGTAGTGCTCTGGCATTTGCTTGGGAGGACTGTGGAAAAACACCAAAACTCTAAAAGTCAGAATGCTAGTCTATGGGTCAAGGTTTGAACCTGGCACATCCCAAGCACAAAGCAAGAGTTTTAATGTGATGATTGAGATATTTGGTGACTAAAGAAATTTATGCTCTTAATTGATTGACTTACCTCATATCAAATCATGTGAAATTTGTGGTAGACAAAGTTTTCCTCCACTATCCTGCACATTCATTTATAAAAGTTCGGTTTGCAACAGGCCTCGCCAGCTGGAACTTTATAACTTCTTTTGTTAATAGTTTCTTATTCTATGTGGCCTTTTATTTTTCCGGAATCAGAGTAAGGAAGTTTAGTAGCGGGTCAAGAGAAGTATCACCCTCTGACAGTATTGACCGTGTCATTGCCAAGTCTGTGTAAAAATTGATAGGTTGCTTTACAAAGCTTTAAAAATGGTGATGAGTGACCCCTATTCACAAGAAGTAAATAATCTTGAAAAAATTTTACATGATCCTCTCATCTCTTATATGTGAATTGCAGACACTCAAAACTCATCCTGTAAGCACTGGTCAAGTTTCTTACCAGAAAACTACCAGGTCAGGTGAGTCTTGATTGAGTGAGGAAGTTAAATCCTCTCTTTGTTACAAAAGAGATATTTTAATTGGGAACACTAGGCACTTCTGCTCTGAGGAAGTGTATGGTTTCACACTGTCAGCGGGTTTGCTTTAATGTGAATTTGAAATATTTGTGACACTTCACCAACTGATGTAGTTTCTGAGTTATCACTGATAATACATTCAGATATTCCTAGCAAGGATAAAAATTGTTCATTTTCCTACTCTGTCCAGATTGACTGCCCAGCCTTACTGAATAATTATTGGAGAGTGTTTTTCTGAGATTAACCTTGAAACAAATGGGTTGGCATTTAAATTTATTTGCGTGGTTTAAAAGAAAATCCAACAGAAAAAGATAGAGTTAAGAAATAATGGTGTTTTGTGAAAAATAAAACAGTAATTATGCAGCATGACTAAAGAATCAGTAAATTTTCCTGTTACCTAAATATATAAAATTAATTTCTAGGTATGTATTTAACCTTCATTTGCATATGCAACTGTAGGTCATTTAAAGGTTAAACCAGCCAGAGCATAAACCCTACAGTTTTCCTTCATGTGGTATAAAAACTAAGTCTTTGTTGCTCTACCTCCTCCCCTCCACCAATATGTGTTCATGGTCTTCTGCTTACAAACAAGAACAAATGTTTCTTTGGTCTGCTACATACAAGTGAAAAAGGTATTTTTGCTAAGCAGGTTTTGTCATCAATGAGATTAAATCAGTGTGAAGGCATTGATGTAAAGTTATTTACCATTTTCCTGGCTCTGTAGAGGGGACCAAACATCATTGAACATTGTTCAGTGTGACAGAGCAGTTATTTGGCAGACTGTTAACTTCCAGCTTTGAGGGTGAATACTTTTTGTTATTAAAAACTATGATATATTGTACATAATATTAGTTATATATATTCCAACTTTCAGAGAATTACATTTCACTATTTTCTGATTGATTAAAGGAAAGTACAATTGGAATGTTGTATTATGTCTTGTTGCTAAGTACTGTGTACATAGAACAACTGTCTAGTCATGCATCAAGTTCCAGAACAAAGTGTTTTAGAATTTAATGGCGGTAAATGTAACTATAATTGAGATATCAGGAGCAGACATTTTGACAGGTATGTAACCAAATGAGCTTTTATAGAAAGTACTGCAGTGTGTGCAGTGCATATCCTAACCCTTAATTGTTACAAGATGGACACAACAGGTGCAATGACTTCATTTCAGGCCACAGAAGCAAGCCCCACAAGCCATTCTTCTTCATATCTCCCTCAAGGTGTAATGTCTCCCCCTCCAGCCTGCTCCCCTGTACTCCATGCCAGCTGTGTAGCCATGCTGTTTGCATAAATGCTAGTAGTCATAAGCTACACTAGTGACAAAGTGCTTTGGGCTGGCTTGTGTAGCCAGAGAAGCCTGGAGAAGAATACAACAGGCAAGAGAGGGGGAAGCCCCAAGATCCACCATCTGTGGGACTTCTTTCTGTGGCCTTATTTTAAACATGTTATGTTGATCAGCTATCATGTTGTAAATTAGGCTGTGGTTGTTTTCAATAATGAAATTTAAAACAGATGATACACAATGGTCCATATGCCTACTTGCATCAGTGGTGATGCATACCAGATACTGGACTCCAAGAAAAATCTATATTGTGCCAAATTCTTGAGTACAAGATAGATTCATGTTATTGAAAATTATGGGCTGAAAATGCATATGTATATATTTTCTACCACATTTTGGAATTTTAAATAGATGTATTTTATACCAAATCCTGGGGTTGATTATAGATTCATGTTGTACCTCATGCTGGGGTCCAACACAGATCTCTCTCATACAGAGTGGGTCAAGATAGTATCATTTAAGCTTCAGATCAATTCATGTCACTCAGTAAAACATTTTCTGGCTGACAGCCATATCTGGTGGTTGAAGTATACCACTGATTCAGAGATAGACTGTCTCCAGTATCAGGGTTCTGAATTCAGTCATTGTGAAATCTACAAGACACTCAGATTCCTGTTATGCCAATCTGGGTTTCAGGACCCAAGATAGATCCCTGTTATTACAGGTTTCTATGCTATAGTGATCTCAAGATAGTAGCAAGAGTTATGTGGATAACATACCCAAAGCACTCATAATATGCAAGTACATGAGTTAGGTGTGAGAATGGAACAGAAAGTCTCATGTTGTGTTAACGGTTTGTAAGAAATACAGTTTCTGAAACTGCTTTATTATAGCACAACTGCATTACATTTACCTGAAGTCAGTACTTGAGTAATGTGCATGCATTTTGTAATGAAACAGCTAAGTTCATCATGTTTTCATTATATACTTGTACATTTTGTTCATATTTTATAGGTATACTTTTCAGAAATAAGGTTCCCTGATTGACTACTGTGAACTAAATGTATAGAAATGCTTCCTATATTTTCCAAAGAGATCTGTCAGGCAGAAAAATCATAAATTTATGGTGCTATTGCAGCAAGACATTTTGGTCCATATCCAATTAGTGTGATGTCTAAAACTCACCAGTTTTGGTTTTTGTTTGTACAGACTTAGGGTATTCATTTTCGTTTCAAATTGGCAGTCTGGTGAGGGTTCAAATGACATTTCGTCATGGCATTCTAATTCCATCATAAGGAAAATACTTTGTTGCTCTGGATTGTGTTTCTGAATTGCTACCTGGAATACCATCACAGTTTATTTTCCCATATATTGAACTGATATATTTCTTCATATATTCATCACATAATAATATGTTTCAGTTAACAGTTCTGGATCGTGACATCTACATATTATGTCATGTATATTTTTTGTATTGTGTGCAATTTTTAAGAAATTCATGTGAAGTGATTTGTATGGACCAAAATGAAACTTGCTTGACAGAGTGTAGGGGATATCTCCAGTTTACAAATTTCAACAAATTCAGTTAGTTCCAGAGAATAAATGTGTGGACAAGCACAACTTCTCCAGTATGTATTTATTCACTGTGCAAAAAGTGCACACAAAAATATAAATGCTTGTTTGAGTGATAGCTGAAGTGTTTTGATTCCATAGGTACATAATTTTTTAAGCAGTGTAACAGGGAACCTTAGTTTTTGATAGGTCATTTTATTGCTCACCAATTTCCTGGTGAAAACGATTTTACTGTTTATCATACTGACAATTCAACATATTAAGATCAACATGTAACATATTGTTTGCTTGTAGAACCATTATTTGCAGCTAATTTCTTAGCATACACAATATGTACTGAATAATGAGAATCTGTATTCTAACTGTGATTGTTGCATCATAAATGTTTTGCTACTGAAAGTTCTGATCTTTTAAATTTTACCTTAGACACCCCACTGTGTTCAATATAATGTTACAAATTAGTACTTTATTGCCATCAACACAACTATTTATTGGTATTTCTATCAGATCATAAAGAATGTAAAAATAAATTACAGGTCCATATTAATTTATGTGTAAGCAGATTTATGTAAAGAAAGTGCCTGAAGATGATCAGATCATGGATGAAACATGTTGCCTTGTAAATTAATCTGATGAAAATACCATACATAGTTGTTTCAGTGGTTATTAAAGTACTACTTTGTAATACTGTGATCTTTTGTTGCATATAATCTATGACTGGGAGCCAAGATACAGGCCTCTCATTTGGTATGGTGACTATGCTACAGACAAGACCATCGCATCATGGTGAAATTCCAGGCAGGGGCAAGAGATTTTTATCTTATCCAGAATATTCAAACTGACTCTGAGGACCACCCAGTCTCCTAATCAAAGTGTTGGAAGCCTTTCCTGGGAATGTAAAGTAGCTGGGGTGTGAATGTGACCACATACCTCCACTTTCTCTATGAATTCATAGTTGTTTAATACAACTAAAGATATATTACTTCCACCATAAGAACGCAAGAGTACTTGTGGAAATATTACTGTGTGTGGTTCCTTTCCATGTTATTTCTTGTACTTGTAGATTTATTGAGTTTTTAGTGTAAAACACAAATATTTAACAGGTGGGATATTTTGGGGTTCCTTTCTAAAAATGAGAAATATTATGTGCTGTGTGTTCCAAATTGGCATTCACAGCAATGAACTGGTATAATGAAGGTGAGCAGGCAGGCCATGCCAGCGCTATATATTTTATATCTGGTTGTATGCTACCAGTAAGGTGTATGTACACTTGAAAGGTAGTAGCACTAATATAGTGAAACCTATCTTGAATATAACCTGAATTAAATAGAAAGATGTTGTTTGGAAATGTTTCCTATCCTGAAAATGTAAGGAAAGCCAGAGTCAGATTACATCTAATAAACAGGAAATACCTACTCCAAACACAGAAATAGCAATGCTGTACATCTTCCAGCATCTTTAAATATACACAAAATTTTACTAGAAATATGTGTACATATCCAAGTATTGTTCTATACTGTGCTTCCTAGAGTTTATCTGTTAAGTAATATTCCTGTTAGAAAGATGAGTTAGTTTTGTGTAAAAAGTATGCCCAGCATATTTAAAATGTACTGAAAAAAAATTAAACAAGAAGGAAACAAATAAGACAGAAAACAAATACTGCTCAGTAAGATTTTAATTTACATATGGAGCACAAAATTCTCACCTGTGATTATGGCCATAAATATATGAGCTGTACACTACGCAATAGCTCCCCCCCACCCCCCTTAGATTAAAATCTTCATTAAATTGGACATTTAGAACTCTGTTATTAGCAGGTTTTACTGTGTAATGTTTAGAGGCGCAAAAAGACATCCGAAATACAGATGTGCACACTTTGTCACTGCACAACAGTATCAACTCCTGAAGCCTCCTCTTCATTTCACCTCACCCACCTTCATTAATCACAGGCCAGACAGGGTGTAATTGTTGCACCAGTGATGTTAATGCAACAAAGAATATGTTGTGGGAATGACCAACTGATTACCTGCAGAATGGGTGTGTGAAACAAAAAATAATTTGAATATAACCAGTGGCATTCCAGAGGAACCTGCTATCTGCAACATTATGCCATCCACCCTCAAGATGAGGGCCAGAGATTCATATGGATTGTCAGGGCACATCTATCAGATACAGTGCATCACATCCCAAAAGATCAATTACCCATACAGTCACGACTATGGGAACCTGAAAAAAATGTAACTGGTCCTTCTAGTTTGGTATGTGTTCAAACAAATGACCCTCAGTCACTTATTTCGGCATCCAATTCACAGCTTGGCTGTCAGATAGGTTCTATTTTCACACAAAATAAATTGGACATGGCTGAAGACATGTCAAAATATATGTAGCTCAGACGGTTAAAACAATAAATGTGTCTATAAGTACACATTCGACAATTGTACAAAATGCTCTGAGTAACTATCATTGCACATCTACTCCCAAGACTTCAGTGTACATCAACTATCAATGCATGTCTACTCCCAGAAGTTTTAGATGTGTCAACTACCATCACACCTACTTGCAAGAGGTTAAGGTCCATCAACAGCCACGGCATGTCTTACCTCCAATCCATTTTAAAGAAAAACGACCATCTCAAACAAATCATTACCATTGACCTAATAAGCATATCTTATTGACAGAATAAATTATGTGTTGGGGATTGTGAACAGATCATTCTGTAATGGGAGAAATAACAGTAGTGGTAGGCCTAGTTGGTTTCAAAACTTTCATCTACTCTAAGATCTTGTTCTTCTAACCTCTGCTGACCCTGCTGAGGAGGATGGCAAGCAAAACATTCAGCTTAATTAATGTTGGCCCTCAATGATGATGACTTCGTAGTCTCCAGATTTCTTAACCTTCACTAACATTTGCTTCGTCAAAGATGAGGGAGGGGGAAGGCATGTAAAAGGATATGCATTAAATTAAGACAGTCAAACCCATGACCTTCAGCACTGAAAATTTCTGTTGCTGGTACATACTGTTCACAGTCATCAACTAAGGTCAGATCCATTAGTAACACTACGAACATCACACACACACATACACCAAGCTATTGGTTAGGATTCTATGTTGGAAGGTCTGTAATATAATCTCACCTACACTTCACAAAAGCAGATGTCTTACACAACCTTGTTACAAAAATTCCTACCACCATATAATGTGAAGTTGTCATGGCTCATACACCATGTTAAATTTAGAACACATTTCTTCCTGCCACTCAGTATATTCTGATAAATAGTGTGACCATTAACTACCAATTAAAAACCACAATTATTCGATTTGAGTACATACAAACACATCAACATCAATGTCAGCAATCATTTCCAATGTTTCATGATCACAGAAAAGCATGATGAAAGGGTGAAAGTCATATGAAACCAGTTAAGTTACAGTAAGATCCTATGCATCATAAAATTAAACAGTCCTTACTCTGAAGACAAACAGGAATTCAGATTTATTATGCACTAAACAGATTGAACGTAAAGACCAATAAAAGATAATGAAACTAGGCCTAATACTAGCAAAGATAATGATGACTATTTTAGACAGCCATCTTCACTTCCATTGCATTAAATCCAGTTTTGTTTTTTGAGAAAAAATTCATGTCACCTACAGCAAGACAGTCCACAAACCAACAATAAACTATTCCCAACATTAGTTTAAGAATGCATAAAATCCAAGAGTCACAATAAAACAAAACAGTGACAGGCATAAAACACAGCTATGGCAAAGTAATCACAATGACGATAATATAGACAAGCCAGAGCTTACTTGCCGAAGTGGGCGATTTATATATTTGTGGTTTATTAACAATGCTGTCAGCAGCACCATTTATACAGTATCAAATGGTAGGTTAATTAATGAATTGGAAAGGATGTGATGGAAGCATTCATGGCCTAAGTTGAGGTATTATCCTGGCAGGTGCTTGGGGGACTGTGTAAAATAATGAACACCCACTGACAGCTGATCTCTTGATTTGAAATTGGGACCTTCCAAATGATGTGAGACTGCCATCCACAAGACTGCAATATTCTGCAGTAAGGATATTGATCTGTGCACAAGCATATGACATGACCTGCACAAGGATGAGAAAGGCAATTTCTGGCATTATGGAGGCTGAGGATAATTTTTTGGATGAGGATGACTTGGCCTGCTTGATGAGAAGGCCTATCTCCATTGTCACACAGAATAATAATAATAATAATCATTTTGGATGATACGACATGTATTGTCAGTAAATTTGAGAAAAAGAGGACACATCATTCAGAAAAAGAAGAATGATGTGTGGATGAGCACAATGTGTCAGCAGATTTATGTTTATTATAATCTGTATCTTACATAGTTATACAAGAATATACAATACCAATCCTAAATATTTACAAGACAAAAATTATACAAATGATAATCCACACTCAATACTTTATTTACAGTTAACAGGTTTGTTCAGTATGGAATGTACAGGCCACATAACACATGGCTGAAGAGTGAAAGGGCATTACCCCATTTCAGTTCAACCAAAAAGGTGAAAGGCAACAAACTTCATCCACAATTGAAGATGTCCATCACTGCTACAAACATGTACTCTTGAAGTCCTGGAATTTGCCCTTCTGAAAATTTGTTTTAATTTTAAGCACGAAGAATGTAATAAAAAATAAACACAGTTTTAGAAATGTATTACATTTGGATTTTGAACATGCTATATTCAAACTGGCACAAATATTAAATGTCTCAGACAGTTTAATGCATGTGTCAAATTGACAAAGTAAGAACAGCTTTGATGATAACCAAACATTCTCACACTGTGTTCTTTTACAACAAACACCTCCGGAATTTCCACATCTGCTTGAGCCTTCACTACCTAAATAGCCATAAACTCTACATACTCACTCAAAACCTAGAAATGTGACGTATGCATCAAAACTTAAACTTCAATTTGGACATCTATGCATAGGTGGTATGCAAGAAATCCGAGTGAAATAAACATGACACATTTAGCATATGACCCTTTCAAGCTTTACAATCAACGACACAATCTACATGTTAATACTGTGATCTGCTCCATCTGTCATTTCATATAGCCACTTATATAATGTCTCAACAAAAATCAGCTGGAACAGACAATTCACGACAGAGAAGTACAGAAAGAACCATAACCCACCACAAAACACTAATTCTGCTATTTGCCTCAATAGGGATTTTATAAAGAACAAGACATTATACAAAGCCATGCTTATCATCAAGAAAAATGTATGCTTATTGGACTTCATTGTTTATAAGGATGGTTTCTACATTCCACATTTTCATGTACAGTTAGTCGTTTCCTACTACTGCCAAGTTTAGCCATTCACTTCCTAAAAACTGGTGCCCACTTATGATAGCGCTTCACAAACACAAGATTATATCCTGAAAATGCCCCAAAAGTTGATGTAATTAGATCATATGATGTGGAACATTTCTGTATTTCATTCTCAGTTGATAAGCAACAATACTGCAAACTTGTTCATCCACTGCTAGAAAAGTAATGTTACTTCAACACTGCATCAAAAGCTGGACATTTAGGGCACTGTCAATAACAGTGAAAAATGGGGAGACTGTTAGTACACATGGAAGGGTAAATAGGAGAACCATCAGAAAACCTATGCCCATGCAGGTCTCTTCACACCACAGCCTACATAAAATCCAGATCCACTTGGATGGTGAGGAAGTATACTACACATACACTAACACTCTATGTCCAAACACAGAAAAGTCATTTCTTTTGAGTGCATGACATATTACGTATGGGCTGTATTTAAAGGTCGGAAGGTGGAGGAGAGATGATCACATTCAATAAATCCCCATTAATGAAATTCTGGAATGAAGTGAATATGAAAACTGCTTTTCTTACATAACTTACTGAGAAAGTGTTTTGAATGAAAGAACCAACATTCATGTGAACTTCACATCTGTTTCGAGAATGAATCCAATAAAACACAGATTAGTTACCAACAGCTTCCAAAACAAATCCCAAACTTAAATCCTAGATATGGTGCTGTCGTAAATTATGTACATTAAAACTTTACATTTCAGTTCCCTCTCTTATCCCTGCATCTTATCATTCTCTTTGTGAAGCTGAAAACACATGCCACTGAAATATCTATTCTGTTTCAACTACTTAATGAGTTTCATCAATATTAACTACAGTTTTGGTACCATTTTCATACTACTAACAAGGCGCAATATTCTCAGTTTTAGCTTAGTTTTAAGAAATTCTACGCTTTAGCTGCCAAATTTCCAGGTCCTGCTGGCGGCTTGGTGGTCTGTGTTTGTTCTTTCTCCAGCTGTCTGCCCAGGTATTCCCTGAAAACAAATAAACAGCTTTAAAGTTTCAAACAGAAAAGCAAGAACCAGACCCAGTATTCTATAAAAACAGATACTCTCTGTCATGACAGTCAGCATAATTGCTGTTCACTTCACACCTGTGGTAGTTTGTCTTCATTTACACAAAACTGGCTGTATCATGAGAGGAAAGTATCCTCCATTTCAGAATGCATACTTGCTCATATTCATTTACATCTTTAGTTAGCCTTGTTACTCATCAACTGCTAGTGTCAATCCTGTAGTGGGTTCATTACAATGTATTTCCTCTTCATACATCATTCAATCTGTAACACCAGTTATTTAAATACTGTCCCTCAAATAAGTTATAGTTCTTTCATTTCATTTGTCTCCTTGCGAATTCTTTATGCAGTCACCATTAATACAAAGAAATACACATGAATAACATTAATTTCCTTGCCGAAATGAATTACCTAAAATAAATACACAACAATCAGCACTGAAATATCTTACCATATATCTTCTGGGACTAGAGACTTGCATGAAATAAGGTTTACACTTAATTAAATCTAAAATTACATCCAATTAAGATATGTCAGTGTTGACTCCACAGTATCAAATCTGATCAAAACCAAGTCCATCATTTAGGGAAACAGAACATGCAGATAAATGCACATACACTATGCATCCATTTTACATATTTCACGCACAAGATTCACTATATCATTTTGATTTTTTGGTGTGCAGGTTATCATCATTACAGGTAAAGTAAAAGTTCGTTTATCCGGCACAAAGGGGAAACTGGATGTGCCAGAATATATATTCTGCTGACAGACAGAATAATGTCTTAACAGCAAGCAATTTTAATGTGGACTATGTTAAAAAATAAAGAATTTATAAAATATGGCAAAAAATAAATCATACAACAAAGTGTTTACTGCCTCCTAAGTGTTCTAGAAGCCAATACATCATTAACTTCTTTCTCTGTGATATGAACAATATCAAATGCAAAGGTGTAAATTACTCGAAGTCTACAGAAAAGTACGCTGCAGAGTGAACCTGGAACTGAACAAAATGCAGTATACACAATCCTTTACTGTGACCTGCTCCTACAGCATGCTTCCTCAGTAAAGAATTTCTCCATATCCATACTAAGTAAAATTTAAATACAGAAATTATATTCAGAGCTCCAATATTCTCACATGTCCCAACTTTTTTGCCACAGCCCATCGAACTTACCAGTTGTGTACCATCAGTTTCTGAACCGCAAGCAGGGCCTCATATCGCACATTGGGGTCTTCATGACCAAGCAGTTGCATCACTAACTGCTTGCCTCCCAGCTGCTCAATGACACTGCAACAAGCATTTGAAAAGTATGTATTTCGGAATAATTCAAACCCGCACTTCCTCTGAAATGCCAAATGAATGAGATCTTCCATGGCTCCACTGGTCAGACAATTTACCTAAAATGCAGTGTCTTCCTTAATATTCAGCTGTCAAAGATATTGTCACAAATTTTAAAATATTTATTTATAACTTAATTGACAACAGTCAGTAACTCAGACTACATTGTCAAACTAGAGGGTTATCAGTGAATGATAAAAGTGGAAAGGACTTGGAAGCAGTTATGCCCTCATTGGAGGCTCGGTCCCATCATGTGCCTGGAGGGACTGAGAAACATCAGGAAAGCCAACCTGTAGTCTCAGATATTAACTTGTCAAGCACGAAGCAGAAACATTACTCACCGAACTGCACCACTAAATTTTCTGCTTTCAAAAAACTCAAAAGATTTGTTTCCATGCTCACAAAAGCCAAAAGCTGACCCCATCCCAAGCCAGTACAATCTAGTCTCTTACCTTCATTCACTATTTCTGGAAGATCCATTCTGATATCACCTTCTTTATCTGAACCTACATATCTCATGGGCCTTTAACCACATATTTTACTAACCACAATTTTACACACATTTGTAACTGCTCCCACTCTTACCAAATTTCACTCATCTCATCCTTCTTGATTTATTCTACATTAATTACACATTCAAGGACAGGAACCAGGAAGATAAAAGATTCTAAACTGAACAGCAAGCATTATTTCCTGTATTTACTCTATTCTTAATGTCATCCTTTCAGTAACTTTGATTTGTTACCGTTATGACCCTCCTGCTTGGGGGTTGAGCATGGGGCCAACAACCTGTCGCTCTAAAATCAAGCATATTATGAAATATCTGTGGTTACAGAACCAACACGATCAGCACAAGGTACAGGTTCAAACTTCATAGTGGGCAACATATTAATGGAATTAACTGTTTCATCATATTCGTATATAAAGTTCAATGCTGACATGAGCAAGTTGACTCACATAGCAACACTTCTGTCTTGTACTTGGGAAGTACCTATTTTGAATCTCAGATGAGACACTGGCTATTCTGATGGCTCGTATGGTTTTCTTCAGTTTCTCCAAGCAAATGCCTCGATAGTGCCTCAACTTTATTCCACATCTTTTCCAATGGTTTGCTAATTACTCATCCTTTTGTAATATGCTATACAGCCCAAGTACTGACAGCATCATTACATGAACCAAAAATAAATAAAAATAAACAAACAATTTCACTTAGACCTTCAACTGGCAGTCACGTTCGGCTAATACAGCTCCCTTTTAATTTACAGAGCATACACAATCACCCTAAATGAATCCAGTCAAAACACTGTCTACTGGACAACTGCCCAAATAAAATCTCACTCCTTCAGTAATTAACTAAATCTAAGGCACCTTCTATAACTCGCCTCTTTATTCAATGTACTTGTGCCAAATTTCCAACTGATGCACTTCTGTGTGTACCAATAAAATATGACTGCTCTCCTGTTCTAGGAATGTGGGTTGACAAGGGAGGTTTTGTGACCACACTTGTAACCTCAGTTTTGTGCTCAATTTAGATCTGGGTTGTCAGGAAGTTGCAGGTTCAGGGATTGCATCAAAATAAACACTTCAAGACACCAGTTAGTTTAGCCTTTATGACTTTTACTCAACCACGTTGAAACATGTAGCTCTTCTACACCCTTTTAACAACTGGTCAGGATATATGCTTACACAGAGAACACTTCTGGATATGTTTCTTTCACTTGTTATAATTCACTTGGAGATATTTACCAAACACAAGTCAACAGTTAGCCTGGATACTGCTCACTGATAAGATCACCAATATTTACACCTGCATATCAACTGCTGTTGCTTATCACACGGTTTACCTTTGCCCATACCGATGACCACAATGACACAAGTATGGTACATAAAATATACTTTATGTCATAGCTTGGAAGAAATGGATCACTTATCACAGAACATGGGGTTAAATATCACTGTTTCACACCCTCATGTGACTTAAGACAGAAGATGCTACAACTAAAGAACAGCCAAGCTACAGCCTCAGTCTACTCCCAGAATTCCTATATTGAGATGTCTCTAGTATTAATAGTGGTAGAGGTGTTCAGAATCAACTGTGTGATCCATATTAAGATCAGATAACACTACATTTGAGCATCAGAATTGGCTGGAGTTCTCTGTGTACAAGCTAACTCTGACACGTCTTTGTTATGCAAGAACATGTCTTTGGTACATGATACCGTTGCGAACTGTGAAAACAATTCACAAATTCTCGTTATATTATGGCACATACTAACTCAGCCTGTGAGAATGGGAACCCTTGGGCTTGAGGTAGTTCCACTGCTACACTGGAAAACCACAGAATCACCCTCAGTTACTGGTGCCTACTGGTCAACTGTGGGAAGTACATCATATACACATGTTACGAGGACTGATAAAAAAAAATATTAATGCTGGACAAATTTGCAAAGCTAACTGAATATTTCATTACAGTTCCTGTGTTACTGCACTTCTAGCATGTATGGAGTTTGCCACATTAGCAACATCTGGATTTAAAAGTTCAAACATGTTACGTTTTAATGTATGTGTATTATTTTTTTAGCCCAGGGGTGCAAAAATTTTCCCACAATCCAAGAGCCACCTCAAAATTCTAGGTCCCAAAAGGGTGACAATAAGCAAGTTAAATACCGAGGAGCCAAAATATTAATTAGCTGCCCAGGTGACCTGGTACCCAGAATTTGTGCACCCCTGATTTAGCCCATATTTGTATCAGATACCCATACTATGAAGTTATAGGTGACAGCCATTGCAAGATTCATTATATACCAGAAAGGATGGGATACAGTATGAGTGATGCCCATTTTCAGCTACTGTTTTCTATATGATACATACCTGAGAAGGCAGAGATAAATTATAAAAAGCTGTCAATAAAGAAAATGCTGTGACATGAATCGAACATTTTCCAGATTACTATTAACTACATACATGTCAGTACCCATTAAAAACAAGTATAATCTACTTCAATGTTATATGTCAACTCACTGTTTGCCTCGTGGGTAGTGGCGGACATATTCACCAATATCAAAACTTGCAACACTAAGCACCAAAGGATCTCTATTTGTTTCCAGGAGGGCAATCAAGATCCGGAGAAGCTCATAATTCTTCTCATTGAGCCTGGGCGCATTTTCTCTCCAGAACTTAGCCGATTTATGTACAGGACTCCACTCTAGGCGGCCAGACCTTATTTCCGTTGCGTATTCATCAAATGAACTGTAATATATTCAACACAAACTTGCTAGTTAAAGATGTCAGACAATTCTGAATATCTAAAATGCAGAGAATGTACACATATAAGAATGTCTGCATCTGTTCACATCTGCAAGCATCGTATCTGAAATCACAAGTGTTTCAATGAGATTTGGTGCTTGAGATCAACACTAAAATTTGTCATGTGAATTTAATCTCATCTATCTACCAAATTCTAAAGCATCACCACCATGCTAACCTTACATACTGTAATTTTATTTCAGTTCCCAATTTGACAATCATTATAAAGCTACTAAACATGTAATACTCTCTGCATTTTTGATATTTCCTGTTTTTGACCCAAATAACCTCTGTCATAATTAATTCGTCTACACAAACCTGAGATCCTGGACTGATGCCTGCAGTTTTTCATTTAGGAATTCAATGTCAGACACTATGTCTTCATCATCAAACTTCCGCTGCTCTAAGATGCTCAGCTGTTTGAGTACTTTGCATTGTACCATTGCAATACATTGCTCCTTTGAAACCGCAGGCTCTTCTGGTTTCTCAATCAAATTCTGATAACAAACCAACATTTCTGTGCATTTTGACATCAAATAAATATTGATCATATCCTTTATGTACAATGGGGTACCTACCTCTTGACCTCCTCCCCTCAAACCCATCAATTTCCAAATTCCCAATCTGAACCATGTTTGTTATGTTACATTTACCCTTCACAGTACAACAAAGTATACATTCCTGTCTCATTGGCATGTTTAATTTCCCAGTATGTAGGGGCTTTCTGTTCTCCACACATTGGTTAAATTCATATGCCTTCTTATATGACTGCATCTAGCTTTAATAATTTAGCAAACTGTTTTAAAATTCCTCTCTTGCGAGTTATGCCATATGTATCACAATTCAATTTTGCTTAATTCGTCTCTTAATTTTCATACCCAACTTGCCAAATTTAAATTTCCCACATGCCAATTACAACAGCTTCTTACAAGTTCATCCTACCAAAAAAATTTACTATGCACATAATATTATATACCAAGGCCTTGTTTTACACTTGTTTCTTTCACACCTTTTTGTTGTAACAGCCCTTGCCAATTTACAAAACTTCTGGATTTATGTCCTCTCATTTTCAATTTAGCACTCTTTGCCTGGTTTATTTCCATTTATTTATGGCTTTTTTTAATGGGATTAACCTTTTTTTTTATGTCTTTCCAGTTTATGCGCACTTTTCAGGAACATAACTGGGATGTAAAACAAGGCCTTGGTATACATAATACAGGCACGTCTCGTTTTAATTGATTCTGCTCTAACGCAACTTGAAAATTTACACCACTTTTTGAATTTACATGATAATTTTTGGTTTAACGCCATTTGGCATATACAATCTCCGGTCATTCGTCTTGTGTTGGAGGCTAGCAGAAAGTGATGTCACTGTCATGCCATTAGTCATATGTATGGATTGATTACAATGGTGATATAATCACATGGATGATATAAGCATTGGCTTTTGTTAACAAAATGAGTGAGCTATAAATCTACATCATCTGGTGCAATCCAATTGAAAATTCAGTGAAAGACAATCAGTACTGAAGAGAAATTATACATAACACAATGACTTGAAAAACAGGAATGTATTATTCACATATGCCATAGCATTGTAATGTGTGACAAAAATTCTAATCACACTGTTAACACACCACAGAAACTTACCCTGAACACAGCCAGAATGATGCGTGTGACTTTCTCTTTGACAGAATCACTTAGAATGTTTGCCAAAATTGGAATGATATTAGACCTGAAACAAAACACAATTCCTCACTCCACTTTCCATTCCATAATATGGCCATTTACAATATTTAAGTCAAAAATGGCTACTACTGATCTGTGAAATTCAAACAATAAATTTGAAATATCGTGGCTAAAAGCCAGATGCTAAAGATAATATATGGAAGTGCAACTTCAGCATTAAAAACAATCACATCCTATATACTTCAAGTAACTTATAGATTTGGTGAAATGTCTCATGGGTTAAAATCCTTTTGTCACTGAACCACCTCCATGAAGCACAGACTTTTTTGAGATGCTAACAGTTGCTCAGTTAGTCAAGAAATTCTCACATTTCATGGAACACAAACGGTTATCACTGTATTTACAACAGACCCACTAGTCCCTATACTCTGCCCCCAATAACTCCAGTCTGTGCCCTCTTATCCTGTTGCACCAAGATCCACTGCAATATCTATGCCTGTTCTGTTCAAGATGTCTCTTTCCATCAGTATAATTGATATCAAAGCCACATGGTATGTTATGAAGCACAACATTTCCATCAGGTTTGTAGACTATTATTACATATGCACCTAATTTTATGACAGAAGATGAAAAATTAACTTCATAAAGCTATGATGAATTTGGCAAGTTTTCTCAGTAGTTTTACCTACATGTCATACAACAGACCTCAAACCAACATTCTATTATGCAGCTGTTTCAGCAATGTAGAATATTGTGCAAAGGCGCAAAGCTTTCGATAAAATGTAGTTACATCTTTCTGTGTTGCTTTTTCATATATCTTAAGAAATTCGGGTGCTGGGCTCATAAGACATATTAAAGAGAGAGACAAAACACTGTAACTGCATCTGATCAAAATCTTTATCCCATTCCACAACATTTCTTGACATGACAATAACAACAAACTGTGGATGAACAGGAAACCTCAACATTTTCATTTACTTTTTAACCATACGACCTATGGTGTACAATGTACTCGGGACAATCAACACATACTTCACCACTGTAACATTTCAAGTATTATTGTTTTAACTGTACTTTAACTCTGTAATAAACAATGGTTATTCACTAACTGATCACCCTAATCTTGGCACAGAATAACACTTCAGAGACTGGAATACTGGAACCTACATACAATATTTTTACAATTCAGTAACACAGTTGTGTTCTGTAATAGATTAGCTTGCTTACAAAAATGTCGTTTAAAGCAACAATCAAGTAATTTCTACATATTCTAGAAGTTCTCCTTGATGATGGCCCAGGCTGGCCAAAGCATGTAGAAAGAGTATTGAACACAAGCTTGTTCTCCGTAACTTACAGAATTACATCTACAAGAGCAAAGTGGATGGGGATGAAATATAAAATATTAACAAATAATTATGGTAAAAAAATAATTACAGTTCCTCCAATAATAACACTAAATGATGCTCATTTGACTCAATGAATATGTTCAAGCAAAGAACTTTATTAAAAATGGGAGGAAAAAACTGTAGGAACTGAATATTTTATCCATTCAGTTGACGGTAAAAGTGAAATATGTCAAAATATGTATGTTCAAAAATACATAGAACTGAGGCTTATACCAATACTGTGACCTGCAAACACGAAACTGAGTGAGAAGCCCTGACAAAGTACAAATTTGTACAAGCTCACTTGTTCATTTTCTCGGCCAGCAGGGGGTTAAAGGTGAGAACCCAGAGACAGAAGATCAGCTGGTACTGGACTTGGAAGTTAACTCTCCCCTTAAGAACCGCAAGCAGAGTGGCGATACCATCCACTGCCACAAACGCAAATCTGTACTCATCTATACGAAGCATCATCTGCAGACAGCGTGCCACTGACTGCATGTATTCATTGTTCTGGAATAACAGACCATGCAGAACTGTAACGCAACACACCATTCAGTTCCCTCTCTTAAGTCCTCATATTCTAACATGATCACATACATACATCACTTCCAAAGTAAATCTAAATTAAACTCAGTAGGTGTTAATCTCTGTTCTTCCCTAGCCGTATTTTTGTGACTTTGCCAGTACCTCCAAGCAAATGCTTTACATTCAGGTTTTCATGCTGGGTGTTAGCACCATGCAATCTACCTAGTGTATTATTTCCCTTGACATTTTGGAGTAACATGATGCCTCCACATTTGGGATGACTGAACTTGGTTCAGGTCAATGCTGAAGTGTTTGAGACAAACACATGTGTCCTATATAGCAATTTTTGTGAAAATAAACTTTATTAAAAACTGAATGTGGCTGAATGTGATAATTCAATCCATTTAAATTTGAACTCCTGTATCCTCTTAGAATAGAAAAGAATAGTATTTGGGCTCAAGTCATTGCGGGCCTGATGCACCTAGGTCTGTATCCTCTCACATACAAATGAACAATATACATCAAATGGGTAAACATTCAGGAAAACCAGTCATGTATTTAAACACTACACTTTTTTCAATTAACAAATATGCCAAATTAAGCCATAAATCCAGTTTAATAGAAGTTTTCTGTGAATTAATTTGATTACTGAAATTGCTGATGTACAAAAACTAGGCTACAAGCTTAGGTTAAAAAAAAGAGCTGCGCTATACCTCTACTCCCTGATATGCCTTCATGGCATGGATTGGGACAACTTTACCTTTACCTTTCTAATTTCTCATACCTGCGATTTCATGAATTAAAGACTAGACCTTATAATATTAAACATACAGCGTACTCTCAATTATCTGGCATAATGGAGGAGAGGGGGGTGCACAGATAATTGAGAAGCACAGTTAATCCAAAACATATAATTTGTTGAGCCACAAACCAATAATTAAACAATTGTAACTTATTTCTTAGATATGTAGCTTATGAGTAGATGATTACTGTTTCTTTAATTGCCCATGACTTTTGTTGGCAGTGGGAATTTTGTTTGAGCACTTGGCACTGAATCGCGTTATTTTCCATCGTCTTCATAAGTTATTGGCAACTTATGATCATAAATGGATAAATCATGCACTGATAACTGATAATGCACTGTAATAAGCTAGTTTGATAAGTATGAAAATACTCTTCAATTCCATTCCTACGCATGAAAAAATATACAAAGTGTACTGCCTATAGGAAAGCTGCAAAGTTCCTTTCACCTCAGATTCATGAAAGCCCCCAAATGTCATCTCAAGATCCAATGGACTTGGGCTGATTTTAAGCTTAAAATAATGAACCCAAAACTGCCACGAACAGTGAGCATCACTAACAAACTAGCTGGGTAAGAAATCCCACAGCCCTCCACCTCCCATTTATGCAGCCTGAGTATCACTATTATGTTCACAACAGCCCACACTATAATAAACTTACATGACCAAGAAATCTTGAAGGGTATGCTGTTGGTCTGTCTTACACAAATCATTACATCCATTGCAATGGTAAGCTACTTCCTTACTGAGATGTAGGAAGGGATTGGCTGACCTTGCCATATTTCTTGTACTAGTCACCCAAATCAGATACCAAAATTGGATGTCTCCTTGCCTATAAACTATGAATGGAGACTTCCACACATCAAGGTCCACAGTTTTAGGTAAAGTAAACCCAACAACATTCTAGCGATCACCTATCTGTCTGGAGCGTTGTAAGTCTTGTCCATGTTAATTATGACATATATAGCACAAGTTGGCTGGAAGTTTAACTGCATGATATAGGTCATCCTTCAGCAGTTGGTAGTTACCACAATTATTAAGAAATTCACTACTTTAATGGGCTTCAAAGCAACATTATTAAGCTCATGAAAGTCCATCACTGGAACCTTCTGAACCAGATAAATCTGTTAATATGTTTATGGTGCATTTCTGTATGATCATTTTAATACTATTTTCCCACTTAGGCCTCAATGTCTTCAATGACCTCTTAACTTGAGGTTATCTGTACAAAATGTTACATACATCTATTATTCCTTCAATGTATGCAACATATACCATCCATGTCTCATTCGTTCAACAATAAATCAAGGAGAACCACACAAAGCCAGTGTTGCCATAAAGGAATAAAATGATAAGTGACCACATAATTCTCTTCCTGAAGCATAACAATGAGTTTATAATAAAAACCAACCAGGTTCTCCTCATGTTGCTCAGCTGGTGTTTTGGGCACAGAATCTGTTGACAAATCCTGTGCTGCATGTGCACCATGTAACTTTGCATCCATTAGTGCTTCACTCTACAAAAATACAATTGGAGCAAAAAACCAAAATACTTCAAATGCTTCTATAGCAATACAGATGCGAATAGAAGGCTTACGTACCGAGTAGGAAGGGTAGCACAAGTGGAAGTGTTACAATGACAGAAACTTGTGCTACAGACAACGAAAGTCACGTGTTAGTCACAAGACCCACGGGCATTATTCAGACTTCAAGCAACATACCAAACAAATTCCTAGTATATATCAATCAAGTTTAAAGTCTACAGTGTACACCATGGTAGTGACCACATCAGAATCGTATGCGTCTCCTCAGAGCCACAAAGCCATAAGAATCTTTTTTAGTCCTACAAAGACACAAGAGAAGTTTGAAAGAAAACTGCTGCAGCATGTATGAAGGTACTATCCTACATTCCAAACCAGATGAACAAAACCACAAAAGCCCTTGGTCCTTATACAAATACACTGGTCAAAACTAACACTGAAAACCTGAATACAAAGCAGAAATGCTAACCATGACACCACACTTAGATCTTCATGCATCTCATATACTGCCCAACTATTTGCATGGGGAAGCGAGCTGTCAAGAAGGCAATCACGGCCTCTCAAATTAGCAGACAGATTCCATTACCTAGTTTCATTTCCCTATACTGTGGACATACAGGATGACATATACAAACTCTAATACACCAGAAACCATGTCATGACATATTAAATCAAACTCCCCAGTATAACAATTACAAGTCCCACTAAATAAGCAGTTATCTCTTGCTGTAGATACAATTATACAAAACAAACTGTTGTTTCATACACACTGTACATAACAATTTGGAATTTCAAAATGTTAGTTTAATATGGGATTGCAACTCACAAATAATGGAATAAAAAAAGTTACAGTTACTCAGATTGTCTTGGTCTAGATGCCACTAAGAAATAACCAACCACAACGATTACAAACCTTCTTTGTCTCAGGTCCTGCCCTTCCCTAGAATATAACTCTTTTTATGCTTTACAGAGTTTACTTACTGAAGAAAGTTGAATCCCAAGCACTATTAATATATTACATTTCAACTGCAAAATAAAGGAAAATAAAGAAAGAGGAATCAATTTGTATGGGGGGGGGGAGAGGAGGAGGAGAGGAAAAGGAGGAGAAAGGACTCAGCCCTAAGTCAAATGGATACTTTCCAGTGTCTATACCAAATTAGCTATCACAGCTTGCAACCTGTAAAAAATTCAATAAGAAATCTGACCCAGAATTGGTACCCCCTCTCTTTCTACATACAGATTTTACTGTATTTTCTGTTACTTCATTTAACTTATGTTATAATATTTTTGTTGTTCCCATATGAAACACATGCACAGTTCTCCCATCCAATGAACTTACTGCCAACTGGCCTCATTATGATCAAAAGAAGAATTCAACTGTGTTATCAATAACATGTTAGTGACATTACATTGTAAGCTCCTAGACTTCCAGCTACTTCTGCACATTCCTCCCAAAAACCAAACTAAGCATGCTCCATCTTACAAAGACATAAGATGTCTGTATTCATTATAACAAAGACACTAAACTACTTCTGATCCACCAGAACACCAGATACACTCATGCACCTCCACTCAACAATTCATAACAAGTTAATACTATACATGAGAGTTTAAAGTTATGTTAAAAAATGGCAAAATATTTTCTAGAAGTTCCTTAAGTTACTTAATGAGTAAAATATGGGACTAAAATTAATTTAATGGTCTTAGGTAGTATAATTACCTCTCTCATATTACAATATAGGCATGTCAAGAGTGATACATCCTGGTTATGTATACAAATGAGACAGATATCACAAACCTTACACCATAAAATGCTTATGGCAGACTGAAAACTGTTACTTTAAGCCAAATTATTTTAATCTCCTCTAAACAGCTGATATTGGCAAATCTTCCTAACTTCAGTCTCTTCTGTATGCATCCAATCCACTCTGACACAAGGGTATTCTAGTGTTCTTATTACTGTACTTTTCTGATCAAGTGTATCACTGGTAACTTATTCATTCCTAAATATTAATCATATTTCTGTAAGGCTTCTTCAAGCAAACATTTTTTATGAGTTGCAAGCAAACTGCCTTTAATAGAAGAAACATCACATTCACATGTACATGTGGCAAAATGTGTAAATTCATGTAAGCTATGCAACAAAAATTAATTAGCTACCTTACGTAACACACCGGGTTTGTGAAATGTGGATAGGTAGTTGGTGATTAGTTACTAGAGTGAACCGTCAAATCAGAATTTGGTGAATCAAAATAACCACACTTATTCAGCCTAAAACAAGACAGGTTTATTTTAAAACAAACTGTTGCCTTTACATATGTGCACATGTTTCAGACTGTACTTTGGCCATCCTGAGGCATGTCAAAATAAAAATCTTATGAAGGATGATATGATAAGAATCGAATGGGCCCATTGTTTACAGTCACGGTTTTTTATGTTAAAACAGAATATAAAAAGTAAAATGTAAAAGTATATGACCCAAATAACTTTTAAAAATACGTAGATGGGTCCATAATTTTCCGGCCTGACATACAAAGACCGCGCCAAATGCAAAATGCTCTGAGGGATATATAGAGCCATTTATTGTGAGGTTACTGTACCAGTTTCAGGTGGCTACGTGCTCCAGTATGCTGGAGGCACTCGTTCTAGTAGGACGTGTTGTAGTGAGCTGCTGAAATGTCGAAAGTCGAGTACCGTGCTGTAATCAAATTCCTCACCAAAGAGGGGCTTGCACCAGCTGCTATCAAACAACGCTTGGATGGCGTTTA
>Ga0123357_10001305_pt1 | contig 26301 bp, 15 predicted proteins | sample TergutEmb28metaG_FD_89873 | JGI IMG/M metagenome (GOLD analysis project Ga0123357, IMG submission 89873) | Embiratermes neotenicus P4 segment gut microbial communities from Petit-Saut dam, French Guiana - Emb289 P4 | ecosystem: Host-associated > Arthropoda: Insects > Digestive system > Gut ...
ATATGAAATGAAATTTCTTGTACCAAATTACAGCTGCCTCCAGAACCCCTGACTAGGGGGCTACCGCCCCCAGATCCCCGTTCTCTCTGTCCTCTGTCCTCAACTGAATTTGAACCACCCCCCACCCCCACCCCCTGAACAAAATTCCCGGGTACGCCACTGGCGGTGATGCAGCGCTAAGAAACGCTTCAGTACGATTGCAAACGTCTAAAACAAGACGCCACACGCTGGCTGAGAAGCACAGTAATACTGTTCAGCGTCAAATAATAGAGTTGCATGTCGTGGCGGGTTGCGATACCAATCATTAACGACGGGAAAACGTTTGCGACATTGGTAGTGCCGGCTGGTCTGGTGAGAATAGTGCTTACTGTCAGTCCCAACAACAGATAACAGCACATGGTAATTTAACCTGTCATCCATCAGCGTTACAGTGACGCAGACGACACGCCATTACAGCTTTACAGTGGATCGGCAGGCAAAGGCACAAGCGCTTTGCAGCATCTATTTCCCAGCAGCAGCTAAAACGTTATAGGAATAAAACCCCAATTAAGAAATTAAAGATCTGCGCTTTTGTGGGTTATTACGCAGCGTATAATGGCAATTCCTTCCCGACGTTTCGGTACAACCCATCGGTCCCATATTGAAGGGTCAGTCCAACATGAACGCGGCGAAAGCCCGAAATCACGCACAGTACACGTCTGTGGGAAGGTTACAGTGCGTCATGTCCAGAGATTCGAAACAGTATGAATCTGGAAAGCCAAACTCCTTACTTCGCTCTCCTTCCTACAGCATTGCACAGACCAGAACATCATCCCGCTTCCTACAGTACAGCCACCACAACCGATCGCCAGCCAACCTGCTTCTGGGATTTCTTCTTGGATTCCTTGACCCTAGAAGACTGGACCGATAAGTTTTCCCGAGACGTCTGTAAGGAATTACCAATGTAGGCTCCGTAATAAACCACATGAGCACAGATCTCGCTTCGTTGCGGAAGCCTGTAATCAGGCATAAGAAATTAAAGTGTAGTTACGCAGTTTCACACAGTGGAACATGGGTTCGAACGGCATCGCAAACAGTAGCGCTACACTGGCACATCGCTCTAATAGCCGCAGTTACCACGAAAACTGCCAAGCGTATTGATACGTCTAATTACCACCAGGGGAGGAAAAGTTCAAATTCTTGAAGGCAGTATTTTGAGAACGTCGGCGAGGCAACTAGCACAGGCAAAGAAACAGGTTCAGCACTGGGCATATCAGTGACAATAATGTTGACAGACAGGAAAACTGGAACTCGTAAGCAGTACTTTGATGGCTGGGGAAGAAACGTAAATACTTGGGTCTGTACAAGTCGAGTGAAACTGAAGCGCGAATGTGGCAATGTGCAGAAGATTGTACGAAATACTTTAGTACAGCAAATTTAAACAGCTACATGTTTCGGCTGTACTAAGGCAGCCTTCATCAGTCCGCGTGTTGCATAAACGTAAAAAAGAAAAACATGCGTCTTGCACCTATACACCTGTGGCCGAGATCTCGCCCTTACATTAAATATTCGCAAACGTCACTTCTGGAAAGCATTATACTACTTACTTACTTACTTACTTACTTACTTGCTTGCTTGCTTGCTTACTCACTCACTCACTCACTCTATGGAGAAGAGTCCTTCTTGAGAAGCTAAACTATTTCAGTTAGTAAGAAATTCCCCGCATGTTATATAACCCGAAGGTTCATTACCGCATTCGCAAGTGCCAGACCGATCCAGTCCATACCCGCATCCCACTTCCTGAAGATCCATATTAATATTATCCTCCCATCTACGCCTGTGTCTCCCAAGTGGTCTCTTACCCTCAGGTTTCCCCACCAAAACCCTGTATACACCTCTCCTCTCCCCCATACGCGCTACATGCCCCGCCCATCTCATTCTTCTAGATTTTATCACCCGAGCAATATTGGGTGAGGAGTACAGTAACGCATTATATAACATATAAAAATTTGTAAGAGTCACTATTGATTGGGTGGTGTAAATTTTTTTTTCTTAGATGAAAATTAAAATTAAAGTCCTCGGTAAAAGTTTATGTTTTGAACTGGTAACTGGAAGACCGCACATAGGTGACTGAAAAGTATGGAAGTGGTGAACCGCTCGTCTGTTGGACATTTAACAGTGTCAGAAACATGTTAACGTGCGGTTCTGTGTGTATCCACTAGTATACAGTACAGTGTGATATTCAGAATATGTGGACCCGATCATACATCACACATACATCAGTGTACGTGACTCACCATGAAGTACGGCGTGCTCTAACCACATGAGACATGGTATTTGGAATATCCAATCGTTATGGCCTAATGAAGACGTTTGTCCAATCAACAATGGCTTCTGCAAGTTCTCTGTATGTCGTAAAAATGTTTTCCAGAAGTGAAGTTTACGAATACTTAATGTAACGGCGCGATCTCGGCCACAGGTGTACAGCTACAGCCACATAAAGTATTATTATTATTATTATTATTATTATTATTTTACATTTCTGAAACATACAGCCTGATGATGACCGCCTTAGTACAGCCGAAACATGTAGTTATTTACACTTGCTATAATAAAGAGTTGCGTACCGACGGATTGTATTCGTATTGTTGCGTATTATATAGACACAACGGGGTGACGCACCTTAAGAAAGGAAAATCAAAATAAAATGGCTCTTCATGTTTAGATGTCAGTCTGAATTAGTCACGTAATCAGATGATTCGTATTTCGTCTGCTGTGCCCAATACTGTCAACATCAGAGAATTGAGAGCAGTCTAATGCTACGGGCCGAAGAAGCACAACCGAAAACATAAAACACTGAAATGTCTTGACTACACACAACTATGGCCCCAGAGCGATACCAAGGTGCAGGCGGAAACATAATTTTCAAACAGCTCTCTGAGAATACTCTAAACTATACAGGATGTGAAACTAGTAGACATTTTGGGAACAGACTGAGGGGATTATTTGGTACTATGACCAACCAATACACAATTATTTCACAAATTATCAGTGTGATAATTTGTGAAATTATTGTTTATTTGTTGGTCATAGTACAAAATAATAAAAGACGCGCGGTACATGTATTGAAATAAAAAAATGAGGGGATATTTGAAAGGTAAAATTAATGAACTCGAAACACATAGCAAGAGCAGGATTACTAGAGACTGGTACATACGCAGGAATGAATTTAAAACAGGTTAACAGCCTACAGCTAACTTAGTAAAGGACAAGGAGGTTGACCAGTGTTCAGAATCCCACCGTGTTTTGAATAGGTGGAGGAATCGCTTCTGTCAGCTACTGAATGTGTAGGGGGCCAATGATGTTAGGCAGACTGAAACACGCACGGCTTAGCCGCCAGCGCCTGAGCTCAGAGCCTCTGCGGCTGAGATGAATACTGAAAAGCTGAAGAGATATAAATAACCAAGTACTGACCAAATGACAGCAGAACTGGTTCCAACAGCTGTCAGACACACAAGTTCTAACACACATAAACATAGTGCGACTCTGTTCGGAATAAAGAAAAATTTCTCAGCAGTGGAAGGAGTCAGTCACTGCGTATAGATGGTTGACAAAACAGGCTAATAACGCATCAACTACGTATAAAATTTTACCCAACAGCCTTCTGCCAAGGTAAGCTAACCAGGCAAAATTACTGGGGATCATCAATCTGGATTTCGACGTACACATTCTGCATTCTTCGAATATTTGATGAAGACAATGGGAATAGAATGAGGCGTTGTGTCAGGTATTTACAGCCTACGATTCAGTTAGGAACGACGCGTTGTATAATCTCACCAAGTCTGGTATCACCATGCAGCTATTTGGGTAATAAACACGTGTTTAAATAAAACCCACAGTAAGGATATGACAGCCACAAATTCATCTCATACATTTCGTATAGCGATTTGAAACAAGCAGTTGGTTTTTCTCCATTGATTCTCGACGTTGCTCTAGATTATGCCATTACGAATGTCTAGCATGACTATACATACGATAATATGCGCTTAATTTACACACTTTATCGACTGCGTTAAAGAACCAGGCAGTTACGTCATGTCTCTGTCAAGCACGGAGTGGTTAAAACTGGCATACGACGTGGCCGAAGACACGCACATTTCTCGCGGATTTCATAATAAGAACGCACCTGTTCGAGAAGGTTTCTTACTGCCAGTTCATTTCTGTGAAACGCAGAACCCACAATGCAGGAACAGCTGCCTCCTCTAGTGACGCATATACGTCAGCCTGCAGAGGTCAGAACTGCTCAAGATGGAGCTACTCATGCTCAAATCCTCAATAAGCTGTTGCCCTCACACGGCATCACTCTCTGAGTAAAAAAGCACTACTTTCAGGTGGGAAGGCAGCATAGAGTGATATGAAGAAAGGGAGGCAGTGCTAGAAGTGAAGTACAGTACTTGCCCCAAGTGATTTCAAGAATGAGATGGAGAAGAAACAAACCAGCCGATAAAGAGACAAGAAGCACAAAAAACTGCGCTTGTATGGGGGGGGGGTGAAACAGCACTTTATTTGTGAAGGGTCATTCGTTTGAGGGCTGGGCGCAATACGAGGTAAAGAGCGGGGCTGGACTGGAAGGACTTGCTGGTATAACTACATGACTCTATGATGTTGACTGGTTGCAAGAAATCGCCTTCTTCTGCCCGGGGCTACAAGCTGACATCAAAACACGCCTCATATATTTTTCCCATCAATTCGCGTTATTTTTCCTTCACTTGTTCATAACGATGTTATCCGTGAACAGTATATTTACAATGAAATGTGATCGTTTTACATATCACTAATATCAAAATTTAGTAAAACAAAAAACTTTCCTCTGCCATATTCTGAAAAATAACAGCAAACGAAGACGATTTTAGACTACGTTGCTCCGCACTCTTCCTACGCTTTCCACGTAAGCTAATATAAACGAACTTTGTACCTGAAATGTAGAGCTTTCCTTTAAAGCAAGCAGCAACGAAAGACACCTCCTGGATAAACCCGACTACTGAATGGGTATCCCTTTTGTTCGAATAAACACAGGTCTGCCCACCTGTTAACATACCTGGAAACAACGTGTGCGCCCAACAAATTTCACACTACAAACTGCACCTGGCCGGCATTCGTATTCGTGGAAGCTACGGAAGGCGCGGGTAATTAAATTCTTTCTCGGCAGCATGGTCCAGCGGAATCCGAAAGACATGATCACCATTAGTTCTTTAAAATACTTCTAGTTCGTTGTTAGAAAAACCATAGCAGCAACTATGTCAGCTTCAGATGTTTCGCGGCAAAACTTCTCTTCGCTGCTCGCCACGCTTCCCAGTGTTCACCATAGCACACTCCAGCACCTGCAGTTGCTACAGCCACGTTTAACCCTCCAGAGAAAGGTAAATCGTAACAGAAGTGAAACGTAAAAAAGCCACACATCAGACGCATGTGAATAAAAGATAAAGATGAAACGCATGAGACTGCAGATGGATCTGGTCCAGTGCAGTCATGTCACTGCGCATTCACATATCCCAGCATCTTCGATTACCACCGTACATTTCGTTTTTTATTGAAATTGCCTGCCTTTCTTGGCAACAACAAAAAGGATTGTCACAAATATTTAAAACAGCCTCTACATATGTCGTTCCAATTGCTTAATGCAGGCTACTCAGCAGCTACAAAATAAATTCTATACAATTCATCGCTATTAATTTCGATTCAGCCATCATATTCCACTGTAAAAGGTAAAGCAATCCCACTACAGACCTGGACAGGCCCTGAGGGTTCCAGGAGGCTGAGGCTCCCAGATTTCAAGACAATCGGCACATGAAAGTGGTAAGGTTGTCAGCCCCACGCAACGGCCGCATTTACCCCCAGGAAAAATTCCTGGTACTCACTTCTGTTAGAGTCAGGGCCACAGTGTGACCGGAAGGATTATGTCAATGAAAAATTCCAATGACACCATCGGGAATCAAACCCGTGACCTTCAGGCTTGTAGTGCAGTGCCTCAACCGACTGCGCTACCACGTGCTCCATAATCCACGGTAGGCTACATGGAGCACTCATCAAAACTCTGCTATGCCGTTGTGCAATGTGTTTTAGAGTTCCGGAGGACAGAGCATACGTTTTAAGATTCAGTAACAACCGCCGCCCACTACGGGTGAACCTGTTCCTGACACCTGACACACAATCTCAGGTGATTACGGCAGCTCGCCAGCCACTGTATTCGCAGACTCGGGCAGAAGGGTCCATCAACCCTCCCCTCAAGTCGGTTCGACGAAAAGGCAGAAGTTCGCTTCATGGCATATAAAGATCACTGTGACGCCGTACAGTGTCGTACATATGTACCGACATTTCCGAAGAAGGCAGCAGGTTCTTCCGAAATGTCCACACACACATATGCACAAACCCACAGCACGTCATATCCCAAACGACAAGCGACCTTCACAGCCACCGTCTCCTACTGCAACAGTTTCGTGCTGTCGCCATGTACTTGTTTGTCATCTTCAGACAGACACGTTAGTACAGACAGGCGTACAGTCTGCCGATACACTCGTATCTGTAATTACAGTACCATGAATAGGACCGACGTTCCAACACTGATTTGGTTGGCGCCACTGATGTTTCCACCCCGTACTTTCGCAAGGTCTCCTGTAACGATACGATATCAAGAGTGACAAACAGCTGACTTCCCCGGTGGCATGCCACTTGGTGCCTGCAACATCACGTAACACGGATCAAACACAGGAAACTATTCCTTTACGGTCAACATTGGCTATACAACATCCGTGGCACGCACATTCATACAGAAATTTCGGGAATACGAAAACGTCTTCTTTAACGGAAGATATAAGTAACAATTTTATGTGCAGGCTCAAGTATTGGACAAACCATTCACTGGTTTCATTCGCATTCGCGAAGGACTCAGTCTAATTCAGTAACTATTCCCACCGTAATTCGTGGCTTCCGTCAATACCTGCTTATCAATGCCGAGATTGTATCGTAAAATAGGCTACGATCGATGCTCCGGCGTCTTTACCATTCTTGAAGCATAGCCATGCCTCTAACATGAAGTGCTGTGGCTGATACAGCATGTTACGCGGCATCACTGCCAACACCTTCATTACGGAAGAGAACTCAGAGTGAGAGTCACTCTAGCGCAAAATACTTGAATAAGTTAGAAGCCGTGCAGAATGTTGGCATCGTCACTACGTTTCAGAACGACGCCTCCACTCGGACGTAACGCCACTCCTCCACCGGTTGACCACAGACTTAATTAACTACACGGCTCATAAAAGAGACATTTCGGAAGTCCACTCCGTAACCAAACGAACGCCATACTGTCACTGCTTGTCTGTCCGTCTGTCACACAGATAATGCAGTGCGTTCCAGCTCAATACAGGCTATGCACAATACTGCCATATTACAGTCGGCCTCGTAGAGCCATTATAATATTAACATTTCAAGCAAATCCTGTTACGAACAGTACAACATCCATCAAGACTGCAGCGCCACTGTTTACAAAGTCTGCCACGTGCCCTCAATTGTATCAAATCATACCTCTGCACAGCGTATGAAATCCGAAGCGCTCGTCCACTTTTACGCAATAATCTCGAAAAACGTGAACACTTACACTAAGCGTGCATTGGCAGCTCTATTTAAGTCGCAACAATATCACGCGTTCCTTTACATAAGAATAGACACACACGCACATTTTTTGCGGAAACATACAGTATCAACTATTTGGGTAGCATAATAATAATGATGCAAAATATACACGTAAAATGAAATCCAGAACTGCTCTGGCAAAAGCATCATTCAACAAGGTGACGTTTGCAAAAGCAAACGCATTAAAATTTAAGAAGGATCTAGTGAAGTGCTACATTTGTAGCACAGCTTTGTATAAGTAGATCAGGAAAACCTGGAAGGTTTTGAAACGTGGTGCTGGAGAAGGATGGAAAACAGTTGGACCGATCGTGTGAGAAATGGACTGTTACATAGAGTCGAGGAGGAAAGGAATATCCTACAGACAATAAAAAGTATGAAGAAATTGGTCACATCTTGCGTAGGAACTGCCTTCTAAACCACGTTACTGAAGGAAAGACAGAAATGAGGGGAAGACGAGGAAGATGTAGGAAGCTACCGGATGAGCCTAATAAACGAGAAGATACTGTCAACCGAAAGAGGTCGCACTAAATTGCACTTTATGGGAAACTCGGTTTGGAAGAGGCTGTGAGCCTGTCGTTAGAAACAATGAACGAATGAACGAATTTAAAAGTCGAAATACGTGTATTTTCGACGCAACGCAACCGTTGCATGCGATATAAGGACGTCCCCGTTTCACACCGTCCGCGCGCATCCCACATCAGATAGTGACCGCCCTCCTGTAGCGGTGTACACATTCTGTCCACCATCTCTGACGTTGAATGCCAAAAAAGATACAAACCCATACAGCGAATTTCTTCTTTAGGGTCACTTAAGAAATCCCCTGCATTTTATGGAATCCAAGGCTTCATTACCTTGCTCACAAGAGCCCGCCACTTGTTCGTACCCTGAGCCACGTGCATCTATTCCATGCTCACCTATCCTATTTCTCCAAGAACATCACATAATAATATCTTCCCATCGACATCAGCTATGTATATTTTGATCTGTATATGCAGACGAGGCCTGCCTCGTATTAAAATACTGTCAAAGAATATTGTGACAACTGCTCCTGGCCTCCTTTTTCAAACATGAGGTTCAGGCGGTTCGCATTTTTCAACCGACTTACGAAAGCGTCAACCATCAACTTCTGTGCAGTTTAGAAACTCTCCCCACACATTTCTCCAATTCCACAATCGTTCCCCAAGTACAGCCACTTTGCTCCACGACTGTCCTCACGCTCCACCCGGATACCATATTCCCTACAATCCTATTTCCGGTAATGAAATGGGAATGTGATGTTGCCTCCGTAAGGTCAGTCAGTGCAACAGTACATTCATACTTTGTGTTTCCCCCCAGTATTTTGCATACTGCTTCTGTATCCACCGACATTTTCTTTTGTACTTTCTTTACACTAAGAGACAGCAATTTCTACAACAAAATCGTACGTCAAAACATAGGTTTTCTCCGATCAACGTTACAGCCAGACTTCCTTGTGGCAAAGACACCCGCAGTTGAGAACTTCTGTATGTACTTCATGGTTCACCAAGCACCGACAAATTATCAGTTCCTTCCATATTCGCTGGGAGCCGGGCAGTTCAGTCAGCATAGTGACCAGACTACGAGCTGGATGACGGCGAAGTCCTGGATCGATACACGCCATGGATAAGAGTTTTCTTTCCTTCAAAGCGTCCTCAAAGCCGTAACGATGAATGCAGACCCACTAGACTTCAGCGTCCTTGTGGCTGATCACATCGCAGCTCCCAGTGTCTGACGTCAAAATGGCACAGCGACTGCCCGAGTTTCGGCGCCAATCGAGCCCCTTTCGAGGCGCTACATCTGTGCACTTGACCCAGTCTGCATTCCGCACCTACACTTGCAAGCAGGCGCACTACGAAGGGGCCACTCTACCTTCACTTGAACCCTTTAAGGACGAAACTGAATCTGAGTTAAAGACCCAGCCCGTACCACTCAGTAAACACTCTCTGCCTCGGTTATAAACACCGATAAGTTATTGCTGTATAAAGAATTAATCGCTGTTTGTTCTCAGATCCACGCAAAACACATAAATGCATTGTGGGCAGAACAAAGAATTTCTGAATGATAAAGCTGGTGGTACATACAACAAGTCATAGGCTGTAAAAGGTTAAGTTCAACGCAGGGACACAAAAGTTGGAAGTCTGCAACTGTAACACAGAGACAGAAGAAGTACCCTTGTGCTGAGGCAGCAGTAGAATAAATATAAAGGGTCTTAGTAACCATCACCGTAATTACGCTGGAGGTGGAAGAAGACATACAGACAGGCATCCGTACTGAGCACAAACGTCAAGCCAGATGGTGGTGACATGGTGAGAGGTGGGGGTAAAGTTGCAGAAGTTCATCACACAAAGAGGGTCAGTTGAGAAGGTGAAAAAGAAAAATACAGCAAGCTGAAGACGACTAGCAAGAACATCAGAAGGTAAAAAGTGGAAATGGAAAAAGTCGTCGAGATGACGACCAACCTACCACGACGACTGTTTTAAGCTAGAACATTCATTCCTGCCCCGTGACCACAGTTTTCTTACTGCAGCATTGACAAACAACAAACACAGATTTTTGTATCCCCTAAAGGTCGGAACGCATCTATAGCATAGCGCCGCAGAATAAAGTTTCCGATACATCAGAAGCGAAAAGAATTTTCCACAAACCCCCCCCCAGGACGCCGTTTCGAAAACGCTTTAGAATCCTTAGGAAGAAAGTGAACGAAATTTCTGGCAAAGCTTACAAACGACATACAAGAACATGACACCCGACGCGAAGTTCTGCGTTTAGATTTATCACCAAAATGAGAAGTCGGCGTCCTTAACACTCCTGATAATGATCGAGGGAAAATATACAATATATATAATTTTAAAAAGTGATCAGTGCCAAACCAACAAAATTAAATTCCACGTGCCTATCCAGCAATTTAAAATATTTTCCACATTCTGCATGAATTACGACAACTATACAAGAAATAAAAGACACCGATAAACATACGCACCAAAAATGTAAGTAATACAATTATATACAATAATACATATACAGATCAACACCCCATACACCATAATAAAAATGATAATCCTCTATATATTTACAGAATGCATCGCAATTTCATCTACGCGACTTCCTACGAAAATAATACTACACTTCAACTCAATATATTAAAAGTGATCCACATACACCATGAAATGAGCCTCATGACAAAGACTTTCCATCATCCGAGTGAAGTAGATCTTAAATAACATAACAACATTTACAACTTCTACAAAACTGCCCAGAACATAAGATTCACATTATAATCAAAGTTATATTTTACATGTCTTTATTATCCTACGCTATTTTGTATTTATATTTTACATTTTATACTCCAATATGTTGTATTAATTGTATATTAAAACCTTCATAAGTTACAGCCTGAAGATGGCTTCACGAAAAGCCGAAACATGTAGCTGCTATGTTCTTTTAATTAATTATATTTTACGTAATAAAGCTGTGTTAGAATATAAATTTATGTATTTTATTAATATACAGATCCTGTCAAAAAAAGGAGTCTCTCTTAATGAATGACCTTTCCACTGGCCGTCATTTGTTACGTATTTTGTTTAAAGGCAAAACGTATGCACAACTCTAACCATAAAGTAAAAAGGTAAAGTGATCCCGTTACAGGCCCGGTGTGGCCCAGAGGGAGGGTAGAGGTATAGCTCTACTCTTCCTTGACCGCGGCACTAGAAGGGGGCGAGTGGTCAGCAGCACGCCCCGGCCGCACTTTACCCCCGGGAAAGACTCGGTGCCCATTGTACAGGAGGCTGGGTGGGCCCCAGGGCCGGTCTGGACGGGCGGAAAATCTCGTCCCCACCGGGATTCGATCCCGGACCGTCCAACCCGCAGTCAGTCGTTATACCGACTGAGCTACGCGGCCTACAACCACAAGGCACACTACAGAAAATACCTGTAATACCTCACGCGCATAAAACGCGGCTGCACTTCAGCATGACGTGTTTTTAACGTGGACTGAGTCACAAACAAGGAACAGTCAGCTTTCCCCAGCGCAAACTACTGCCAAGGTCAACTAGTACTGTAAAATGTAAACATACGATGATATACATGAACTGCCATCACCTGTACCGATTATTCACCGCAATTATTTGTGCTGAAAGAAGTGACACTGAAACACGTTTCTCTCCGCACACTTTGGTGTTTCCTTGTCAAAAGCACTCGAGCACTGCCCCATACTCATTCATTCTTCACCCTGTTCCGCTCTTCACCTTCTCTATTCTCTGCTTCTCAAGCACGCCGGTCCATTGTGGACCTAGGCGTCCAATACAGTCCCCATTCCTTCCCGTCTCCGGCCACTTTGTGCCAAATGATTATTTTTCTCAATGTCCGCAAATCCCCTTCAGCTTCATCAGTCTTATCATTTCGTGATCTTCCTTTTTTCCTTGTTCCGCCCATTCTGGTGGTCGCTATTTTTTGGCATTCTTTCGTTATTCGTCCTGTCAATATTTCCACACCATCTTAATCCAAGCTATTCAATAAATTCTGCAGGGTCTGCTCCTTGTTATCTCCTTGGCTGTTCTGCTTCTCCAGCTTTCCTCTCCTTCTATGAAACCACACATGTTCCTTACAACAACCTCCGCCCCCCCCCCCCCCCCCCTCCTCTCTCTATCATATTCTTCTTCCCCCCTCTTCCCCCCCTTCGTAGACCCCCCCGACTTCCCTTACAAACACCCCCCCCCCCCCCCCCCCCCCCTCTCGAATTCTCTATTAACATTCATTCATCGCCGATGTTACAACATGCTTAGCAAATTGCAGCGTCGTTAAACAGTAAACTTTAAAAATACTTATTTGAAACACCCCACGATAGCAACGTAACGGTAAAGCAATCCCATTACAGGCCTGGACAGGACCTGAGGGTTCTAGCAGGTTGATTTCAAGACAATCTGCACATGAAGGTTGTAAGCCCTACGCACCAACCACCTTTACACCCCTGGAAATATTCCTGGTACTCATTTCTGTTGGAGGCTGAATCAACCCCAGGGCCGAGTGACCGGAAGGATTATGTCAATGAACAATTCCAATGACACCATCGGGAATCGAAACCGCGACCTTCTGGCTTGTACTGCTGTGCCCCAACCAACTGCGCCACCGCGACGAGGGCAATGAAGATGTCGCAATTTTCGCCCGACTATGATCGTGACGAAAATCGGTTTGTTAAGTTTTTAACATTGTGGTCAGACACGTGAAACAGATGAATTACATTAAATATATACAATTTTATGATTTGAACCTATCAGTAGTGCTCCATTCACGTATCACACACGATCAGAATTGAAAAATGACGACGACATTGCCAAAGGAGGGATCCAGTTTTATGCCAATGCCAGGCGCCGATCCTCCTCGTCCTTGCGACGTCAACATTTACAATCATTCTGTCATCCGGCAACATACAAACAAATTAAACGCCGTTCAACTACCAACGAACAATAAAGCAAGACTCACTCTTCAAACAGGAAGTCACCACAGTCCATGAAGCACGCTAATCTCAGCACCCATCTCCTTTTATTGCACGTTAAGCGAAAATATCGAATCTCTTTGAAGAAGCGACAAAGCAAATATCCCAGCTTTCCCCTATTCCCCGACCGTGGTCCTCGTCGAAGTAACAGACGATGTTCTTCTCAGAATGGTCGTGGGTGCTTCAGATGACAGAGCAACCTGACTCCTTATGCTCCGCCGGAGAGAGGGGGGAGGGATGGGGGTGGGCTTATCGATTATCTCTCAGCAGGGTGGGAAGTCACCATCCTACCCACACAGCCCTCATTCTAAACCCTGTTCTCTCTCACTTCTCCTCATCAAGTGGAGAGAAACAATTGCTACGCAAAGCAATCACCAACTTCCGACAGCAGTGTCGAAGCACTAAAAGCTATCTACCAGACAGGAAGACGTAACATTCTGCACCGAATGGTAGCAGGCATTGCCTGAAGTCAATCTGCCCTGAATTTCTTCACGAATGAAACTGCGATTAGTCTGGATACGGCTACAAAATTAAAGGTCCTACGGCTGAAACACGCCACCTGCCCTGTACGAGAGGGTGCTGATAAGTCCTCAGCCAGACCAGGAAGGAAACACGCTACAGCGACCAAACACGGGATTTATTCAACATACTCCCCACGAAGCTCAATACACTTCTTAGCACGATGCTCTAACATTTGCAAGCCAAAAAAAAAAAACCAGACGGTTGTCCGTCCAAACAGGTCTCCGAGGCAGCAATGACCTCCGCATCGGACGAAAAATGGCAACTTTTCATTTTTTTTTTTTAGTCTAGGGAAAAGGTGGTAGTCCGACGGGGAGAATAGGGTGGGTGATCAAGACACTGGAAGCCCAGGTCGGCCAATTTCTTCTGGGTTGCAGTGCCCGGTGAGCCGGGGCATTGTCGTGCAAGAACAAGACCTTCCCGCGGCGTTTTTCCTTCACAATGTCCTTCAATTGCACCAGCAGAGATGAGTAATACTCCGCATTGATAGTTTGGCCCTTTGGAAGATAATCAATGAGGAAGCCGTCTTGACCCCCAAAAAATCGAGGCGAGAACTTTTCCAACGGATTTTTGCGCTCAGAATTTTTGGGGCGGGGTAAGCCGCTGTGCCGCCACTTCATTGATTGTTGCTTTGTCTCCGTGTCATAGTGATACAAGCAGGTTTCGTCCATGGTCACCAATCTCGACAGGAAATCATTTGGATCGCGCCGAAAAAATTCCAAAAGTTGCTCAGACGACTGGCACTGTTGACATTTTTGATCCGCGTTCAGGCATTTCGGGGACCCACTTCGCGGAGAGCTTCTGCATGTCCAAATCTTCATGAATGATGGACTCACGTGAGATGCCCAGTTGCTCAGCTACTGATTTAGCCGAAATCCGATGGTCTTCCAAGATTAGCTCGTGAATATGATCAATAATCTCCGGGGTGGTCACTGTTTTGGGTCGTCCACGACGAGGCGCATCACAGGTGGAAAAATAATCACGTTTATACTGGGCCACCCAGTTTTTGACAGTGGCATACAATGGTGCATGTTCCCCTAGTGTTTCTGTCAGAATGGCGTGAATTTCCTTCGGGGCCTTGCCTTGCAGGGGGGAAAAAACTTCATGACAGCTCACGTCTCCATGTTGCTTAAATCGCGCGCCTCGCCTGACATGCTTCCTTTCAGCCTCCGTAAGAGGAAAAGACTTGCAATTCGGCACATGACCAGACCCCTCTTTCCGACACTATCGATTCCGTCCTACGACATCGGGAAGTAGGTCGGGCTAGGGACTTATCAGCACCTCCTCGTATGGACGACATAAAGGTTTATGCATGAACCCGAAGACAACTGAATCAACTGATTAAAACAGTGAAAACTTCTTACAGCGGATATAAGACTGGATTTGGTCTGGACAAATGCCGAATGCTTAACATCAGGCATGGAAACGCGGAACTCGAAGGTTCTCAAACACAAGTTGAGATAACAGAGCCAACGACTGAAACTGATACATACAAATATCTTGGCATACTACGGTCTAGACACAAAGTGAACACACTGCGATCAAGAAACGACTGACAACTGAAGTGAGCAGCAGACTGCAGGAAACACTGGAAACTAAATCTAAATAGCAGAAGCCTTACAAAGGCGATCAACAGTGCCAATTTCCCGTATGGTATCGCAGCAATGTCTCAGGCGGATCTCGAACGTTTAAAGTAACTATCAGGACGAAAACTACAGCAGCCTGCACGCATCATATAAACTTCCTTCCTTACTTCCTTCCTTACTTACTTACTTACTTACTTACTTACTTACTCACTCCATAGAGCAGAGTCCTTCTTGAGAAGTTAACCGGTTTTCAGCTAGTCGTCAAGAAATTCCCCGCATTTTATGGAACCGGAAGGTTCATTACCGCATTCACAAATGTTCTTAGGTCGTACCAGAATATTAGTCCAGGTCCAAGGCTCTTGTAAACATTTCGTAACAGGATACGTTTTTACGGTGAGAAGTTGTTAACACCTCGCACAACCCACCAAAGCTGGAGGACCACCCCTTGTCGGCTGTCCGCGACTGCTTATTCAATATATTCGCATCTATCCTCCACATCTGGAAGCCGGTCTTCCATCCGCAACCTGAGGACGCGTCGTGCCGTGGTGACAGGGAGCCACTTATCACGGCCTCATACAAAATCGAGTTCTGAAAACTTTGCTGCCGAAACACGACGTTGGTGTAGGCGTGTCCGATATATACAACGTTCGTATCGGCCAAGTTAAACCAACAAGAAATTATTTTCACAAGTTTCGACTTACGCGTAAGGCAAACGGTAATTACATACCTGCTAACCGACATAACTCTGTCCTAAAACAAAATTAATATACCAAAACGTTATAAGAATGATACACAGCGTGGAATAACAGACCGCGGACCACGAACTGCAGCCTGCGACTACGGCACGTCACACGGACATGACAGAAACAGTAACAGCCTAATGCACTTTATTTGGCCAGCAAGCCCAGAACCTCTTCTACGAGACGAGGTAAGAACTGGTCTTTTTTGACTCACTTGCGCAGGCTGCCTCCACATTTTCGTAACCAAATCAATATACATTTCGTTCTCTCAAGGCTGCACTACATTGCTATCAACATTATCGACAAAGCTATTTGGTACACTTACATAACCATTACAACACCTCTTATATCGGTGATCGAAGCACTGTGGTTCACATCCTCGTCTGAAACGATTCCTTCGAACACCCTCCAACCACGTTGCCCTGTCAGCCTCAAAAAATACTGACGTAATCCAAAAGTTGTGCCGGTGTACTCCACGAAGGCAAATGGAGCAGTGCTCACATATGTTGTCGCTCAACTCATCCTGTGCCTCGGAACTAGATGGAGGTGAGCAGAGAGTTTCACGCTCCGGGCGCTTAAGACGCAGATGATAATCCCCCGTTACCAAATCAGTGGCAGACCGGGTGGGCACCAGTGCCGGTGTGGGCGTTCTGGAGAAGAGAAAAATCCCCTACCGTCGGGAATGGAATTATTCATTGGTCTCGTCTAACCCGCAGCGTGGTCGCTTGATGCTTGATCTTCATCCAACGTGCAGTGGACCGTGCGCTGACGCAGTTTCTGAACAGCCCCTCGAACCTGCTCCGTTCATTGATTTGACTTCCGCTCGTGTTATGGAACAGTATTCATCATTACGTGGTGACATACTTATGTTTTAGAAGCAAGCCTCAAGACGGCGCCAAACCTGTTCCCGCAACGCAGAGTCGCATTTATCACGAAATTCAACCGATTACATCCGACACTGGCAAAAGTTCACAAAATTAATGAGTAACGTTCCATTGCCTTTATGTCGTCACTGGTCTCTTCAAAACAATGACAGATTTTGTTTCTGTTTTACGTGTTGTGATATTTCGCGAAGCTGTTTAAAGCTAAGTCACCACTCACCGCTTTATGTGAAACCTGCAAAGCCCGTGTTCTGTCCAATTTCCTTCGCCCATTTCTTTCAATAACTCCATATATGATTAGCATTTAACTGCCCAATCCATACTGCTAATGTCTCCACCAGACTTTTTTTTTTTTGGGCACCTTTCACCCTTTTTATGTTAGCGCTTCTAGATATCCCACTCATTCTCTTCATTAAGTATATCACCAACATGGCGTCGACTAAAGGATATGTCCTATAAGGAAAAGTGGTCCGATATCTGCTCAGAGGCTATAGGAAATTGGCCTCTGTAAGCACAGACATTTTTCTTCAAACTAACGCTTAATTTTGCCCTTTTCCCCATACTTTAATACCACAGTTACGATATTTAACAACTGTGGTGACGGGACAGTAGCACTATAGCCACGGTATGCTGTACGATTTCGAAACTCCACAGACCGTCCGTCGTCTGTAGCATCATTAGGAAACAAATCTTCAGGAATATCCAAAGCTGAACAGCGTTCAAGTTCTATCCTGACCTGAGCTACAGCGCTAACAATTCGATGTTCACTACACACAAATTTATTTCCAACTACACAACATTACACACAACTACACTCTAATACTCCTACAGGTTTCGGCCACGAAACGCAGCCATCTTCAGGAAGCTACAGTACTTCCGAGAACATACAGTGTTCCGTGCAACTTGTCAGCCGTCAATGGTGTATTATATACTTGTGTTATCGTTCTACAATTAATTAACAATTATTAAAATTGTATTGAATTATAATACAAGTAGAACATCAAAAATTGTGTAAAATGTTGTAGCCCAACATCCTGTAGTAACAGAAGTTTCCGTAAATATTTATAATACTGTAAGAAAAACGCTGAACGGTAGGTAGGATGTATTATATAAAATCAAAATTAGATCGAAGGACACACCTGAAGTTCTTTTAGACCCTCGGTGTGTAATCCATGAATGAACGTAATGTACTGAGTGGAAATGTGTACGTAAGACAACTGCACGTACGACTGAGACTATAATAATACTAAAACAGTGTTCTCTGTTTATTTTCTTTCTGCTTCCCAAAACTCTATACCAATATTCTGCTGATAACTTACTGCCGAATCACCGCTTGATTCCACGAAAGGTGTCTACTGAAATTCCTGGAAGCATTTTGACAGTCCTCAAAGACTTTTATTTTCAGACGGTCGGCCAAAAGTGAAACAGCATTAGGACAAGTCAGAAAAACTACTTTTAACAACACTCAATAATGTAAAGGGAAGGTAAAGTTCAACCTAGAACGGGCCACGAAGGCCCAGAGGGGGAGTAGAGGTATAGCTCTACTCTTTCTTTAACCCAGGCCCTACATGGGGTGGGTGGTCAACCCCACGCCCCGGCCACTTAACCCCCGGGAAAGACTCGGTACCCATTGTATGGGAGGCTGTGTGGGCCCAGGACCGGTCTGGGCGGGTGCGGATAATCTCGCCCCCATCGGGTTTCGATCCCCGGAACGTCCAGCCCGTAGCAGATCGCTATACCGACTATACCGGCCCACAACAACACGCAGTACAGTTGCGAAAGTACTGTGTCACAGTTCCACCGTATACTGTATACTGTACCTTACAAAAGAACGTACGATACCACCCAAAGGGTGATCAGAGCTGCTCATCGTCGCTCACCCTGACGCTTCGTAACACAGCGCTACAGCGGATAATATTTCATGCTTAAGGGCACATCTGTACAACCAAACTCTTGGGCGAATGGAGACTAGTGGGGATGGCGCTATACCGAGAGTTCCCCAGTATTAATATACTAGGGTATTTCCAATCACAGACTTTCACGGGCGCTAAGTGAGGGGGGCGCTATATGGGGGCGGTATATCCGGGGGTTGATTGTTCTGTAAGTTCATACCAATTTTCATCTCACTTTCGAGACTGCAGATAGGCCTGTTACAAGAAAGGTACAGTATTAGTTACAGTTGGTGCTGGATTGTGTGTTGTTGAAAGACGCGATCAATTATTGACATTATATAGCATCGGCGAAGGATCAATACATAAATGGATGAATGGAAAGCTGAATGAGGAGCGTTGATGGGATGATATTAACACGGCCAACTCTGTATCAGGCCTCTCTGTACACCACGGTGCCCACAATGGTAGGCCTGGAATCGAACACGGGACTCCGCTGAACGGGGCCGGTGACTAACCCCACGATCTATGGCACTGCCAGTTAGTGCTGGGGTTCTAGAGCGCGAATTGATGTTACGAGGGGCGAAAGGAAAACAGCAGTCAACCCGCTGGCTTGTAGCAGTTTTATTATCTTTCGGCGGAATAGTAAATACAGTCATGCGTCGCTGAACGACCGGGGTACGCTCTGAGAAATGCGTCGGTAGGCGATTTCGTCGTTGTGCGAACGTCACAGAGTGTACTTACACAAATCTAGATAGTATAGCCTACTACACACCTACGCTATATGGTATAGCCTATTGCTCCTAGGCTACAAACCTGAAGAGCATGTTACTGTACTGAATACTGTAGGCAATTGTAACACAGTGGTATTATAATATTATATTTTAATTTTATATCATCATCTTGTGGGACCACCGTCGTGTATGCGGTCCGTCGATGACCGAAACGTTGTTATGCGGCGCATGACTGTCACTGCTAGCTCAACATATCTTCCCGTCTACACATCGCTGCCATCACCTTGGGAGCTTCACGATGGCTTCAAGGAACCATTCTTCACGGACTGCAATACAGCACCCTGTGCAATTTCCTTACAACTGCTGAAACTCCGCACCCAGTTGAACAAAGTGCTGTGTGCAGGTGCTCTCTCTCCTCAAACTGCAGATATCCGACGATGAATATCTGACGGTTTGACACCTTCTTTCCGTAGGAACCATGTGGTCCGTCGCTGCCCATGATAATCGCCTTCCATTTTGGGACTCTTGTCCATGCGCTTCGACTAGGCTTAGCAATGACGCAATAGAATTTTACAGGCATGCACGACTAGAGCCACCTGGTGGTGGAATGCAGTACTAAGACTACACTATACGATGACAATTCGCGCGATCTCACAGCTTGTCACTTGCCGAACCAGCTGCCCCTGTCCAAATCACTCCCGAACGCCCGCCCAATATACACCCAAGCTTCTGATAAGTCCTGTCCCTATGTGCTTGCCACACAAAATACGGATCAGATACTGCGATAAATTCTGTTCAGTATTATTTCGGAGAAAATTTATAAATAATTGACATATCCCCAGCTCCTGCGTCTATCAACAAACGCGTTACTTGTTTTGTAATACAGTGATAACTGTTGAACCTGAAGGCACGAACGGTTCAGAACTGCTGCTGTCACACTACTAGACGGTTCTGCACGACGAGTTGCATACATTCAGGGGCCAGTACAAATTCTACTGCCTTCAATTGATATTGCGCACTACGTTTCTCCGTACACGACTCAATATTAGTGGGCAAAATTTTATTTTGCTCTTGGCTCAGGACGAGTAAACAAGCTGAGTGATACTGCAGCTGCCTGTGTGGCCATTGCTTCAGCCCCGTCGTTTATAAACGAAAAGAATCGCCGCTGGATCAAAGAGTGGTACAACCGAAGACCACAATACACACACACCAGAATCTCATGGAAGACAATGTTGGAATGAACCCCAAACGACTAGAGAATTTTTTTTTTTTTTTGCCACTCGACGGTCTATCATTTGATGGGATAGCTACTCAAGACTGTTTAACTCTACCGTCTCTAAACAAATACCAACATGTGAGTAACAGTCAGTCACAGTCAGCTTGTCCATTACGTTACGCTATTTGGCCACTGGAAGAAACAAACAATTTCATACCTGAAATTCGTAACGGTTACATCTCAATCAACTGGAATTACTGCGCTGGAGACGTGCAACTGAATGAATACTGAGCAGTACTGACCACAGACTATTCAAAATATTGTGGAACCTTTCAATGTTGCATCTAGGCGGTCAATAATATCGAGCAATAATTAATATCACACAGTATTACTGACCGTCTAGCAGCACCTTTAAGGAATGTGTGGGAATGGCCGACTGTTCAGGACTCGGTTCAACTGCGTCCACAGAGACCAGAAGATGAACAGCCGTGGCAGCAGTCCTGCGACAGCTGGCGAGCTATGGCGACAGAACAAAATAACGCCTCGCGCATGATTCGAATCGCGTGGATATCATCAGACATAAAACACACGACGAACAGGCATACGTGACCTTAGTGAGCGTTCAACTTGTAAACTTCGGCAAAGAACACAAAATAAAAATTAAGTGTACGCAGCACAGCATCGACAATTTGAACACTAAACCCTTCCAAAATCGCAATCCTGTTTTCTGGACTTATAAATTGTATACATGTCTACTTCGGTTACGTCATCCACTTTCTACAGGTCTTCTCCATTGTCAGATACAGACCCACAGGAAGTGTTCATGTTACTTATGTCGCACTGATAATTAATATCATGCGACAGCTTCAAAAACCGCGCTTCTAATGAACTGTCAAAACCGTTTGATACAACAAAAACTAAAACAATATTTATAAATATCCAGTTTGATAGAGCGTACTTACTGAAACACGTAAACAACATAAAATATTCGTGATACGGGTTCAGAGAGCTAAGGCGGGCGATATACAAATGACTAACAGTCGGAAACAAATTTAATCATGTTAATGCGTTTCAAACGTGACGCCAGTGACTGACATCGGTTAAAAGAGTGACATGCACCGCGACATTCGTCCATAGCCTCTTATCGACATGCTATTGTTACGACCGGGCATTCCAGTTGCGGCGTATCGACACCAATTACTATCAGAGAGTCCGTCTTTCAAAAACTGCGTAGGTTCAAAAATGTATCCGTTCGTCTGCTAGCACGTCTTGTACAAATACAACACCCGTGCAGTTTCGAACACTGTACACAGGGCCTGAATCTACTAACCGCAACGTCCTATCGCTGCAGAAATAATCTGTTATCACAAAATTCTCGTCCGTAATCTTCAGTGTACAAGAGATAAGGCAACGTTACAACGTTCATACTTTCACGACTGCAGTTGCCTAATCCTCTCACCAGCCAGCCAAACACCTGGGTGCTCGCAAGAATCAGAAGTGTTCGGCACCAAACGATTCCATTTACGAATTTAAATGCCATCAGTAGACATTCGCATTACTTTCAATTTGTCAGACATGGCCTCCAAGTTTGCAACAGTCATTTTGTAACAGTGAACATAAAAACGGTCGATGTACATTGTGCCGGTCCTATGAGCTGCTTCTAAATAAAATTACTCACACACTCTCTTCCAGTCACCCATCAAGCACAGCCTACTCTCTTTCAAGCCAAAACCAACGTTTTGGTTCTGCAAGCACTCTACAGAGGTGACGTATAATTCCAAACTAAACCGTCCTATCAAAGGTTTCGCGTTTTTCTAAAAATCTATAAACACAGAAACCCTGAAGACCTTACATCTAGTGCAGCTACCATCATTTCCACCTCAGAATTTCGTATGGATACTATATTCCTAACCCTGATGACAAAAAGTTACGCAACACAAGCGTCGCATGATGCTGAAATACACTTCCATGGACAGCCATCTGCAAAGTCACTATTTAACGAACCAGGCAGTCGAACGTACGTAACACATCAGCTTCTACACAACTACAATCCATTGCAGGAGCACATGCCTGCCTCATCGGCACAGTCGGTCCACCGCCAGGATAGGTAAAACGAATTAAAGCCGCCACCTACATGGGATGGACAAAATGATGGAAACACTAGACAATAGAGAAAACTGTGTTGGCCGCACTGAAAGAAAATTAGTTGTGAGTATCTTTCGTTATTCTTTTATTTGTTGACGCTGTGTAGTGCCAGCGTCAATGCATTACAGGTTGTGTCAGTAACAGTGCGCATGAAAGTACTGCAAAATGGGAGAACTGTCAGATTTTCAAAGAGAACAGATTGTAGGTGCGCGTTTAGTGCAGCATCTGTAACCAAACGGCCACTTCATTAGGTGTATATCAAGAGCAGCAGTTCCCAAGGTTATGACGACACACACAGATCATGGGAAGACATCATCAGCTAAGAGGAACAGTGGCCGAAAACCAAAACTAAATGAAAGGAATCGCCGTACACTGAAGAGGATTATATCTAAAAATCACAGAACTGCTGCAGCACAGGTGACATCAAAACTCAACATTCACCTTGAAGACCCTGTTTCCTCACAAACAGTCCGACGTGAGCTTCACAAATCCAACATCCACAGTAGAGCTGCAATTGTTAAACCTCTGATTACTGAACACAAAGCTAAAAAGCGTAAAAGATAGTATAGCGATCATAAAACCTGGACGCCTGATGACTGGAAATACGTAACATGGTCAGACGAGACGTCCTTCATGTTGTTCCCCACATCAGGCCGAACGCCCAAGTAAGTCTATAATCCTGAATGTCTGGTTCCAACTGTGAAATATGGAGGCGTATCTACGATGATTTGGGCAACAATATCTTGGTATTCTGCTGGTCCTATAATTACTCTGAATGGTCGAATTACTGCCAGTGACTGCGTTAACATCTCAGGTAACCAGGTGCATCTTACGGGCCAGATATTTTTGCCTAACAATGATAAAGTTTTTCAAGATGACAGTTCGCCCATACATACTGGCAGAAGTGTTTAGTGTTGGTTTCAGGAGCATGAAGATGCACTTTAACATCTTCCCTGGCCAGCACAATCACCAAACTGAAATATCATCGAACCACCGTGGTCAGTTTTAGGCAGCAGGATGAGAAGCAGATTCCCTCCATCATCTCTGACGCAACTATAAGATGTTCTTCATGAACAGCGGCACAGTATTTCACCAGTGACTGTTCAGAACTTATATCAGTCTATTCCAAGAAGGAAACAAACTGTATTACAGGTAAATGGTGGCCCAACCCCGAGTTAATAAAGAAATGTATATATTTCACAACTGTTTCCATTATTTTGCCCATGCCCTGTAAATTTTAGATAAAAAAAATTTATAACACAATAATTCCTCCTCGATGATAGTTCCACCCGATCGCGGTGAGGTTTGGATAACCCTAAGCGCCATACCAAGCCACATGCCAGGGCCTCCACTGCTGAACAGATCACAGGGCTGGCATCCGACGAAGAGACACCCTGCAGGTCTTGTTGCAGGGAGGTGGCCATGCAGCCATGGTACGTCACCTGGAGGGAACTGCCGGACGGTTGATCGTCCCCCATACCCAAAACGACAGAACCTGAAATGGATATGTTGACGGCGACGACGAGAAAACTCGACGTTTCTATTTCTATTTGTTCGGGAAAATTCTTTGTATTTCGCCCATAAACTGATTGCGACACTCACTTGTCGCATCGCGTGCTGACTGCGCAAAGTGCATGAAATAAATACAAAGCACAGAGGCCCCGCTCGTCCATCTGTTCGCGTGTTCAATGGAAGACACTGTTGGTAGGGTTTCGACAAAATTGTGTACTCGAACAACATATTTATTCCAACAACTGTACAACGACAATTCAAAAACAACAGTTTATAAATATAACAAACTCCTCGTACATGTTTCGGCCTTCAATGGCCATCTTCAGGAAGGTGGTTATCAGAGGAAGGAGGCAAGGTAAATCAATCCTGTACAGTCCTACTACAAGCCCAAAGCGCTCCAGGAGGTTGAGGCTCCCAGATTTTCCGACAATCGGCATACGATGGTGGTAAGATTGTCAGACCTATGCACCGGCTGCCTTTACTCCCCAGGAAATATTCCTGGTCCTCATTTCTGTTACAGGCTGAGTCGGACCCAGGGCCAGAGTGCGGTCGGAAGGTTTATGTCAATTACAAATTCCAGTGACTCCATCGGTAATCGAACCCACGACCTTCCGGCTTGTAGCGCAAGGCCTTAAGCAACTGCGAGACCGCGTGCCCCCAAAGGAAAGAGCAGTCATGGCTAATCATATTACAGATGTCCAGATATAAAACTAAATAAAATTAGACATGTGCAGGCATAAAGCTTAAATACATTAACTAAAAGTACTTCATTTCCTGGTTTGGTCTACATTTGTTAGCAGCACTTTTAGTATTTAGTTTTGATACTTTGTTTTTCGTTTCCTCTTGTTCTGTATTGATATGTTTTGGAGTAAGTTGTTTAATTTTGCACATCTTATTATTCAAAATACCCGCAATGGTCTCGTAAAACTTTTCCTTCGTGCGCTGTGTAAATTGTTTTCGCCAGTTGGGCATTTGCATATTTAACATTAACTTCACAACAACAAAACAACTAGAGTTGTCTTTTTGTTGTTGTGCAGTTGTCGGAATAAACATTGTGAAGTGGACTACTGCACGGAGCACGGTTAATATTAACTTTAATAACGGAATTTTACACAAAAACTCGCACAGCAATTCCAATTTTGGTTCTCGCCGGTCACATGAAGAACCGCCTTAGGTGAAATTCAAATCTCGCTGCGCTGATTTTCTCAGAAGCGGACCACTATAAAAAAAATGCAGACCCATGCCATAAAGTGTTAAGCCTTTCTACAAATGATTTATCTGAATTTAAAATACGGGGTTTCCGACTCTAAAACAATTGGCAAAAGGATGGAAATGGCGAACGGCTTGCAGATTCTGAAAATATTCTGAATACCTCACAAACTACTTCTGTCACTGCTGGCCGAAAATGAGGTTAACACGTTGGGCAGACTGAGGTACAGGAGTTTAAAAGGTACGACCACACTCGACACACACAAATACACTGTGCTGAGTTAGCTAACCTTCAAACATTAAAGTAGTGAGTGAGTGGTGACAAGTTACTTCTTGGATTTCTTGACCCTTGAAGATGGAACAGAAGTCCCGAAAGGTCTGTAAAGAATTATCACTATACTCTGCGTAACAACCCAGAAGAACGCAGATCTCAAGCTACAAGGAAACAGAAATTGGTGTCTGATATACGCGTAGAGGAGGAGGGATGATTTTCACCAGTGAGATCACACACTTGATGATGGGGTGGAGAAATTAAACGTAACTGTCCATGAAGAGGGTTTACCTCATAAATACGAGGTCTGTTAGAAAAGTATCCGACCGTATTTTTTTATGCGAACACGTGATGGATTATAATCTAGCGCGCTTGCATGAGCCGACCTTGAACCTTAGTGCGCATGCGTGAATTTTTTCCCG
>Ga0123357_10001306_pt1 | contig 26294 bp, 14 predicted proteins | sample TergutEmb28metaG_FD_89873 | JGI IMG/M metagenome (GOLD analysis project Ga0123357, IMG submission 89873) | Embiratermes neotenicus P4 segment gut microbial communities from Petit-Saut dam, French Guiana - Emb289 P4 | ecosystem: Host-associated > Arthropoda: Insects > Digestive system > Gut ...
GTTGAGAATGTTGCTTTTTTCTCCTGTGGCTGCACGACAGAAAAACACACCCCGCGTTTTTCCCCCCCCCTCCGGGGCCCCCCCCCCCCCCCCCCCCCCCCCCTTCCTCAAATCTTTTCCTTCATCGTTCTATATTTATTCTGCCAGCTGGAATACACTAACTTGGGGATGCACAATATAGCTAATTCTTAACAAATGCTGTGTCAAGTTATTGTATATGTTTAGTTACTTCCTACAGTTTTCATTTGTTCCATACGCCATATTATATACACCGCAAACGAGCTCAAAAATTTCAAGTCTGCTGCCTCTACACTAGTTTCATGATTTCTTTGTACAGTCCACTTCTCGAACCCAAATCAAAGTGTTGATACTCCCAATATCTTGTATAATTTCAAAACTGTTCGCCGAATAGTTCTAAATACGTACTGAAATCTTGTACTTAACTGCCTACGTTTTTATGATTTATACACGATATGCTGCATCCAAAGTAGTTAAATTCTTTTCTTTCTTCAATAACTTTGTTATCAATAATGATATTGGCTGTGAGATACTTATTTCCTTGAAATGCCATCACTGTTTCAGCAAGAGATTCTGAAACTGCAATCTGTACAAATTGTATTTAACACACATAATGCTAGCCGGAGGTCATCTTCTGATTTAGCCATTAGTGTCTGGTCATTTGCAAACAAAACACTATCTACGGTGCTCTGATTCATTCGAAAATTATATCTTAATTTGTTTTGCCGTTGTTCTATAATACCGTTTATTGATTTAAAAGTGTAGGTGAAATGGACACTCTTCTCATTTCCTGATTTATTGCTATCAGTTTTCCTCCTTCCAAAATTTTCACTGTCTATTAGAACTTTTGTACTTAAGTCCTAGGTTTGTTTGTTGCACTCCTATTTCTTGTGAAAATTAAATCATCTGTCATTTGTATGAGCGCAGCACACGATTAGCTGGTGAATGCTAGTCACTCGATTGCCTGATGTCCCCCATCGCAAATGTCCAGTCTGTTATGGAACATGAGGTTTTATTACCTTGATTACAAAACCCCTATATATTGAGTCAGCTGAATCGATTTCACACCCTCGAATCGCCACTTATTCAAGGTCATCCCATCTATTCGTAAGTCTCCCAAGCCGTCCCCGCCATTCATCAGATTTACAACACAAAATTTTGAAAGAATTTCTGAACCATATTCCATCTAGATCGGTGACCTTGATTTCAGCAATCCCAACATCGTGTGAACTCAAATTACTGCGCTCCCCATTGCATAATTTTCTCAAACTCCCAGATAATGTTTCACGCCTCAAGTGCAAACAACGCGGCCGTGGGGAAAACTTTCGCCGCTACTTTGCTGAAGGACAGGCCGATATTTTTGGCCGACTGTGCGCTCGCAACACATTCTATTTACTGACTGCTTGTTTCACGACGATTTCAATAGCTCAGTGTACACATTCTCGAATGATACGATTATTGGTGAGGAAGAAACTGGAAATAATGTGTAAAGAAGAGATCGTAGCTCAACTGGAAGCAGGAGTCAGGAATTTCCTACAGAGACTAAGGGCAACAACGAGATGTCTCAGGCACGACAACCGGTTTCCGGGCCGAGATTTAAACCCGGGACCTTCAGAATTTTATGCAACAATGCTACCCACTTCACTGCAAAGTTCAGTCACTCTCAACGAAACTCGCGAGTGTTAGCAGCACAAATAGTACCAAGAGCACGTAAATGTAGTATTGTGTTAGAATTGTTTAAAACACGGCATTAGTGCCAACTGTAACGCAGAAAGACGAATGAGTATATCGCGAATCAATCTACCGAAAACACAGCACACTACCTTCTCGCTCTTACGTCATGACTGAAGACAATCTGTAGCCTCTACTTTTGTCAGAACTCAACGGTTAGACGTCACCCTCCTAGCATCCTATTGTAAATCCCGGATTTTTTTTAGCAGACATACACCGCAGGTCAAAGACCTTAACGGAGCATAGCACAAAAGTGACTTTGTACATTACACCATGTGTCATGGAATTCAAGAGAGACGCTTCCCCTTCTTATATACACTTGTCAGTGACTCTCATTTGGTGTGTCAATACGAAAGACTTGTTATCCGCGTCTCGAAATACCTTCCCACTGATCCTTCATTTCTACAGTAGAAAGTACACAACTAGTGACAAACGAAATGTTAGCACAGCGGCAAAATGTCTTACTTGTATCTGGGAGGCAAGTACCAGCTAACCAGACTGATGCACTCCACGTTCGTAAGCCCTCTCGGGTAAATGCCAGGTCAGTACCCGGGGAATTTATACAGAATTCCCAGAAGAACTCACAAAGCCTCAGCTTTTCTGTTTTATACGTACAGTATATTGCCTGCCCATCAGATCCATTATTTTATTATTAATGACATTTCATTTCACTTTTGTGAAGAACTTACTGCTGAAGTAGGCTTACGGATTGCAAAACGTTCAATTCGTCAGACACAAGCTCGCAGTTTCACAATTGTACCATTGCGGAAAACACTTCGTATAAGATGCACAGGTAGGCGTATTTAAATTGTATTCATTGTGTACCGTGTGCCATTATTATAATTTATTTAATACAATGCCATCACAATACACAAATTAATTAAGCAGTGTGTTATTATTTACAGTGTCTTTCCCAACTTTTCTATAATTTCATGGAAGCTCACCGTAACTACACAGAACCGTTACATACGGATGGATATTACGGTACGGTGAGTTCATCTGACCATGATCATAAAGTGACAAATATCTTGTCGGGAATAACAATGTATATGATGATGATGGAGACGATGATGATGATAATAATCATCATCATCATACCCCTGTTTAATTACAGTAATACGATGGTATCAGCCGATCCTGGCAGCCGTGCGGTATTAGGCGTAGGTCTGATTGTTAGGATCTCGGGTTCAAGTCCCTGTGAGGTCATGGATGTTAGTCTCTTGTGTTTGCATGTTTTGTAGGCCACTGCGAAGAGATCATCACTCGTTCAGAGGAGTCCTACCGGGTATGTGTGTCTGTTTGTCATCTAGAAACTCTATAATAAGGCACGAGTTGAACTGTTGTGTTCCAAAAAAATAATGGTGTTACATTCAACTAACTTCAGACACGTACAGGCATGTTTACGTTCTACGTCCACACAAATTTCACACGACTAACCACGGTGCTTCATTAGTAACCAACAGAAATATGAAAGATGAAGAATACTTTCGTGCGGCCGGCATGCAGGTATTTTACATTCCACAGAAAATGCCATAACAACGGCTCGCCTTCCTAAGATCTGTTGCCGTACGTAATTTTAAAGCCATACAGTAAGTGACGCCGCCACGCCAAACGTTCGCGCACCCGCCTCACTGTTATTACGAACTGAAGAAAATTCAAAAGAACGCCGATTACGTGGAATTCAAATGCACAATGTGCTTACAGAGAGTTTGGTGCACACAAGTGGAAATGGTGCAACCGCTGAAACACGCAGAAAGCTATGACGTTCCTTAAGAATACATTTCTTCCAGTAAAGTAGGTTAAAGTAGGCTGCGAATAAGTTAAGTGTTCAGATGGCCCGGAATAGGGTCCAATTTCGAAAATTTGTGAACACAGCAACGAACTCTCTGATTCGATCAGTAGTTAATTAGCCATGTAGTTCAGGTGCACCGTTTCAATGCATAATAAGGAAAAATGTTCATGAACATTTAGAGACTAAACATAACCTACATTATATTTGAAAATTTAGTTCCTACCGCGCAGAAAACAGTGAGTATACAATACAAGGAACGGTAGGTTAATACTGTTGAACAATGTTTACTATGACGATCATATGGAGGGTTCTGAACTGTTAAACCTGGAATTGCATACAAAGGTCATAGAGTTTTTAATGGCATTATACTGAATACTATTAACACACCAATCGGTATGAGGGGTGTACAAAATGACGATCTACGATCAACTTCTATTCTTCGAAATGTATAAATTTAAAACTGCATAAATCTTTGTTAAAATTATTGACACTGCAAATCACGCGGACAGCAGGTTGAGAATAGCGACTTTTTAAAAGCAGGAACAATTTTGTTTAGCAATTAACGGGAGCGCTGGACTGACTACACACTCAGCATAACGTTGCCGGGGTCAAGGACGTATTGAGGTTTACATACCACATTTTACGTATTGAGGTTTACATACCGCATTTTACGTATTGAGGTTTACATACCGCATTTTATTGCTGTCACCACAATTCAATCACTAACTTATAGTGCAAAAAAACCACAAAGCTTAGGTAGTATGGTATGGAGCAGCTATTCTATCAGTTAAACTTCAACGACAGAACCTTTACTAAGAGTAATATATAATAGTTTTTGAAACGCCGTTAAAGACAGGCAACAGAATGAAAGATTCAGACACAGAATTCTTTTAAAAACTTTATGGTTTCTACACATTTACACTTAAACACAAAAGGCCAAATTGGCGTCACAATAGAAAAGTGAGGGTTACTTCTATCACCAAGCGGGGCGATTTCGATCACAGACACTTTTGACAAATTAACTGCTCGTGCTTCAACACACGATTCGTGGTACCACTCCCCATCCACACCTATGGAACTTAATTCAGTCACCGCAGCTGGGAGATTGGGCCCACTTTGCTCCACAAGATCCACATAGCACATCCCAGTAGCCTCGAACATAATCCGTTTTCGACGTCAGCATCCAGTACAGTTGGATACCCCACATCTGTCGGATTAATGTCCTCACACGCTACTAATTGATTTTTTAAATTACATTCTGAAGCTTTATGTCAGGCAGAAATTCGAACCTCTACACTGCCAAATACTACTATCTCCACATCCAATGACATCGTCTCGTCTGACCATTTCGGGCTGGGCCTCTTCTTTTTATAAGTTCTGGCCATGTGCAACAAATGGCGAAATTAAAAAGAGAAGAAGAGAAACCTCGCGTACTGACCCATTTTGCCCCGTCAATGAGATCGGAACAGCCCCAGGTTTGAAGTTTTGAAAGGGATGAATAAATTGCCGTGCGGCCGGAAGTAAAGCAATACATAGTGCTGTCTGTGTTAACTACGTTCCTTGTGTACACGTGATGTAGTGAGGTAAGTTTTAATACTTATTAATTAAGCCGCTATACGTTTTGTTAAACAATTATCATACAGAAGCAATAATGCAGAAAGTGCACACTGTCTGAAACTCTGCACTGTCGATAGGAAGTCGCAGTGACGGAGCAACTAACCAACACAAGAAACATAAAGGAAACTGTTTCTTTACTCATGCTTCAGTGCTGACACGATGCGCAGTGGATCTGTGCAGCAACCGCGATTCTTACTTTGATCCCAATAGCCCCCGACAGACAGATATTATTTGGAAGATCCAGGCACAGATGGGAGAATAATATTAAGATGAATCTTCAGGAAGTGGGATGGAGGGGCGTGGAGTGGATTAATCTGGCTGAGGATAGGGACAGGTGGCGGGTGTTTACCTGTAACTCATATCTAAGCCCCAGTCTCCCAACTGATCTTTCCGCTTCAGGCTTTCCCACTAAAATTCCGTGAACCTCTTCGGCATTCAAATAGTGCATGATGTACCACGCATCTAATCTGCTTTGATTTGATCACCGACAGAATATACGGCAAAGCTCCTCAATACACGGCCGTCTCCGATCTATTAATTTTACAAAAATATGATGCCCACAATTCGGACTCCAAGACCTTATGACTGAAGCCGCTTCTGTTCCCGTAACTGCGTAAAAATTGTGGGAGAGGCTTTGACCTCAGAAATCGTGACGGATGGAGAGGCATAGAAGTAGCCAGGAGTATCGGCGACAAGACAACAGATGACTAAGGAGCACTCAGGTGTGACTCCCCGCAACTTCTTCCGCGTACAGAGGCGGCCTTCAGTGTGGCGTCCTTCATTAGGACATTCCTCTCAGACACGTGGGTAAATTTCTTATACCACCAGCACAGAGCAACAGACGACCGCTACTGCTACATCAACAATACGTGAAACCAATGTGAACTGTCTAACATAACAAGGAGGTTTGTCTTCCACATTAGCTAGAATGATTTGTGACAGCACATTCCATTCTTACGTACTGCCATGCTGAGCTACAGCTCATACCGGATTACTGATAGACGAGTAATTCAACCGAAAACAGAACCCAAACAAAAGAAAAGCAACGTCATTACATTTCTTCATATTATATATATATATATATATATATATATGTGTGTGTGTGTGTGTGTGTGTGTAGTATATAAGTAACGCATGTTAAGAATGGGTGTTTGATACAACCTACTTTAAGCTCTCAGACATGCTTCACACCTGGTGAACAAATCAGTAATTACTGTTACAGGTTCTCGTCTAGAAATTTCCGATAGTGCACGTCTGGTAAATCGGCCGCTGTATGACTGACACACCGCCAGTATTATCGTTGCTTTGACGTTTACACTGAATCATCTGACGTCCTAAGTCACAAGTCCAGTTTATTCTGTGGAATGTAGCAGACGTGTGAGGCACGGTGTAACCTACAATTATTGTGTGCGTGGGTATGAAGTATGGTTTAATCCGGAGTATCTTCATGGTGGGAACATATGTAAGGGAGGAATCGTATGAAAAATGTAGTAGGACTTTTAGAATATGGTTTCCCGGTGTTTCAGTTCCTTCGAAATCGAGCATGTTATTTCCAACACTTACTCTAACATGCGGTAAGTGATATATACAAACGTTATAGGCGGAAATACAAGGCCGTGAAACTTGTCGTGCGTCTGGATTCGGTTTTCAATTAAACTTGCCTTATTAAGACCACTTCCTTGCGCATCCTTTCCATTTCACTGTTCACTAATCATCCTGCAATTATACGGTATACAGACTCAGCTGAATACGGGGAATTTCTTGACTATCTGAAAATCGGTTAGCTTCTCAAGAAGGACTATTCTCCCTGAAGTAAGTAAGTAAATTTAGACGCAGCTGGTAACAACGTCGATAAATATTCCAATAACAACGCATTATTTGACAGATAAAAGTTCCAAACACAATCTCAGTATTCTAACACATCGATGGACTGAAGCACAAATACTGCATGTCCAATACGCAACTGTCAGTAGCGTTACATTACATATGCAACAACACAACACAACACCACGACAAGCCACACAACATTTCTTAAGCTTCTTCCCGCTTTTAAACTTGGACTTAAATATCTCCTAAGCTAAAGGTGAGCAATCAAGGACACACAATAACTCAAAACTGGCCAAAAGCGGCGGTACGATAGTTCTGTTTTAAACCACTGACACAACCATTCTCTTCAGAACAATAATACTTCACTTCCTAAACGATGATAGATTTAATAAATTAAGCGCTTCCCTCTCTTCAATACAAACAGCCGTACCATTTCTACATTTTACTTCAAAAACCATTCTCAAAGCATGAGAGACAGGGGTTTGGTTACGTGAACGTAGCCTACATCCTGATGCTACGTGACATAGTTCTAGCAGGAAACAACAGATTACAGACAAGGAATGGAAAGCTGTATTCCAGTTTCGAGCGCACACATTTTCCAAACGCAATTTTGTATGCCGCATGTTTCTGCTTTCAATAATTGCAGGCACAAAGCTCTCTGTACTTTATGTTTTACATTAAATCGCCATAATCACGTCAATATTTTTTGGTATATTTTGAATAGACAGGTTCATATACAAAATGGTTAAAATAAAAGTTACAGGTATCAGTTTCCATGACGTCAACTAACGCCTGTACGTGGACGCGATTTCAGACAAAAATATAAAATGAAATTTGAGTTCCATGTGAAGTGGGGTCTTCGTGGACAGGCGAGGAGCTGTCTTCAGGTAAAGCCTATTAGAGCGCCACATCACAAGCTACGCAACATTTGAAAATAATATTTTGATCCCACTGAAGGGAATTAAAGAGGACGACAAAGGGAAATATAAAACGTGGAATTTACTGTGTACTAAGTAAGCAAATAACTGCACAAGAGAACCCTTTCTGAAAAGCTTACAGTTGCTCAGCTCCTTAAGAAACTGCACCCAAGATGTATTACTGGCACCACAACAGCCCGCCACTGCCCCTAATTAACCCATTCTACACCTTACTTAAATGTGTTTAAGAAATACTTTAAAGCCATCAGCCCACTTAAGATTAGGTGCAGTCAGTCTCCTTCAGGTTTTCTTTTCTCTCCCACACGAACTGTACGCCTCGCCCAACTCATTCTTCTTGAATTGACCATCCCAGTAACATTAGGCGAGCACAAATCATGAAGCTGCTCATTACGCAGGTCTTGTCACCTTATTCTAGTTATCTTTCCCCAACAACCTGTTCTCAATAGCCCCCGGCCTGTTCTCCTATTTTTGTAACGTATTCTTCACAAATTGCCAAAAATTCAAAGGCGGTATACAGTGAGTACGGCGAACCCACAGGCTGACTTCAATAAAGGAACTACAATACAACGTGAGCACACATCCATGTCCCAACCAGAATTCGAACTCATAATCCCTGGTTCCAGCGGCTCAATGTCATAAGCGATTTGATGACATCAGCAAGGTAATCGGCAAAACGCGATTAAAAATGTAAAGTCTGCCCCATACATGCCATAAAGGCACATAGGGAGAGTGAAGTACAGCTCCACTTATTCTTAATCTCGGAATTGGGTGGAGATGAGTGGTAGCATCATGCTCCGACTGCTTTACACGCGGAGTAAGAGCCACCGGTACCCACTGGAGGCCAAGTGGCCTCCAGAGCCGGTTCGAACGTTGTGGAAAAAACTTGTCCCAGTTAGATTGGAACCAACTATATGTCCAGCCTGTAGTCCTGTCACTATACTGACTAGGCTATACCGGCTCTTCCGACAGAGGGCGATTACAAACAATGAAACTACAAGAATGGATAGAGGATAAAGCGCACCTTGACTGTTTCTAAGAGTCATATCAACCTGTAATACGGTCTCACGTATCGATATGTAATGTCCGAATCGAGACTCGACTATCTATAAACGGAACATCTACACACCTTCATGACGCGATTATAGTTCCGTTTGTATTGGTCACAGTCCAACTGAAACATAAACCAAAGAATAACTCTGTCCTCTGCGGGTCAGATTAGCGTGCACTTAGATTGTGAATATGTAGGTTATGGTGCAGGTGTTCTCTACGGAAATGATTTGTTTGAAAAGATAACTTACACGTACAAAACCTCATTACCATTAAGCAGCACGATTAATGAGTACATGTACATTCACCATTCTCAGTGGAAATAAATTAAGTCCATAAGTCAAGCTTCTAAGACAGTGCAAACATTAAAAGAGATACTGCCGAGTGGAGAGGTGATAACGCGGTGGATAATGTAATGGTTCTACCGCTCTGCTGTAACAAAGCACGGCAGTTCAGCGCGTTGCTGATGGAACCGCCCATCTGCAAATACCTTCTTAAAATCTGCAGATAAAATACCAGGGCAGTAAACCAAGGCAGTTTCCTTCTTAACCTCTAACAATTCACAACCGCAGACATTAACACACCAAAATAAACAATTGCAACGCTAGTATCCACAGCGATAACTGACAACAGGCACAAGTACCTTCCCTATACTACTATTACAGACATGCGTCGCTTAACGACAGCGATACGTTGAGAAAACGTATCGTTAGGCGATTTCGTCGTTGTGCGAACGTGTACTTACACAAACCTAGACAGTACAGGATAGCCTACTACACACCTGGGCTATATGGTATAGCCTATTGCTCCTAGGCTACAAACCTGTACAGCATGTTACTGCACTGAATACTTTAGGCAATTGTAACAATGGTATGTATTATAATAAATTTTATATTATAATATTATATTATAATACTATAATATTATGGGACCACCGTCGTATATGCTGTCCGTCGTTGACCGAAACGTGGTTATGAGGCGCATAACTGTATTATGAACCGTGAAGACAACGAGTCAAATCACAGAATAAGTAGGCTACATAAATACCTTTTAAAAATAACTGTAAACGCTTTTCACTTACAGAGACACAAACTTAGGAAGCATTCAGAACAATTCAATTTAACCACTTCTTGTAATGCTTTACAGTAAGAGGGACGATGTAACAGGGGTGTGGAGAACACTGCATAGAGAGGAGCTTTGTGATCTGTACTTCTCACCAAATATTATTCGGGTGAACCAATTTAGAATGAGATGGGGCGGGCATGTAGCACCTACGGGAGAGAGGAACGTGCATAAAGGGATTTGGTGGGGAAACCTGAAGGAAGAGCCACTTAGAAGACATATGCATGATGACAGGAGAATATTAAAATGGATTCTCAAGAAGTGGAAAGGGAGACAAGGACTGAACTGATCTGGTTCAGGATAAGGAACGCAGTAATGAACCTCCGGGCTCCATATAATTCGGGGAATTTCTTAACTAACTGAGGACCTGTTAGCTAATAAAGAAGGACTGTGCTCCCTGCACTTAGCTAGTTGGTTGGTTCGTTGGTTAGCTACTCAGTTACTGAGCATGCTTAAGAAACGTACGTACTATGAGCATTATGGAAACACAAAGGTTATTGTTAGGCGCACGCAACTTCATGGAGCGGCGGTCTGCTTGTTCAGAAGCTAACATTCCATAAGCTAGTTAAAAAAAAAAACTCCCCGCCCTTTGTGAAACGGCCATGTTCATTGCCGTGTTCACAACAGCCCGCCAGCGCATCCCATTCTGAGCCAGATGGATTCCGTCTACATCATATTGCTAACGCGAAGTTAAGATGTCTGTTACAAAACACCAGCGTCAGGACCCTTCAAAGCCGAAAATGTGGAATGTCGTACCTGACCGTCCTATCCTCTGTCCATCCTCCGGTTAGCCTTGTACTTACAACTCTAATTGAAATACAACCCTAAAACAACACTTTGATTCAACTTCAACCGACGAGGGATTATTTTTTTTGTGTGTGTACTAAACAACCGTTATTATTACGGAAAGCAAATCTACCAACATTCAACCATTTCCAGTCGGTCTATTGAACAACAACATATTCCTCTTGGACGTTTCGATTATTGAGGACAGGTCACTACGCCGTGTCAAAATGTTGCGAATCCATCACCCACTGGGGCGGAGCCACACCCAAGAATAGCGCGGGCCCTAACTACACCACTGCGAAGTCCTAAAGCCTTGCAATAACCTGACTGAGGCCTGAACTTGCAATACACATAACTTGGCTAATCGTACTCTATTCGGGACAATTCTGGTTTCTGAAACTAGGGAAAGGGAGGAAGGTAGGGCGGGATGGCGCAGTCGGTATAGCGCCTGACTACAGGCCGGTGGGGGTGAGATTTTGTGCACTTGTACAGACCGGCCCTGGGTACCGGATCTCTGTCTCGGGGGTAAAGGGGTCAAGGCGTGGCGTTGAACATCCACCACCACGTAATTCCGAAGTTAAAAGAAACAGGAGAGCTCTACCAAACCTTCTGGGCCTTCATGGCTCTTTGTAAAGTATACTAATAAAATTAGTTGTGGTTGACGGCAATATGCATATCAATTTTTAATTGACATACCACAATGCGATGAATTCTACAAAAATTAAACTTTACCTCCACTTTACGTTCGAGGACAGAGAGGAAACTTCTGTAGTTAACAATTTAGGCACGAACTTCCATTTGGAAGCAAGACACCGCGTCAGACACAGTGATTTACGTAAGAGTGTATTGTCCAGACTTCAATCGATCATAGAGTGAGATTCTTCTATCTATGATTTAGTTCTACACTGAATTACAGCAAAAAGAAAAAACTCCGACACAACAAATTCTCACTCAGCTTTTACACAGACTGTCTTTTAAAAAAAGAGATATGCGTTGTATTAACGTTTGAATAGGGAAACTGAAGTGTCTTTAATTACACACAATAAATTGAATCCCAGCAGAATTTAAGATAATTTGTCTTTCAAAGAAGTCTAATTTTCTCAGAGTTCACTGTCTGTGTTAGGCCTTTATGAAACTAGGTGCCCCCAATTATAAAATATAAGAATCCAGTCAAAAATGAATTGGCGAGTCATTTCCACTTAGCATATCAAGCCGGACGCATAAGTGGGTCATAAAAATTTACCTTGCGTTCATTCTTTCACATACGAGAATAATGCACGTTGCGGACACCTTCAGAGCCAGTTTCACGTTTCTCCAACGTCACGGACTGCGACTACCGAGTCACTTGAACTAAACATTTGACAAAGTGTCGATTTGTTTTGTTGCAGCAGCCTGTGAAGATACCTGGAGGTGCAGCAGCCGCAGCAGCCGGTCTCACAAAGCCCACAAGATACCATTACTATCCTCATAATCAACACATATACTTACTGCCCGAATGTGCCATACAACAGGTAAAGTCACATCCACAGTGTCCATAAACCCTTAACTGATTTGCTGAAATAATAATGGAAGTGGCAAAAGTTATCCCCGTACTTAACAAAGCCCCATGCTATTAAGACGTTAAGGGGAGAGAAAGTATAGCTGCATTTAGTCGTAAACTTGGTTGTAAATTGGAGTTAATGTTAATTCAAACATGAAATACCGTGCCCTTTACGTGCTGCGCTGTGACCTTCAGAAGTCACTTTAGACGCACCATGGACGGAGCACGGCAGGGGCACGGCACTGCATATATGAAACAGTCACGTGTGTACTGTGTGAATCAAATGGACAGGACACAATTTAAATATTTACCTACATGACACAGCTGGGCACGACAGGGGCACAGCGTGGTACTGTGAATTAGCCCCTAATTGCCCAGTTATCACCTCGGCCTCTTTACCTCCTGTGGAAGTGCCATATACGCTCACTTGAGAGGCTCGGTGGGCCCCAGGACCCCACTACAAAGCCCGCTCCAATGTGAACGGAGAAAATTGGCAGTTACCTCTTTTAGCTGCAGTTTTCTCTTTTAGCTAGGCGTTTCTCTACATAACTGACCAACTTATATCTTACAGCCATTGAGGAACACAAATTACTGTTTCAGGAAATATAACGGCTGAACAAAATAAGTGCTCGAAATACAGTTTGATAGAATAAGCAGTTCTCACTGCATTGCTGACAGAAGCTTAAGTAGGCCCACATCTCAGTAAAGTTCACTACTTCCACCTCGTAGTGCTATACATAATTACAACTCCGACTGAAACATGACATAATAACAACCGAATGGCTACCTTAACTATGTGCTATTTAACAACGCTGTCAAAAGCGATGATTGTACAACATCGGAGATAAATGACAGACTGAATAAAGCAATGAATTCAACATAGATGAAATGTACTGACATAAGAAAAAAGAGGTACTTGAAAAAAACTGTCCTAGTGCCACTTTGTTCACTATAAATCCCACTTCGACTGCCCTGTGATTGTATCGGGCAGCCGCAGTTGGAGGCCAGCGACAGAAGGCCTGAGGCAGTCTACGTTTAGGCTTATATATATGTGTGTGTGTGTGTGTGTGTGTGATAATAGAGACCTACGTTTCATGGTACACAATGTTTCCATTATGACGCAATGTTCCAGGTGTGCAATGCTGTATACGTACGTCTGAACTTCACACAACCACTGTGTGCATGTCCTAGCAGATACCGTGACCCATGTTCAGCTAGCAACAACGCGGACGACTTACATTCAACAGAACTCATTACAGACCCTCGAGGAAAGGTCAGTTACATCTGCATACAAAGCAAAACAGAAATAATGTGATACATCCCTCATTATGGGTCACTGATTACTTTTCAGCTGGTAACATTTGCAAGCGGAAGGCTAGAAGTGAGCCACTTAACCGATGACGTACTGGAGCGGGAAACAAAACATATACTGACTGTACTGTGATTTTACCATATCATATACAGAAGCCCCGCCGGCCAGCTCCGTTCGGGTTTCACCGTCCAAAATCTAACAAATTATCTATAACGCTCACAGACCTGCCATGCAAGACCAGGGGCTGTCTAAAGGCTTACATGATCACGAATAAAAGTAATGTCCCTTAACACGGGACAAAATTGAAATGTGAAAAGCTCAGTCAAAACACCTGTGCTGCAAGCCTTCACTTGTGCATTTTTTTAGAACAACCCAATATGTTTATATCTGTTGAAAGCAAACCGTAAGCCTCTTAACAACAATTACAAGTACATACACTTAAAATATCTTCATAGTGCCAGTAACATGGAGTTAATTTTTTTCCACTGTATCATTAATGCCGGCCTCGGTGCACTGCACGGAACTTCAGTTCTCCATACGCCACCGGACGCGATGCTGCTTACGGTGGTGTATTTATAAAAGGGTACTATAATTAAAGGTTCCTCCTTCTTGAGCAATAATTATAATTTAAAACCCAGAGTCACTAAAGGGCTAATGATTCGACTTATTTATTGACTTCGAAGGTCTGGCACTAAGTACTAAATTCGCCTTCCTTGACAGTGGAAGTGGCCCTGAAGATGGAGGCAGTGTGTTTCTCCGAAACACTGACACTTACCTGCAAGGCTATACCGTGTCACAAGAGCACAATCTGAACACTCAAATTTCGTATTTACGATTTACATCCACAACAATGGCTAGTTGATATTTGAGACTACTCTAACTGCCAGTTTGAAAACTTAACTGTATATTGTAATATGTTCCATCGTTCGTGCATTAATCAGATCGAAAAATATACAAATGACCAACAAAATTAGCTTTAATACTCTGTGATGTATTTTATTCGCAGCGTTCACCGATATGTTTCGGCCGATATTCCAGCCATTTTCACGGCGAAGTTCTTATTACAAGAACACAACTGTGGTTGACTGTGTCACCATCACTCCACAACAATTCAAATTACATAATTTTGGTTAAAATTATTTAAGTAATATAAATATACCTCTACAGGCTAAGAATGGGTAATTATTAAAATCGTGGGAGTTAAAAGTCGTGAGAGTTAAAATTGTTTACTGCGTAATTTCAATCGTTATAGAGTGACGGTGACACAATTGACCACAATTGTATTCTTGTAGTAAGAACATCACCCTGAATATGACGGGAATACAGGCCGAAACATGTAGGCGAGAATGTTATGAATACATCATACAATATTAAAGTGCATTTTGTTGGTCATTTATATATTTTAACTGTATATGTTCTTTAAAGACATATTTGACACAAAAGATGAACGACGCTTAGCATGTTGATTATCCTAGACGTACAGAAGCCAAACACACAACACTGTTTCCACAATAGCCCACTACTGGCCCACATAAAGCAACAACACGCATACAGCCTATTTCTTTATTATACATCTTAATGTTACGCCCCCTTCTACGTCTAGGTCTTCCAAGTAGTCTAGTTCCTTGAAATTTATAGGTTATGGGATGGCCAAGCGAGGAAAGGTAATTTGATTTCGCGCAGCACCAAGAAATGTTTCTCAATTACAGAGCAATCAGACCATCTCTGTAGCTCGCCCAGCCTCTCGTTCAGCCGGTACAGGGGGTCTTTCCCCACGAATAAAGTAGAAAATTCACCTCTATCAAATGCGAAGGTTAAGAATGCGTACATCCTCACCTCCACTACCGCATACGTCTTCATGCCACAGTTTATCTTTTCTTGTTAAAGGAAGGATGTCTACGGTGGCACGGTACAAGTTTCAAAAAATACGTGAAACGGCTCTACATTTAAAGCGGGACATATGGACAACACGCCCACAGACATAATAAAATCACATGCCTATTTTTCCCTCATTACATTAGTGAAATACACTAACTTATCCCTGGTTTACTGATAATGACTACCTCAGATGGTTGGACTGCAACGCAAGTACCAGCGATTAATATTAAAATTTCCATCTCCACAATTTTCCAGTTGCTGGGTACAGACAGTAACCATTACCTCGCAACGCCCTGTTCCATAATCGGATTATCCGTATCGTCACAAACACAAGGCACTATTTCCACGGCTTTCCATTGCAAAATCACACGTTTATTTTCCATTGTTCACGCACAAGTTATGAAAATAGGTCCAGGCTACAACATTCAATCCACATTAGCAGTGGTCTTTGTACTGTACGGAGTAAAGACAGTTCCTGCTATGTAGTTGTCAGAAATTTACCAACAAATAAGATTTAGGTTATGAATGTTGCTACATATATAAAATATGTCGCCATACCACAATCGAAGTCCGCCATGACTTCCTAAATATATCCCTGAACGTATAATTTATTACTGTGCTTGCACAATAACCATAAGAGTATTACACAAACACCATCTTCTCTCTTCCTTACGGTCATCCAGTAGTTGTTTACATCGTCTTCCTCGTATTCTCGTCCTATATATATATATATATGTTCCAATAACGTGTGTTAGAAGGCACTTCCTATGCTACACGTGGCCAATCCAGTTAGCCTTCCTTCGTTCTACGAAATGCAGGACGTTCCTTTCTTCCTGATACTATGTAGGCCTACTATTCTTCTCGTATCACACAATCCGTCCAACTGATCTTCTCCACCCTTCTTCAGCACCACATTTCAAAACATTCAGGTATTTTCTGTTCCGTTTTCCGAAGTGTCCAAATTTCAGCGCTATACACGTTTGTTCCTAAAGTAACATTTCATTAGAATCTTCACAGATGACTAAGCACAATAAAAGTGTTCCTGGATATATCGATAAGTCTACTGAAGGGATCCAATAATTTACAACTTGGAATGAAAAATTTTAATCCACTGTACACTTCAATAAGAAAACCCCGCCTATGCGGAAACTTCCAACACATAATGTGAAAATTTAAGCGTTCTAAGACGTGCCATGAATCGCAAATGATTCAAAAAGAGATAACAGCTTACGATGTAAGCGTTTGGGCTTACTGGTTAACAACAACGAACATATATTTGCCCACTTGCACCACACGGAAGCTACTCTGGCCCATAACCTATAATAAATGTAATGAAAAATTAATGGAACATGTCATCCTACGGTTTGGCTGAAAACTCGGGACTTGGTGCATTCATTCATACTTTCGTTCTGTTACGATAACTTATGAATGTAGGACACGACATGTATGGCAGGACATTACAGTCACGATGCCTCGTACATTCAAGATACGTACCGATCAGACTTGGTGTGTTACTGAATAAAGTGGAACATCTTGTAACACGTAAATTGGAAATTGGAAATCAGGGGTTTCCGAATTCTCATGACAAATGGGCCACCTAGTGATTAATTTCAATATTCGTGGGCTGAAATGCGGAGACAGTTTTCGTAATAACGGTACGTGTACTGTGTAAACACTTTTCCGGAAAATGTTTCGACACGTACTGTTAAACTTCTGATTTTCATGCGGCATGAATCGTAATCAAAGACAAATGGCGCAAAACTATTTTACGAGGAACAACTTTACGCTTTTCAAATTCTTGTTCCTGAAATAGCGTAGTGGAAACCACGTGCCAAAAAATCAACACGGGAAACTAAAGTGCAAATAAAAAACGTAAACTGTAATAAAATAATAAAAAGGAAAAATATTGTTTGTATGCTAAAATTGTGTAGAACGAGCCTCGATTACTAGCAATTCAGTAAGAATTAACGTCAGAATGAAACCGTTCAAGACATATTGCAGACTCGCGGGCCGGATTAACTTAGGCCGTGGCAATTCATTTGGACAGCCCTGCAGTAATGAAATGTGCTTCGTCTCGATGCAAAGTCTCCGTTCAGGATTTCACTATGCCAGGTCCGTTCCTCAGTCTCTCCTCTGAACAACAGCTGCGAATAATCGTCCGAAAGCCAGTGCCACTGGACCCCCTAGGTTCGTTAACACTCTCATGCTGGGCTCCATTTCACGAAATTTCCGTAAGGAAGGATATGTCTTGTAATTTTATTCCACAAGTACGTAGCCTACCTCAGGAGAGTCGCCGAGCATAGGGTGATGAAGGTAAAAATGAAACGTCAGGTCTTCTGAGATGTCGACAAGGTGAAAAATCCAAGGAAACTTTAATCTCAGCAACAACCACTGTCAGAATCTCAAATCTCGAAAGGCAAAGGTGTGCGTATCTTTGATTCAGCACCACCTCAAGACGGCACACTGGGGATTGGATGGGTGTACAGACCCACCCAATTAACTTCGGCAGCAAATGGAGGTCGGTTTCATACCTCAGCCGGTTCACCCCCGGGGACAGAGCCACCTCTACAATAAGTGTCTTCACCTTCAAGGATCTAGAGGTCTGAAAAGACCCTCGATAATGAAGGCATTATGCTCCTTCGAAAAATCGGTAACCAATTAAGACGGGATGCGGCGTTATATCCGAGAACATTGTCTTACGAAACTTATCTTTCTGAATGAGCGATGCTAAGAACATCAGCAAAACACTTTCTTACGCGATGTTAAATTGTATGAGAAGTATACAACAGAAAATGTACAATGTCCAACCCAACAGTAAAAGGGGAAGTTTTCCTACCCATGACATGAAGGCACATAAGGGAAGCAGAGGTACAGCTCCACATATTCTTAACCTTGGTACTGGATGGAGGTGAGTAGTCAACTTCGAGCTCCGGCCGCTCTGCACTCGGGAAAGAACTCAGGTTGCCATTGAATAGAAGGCTAAGTGGGGCTCCGAGCCGATTTCGACGTTTTGGAGAACAGAAAAATTCCCCCGCAACAGTACCCGTATAATGAATCACGAGTGCCCCGAATACTTGGGCGCACGGGGAACCGCCAAAGTATCGCCCCAAGACAGCCCTGTGTACAGTTACAGAACGGTCTTTTTTTTATATGGTTTATTGTTTGCTCCATTATAGCCGTAATACTACAAGTTTTACATTTCTTGTTGTTTGTAGTATGTACAGTACAAGTAGTGTAAACTTACATGATATGTTCAACTATATTAAAAACTTTACATTCCTTGATTATTGCATATAGTTCTGTTCTAGGATCTTACAGTTCTTACATCTATGTTACTATCGTTACGTCTCTTCGCTATGCTCTAATGTTACATTCCTTTCATTGTTGTATGTATTTGATTAACTCTCTAACAGTTCACAGCTATTTTGTTTTACATTTATCTCATCCAAAGGTATTTTGTTAGTAAATTTCATAAATTCTTTGATGTGTTTCCTTATCAATTCCCTTTTATTTGTTGGCCAGTCGTTCGTCTTTTGTATTGACTGTTTTAATGTGTCCCTCTCCTTGTTTAAAAGTTGGCAGTCCAACAGTAGATGGTCTATATTTTGGTCGCTGTTGTCGCAGGGGCAAGGTGGTACCTTTATTATTTTGAAGCGGTGCAGGTATGAGTTTGTATTCCCGTGGCCTGTGACCATTGCTGTGAAATTGTGTGTAAGATTTATTCTCATGTTTAGTCTCTCTTTAACACCCGGGAAGAAGTCTTTTGTGATTTTTCCTTTTGTTGGGTTTGTCCATTCTCTTTGCCATTTCTTAACACTCTCGTCTTCGAGTTCTTTTAAAATTACATTTTTTGGGATTCTTTTATAACTTTCCTTGACGTTTTCGTTTGCTGCTGCCTCCTTTGCCAGTTTGTCTGCTAGTTCGTTTCCTCTTATCCCTACGTGTGCTTTAACCCATCGTAAATTTATTTCCCAGTTCGTTTTCGTCATCTCATTCAGTTTCTTCCTTATTTCTTCTATAAGATATGTGTGTATATTGACGTTTCTCAGTGAGTCTAGCGTGATTAGGCTGTCGGCGTATACCGTAGCTGTCTTTTCCGTTCTTTACATGTTTTCTGTGTACTTGAGCGCTGTCAGTATTGCTAATTGCTCTGCTTGGTTATTTGTGCAGTTCTTATTTAGCCTGCATTGTATGTGTTTGATGTGGAGGCCGGATTCGAAAACAGTCGGTGTGAACTAATTAATGTGACGTCAGTCAGTTACACGAACCCTTAACTTATAGGGCTCGTGGATGTAGCAGACACATGTCACACCATTTCGCGTTCTGAAAACTCTCGCCTTTATGAATTTTCTTCAGTTGCTCTGAGTGAATGGTGCCCGCTGCACTCAGCACTCTCCTGCCTGACAATCACCATGACAGATCGCATAAAATGACATCGATGCGCTGCCTCAATTCAGCAAACTATCCTGCGTATACGTTATTCCGAACAGACTGATATGTCTAGGCGTTTATTTCACTACCAAAGTCACTGCAATTTCAGAATTACCCAACTGTTGGCATGTAACACGTATGGAAGAGTAAGGAATACATATGAAATTTTGGTCTGAAAGCTTCTAAGTATGAAAACTCAGAAGACGCAGGTACTGACGGGAGGATATTATTAAAATGGATCTCGATGAAATATGATTGGATGCATTGCAGTGGCACAGGATAGGGACTAGTGGCAAACACTTATGAACACGGTAGCAAACAATTTTTTGATTGCTGAGTAAATATTAGTTTCTAAGAATTATTCCTTCCACGTTGTTAATTTGCTATATTTTTAGTTGTCTTGTTTTATTAATAACCGTTCCCATTAGTAACGCCAGCAGAATTACGACATCAGGCCTATATTCTACGTAAGTCACCAACACATTACTGATTCTGCGTACTCACAGTCTCTATGCCAAACTAACTCAGGCTTTTAAAAATGCATGCATAACAATGCCACTAAACCGAAGTACAGATATACCATATAGTGCCAAATCTCGTTGCGCTCAAACTATGTCAGTGGGTTAATAAGATACGCATCGATAGTTCCACGAAGTTACACAAGTATCATCAGTAGCAGCCGTCGATATTCAAAATACGTCAAAGAGAACATCCCGCTAAACGGACATTTTCCCAACAATTGCTGTCTTTACCGCAGAATACGAGGGTCGGTCAGGAAATACGCTTACAAGGCACAGAGTTAAGTAACTCACAACCCATATGGACCGTAACTATATGACGGGAACACGTCACCCAGCGATTATCATCCGTTTCCAGCATTGCAGCAAAATTTTGTCGAATACAAAAAGATAATCGCGCGGTGAACAGTTGGCACGATAGCTGATAACGTGACACGTACTTATTAATTACTAGGATCGTTCCACGATAAGAGAAACGCCTCAATTGTGGTAGGACTCTGTGGCAAAGTAGCGGGACAGCAGTACAACTAATGTGACATCTTTCGTTAGAGCAAAAATTGAATAACTCAAATTATACGCATTGTAAACTTATTTTCTGACCGGGGTCTATCGTAACTAAACAATATGCACATCCTACTGAGCAAATCAGCACAGCGCCTAGTAGTCTCACTTGAACATCTATGCCTGACTCCTCACCTTCCACGCGAATGCAAGGACAGCGACCGTTCTTATGCCAGTCGATTTACAATATTAGATTAACAATCGAACCTTCAACTATAGTTTCTACATGCTTGCTATAGAATGCATGTGTGGGTTTTAAGCAGTGCCTCTAACGACACGATTTCAGTTGTAGGCCTACTTTCTTTAAAATTAGATATGGCGACACAGTGGGGCACGTGGTGGCGAGGTCGGTTGAGGCACTGCGCTAAAAGCCGGAAGGTAGCGGGTTTGATTCCCGATGGTGTCACTGGAATTTTTCATTGACTTAATCCTGCCGGCCGCATTATGGCCCCGGTGTCGACTTGGTCTCTAACATAAATGAGTACAAGGAATATATCTTGGGAAGTAAAGGCGGCCGGCGCGTAGGGCTAAAAACCTTACCACCTTTATGTGCCGAATGTCTTAAAGTGTGACAGCCTCAACCTCCTTGAACCCTGGGGGCCTGCACAGGGATTGCATTACCTTTACCTGTACCTTTTTTAGTGCGGCATATAATTCCGATCTAACAGAAGAAATACATGCCGAATTTTAGTTCAGAATACCTCAAATAAAACACTTAGGAGAATCACGCGTAGATGAAGATCATGGCATTTATTTGTAGTTTATTTTATGACGTTTTCTGTAGCTCACACTACATAGCTTCAGACGGTAATATATACTGTCAGTGAAGAGAAACGAAGCGGTCTTGTCCTACTTCAACCTGCTATTCTGGCAATCGTTTGGAAGGGCAGAGGAAATCTACGTAAAAGCTCAGCAGTGACAGCCAGTGTCCCAGGCGAGTTTCCAACCAAGAACTTCGGGCACGCAACTCAGAGGCGCTAAAACCTGAGCCATCTCGCTCGGTAACACGTGTTTAGACTTCACAAACGATCATTGTCAGTGTCACCTACACTAGCCTATTGGCATTTGCACTGTCCGGTTAATGTTTTAATGACACACCAGTTGCAAATTAATATGTACAACTACAGAGTGGCGCAGAAGTCACTTGATACTATAGGACACACGACAAACATCGACTTGGGCGCCACCCTGTATATAAAAAATTTGGTTGCAATTATTAGCAGCAGGTGATCTGAATGCGAACCAATGACAAAGTCATCAACCAGGCACATACGACCGATTTTGAAACAACGTTGCCAGACAAATTATTCGAAAAACAAAAGTCACTGCAGGTGTTGGAATTATTACTGATCAAAACACGTGCCGCATATGTAAGGACGTAAAAGTCTAGCACGAAATAACGCACGATATCCAAGACTTCGGTGGAATTATAGCTTGATCAAGCACCAAGATGTCTGCAATCCATAAACACTGAACCAAATGGAACATTCACCCCTTATTAACGACATCCGTGAATACATGAATAGCAGATCAACAATACGCAATAAAATATACATATTAAAACACGACAACATATTTCAGAATTTACATCACATTGCCTGACTTCAGCTTATAATTAAGTTCCTAAGAGCAGGCGTGCACAAGTTCCGGATACTCGGTCCCCCGGGCGACTAGATTTTTTTTAATATTTGCAATTATGGGTCCTCGGTACGAAACGTGTTTAATTCACGCCTGGCGTCCAGAATTTTGAAGTGCAGCCAAGATTTTTGGAAAATCTGTGGACTCTTGCTTTAAGGACCAGAGTTTACTACAGCCACGCACTATTCTTTTAATGCCAAACCCCATTCCTTTATCCCACACGCTGCACTTACTGTTTCCGTATGATTTTCATAAAAGGAAAGCTCTGATTTCCTCAGACACAATGAAATACTTTACCTCTAGAATGGGATTCGGTCAGTTTTCTTTAAAGGTGGTAAATGCGTTTTTAGATATTATTTAGACAAATTTCAGTTTTCCTAGCGTTAAAATCTCCAGTAACACACATACTTCCTGTACAATATTAACTTCCTTCCAGAACTGACGACACTGATTTGACGGGTCAGTGCAGATCAACACGGCAACAACTTAGGCATTCTATTCAGTGAACTGCCAGTACGTAAACAATCTACGCAGTATCTTTATGTGAAATCAGCGAGACTCGTGATGACCCGCCATAACTGATCTGTACACTCCCATAAAGCGCTTTTAATCAAGGTGATCAGGTGCACTGTGGAACAATTCAGCAAGTGAATACTTCACGCTCGATGGATATGTGGAATGTCCATCCGCCCACACATACAAACTCTAAACCACTAAAACGACCGGCTGATTACAGCTAGCGGTTGGAACGAGAATTCTTTATTTCTTGTAAAAAACAGAACTCTCTTTGGTTTTTTTTTTTTTTTGTAACAAAACCATTTCATACGGCTTGATCGCCTTATCTTAGAAGGTGCTTCCTGAAACAACAGCATCTTTACGGGAGTAACGCGAAGGTTTCTTTTTGGTGAAAGTATCTTCAATGAAGATTCTGTTAGTGTGATATTGAATCGACAAGGGAACTGCTAGATTTACAAGCTTTTCCTTATCGATGACACTTTATTATGCTGCATCCTATTTCTTATTCAGTGCAATCACTTTCTCTGTCCCCTGTCTCTCTATCATTCTCTCCCTAAAATCATCACATCACAAGGGGACTGATAGGTCATATGGAGAAAGGGAATGCTAGAAACTTGGTTATGTATGAAATTCATTTGAATAAAACATACGTCTCGGGCTAGCGGAGATTTCACAGCAAAGTTTGCTTGCTACGGCCAAACTAAAAATAGTGTTTTAGAGAACAGATACGAACTATCAATCGGAAGCGATTTTAAGAGCGTTCGCAAAAACTGCGAAAGGCGGCTCTTAGCGTCGTAATGTCCGTTCGTCCACTCGGCTCCCACTGGACGGATTTTCATGAAATTTGATAGTTGACTATTTTTCGAAAATCTGTCGAGAAAATTCAAATTTCATTAAAATTTGTAAAGAATAACGGACAGTTTACGTAAATACCAATACACATTCATGATCACATCTCCCTCATTTCTTCTTAGCAAGAGAAATGTTTAAAAAAAGAGAGAAAATCGGAACACATTTTACGTTCAGTAACTCTCTTTATGCCTTAGTTCCGATTATGGGAAAAGGTGGAAAAATATGGTAGAGCCAGACAGGCCAAAGATGACAATATAATACAGGGCACGCGCTGTGCATGCTGGGTAACTAAGGCTACAGACACACACCCAGAATATGCAAAACTTATTACTTTTTCATCGCAACAATGGTCGCACGAACGTGCCTAGATGTTACGTTATAAGCACAGCCAGAGATCTCGTAATTATTTCGGTAAAAAGTCCACGAATCGAAACAGATCGGAATAACCAAGGCGTCATCGTTTTATACGTACCTAAGTCTCTTGTCCGGACGTGTCTGGTGAAACAGCCAGTGAGCGGGGTTGCAAACAGTGCCCAATGGAGGTTACAAAATAAGAGTAACATTCCCTAAATAAGCTATTGTTCGAAACGGTTACTAATCACATGAAACAGGGCAAGATGTTACAGAATTTCTACGATGCTGAGATTGAATTTACAGACGAATTAAAGGCAAGAGACAGAGCATTAAATAAATTCGACAAGATTTGCTTCAACGGACACAAATTAAGCGGCAGGACCTTAACCGTTACGTGAAAATTCGTTTCGTCGATCGTTAGTAGTGTGTTACACAAATCGGATCACTAACGCGTTACCTGTTGACCAACGTCAACTGCTTATAATCCTTGGTGAATGTAACAGGGTGGACCATCGTTTTACGAATTCCTAAAACTTTCAATGTTTTTTTTAACAAATATGGTGAGGTCGCGGATATTTCAAGTCAGTCACTGCCCGTCCATTGAAAGATTTTAACCCAAGGGTACTGTGTTTCTCGACGGTCTAGCTCTGTATCGTTCGACATGGAAACGTGTGCGTAACTTGCGCTATGTCCACATTTAAACACCACTCAGTGACAAATACATGTTGTTCTGGCAACTATCTGTTCAATGCGACAGATGACCACTGTTCTTAAAATACAAATTCAACTGGAATCACTGTCAAAGGAAAACATACCTGAAGAAGCTGCAGGCGCTTTAACTGGTCAACGTCTGTGATCTCTAAATATAAACAGAATGAAACTATTTATTGTCGAGCATCCTGTACTATGTAATGGCCAACTGTGTCACTGAATCTCATCCACACAATATCATGGTCCCCGTAATGCATACGTATGTATGCACGATCAAACACACACAGTCGTCATCACATGGGGGCAAAGAATGACGAACACAGAAATTACAGAACTGCATATTATGCAAACAGGGATGCGTAAAATCCGACACCGAATTCGAAATATGACACAAGTCAAAATATCAACAGGAATGAAAGTATGTTCTAAAGTTCGTCCATTTCTAAAACCAAAGATTAAACTTTCTCAATGTACTGCAAGAAAATTTCTTTGCGTCCAGCACGTAATGTGTACAATAGACCGACAGCCTAAAGATTCCTACTGGTATACCCTCTCTTCGTGTTGTCCTGTGTTCGCACGAGCCTTGTGACGTGGCAATCTCTCCTTGTCCAAGAGTTTTACCAAACGTCTTAAAATATAAAATCCAGAAACTGGGAAAAAAGAGTGGTCAATGGATGACTGTGCTAAATCTTTTGTATTCCATGAAGCATACATCCAAACATTCAACACTAAACGTGCACCGCACACCATTAGCAGGTTTTCCGTCCAATTCAGTCTCCCCTTTAAACAGGAAGGCCCTCTTTGACAACAGGACATGATTATATAAAGCAATTAAGCGGAGACGAAAAATAATCTCTATATGAATAGTTAGCAGATGTCTCGTTATAAGTGGTGAATGACATTTATAGAACGTAACAGATGCAGTAACAGTAAATACCATAACCCAGCGTGATTAGTCTGCATGGACTAATGAACTCCCCCCCCCCCCCCACAAAAAAAAACCCCCACCACCCCCACCACCACCCCACAATTAATATAAAAACCATAAAAAATTAAAAATAACATATTTTTTTAAAATAACAAACTTTAACCTAACATTAAAATA
>Ga0123357_10001307_pt1 | contig 26262 bp, 16 predicted proteins | sample TergutEmb28metaG_FD_89873 | JGI IMG/M metagenome (GOLD analysis project Ga0123357, IMG submission 89873) | Embiratermes neotenicus P4 segment gut microbial communities from Petit-Saut dam, French Guiana - Emb289 P4 | ecosystem: Host-associated > Arthropoda: Insects > Digestive system > Gut ...
CCAGCCTCGCACAAGGAACGGGCTATGTGGCGCCGGTCGTCGCGCTGGAGTTCGGCGCGCGCGCCACCGGCGAGCCGCGCCAGGTATTCCAGGTGGTTTGCGACATCGCCGCCGCCGGCTTGGTTGAGGTGTCGTTCCCCACGGCCTCGCCGCAAGTCATGAGCCTGACGCGCACCTTTTGGGAAAAGGCCACGGCGGCGCACGTGTTTTGCGCACAAGGCCGTATCCGCGGCGAACGCTATGCGCGCCATTGGCACGACTTGGCCGCGATAGCGCGAAGCCCCCATTTCGCCGCCGTCATCGCCGACCGCGCGGTGGCAATGGCCGTCGCCCGCCACAAGTCTTGGTTCTTCATCGAGAAAGACGCCGGCGGCCACGTCATCGACTATGCGGCGGCAACCACCGGACGCCTCAAAATCGTCCCCGAAGGCCAAGCCAAAGCCGCGCTCGCCAAAGACTACGCGGCCATGCTGGCCGACGAAGTGATGGTCGGCAGCGCCTTATCCTTCGATGAACTGTTGCAGACCTGCGCCACCTTGCAGGCCAGAGTGAATAGGGCAGTCGTATAGCGGCAACGCGGTCATCTGTACCAGCTGTTGCCACGCCCCGCCAAAGTTAAAAATATCACCAGCGCATGATCTGGTCGCTACGCGCAGTTCAAGGCGAAACCGTCAGCAACCGCTTGAAAATCTCGGGATTTGGTCTTCCGCCTACGCCCTCTGGCAAACGTGGCAGCGCCGCCGCCACAATTGATATCTACCTAAACTAAAATGTTTTTTTCTCCGCACCCGCAAGCAAGTGCATGCAAACCATACAATCGAGGCATAGGAGACATTTCACGGCAGTAACCATCAACGGCGTCAAGAAACGAATTGGCCTGACGTTGTCCGGAAACGGTTTCCGGGCAGCGGCATTCCATCTGGGCTGATGCAGGATTGGGCTGATTACGTGGCCGGCTGCAAGGCACCATAAACTTTCGCGGGTGTGGGGCGGTACGGCGATGGCGTATGCCCCATCGCCGCGTCGTGATTGCCACGCAGCGCGGACTAAAGTTTCCTGCGACCTGTGCATTGGGACAGACATGAGATATTGGTGGCTGTTCTTGTGGCGCGCATGGCATCAGCGCAGGTCCTTGTGTTGCTTTTTGGCTTTTTCTGGCCGGCTGTCACACCGATGCACCACAATGTGCTGTAACTTTCGTGCGAAAATTAGTTTTCCTGGTTTTCCCAACAACACAAGTGAAACAAATGTCTATTCGCAAACGACTGACCAAGTACCGACCAGTGGCGCCAGATCCATGGAATCAATATATTGATGAGCTGAATTATTGGATGCGCTGGTTGCAAGAACGGACCTTTCCCGTGACCGGTTTGATACTAGCTGTTGCAGCGTGTTATTTGCTTTCGTTCATTGAAGAAGAGCACGTGCCAATAAACATTACATTTGCAGCCTCCGTGTTATTTACTCTATTTTTGATGGTGGTGCTGTTTATTGCTTTTTTGACTCTCTTATTGTTGGCCCCGACGTTGGTGTTGTTTACCCAGTTTGGGCCGCAAAGCAATAGCCGTTTGGTCAATCTGCTGAACGGACGAGGCAACAGGTTCGCACGCTGCTTGTTGACTATTGCTTGGCTCGTATCGTTGATGTTTATCGGAATCGGTTTTCTGGTGGCGTTGTCAATCTATCAAAGATGTATTGATCCCTGGCCAGGAATTTTAATTTTTGTGATATTGATATTACTCACATTGGTGTTGGCAGCAAGACTGTTCGTCAAAATCGTTGCTGTAATTTATCCTCTACCGCAAGTTCGGCGCAAGTCATTTTCGCTGGCTCCGGGGTGGCTAATCTTCAATATGTTTCTCCAGTTTTTACTTGTGTATGCTATTTTCTTTATAATTACAAAAATTTTCGGCGACTCAGGTAGTGTATGGTTCTTTATGGAAAAAATTCTACCCAGTGTTATTTTGGTCGGTCTAGTGCAAATTGGGGCGGCGATGTTCATCGGTACGCTGATCAGAGCAAATGGCTCTTTCTCTTTGGCTGGTGCGGCCGTAGCCTTCATTAGCCTCGTGGCACTACTTGGTATGTACCCGCCTTCTGGATCGTGGATAACAACACAAGTCTTGCAGACGACCGCTTCGGGCGCACGTCCATGCGCAGTGCTGTCGTGGACAACTGATGCCGAAAAGCAGTTCGAATCACTAAGGAATTCTACGGATAGGAGAAAAACCAAGCCACTGTATATTTTTGCGGTATCGGATGGTCAATATTTAGTTCGAGATCATGATTCCCGAAGCAAGCGGATTGACTTCATTCCAAGTTCTTTCGTCACGGGAATCGATAATGACTGCTCCCATCAACAGCCACGCGCTGCTACTCAGTAGTGCCACCACAAAATAGCTTTACCGAGTGGAATGGCAATTGATAAGAGGCTGGGGAAGGCCGGAATAACCCACATTCAGCATGAGCGTGTCCGAGCCGCCACCGTGCCAGACGTTTCCCCGCTCAGAATCTGGCTGACATTGAGCCAGTTGTCACCCTTTGAACCAGTGCCGACAGAATTTGCGCTTTTTGTCCACCGTCTTATCGGCCTCCCTAATCCGCCTCCCGGGCCAGCGGTCGCTCGGCCTTTAATGCACGCAGCACGAAACGGCACTTCAGATTAACCCTTCGAAACATGCCCTGACGATTACGCCTGCCATCGTCGCAGCCGGGCTGCCACATCCGCCTTGGGAAGACGGCAGCGAGGATGATTCGAGATGCGTGTGAGTCCCTCGTGAAGCATCTCGACGCCGGTCTTGTTGGACGCCTCCATTTGGTCAAGTATCCACAACAAGCCACAGACCGGGCATTGCCAGACTTGTGCTTCCGCCCGCAGTAACCGGTCGCCGGTTACCAGCGCATGATCCGGCCGTCGTGCGCAACTCAGGGCAAAACAGTCGGCCAGTGACAAGCTGTACCGCCGTGTGCGCAACTGCTGGGCAAAAGCGACTTCCTCCGGCGCCAGCGCGACGACGCCCAGGCCCAGGCGCCGCAGCAGCGGGCCGTTTTCGGCGGCCAGTTCACGCTCGTAGAGCAAATCGGGCACAACCATGGTCAGCCCGCACGAAAACGCGGATTCCAGAAGCCCGCCGCGCTCCAGGTCAATGAGGACCGACGTGTCCGAAACGAGGATGATCACGATTGCTCAGCCGGTTGGACCCAAAAGCCGGCGATCGAGTTCGCGGGCGCTGATGTTGAGCAACTCCGCGGCGCGAGCCTCGGAGATCGCGTTTTCGGCGACCGCGCGCAAGCACAGCCGCTCCATGCGCTGAGGGGTTTCCGCAGGCAGGCGATGGGGTTCGCTGGACAACTGACTGTTCCAACCCATGTCTTTGATTTTCCCCCACAACCGGCCGTAGTCGGTCTTCGCAAGAATGCCGAGTTGAGCGCAGCGCACCACCAATGAGGCGATGCTGACTTTAAAGACCAGCTTCAACTCGGCCAGCTCGCCGATGGAAATCGACGTGCGATGCACGCCCAGCAGCCGCGTCATCATGTCCTTGTCCATCAGGAACGCGCCGGCGAATCGGTCGGCTGCTTTTTCGTGTTCCGCGTTGCCCAGCCCGCTGAAATCCAGAACAAGATGCGCCAGTTCGTGGGCCAGCGTGAACCGCTGACGTTCGCCGTTGTGTTTCTGGTTGACAACGATTACCGGCACGTCCTTGTGGCCTTTGCGGCACACGAATGCCTTGGAGCCTGACACGTTCTCCGGCAGGTCTAGGGCGATGACCTTGATTCCCTTGTCTTCCAGGAGTTCGGCCATCGAGGGGATCGGGTCGATGCCAAGCTTCCAGCGCTGTCGTAATTCCTCGGCAGCTTGCTCCGCATTGTCGATGCGGGTCATCGCGAAGGCTTTGCCCACAGGAGCGTTCCAGGGCCGATCGACGCCGGGGATCAGCTCTTCCAGTTCCAGGTAACGCTCGACTTGGGCCAGAACGGACGATTCGACGGCGCGTTCTTCCTTGACGCCGGCGTGCGGCGCCTTGCGAAAGTCCACGCCCGCAAGTTCGATTTCGCGCTCGCTGAGCAGGTATTCCGGCGAAACTTTCAGGGCCTTGGCCAGCGCCAGCAGGACGGTGGAGCCGGGCATCATTTCGCCGCGTTCGTACTTGCCGATGGCCTGGGCGGATACCTGTCCCTGAATCGCTGCTTGCAGTTCGCGCAGCGACAGCCCCAAGGCTTCTCGCGCTCTCTTGAGCCGGTTTCCGATCATGGCGTGCTCCTTGCCGTGGGTTTACATATTGAGTTCTGCGATTTTATTCTGTAAACTCCCTGCCGTCAACTGCATGTCAGCGGAAGGTTCAAATGGAAGCACACGAAAAGTAAAAATCAGCCCGCCGATGGACGCTGTCCGGCACCGTGCGGGGGCATGCCGCCATCAATGCCTCCAGACACAGACTGACCAGGCAATGGGGTGGCGCCAATGGATTTTTCGACTTTTAGCCTGAACTGCTGATACGCAATCGCCCTTCGCCCGTCAACCAACTCGGAGAACCAAATGCCTACAACCATCACGTTTTTTCCCGTGGACAACGGGGACATGACCCTCATAAAATTCGACGATCCCGCCGCAACTACCCTGCTGATCGACATAAACATCAGGCAAGACGCCGACGACCCAGACGGCGATGTGCGCGATGTCGCCAAGGATCTGCGCGACCGATTGAAGAAGGATGAAAACGGCAGGCCATATGTTGATGCGTTCCTCCTGAGCCACCCGGACGAAGACCACTGCCGAGGTCTGACGCGGCACTTCCACTTGGGGCCGATGGATAGATACGCAGATGACAAAAAGGACGACAAGGACAAGAAGATCGTGATCCGTGAGATGTGGTCGTCTCCGATTGTGTTTCGACGCGCCAGTAAGACGCTTACCTTGTGTGACGACGCCAAGGCATTCAGCACAGAGGCGCGGCGGCGCGTACAACTGAACCGTGACAAGAAATTCTCTGTCGAAAACGGTGACCGCATTCAGATTATGGGCGAGGACATCGACGGAAAGACTGACGATCTCACCCCGATTGTGCGAAAGGTGGACACGCGATTTTCGACGATCAACGGCAAGAGTTCCGCATTTTTCTCCGCGTTTCTTTTGGCCCCCCTGGATCCCCAAGACGATGAAGAAGAGGAAGAGTGCCTGACCAAGAACCAGTCGAGCGTGATCCTGAACATCACTTTGGCGGCTGACGCGCAGACGCCAGATGGCGCGAAATTCCTGACTGGTGGTGATGCCGAAGTGTTCATCTGGAACCGCCAGTGGCAGCGCCACAAAGCTGAGGCCCAAGTGCTTGAGTACGACATCATGCTGGCTCCGCATCACTGCTCCTGGCATGCGTTGTCCTATGACAGTTGGTCCGAGTACGGCGAAAAGGCCAAACTCGATGCCGACGCCCGCAAGGCGCTTTCACAAACCCGTAACGGCGCGGTCATCGTCACCAGTTGCAAGCCGATTGCAGACGATGACAATGATCCGCCCTGCATCCGCGCCAAGCGCGAGTACGTGGCGATCGTGAAGGAAACACAAGGCGAGTTCTACTGCACCGGCGAATACCCGAGCGAAAAATCCGTCGAGCCTCTCGTTTTCACCGTAACCGATCGGGGTGTAATGCCTCCTTCAAAGAAAGAGTACGGATTGAAGGCCGCTGCCGTGGTGACCTCTGCGCGCACTCCCATGCCGCACGGGGCATCATGACGGATGCCATCGCGGACGCACGGCGTCAACTTAAGCGGCATCGGGGTCTGATCCGCGTTGGCGAGCCAAGGGCATGTGGGGAATCAACGCAGATAGACGTCGATGTTGCTGTCCAACTGCCGAGCAGATCCCAGCACGCCGGCGTATCCAAAACGGGAGTGCGCTCTGTTGAGACATGCGTATTGGTTTTCAGCAGTGCTTGGCCTCTGTTCGCACCGAGGCCGTTCTTGCGCGCGGACTTTCCGCTCAACTTGCCGCACATTAACCCCCATCGCAAAGGTGAGCTGGTCTCGCCTTGCCTGTTCGAGGGGTCTTTGGATGAACTGCTGCATCGGTTCGGTTTGGACGCGATTGTCGATCAGTTGATCGATTGGCTACACAAGGCCGCTGCCGGGACGTTGCTGGACCTGGAACAGGGGTGGGAGCCAACGCGTAGGGACAGTTGCCCTTCGACCATTACGTTTAGTGCCGAAAAAGTCATTGCCGCCACTCCCGTTGACGGCTCGATTTTGGTGGTTCTCACCAGGTACGTGACGATTAATGGCGATCTGTTCGGCATCCTCAACCCCGAACTGACCGAACAAGTTGATCCTGTGTTCAGCCAGGAGGTTCACGACGACAAGTTGGGCAAATGGGGAACCGGCTATTGCGCAGCCTTCATTGCCCGTGCTCCAATGATCGAAGGTCACTCGCATCCGGTCGGGCACTACCAGCCTGAGACGGTTGTCGATTTGGCGACCTTGTTCGATAGAGCGATGGAACTCGGCATCAATCGTGACGCCCTGTCAAAAAATCTGGACGACTACCATGGACATTCGATCCTGAATCCGCAGCAGGATTCACGGAGCTGGACGCATGGTTTGTTTGCGATTGTGATTCTGGTCGTGCAAAGACCCGCATCGCTTGTTGGATCGCCCGGCCGAGATGTCGAGGTCTTGCCCTACGTGGTGCGCTACGAACTCAACGCGCAAGCACTCCTGGAGCAGAAAGCTGCGGTTCACCCGGCCTTTCATGCACATGCGCTGTCCTCCGAACTGTTGGCGAGAACGTCCGGCATCCCGTTAGCCGACACATCACAGCCGCTGGTCGTGCTCGGCTGCGGAAGCTTGGGCTCAAAAATAGCGATGCAGTTGGGGCGCGCGGGCTTCGGCTCAATGACTTTCGTCGACAACGAATTCATGTTACCCCACAACACGGCGCGGCATGCGCTCATCATGGGGCAAACATCGGTACTGGTTCCACCTCGGAAATCGGATCTGATGAAAACAGCCTTTGAAGCCCTATCGCATCTTCAATCGCGCGCATTCGACACCAACGCCGTAACTCTCTTGGTCGATCCGACAAAATTTGCCGAAACCGTTCCGCAAAATACGGCTCTGATCGTGGATGCGACGGCCTCACTCCAGGTTCTGGCCGCAGAAACACAATCAAGCGCGCTAAACCAATCCCCAGCTCGGCTGGTTCGGATTGTGATGCATGGTCAGGGGCGCTGTGTCGCGGTTTTGCTCGAAGGGCTTGGGCGCGCCAGTCGGGTTGACGACCTTACGGCATTCTTGTTCGAACGCTGCCGGTCTGCCCCGGAACTGCGCACATCGATTGCCGGCGATTCATCCGAGCCGACGCGCATTTTTGTGGGCGACAACTGCCGTTCACTGACGATGCCAATGTCCGATGCCGTTGTCTCGCGGTCTGCGTCACTTGCCGGTTTGCAACTGGAACACTGGCTCGTTGACGGGCTTCCGCAGGAAGCGACGCTTTGCACCGGGGTCTCGGATGCCGAAGGCCTTGGCATGGCATGGACTCGCGCCAGTCTTGGCCCGACCACCGCGCTTGAAGTGGCAGACGATGGTGGCTGGAGCATTCGGATTCTGCACCCGGTTGCGCAAGCGATTCATGCCGATGCATTACGCTGGGGCGAACTGGAAACAGGCGGTGCCTTGGTTGGCCATATCTCGTTTGAAAATCGAACCATCATCATTGCAAGCATCGTTGACGCGCCGCGAGACAGTATTTGGGAGAGATCCCGCTTCGTCCTTGGAACCAATGGGCTCATTCAAAATTTACGCGCTGCGCACGAGACATCTTTGGGGCATCTCGCCTTCATCGGAACTTGGCACAGCCACCCGAAAGGCGGCGCACATTCAAGCATCGACCGAGACACATTGCGCCACATTGCCGAGGATGCTGCTGGCCTTCCCGCCGTGTCGTTGGTATGGACTCCCACAGGATTGACCTGTGCGGTGGATCGTTGGTAAATGCAAAGTCTCCGGCACTTTTTTGGCGCAGAACGAAAGGGATATATGACTGATTCCCAAAACAACGCAAGACTGATACGCTAACCGGCCTTTACCAGACGAGCATCCATGTCATTCAGAGCCAGCCACACCATCTGGTGAACATGCCAACGCCGCCGCCACGATTGATGTCGGACTGAACGACAATCGCAATGCCTCATACTTGCGGGTAAATTGAGTGCAAACTGCGCATCGTCTGAGCGGGACATAGGAGATGTCATGGCAGTAACCATCAGCGGCATCAAGAAACGAATCGGCCTGACCTTGTCCGGAGGCGGTTTCCGGGCGGCGGCATTCCATCTGGGGGTCATGCAGAAACTCAGGGAGCTCAATCTCCTTGATCAAATCGACCTGCTTTCCTGTGTCAGCGGCGGCAGCATTGCGGGCGCGCATCTGGCGTTGAATTGGGGCAAACCGGATGCGCTGCAGGCACTGGACAAGTACCTGGCAACCAAATCGATTGCCGTTTCGTCGGTGATTGGCGGATTGCTCGATCCCTTTGCCACCCGCCTGGACAAACTGGCTGAATCCTACGACGCGCACCGCTTCGGCGGCGCGAAGCTGCACCAGTTGCAGGCCGGCCCGCGCATCTACCTCAACGCCACCAACCTCGCCACCGGCAACATGTTTTTCTTCGTCGCCGGCGCGGGACTGGCCACCGAGATGGGCGAGTACGAGCTTGGCGTCGTCAACGCCGAGCAGTTCTCGCTGGCGCGCGCAGTGGCCGCCTCTTCCGCCTTCCCGCCCGTGTTCCCGCCGCTGAAACTGACCCATCGCGATTACACGCCGGCTGGCGACATCGAATACGTCACCCTTGCCGACGGAGGCATCTACGACAACCTGGGCGTCAATCCCACGCTGCGCGCGCGCAATCAGCTTGACTACGTCATCGTCAGCGACGCAGGCAAGCCGTTCGTCAACGATGCGACACCGACCGAGAGCGGCGCAATCGTCCTGAAGGCCAGTCTCGACATCATGATGGAGCAGATCCGCGGCCTTGAATTCGATCGCCTGGACTATCGCCACAAGGCAGGCGCAGGCCCCAAGCCGTTGTGGTTCTCTATTGACAGCACACGAGGCCAGGCACAGGACGGCGATGCCGTTTTCGCCAGCGCCATCGGCACCAACCTCAAGGCGCTCAGCGACGCCGAACGCAAGGTGCTCGCCCGTCACGCGGGCGCGCTGGTGGAGTCTCGCATCAAGTGGTATGCGCCGGAATTGCTGGCAACCTGAAGGAAATGACATGTTCACGACTTCCGGAGAGAATTTCCGCAAGCGCAACGCAGACGACTTGGCCAACACGCCGCCATTTCGACGCCTGCGCGGCTACGCATTCGACCCCAGCCTGTCGCTTCGGCTCGACACGATGCCGATCAACCACACAGTGTTCGAGGTACCGTGGGAAGCCAATCTGAAGCCCGGCCCACGCGGCGAGTATGTGGAAGTCGTGGACTTCGACCCCGCCAGCGCCACGTGGTACGACCCGGTCGATCTCAATACCATCAACCTGCTGGCCCAAGACGGATTACCCCCTTCCGAGGGAAACCCCCAGTTCCACCAGCAGATGGTGTACGCGGTGGCGATGAACACCATCTCGAACTTCGAGCAAGCGCTGGGCCGACAGGTGCAATGGTCGCCTCATGTGAACGAGCAAGGTCCAACCGGTCAGCGCGAGACCTTTGTGCGAGCGCTGCGCATCTATCCCCATGCGCTGCGCGCGGCGAACGCCTACTACAGCCCCGCCAAAAAAGCCCTGCTGTTCGGTTATTTCCAGCGACCGACCGGCACGGTATTCAGTTGTCTGTCACGGGACATCATCGCCCACGAAACCACCCACGCCCTACTGGACGGCATGCATCGCCGGTATGTCGAAGACAACCACCCGGACACCTTGGCTTTTCACGAAGCGTTTGCGGATTTGGTGGCCCTGTTCCAGCACTTCACATTCCCCGAAGTCCTGAAAAACCAGATCGCAAAGACGCGGGGCGATCTGGAAACGCAGTCTCTGCTCGGCGAACTAGCCCAGGAATTCGGCCAGGCCACCGGCCGATATGGCGCGCTGCGCAATGCGATCGGCGAGTTGGATGAAAACCGCCAATGGCGCATGATCGAGCCCGATCCGGCGCGACTGGCAGCCGCCACGGAGCCGCATGAGCGCGGTTCGATCCTGGTGGCTGCGATGTTCTCCGCATTTCTGGCCATCTACAAAATCAGGGCCAAAAGTGTCATCGCGCTGGCCAGTTCCGGCTCTGGAGTCCTCCCGGAAGGCGCGCTGCAGCCGGGCCTGGTCGATGCGCTAACGCAAGAAGCCACCAAGACCGCCACGCATTTCCTCGAAATGTCCATCCGGGCGCTGGACTATTGCCCTCCGTTCGACATCACGTTCGGCGATTACCTGCGCGCGCTTGTCACGGCGGATTACGACATGGTCCCGAACGACAAACACGGCTACCGCGTCGCCCTGATCGAGTCATTCCGGCGCTGGGGAATCATTCCCGAGGGGCTGCGTACCCTCTCCGAAGAACAGCTGCGCTGGCCTTACGCGAAAACCGAGTTCGAGGACGAAAACGGAACACAGTGGGACGTCCTGGCCACGCTTGCCGCCGACCTGCGCAACATTGTGAGCAAATCCCTGTACCTGCAAAACCGCGAGACCATCGTCGGCCAATTGCGCAAGGCACGCATCAACACACACAATTACCTTGAAAAGGTGTTCTTGACCAAGTCCGCAGCCGAACTCAAAGCATACAAGGCTGTCACAGGGCTGAACCTGGATCCCAAAGCCGGCTTGCAAGGGCTGAGAATCAAGTCGTCTGGGACGCCCTCTTTCGAAGTGCATGCCGTTCAGCCAGCGCTGCGCGTCACGCCGGACGGCCAGATCGTCAAGCAGTTGCTGATCACCATGACCCAGCGGCTGCGCGACGTGCCGATCGACGAAGACGACCCGGACAAGGGCACATTCGATTTCCGCGGCGGCTGCACATTGATCTTCAACATGGACGACCAGCGGCCCACTTTGCGCTATGCCATCACCAGGCCGATTGACGACGTGAAGCGCTGTACCGCCATCCAGAACTACAAGAAGAGCCGCATCAACGACGACATGTCCCTGCGCCAGGTCTATTTCCAGGCCAGTGACGGCGCGCGCGCCGATGCTGAGCCATTTTGCATGTTGCACGCCGAAAACTGAAGGATCGCCATGCCCACAACGCCAACATCACGCCAAGCGGAAAGCGCGCTCGCCAATGAAGAGGCTGCCCCGCGACTGTCGATCCGCATGTACCGCCATGGTTTGGGCGACTGCCTGCTGCTGCGCTTTGCCAAGGAAGAAGGCGGCGCCTTCAACATGCTCATCGACTGCGGCGTCGTGATGGTGGCGACAAACGCCAAGCAGACGATGACCGAGGTTGCCGAAGACATCCGCGCCGCCTGCAACGGCCACTTGGACGTTGTGGTGGTCACGCATGAGCACTGGGATCATGCGTCCGGATTCTCGAAAGACCAGGCCCGGGCCGTGTTCGAGCGCATCACCATCGGCGAGGTCTGGTACGGCTGGACCGAGGATCCGCAGAATGAACTCGGCCAACGTCTGCGCCAGGATCGCGCCGCGAAAGTTAGCGCTCTGGCTGCCGCGGCGTCGGCGTTCGCCAACGACAAAACAAAAAACGCGGCGATCAAAAATAGAGGGGAGCAACTCCAGGCAGTCCTCGGCTTCTTTGGCATTGACCCAACCGAAGCCCTTGGCGCGGATCAAGCGATTGGCCGCACCCGGGAAGCATTCGAATACCTGATGAACCGCCGCGGCATCCAAACCGAGTTTCTCTATCCGCACAAGCCGCCGCTGACGCTGCCGGGCGTGCCGAATGTGCGGGTCTACGTGCTGGGCCCGCCCGAAGACGAGTCGTTCATCAAGAAGAGCACGCCAAGCAAGAAGAACAGCGAGGTTTACGAATTCGACTCCGATATCGGATTTGCCGCCGGGCTTGCGGCCGCGTTCTCGCGCATCGGCCAGGAAAACCCCGCCCATGGCGACGATTGCCCATTCGACAGCAGGTTCCGCCATGACCCCTCGCGCAAGCATTCGCGCGAGTCACAGGCGTTTGCCGACCTGATGCGGGACACTTGGGACGCGGAAGGCGCTGATTGGCGACGTATCGAGCAGGACTGGACACAAGCCGCCGAAACACTGGCGCTGAACCTCGACAGCAACACGAACAACACGTGCGTGGTGCTGGCCTTCGAGTTCATTGATACGGGCGAGGTTTTTTTGTTTCCCGGCGACGCTCAAGTCGGAAGCTGGCTGTCCTGGCAGAACTTGTCCTGGGACGTCAAGAACGGCGACGACGCCAGGAAGGTCGTGGTTTCCGACCTGCTTGCCAAAACCGTGTTTTACAAGGTCGGGCATCACGGAAGCCACAACGCCACATTGCGCGAGTTGGGTTTGGAGAAGATGACCAGCAACGAACTCGTCGCGTTCATCCCGGTGCTTGAGGCCGACGCCAAGAAAAACCGCTGGAACAACATGCCGTTCCAGCCGTTGCTGGACAGACTCGAGTACAAAACCAGCGGTCGCATGCTGCGAGCGGACAACCCGGCGCCAACCCCGCGAGATCTGTCCGAGCTTCCGGCAACCTCGCGCGATGCCTTCTTGAGACGGCTGTCCGAAAACCAGTTGTACTTCGAGTACGTCTTCGACTGACCGTCAGGCCACCGCTGAGCATCACCAACCTTCTGCACAGTCAATCACGGCAGGAACGAAGGTTGCTCTCATTCGCCTTGCCGCCCTACAGGTCAACCGGCGGTGGCCAAACGTCAACGACGGGCCTGGCGACAGTTTCGCGCCGGGCGGGCAGTTCGCGCCGCAAGCCTTGAGTCTCCTGCGCGGCGCGCGGGTTGAATCGGCGGCTGCCGCCGGCAAAGGCTTCTGAACGCAGGCCGCAAGGCCAGACATGCCAAGAATTTTTCCAGGCGCGCAGCCAGCAGGCTGCGCTGGCGCTGCCGTGCCCGTGCGGCCCGTCCGCTGGAACCTACCCCACTCCCCCATGACTTGGCGCTGCGGCGCAAATGCCAGCCGGGCCGCCCGCCAGCAGGCTGCCCCTGTCCGACGCCTAGCGCAGCCCCAGCGGGCATCAAGGGGGCCGTCCTGCGGCGGCCCGCTGCGCGCTCGCCTTCACCCGGTCCCTGTCCGCAGTGCGGCAGGGCTGCGGCTTCGGTCTCGCCCTTGACTCCCGTTGGGGCAGCGCTTTCAGGCGTCAGGCAGCCCGCTGGCGGGCTGCCGCCAACCTGACCTGAAAGGAAGTCTGAAATGGCTCTTATTCCTCTGAATGTGGGCAATCTCGATATCACCCTGACGCCGGGTGGCGCGTCGGGCGACCGTCACCTCACCATCACGCTGCGCTACCCGCATGGCCACGCCGTTCAATTGCATCTTGGCAGCGCTGACCTCAATGCGCGAGAACTCGTGGATGTCAACGATGAAGTCCGCGGAAAACTCAATGACCTGACGGATCTATTACCCGACACTCCAAATATAGCGAAAACCATTAAATATGCCGTCATACAACATTTTTATAATAGGCCCGGCGGTTACAAGATAGCCGCCTATTGGAAATTTTATAACTGCCATTTGCCTATTGTGCAAATATCCAGGCCAAGGCGCCATCATTGCTCATGCGAAGAACTGAAAGAGCTTGGCGAGTACGTGCGGGCGATTGTGCAGGCGAACGAAAGCGGAAACCATATCGAAAAGAATGAGGCACGGCAATCGCTCATTGAATACCTGAATGACATCGATGCGGTCTCGAATATTACCAATGGTTTTCCTGATTTCATACGCGACGCGATTGTCCATTGCGATTGCGGGCACTTTGAACATATAAACCACACTTACGGCAGCGCCACCGTCGTCTGCAAGTCGTGTCATGACAACGGAACCTACGTGTATTGCGCGGATGACGAGGATTACCATCACGCCGATGACGCGACCTATGTGCCATCGCGGCAGTGCTACTACACCCAGGAAGGCGCTGACGACCTGAATCGTGAAGATGACGATGACGGGGACGATCAGGAACAGTCCAACATTTATCAATGGGGCGCCAACAGCGTCAAGTACCTGGACGCCCCGGAAATCGCCAGTTCCAGCGAAGGCGATTTCACGCTCGGCATGGAGTTTGAATGCGTGCCGGCCAGCGCTCAGGACCGGCGAGATTTCGCGGATGATCTGGCCGATGAATTTGCCGGCACGATCATCTGCAAGGAAGACAGCTCGCTGCCGGCCAACGGTCTGGAACTGGTCTTCGCTCCACTCACGCTCGCCACGCTCAAGAAAACCTGGTGCTCGGTCAACTTTCCCGATGGCACGAAGGCCTGGCAAGCCGGCCGCTGCGGCACCCACATCCACATTGATTCCCGCGCTTTTACCCGGTTGTCGCTGGCCAAGTTCGTGGCCTTCTGGAATGCGCCGCAAAACGCCGATTTGATCCGCGATGTGGCCGGGCGTCATCCCCTCTATGACAACCAAGCCCGGCAGTACGCGGCCACGGTCGAGCCCAGTCCCAACGCCAAGTCCATCGTCGGACAGCTCAAGAACGGCGAGCTCAACCTGAACCGCTACCGCGCCGTGAATCTGACGACGCTCTCGCAAGACGAGCAATTGCGGCTGGGCCTGAACTTCATGCGCGGCACCCCGGTACACGTCTACGACACCGTGGAGTTGCGCATCTTCCGGGCTTCGCTGCGCCGCGAGCGCACCCTGGCCCAGATCGAGATGACCCATGCCACGGCCATGTATGCCCGCGAAGGTTCCATTGCCGGGATGACCGCCGAAGCGTTTTCTGGATGGCTGCATGGCCACGTTGCGCAATACCCCTATCTGGCCGCATGGCTCGGGCACAGGAAGACGCCAAAGCGCAAGCCCAATCGTTTTACGGCAGGCCAGCAGTTGGCGGCCCTGCACACGTATTCCCCGGCTGCCGCGCCAGACGAGCGCGAACTGGAAGAAGCCCTGGCCTGACCCCCACCCTGAGAGGAAAAATCATCATGTGCATCATCATCACCGGCACGGCCTACAACCTGCGCAGCGTCCTGCTGAACACCCCGGGCCTGATTGGCTCCATCTACGAGCAGAACCCCCATGGGCTCGGTCTGATGTATTACGACCCTGTGCAGCAATGCGCCGTCGCGCGCAAGACTCTGCCCGAGTCGGTCGAGCAAGCCTGGCGGTTCCTGGAGGAGTGCCTGCCCAGCGCCGGCAAATTTCAGGTGGCCGTGCATGCCCGTTTGACCACGCACGGCAATACTGACCTGGACAACTGCCACCCATACCCGATCGGTAACGGCTGGCTCATGCACAACGGCATCCTGCGCACCGGCAACGCCGCCGACAAGAACAGGAGCGACACCTGGCACTACATCAAGGACTACCTGGGCAACCAAGGTAACCTGCTGCTCACGCGGCACGGGCGCCGGCTGGTTGGCGGGCACATCGGCAGCGGCAACCGCTTCGTGTACCTTGGGCCCCAGGGAAAGATGGTGACGATCAACAAGTACACGGGGGTCGAGTACCAGAAGCTCTGGTTCTCGAACACCTACGCCTGGGACGTGCAATTGCTTGATCCGACCTGGGGGAAACCAGCAAGATGGCAGCGCTTTGGCTGGTCTGGCCGCCGGCTCTCGCGCTGGCAACAAGACAACAGGTACGCATGGCTGGAAGACGTCCATGGCAACTACGACGCGGACTTCGATTGCGAGGAGGAAGGCGAGTACGAATACGGGTACGAGGACGGGCACGACTTCGATGCCGCTGACGACGGTGGTCAAGCAGATTACGTCGCGGCGATTGCCTCCCTGTGGGCCGATCCGAAGGCCGTGCAGCCGCCCGCCAGCAGGCTGCCTTTGGCCGACGCCTAGCGCGGCCCCAGCGGGCGTCAAGGGGGCCGTCCTGCGGCGGCCCGCTGGCGCGCTTCGCCCTTGACTCTCCGCCAGGGCCGCGCTTTTGGGCGTCAGGCAGCCCACTGGTGGGCGGCCCATTCAATGAAAGGGAATCAAGTCATGAACGCCGAAATCAAGCTGACGCTGCCATCTCAATATCTCGCCGTCCTCGGGCTATTTGCCGCCAAGAAAGATATCCGTTTTTATCTGCAAGGCATTTGCCTGGAAGTTGGTCCCGAGGACATTTACATGGCCGCCACCAATGGGTACATCCTGGGCTGCTTCCATATTAAAAACAGGCAGCCAGAAATCACCGATCGTCTGGACGATATCATCCTGCCCAACGATCTGCTCAAGCGCATCCGCGCCGACGGTCCGGTGGAAGTCTCCATTGGGGCGCCTTTACAGGAAAACGCAGGTGATTTTTGCTATGCGCGGCCAATCACGCTATCCAGCACTGACACATCGGTTCGCGGCAAAACTGTGGATGGCAGGTTCCCGGACTGGCGCCGCAGCATTCCGGCCCAGGTCACCCACGAGCTGGCCCAATTCAATATCGCTCATCTGGGCGTCTTGGCAAAGGCTTGGGGCATCCTACATGGCCGCGGGAGTCACCCCTATGTCGGTATTGGCCATAACGGCCAGGAAAGCGCCTTGATCAGTCTCGGTCACGCCGACTTTACGGGTGCCATCATGCCGATCCGCTCGGAAAGAGTCGAAGTCCCGAACGGCCCGCCTGACTGGCTGACGGGCAATGTCGGCACCGGCCCGAATGTTCCGGCGTCCTGAGTGGGAATGACTTTCTGAATTCGATGCGCCTAGCCGCGATCAAATCGCAAACTGGCGGCAGTCGCGTCCTGCGATCTGTGACGCACGTGGGGCGATGCGCAGCCGCGCCCGACATCGGAGGAGGCGAAGGCGACCTAGAAATCAGCAAAACCGGGCGGCGGGGTCGGAATCGGCACGCTACCACGCAAGGGCCGCTGGCTGGGAACCCCGTCCTGATGACCGGAAGCCCACGGCCCAAGAAGTGGTGCAACGCAAAGCAGATGCTGCCGCACACGCGGCCAGGTTTCAGGCCGAGGATGCCTCACACGCGGAATGAATAGCGAGTACGTTACACACGAACCGGATTCCGCTCCAGCGGGAGCTGAGCGCAGTCACGAAGTATTGAAGGAGGAACAGACCCGCCGTGATCCACCACCCAGGGGACGCTACACCCACAACGAACAGCGCCACAGGCACAAGGATAACCCACGCCAAAGATATGACCGCCATGTCTCGGTACATCAGGAACAGTTTGTGCGCCTCGGCCACCTCAGGTTCATCCGCCACCTGCTTGTAAAGCTTGTACCACATGGTGTTCTGCTCGGACGGGCTGGTGGGCAGCGTCCCGATGTTCTTTTCCAACACTGCCATGTCGATACGCGGGTCAGCAGGACCGTACTTCGTGAATGCTTCAGTTCCCGGCAACACGCCAAGCGGTTTCCAATAGACGAGCGAAGATTTCACGTCATGCGGCAGCACGTTGACGATGAGTAGCACAACCACCGGCATGACCGTTGTGGTTAACACGCGCCCGACGCCTACTTGCGTGAGTGATGCACCCTTGACGAGTTCCGGCGCGACGAAGAACAGCACGACCAGTACGTCGGCAACGGCCAGCAGGACGAGCCACTTCATGTTGAGCGACTTCAGGGAGCGTTTGCCGTTGTTGCTCTTCATCCATGCTTCTCCGTCGTGATGGTAAATTTGCCGCCCGCGTCAACAGCAAAATCAATCCAGCCATCCCGACGCGTGGTCAGCACATGCCGATCCTTCATTGTGGTCGCGACCTTGACGCCATTCGGCCAATTGTCGATAACACACTGCCGATAGGTCTGTGTCATGTCTTGCGTGTCATGGACAATGGATTTGTCCGAAATAACCACAGTGCGCGGGCGGCAATAGTCGAAAACAGCCTCGCAATAACCATTTTCTCGACCGTGGTGCGCAGCTACCAGCACATGGACACCAGCCAGCTCTTGCCTGAAATCCTGACGACGGAGGAGTGCAAGCCAGCCGTTTTCTTCGAGGTCGCCCGGGAAAAGGATCCTGAATCCAGCGAATTCGATGAAAACGGCGCAACTGAGGTTGTTGGTATCCGTAAAGTTAGGGAACTTGTTGAAAAACGTTTTGCAAGTAATGCCCCCCATGTAATTGTTGAACGGTTCGGTGGCTGGCGAGTTATACAAGGAGTGGATAAGTAAGAAACGCTCGATGTCGTTCGACATCCCACCCGCGGCCTTGATCCTCCTTAGCTCACCAGCAGGCGGATGAGGGTTGCGAAGCAACGTCTTGACGTCGATCCCTTCCTGCCACAAACCATCAAGATCACTCATGTGGTCTTGGTCAGCATTGGTGATAAACAGGTAGTCGAGCTGCTTCCTGTGAAGGCGGTATTTTATGAAGGTGCTCGGGCGCCAGTCTTTGGTGCTACCTGAATCAATCATCGCCAGCTTGCCGGCGACCCCGTCTTGTACGTGAAAGAGCATCGCACAAGCCCCGTGCTCAACATTCCAGACACGTAGTAGCATTTCTCCCTGCAAAGCCATAGGTTTTCCCCGATATCAGTTGATTGAATCAACGATATATGGGAATGCCGCCATAAAGTTCAAGTCCCATGCTCAACAAAGTGTTGCTCTTTCCATCCAACCATTTTTGGACGGCCACTTTTCACATAAACGCCTATTTCAGTTCCTAAACACTTCCTGATTTGTTAAAACGTCACCGTGTTCCACCGAAAATTTGCCCGACTTATGGGGGTCGGCTTTGGTGGTGCCGCCCTTCGCCAGTTGGAGCACGGCGGCATCGAGCAACGGGTCACCACCGGCCTGAACCGAGGCTGTAAAGGCAGCGTCTATTGGCACACGCAGGTTCGGCGCCACGCCTTTTGATGGAGTGGTGGTGCCGCCAGGACCGATTTCGGCCTGCAAAGGAACTTGCACGACGAACCCGCCCGGCAGGTGTACGCGGGTGGTTGGACCGGTGATGCCCGCCGTGGGCGCGGTGCTGACGATATCGGCGCGCCGACTGTGCTGCAACCACCACGCAAACAGTTCGCAGGGGCCGGAGCAGCCGGAGTCGGTGAGCACGGCCACAGGTGCGGTGAATGGCATGCCCGATGCGGCCAAGGGCAGCTTCGCCGGCAGGCCCAATCCCCCGCGGCTGCGCCAGACTCGCGCTGCGGGATCGAACATGCGCTGGGCGGCATCTTGCATCAGTAGCGGCTTGTCTCGCGTGTAAAAGGAAGCCAGCATGTGCGGCAGCAACTGGTAGGCGTCGTCACCGCGATAGGAGCGCAGGTCTATGACCAGGCCCGCCACCCGCGCTTGCGTGGCGGCATCCATGGCGCGTTCCCAGCGGTCAAGCTGACCGAGAGCGCCATCAGCGAAGCTGTCCAAGGCGATATAGGCATAGTTGGCGCCTTGCGCGCTGTGCAGCACGAAAGCGGCCAGCGTCGGCTCGGAAGGTGGCGGAGCCGTTGTAGCCGCTGGAGCAGAGCCGAGGCTGATGCTTTGCTCCCGGCGGCCGCTGGCCAGGTTCGGGCCGGGTCCGACACGCAGGTTCAACGTGGCGGGCGTGGGCAAATTTAGCGGCAGCAGATCAGCGCGCCGGGCCTCGGTGTTTACGCCGAACGATGCTGCGGCGGCGTGATCCAGGTAGCGCGTGGGTCTTTCATCTTCGATAGACAAGATGTCGTCTCCGGCTTGCAGTCCCGCCAGCGCGGCGGTCGAACCGGGCGCAACGCCAGTGATGGCAATCTTTCCATCTTCGCGCAGCCAAGTGCGCGGCATGGGCAGCCTGACGCTGCCACGTGTCAGCATTTGTGGCGACAAGCCGCGGTCGGCTCGCACGGGCCACGCCTGGCCTGAAGGCAGCAGTACCCGATATTGGCCATCCTTCAGCCGCTGGCCCATTTCGACTAACGCCTGCGCTTCGCCCGTGGTATCGCCATGCTCGGCAGCAGCCTGCACGCGCTGGCTGAATTCGGGACCCAACCGGGTGGCATCGAAACCAGAGGTGGCAGCCAGCGGATCGCGTTCGGCAATCAATCCGATCAGGGCCTGCGTGGCGTCGCCCGCCCCCAGTCGAGAGAGGTCAATGTCGAGCGACGGCTGCACCGGATAAAAGGTCAGCGCAATTTCAGCAGCGCGGTCAAAGCGAAAACCCTGCGGGTCGAGCGTGACGACGGAGTAGCCGCGCGGCAACGTGGTCATCGGATCGTCAGAAGTAAATAGCCGTCCGTCAGCGCCGAAGCCGGACGGGAAATGCTGGTTGGCGTCACTGGCCCAGACCAGCAGCTTGCCGCCCGTGGGCTCAAGAATGTTCCCACTTTGGCGCGGCCATTCCATGCGCATGGAACTGGCGCGCAGCATGGCGTGCTGCTCTATGGCATCCAGGCTGTGACGACCTTGGCGCAGTGGCAGGTCGGCATAGACTGCCAGCGCAAAAACACGCACGCCGTTTCCGCCAGGGCGCACACGGCCGGTGGCGAGATCGAAAGTCGTGCCTTCGGGATCAGCGGGCAAGTCAATGGCTACGCTGGTACTGTCGCCACGCGGCGTGACCAGCCACTGCGCCCTGGGGGAAGCCACATACGCAGCCTGGCGCTCCACCAGATAAGGGCCCTGGTCCAGCAACGCCACCACGACTTGACCGCGCCGGGCGCTATCCATCCAGGCATCGCCGAGCACCGCCGTCAAACGGCGCGAGCCTTCTGGGTTGCCTTGCCCGCCTTGGCTGAATTGACTGACTTGGCCATTCTGCCCCGACGCGCTGCCGCCGGAAGCTGGCCGACTGGCTTGCGGCTGGGACTGAGACTGATTGCGCCCCCCCAAGGAATTGACATCGGAAGCCACGCTGCGCCCCGTGTCTACTGCCTGCTGGCCAGTTGATATGGTGCTCGAGGTGCGTTGCACGCTGTCGTTGGCCTGACCTAGCGAACCCAAATCCAGGGCTTGCACAGCCGGCGCCGCAGCCAGCAACGCGACGGCCAGTGCGCGCACCGCAGAGGAATGCCGGCGCACACTCATGACGGCTCCGCGGCGCGGGTCTGCACGTCCAGCGTAAAGTCGTCGCCAATGGCGCTGGCGTGCAGGCTTTGCATTTGCCGGCCTTCCACGGTCGCTTGCAGAAAGTGGGTGGCCATGCGCGGCAGCAGGTTCTGGGTGAGGATGCCGTCAACCATGCGCGCGCCGGATTCCACTTCGCTACAACGGCGCCGCACCAGATTCACAGCGGCATCGTCGAAGCTGAACAAGGCGCCATGACGTTCTTCGATACGACGCTGTATCCGCTGCATCTGCAAGCGGATGATCTGCTCCAGCATGGCGTCGGAAATGGGGTAATAAGGCACGACGGTTAGCCGGCCAAGTAACGCGGCAGGGAAAGTTTGCAGCAATGGCTGGCGCACGGCTTGAGTCAGGCCCTCGGGCGTGGGCGCAAGGTCGGGATCGCGGCACATATTGACGATCAAGTCCGAACCCACGTTGGAGGTCAGGATGATTACCGTGTTCTTGAAGTCGATGTAGCGCCCCTCCCCGTCTTCCATCCAGCCTTTGTCGAAAACCTGGAAGAACATCTCATGCACGTCCGAATGCGCCTTCTCGATTTCGTCGAGCAGCACCACGCTGTAAGGGCGGCGGCGCACGGCTTCGGTTAACACGCCGCCTTCGCCGTAGCCGACGTAGCCGGGCGGCGCGCCCTTGAGGGTGGAGACCGTATGCGCCTCCTGGAACTCACTCATGTTGATGGTGATCAGGTTTTGCTCACCACCGTACAAGGCTTCGGCCAACGCAAGCGCGGTCTCGGTCTTGCCGACGCCCGAAGGGCCAGCCAGCAAGAAAACGCCAATAGGCTTGCCCGGATCGTCCAGCCGCGCGCGCGAGGTCTGGATGCGCCGGGTAATCGCCTCCAGACCATGCCGCTGGCCGATCACCCGCTTTTCCAGCGTGTCGGCGAGCGACAAAACGGACTGCACTTCGTCCCGCACCATGCGGCCTACCGGAATGCCGGTCCATTCGGCCACGACCGCGGCAACCACCGCGGCATCCACCACGGGTTGCAACAGCGGCGCGTCGCCTTGCAGTTCGGCCAATTCGCGGCGCAAGGCGTCCAGCATGGCTACGCTGGGCGGCTCGGCTGGCGCGGCAGTCTGTTCTGGCGATGCAACCGCTTCGCTGGCATGGGGCTGCGGTGTGTCCATCGTAGACGGGGGCTGGGAAGCACCTATCAGCGCGGCCTCGGTTTCGAGAATGCGGCGTGCCAGCGTGCTCTCGCGCTCAAAGCGTTCAGCCAGCTCGGTCTGGCGTTCGCGCAGGTTGGCCAAATCGGTCTCCAGCGCTTGCAAGCGCTCGGCTGTCGGCAGGCCCAGCGCGGCCTCGCGCTTCAGCACTTCCTGCTCCACGCTCAGCGCCTGGATGCGGCGTTGCACTGCTTCAAGACGCGCGGGCGTCGCATGTAAAGCCATGGCCACGCGCGAGCAGGCGGTATCCAGCAAGCTCACGGCCTTGTCAGGCAACTGGCGCGAGGGAATATAGCGATGCGACAAGCTGACGGCCGCCGCCACGGCGTCCGCCGCGATGCGCACCTGATGGTGTGCCTCGAGCTTGGCGGCCACGCCACGCAGCATGTCCACGGCGTGCGGCTCATCGGGTTCCTGCACCTGCACGAGCTGAAAACGCCGCGTCAGCGCCGGGTCTTTTTCGATGTATTTCTTGTACTCGGCCCAAGTGGTCGCGCCAATGGTGCGCAGCGTGCCGCGCGCCGGCGCGGGCTTGAGCAGATTGGCCGCATCGCCAGTGCCTGCTTGGCCACCAGCGCCGACCAGCGTGTGAACCTCGTCGATGAAAAGCACGATCGGCGTCGTGCTCGACTGCACCGCGTCCAGCAAGCCGCGCAGGCGGTTTTCAAACTCACCTTTCATGCTGGCGCCGGCTTGTAACAAGCCTACGTCCAGCGTGCGCAGTTCCACGCCGCGCAGCGGCGGCGGCACGTCGCCCTCGGCAATGCGCAGCGCCAAACCCTCGACCACGGCAGTCTTGCCGACGCCGGCCTCGCCCACGAGGATGGGATTGTTCTGCCGCCGCCGCAGCAGAATGTCCACCATCTGCCGCACCTCGTCGTCGCGGCCCGTCACCGGGTCCAGTTCACCGGCGCGCGCGCGCGCCGACAGGTCCGTGGTGTATTGCTGTAGCGCATTGCCTTGGCCTGGGGTAGTGCCTGTCGCCTGACTGGCCTGGCCCGGCGTGCCGCTCAAACCGCTGCCATCGGCTGCGCGCAAACGGGCCTCGGGCGAATCCGTCAGCAGTTTCCCAAAGGCATCGCTGAGCGCAGGCTCTGAAATCTTCTCGAATTCCCGCGAAATCGACCGCAGTTCATTGGCCAGTGTGCGCGTGCGCACCATGCCCGACAACAAGTAAGCGCTGCGGATCTGGCTGTCATTGAACATCAGCGTGGCATAGACCCACCCACGCTCGATCGCGGTTTCGATGTGCTCGGAAAAATCGCTGATCGAAGTCGCGCCGCGCGGCAACTGATCCAGGCGGCGCAGCACGTCAGCGGCCAGCCGGTCGGCGGCGACATCGAAGTGGCGCAGGATGCGAATCAAGTCGCAGTCGTTTTCCTGCAGCAACTGGTGCAGCCAATGCGCCAGTTCCACGTAGGGGTTGCCACGCAGCTTGCAGAACACCGTCGCGCCTTCCAGCGACTTGAACAGCAGGGGGTTGAGCTTGCCAAAGAGAGATTGGCGGCTGATTTCTGACATAGGTTTTTAGGTACGGAAAAAAGATGCCCGCTAGCGTTTACATCCACTGGATTTCAGCGCGCTTTATACCTGAAATTCCCGCAAATCGAGAGCGTCGTGCTTGACCACATCGGCTAACCACTGCCGTTTGCGGGCCGCTGGTGCGCGGCTTGGGCTGTTCTACAAATATGGAAGCTGGCCACGCCTACCTAGCACCGATTATAGGTCTGAATGATGCTGAAACTCGCCAACAACAAGCGCGACCAGCTCTTGTTTTAATAGTTTTAGCTGGCAACCCGAGTCTGGATTGCTGGCGGGGCGATGCGGCGGCGGTGGGCATGGTGTCTTATTTGGGACTGATCGGCGCGGGCTTGGGCATGGGCTGCGGCGCGGGGCGATGCGGGGGCGGGTTGTTGTGCTGCGGCGGGCGGTTGTTCGGGCGGTTGCCGGATGGGCGGTTAGGGCGGCCGCCGGGTTTGCGATGGTTGCCGGTTGGCTGCGTATCTGAGCCATTGTCAGGCGCGCTCTGGTCGGTTTCGTACATGATGGCCAGATTTTTTTGGGCATCAGTATCGCCTTGATCCGCCGCCTTGCCATACCAGAATGCAGCCTGTTCATAATCTCGGGCTACGCCTCTGCCCATGTTGTACATGTAGCCCAGATTGAATTGCGCAACGGCATATCCCTGATCCGCTGCCTTGCGATACCAGAATACGGCTTGCGCATCGTCTTGGGTTATGCCGCGTCCACTTTGGTACATTGTACCGAGAGTGTTTTGCGCAGCGGCATAACCTTGATCCGCCGCTTTGCGATACCAAAATACGGCTTCCGCATCGTCTTGGGTTACGCCGTGTTCACTTTGGTACATTGTGCCAAGAGTGTTTTGCGCAGCGGCATAACCCTGATCTGCCGCTTTGCGATACCAAAATACGGCTTGCGCGTTGTCTTGGGCTACGCCGGTCCCAATGTTGTACATGTAGCCAAGATTAAATTGCGCAACGGCATATCCCTGATCCGCCGCCTTGCGATACCAGAATACGGCTTGCACATCGTCTTGGGTTATGCCGTGTCCACTTTGGTACATTGTGCCAAGAGTGTTTTGCGCAGCGGCATAACCTTGATCCGCTCCCTTGCGATACCAGAATACGGCCTGCGCGTTGTCTTGGGCTACGCCGCTTCCAATGTTGTACATGTAGCCAAGATTGAATTGCGCAACGGCATATCCTTGATCCGCTGCCTTGCGATACCAGAATACGGCTTGCGCATCGTCTTGGGTTATGCCGCGTCCACTTTGGTACATTGTGCCAAGAGTGTTTTGCGCAGCGGCATAACCTTGATCCGCCGCTTTGCGATACCAGAATACAGCTTGCGCGTTGTCTTGGGCAACGCCGCTTCCAATGTTGTACATGTAGCCCAGATTGAATTGCGCAGCGGCATATCCCTGATCTGCTGCCTTGCGATACCAGAATACAGCCTGTGCGTTATCCTGATTTATACCTCTCCCAGCATAATACATCACTGCAAGATTATATTGTCCAATGGCACGGCCTCGTTCTGCCGCCTTACGAAATAAAACCACGGCCTGTGCATCGTCACGGGCTACGCCGTGCCCTTCCTTGTACATATTTCCAAGATCGTTTTGCGCACTGGCATTACCTTGATCGACTGCTTTTCGTAGCCAAAATAGGGACTGCGCGTAGTCCTGAGCTACGCCTTGCCCATATCCATACATAACACCAAGATTACCTTGTGCAGCGGCAATGCCTTGTTCTGCCGCCTTGCGATACCAAAATACAGCCTGCGCATAATCCTGTGCGACACCTCGTCCTGTATAATACATTACACCCAGATAAGCTTGGGCCATGTCATTATTTTGTTCAGCGGCCTTGCGGTACCAATATAGTGCTTGCTTATCATTTTGTACAACACCCTGTCCGTTGTAGTACCGTTCGCCAAGCTGGTATTGCGCCTCGGCATTACCAGTTTTCGCCAAATTGGATATTTCCTCCAACGTCGCATCCGCGCTCAATGCCGTGGAGGTATTGGCTGGCGGGCCAGCCGCATCGGCCAGCGCTGGCTGCCCGAGCAATAGCGCCAAAGCAGCACAGAAGATAATTCTGAGTTTCATATACAACCTCAGATAACAGCGTTATTTGAGTGGTTTTGCGGGCGGAGTGCCGCCGCCATCGGGGGGCGTTTGTGTTTCTGGGGTTGGGGCTGGAGCTGGAGCTGGAGCTGGAGCTGGGGCTGGGTTTGGGGGTGAGCTTGGTTTCCCTCCCGAACTAGGCGAATCCGGCATCTTAGGCGAGGACCCCTCGACACCGCCCCAGTTCGTGATCAGATTTGTCCAACTGGTCGTGTTGTCCACCGGCTTGCCGTTCGTGGCCGCGCCTGCCACATTGGTCAACACCCCGCCAAGCCCGGACATTAGCGCCGCAAGGTCCGGTTGATCTTGCGCCATGCTGGCGGTCAGCGCGCCACTGGTGGGGTTCAGCACCGCGCCGGCTGCCGCGGTC
>Ga0123357_10001308_pt1 | contig 26256 bp, 30 predicted proteins | sample TergutEmb28metaG_FD_89873 | JGI IMG/M metagenome (GOLD analysis project Ga0123357, IMG submission 89873) | Embiratermes neotenicus P4 segment gut microbial communities from Petit-Saut dam, French Guiana - Emb289 P4 | ecosystem: Host-associated > Arthropoda: Insects > Digestive system > Gut ...
ATTTACGACATAAACCAGGAACTCTTAAAGAATGTGTCGGACTATACGGGAATAGAAAAAGTGTACGGAAGTTTCGACGAAATTCTGAACGACAAAAATCTGGACGCAGTACATCTCGTCACGCCAATTCCCCTGCACGAGGAGCAAACGATTCAAGTGCTTGAATCGGGCAAGCACTGCGCCTGCACCGTGCCTATGGCAATTTCGCTCGACGGAATCAGGCGCATAACAGAAGCTGTGCGCAAATCCGGCAAAAACTACATGATGATGGAAACGACGTTATATACATACCAGTATTTTTACGTGAAAGAGTTGATTGCTCGTGGAAAAATCGGCAGAATACAGTTTATGCGCGGGAGCCACTATCAGGACATGGCGAACTGGCCCGAATACTGGATGGGCTTGCCGCCGATGTATTACGGCACCCACGCAATCGGTCCTATGGTTGCGCTGTCGGGTTCGCGGATAAAACGCGCGAACTGTTTCGGTTCGGGCACAATGGAGGAATGGCTGACAAAACGGTACGGCAATCCGTACCCGGTCGAGAGTGCGCTGTTCGAGTTCGAAAACGGCATGAAAGGTGAAGCGACGCGGTCGCTGTTCGAAACAGCGAGGGAATATCAGGAGGGTTTGTTTATCTACGGAAGCGATGGCTGTTTCGAGTGGGGGTTCAGAGACGACGACGCTCCGTATTTCACTTCCGCCATACCCGCTGCAGACGGCAAACGGGGCGGAGGTTCACATACCGAAATTGTCAACTTGCCGAATTATCATAAACTACTGCCGGAGGAGATACAGCAATTTACAGTCGGAGGTCAGTATGACCCGCTGAATCCTCAGGAGTCATTGAAAAAAGGGGCGGGCGGCGGACATCACGGATCGCACCCGCATTTAGTTCACGAGTTTGTGAGCAGTATAGTCGAGGGACGCAAACCGCGAATTGACGAGATTTTGGGCGGAAACATAAGTGCAGCGGGCATATGCGCCCACGAATCGGCGATGAAAGACGGCGAAGCCGTCATTGTGCCAACGTTCTGAAACAATGAAATTATGTATTATTATACAAAAAACACAAGATAAAAACAAAGGTGTGATATTATATGATAGAACCGGATAAAATCAAAAAAATATATCAGAAAACTGCCGCTAAAAATGATAAATTCAGAATATTCCTGAAAAATAACGCGGACAGCGATGAATTAGACTCATACTTTTTGAGAATACACAATGAATTGTTTTCCGAGTACGATTGCTGCAAGTGCAATAACTGCTGCATACTGTACGACATAAGAGTAGATGAAAATGATATTGAAACGATTTCGGCATATCTTGGGTTGGCTAAGAATGATTTCGTCGAACAATACCTTACTGTAAATGATGAAGACGAATATATAATGAAAGAAAAGCCGTGCAGATTTTTAGAATCTGACGGCAAATGCCGGATACAGGGAGTTAAACCGGCGGTATGCAAAGATTTTCCTTACACGGACAAGCCGTACAGACTGTACAATATGCTTGGGTTATTATCGTTTGCGGAGGACTGTCCGATTGTTTTCGAGATTATAGAAAGGCTGAAACTGATATATAACTATGATTAAAATGAATCGTATTCAAATTATTATTTGCTAAAAAATTATAGTCGCTTAAAAACATTGATGAACCTCTTATTAGATTTAAAACGAAAGGCAGGGCACGCACGATGCGTAAAAAAGTAAAAAAGCCCAACGGTATTTTATATTTTCTTGTCTACATATTTATTTATCCCTTTTTAAAAATCATGTTCCGGCTCAAAGTAGACCGCACAAATTACCGCCCGCCAAAAGGTCCGTTTATCGTGTTGAGCAACCACACGTCTTTCATGGATTTTTTATTGACAATGCTGACAATATATCCCCTACGCCTAAACGCCGTTGCCGCGCAGAAATTTTTTCTGTACAAACCGTTGAATAAATTGCTGCCGTTGATGGGATGTATCCCGAAAAATCTGTTTGACCCGGATATTCGTTCAGTTATCGGAATAAAGTCTGTCATAAAACGCGGCGGCAGGATATTGCTTTTCCCGGAGGGACGCTGTACTGTGGATGGTCCTTATATGGGTATGGACAAAACAACCGGGATACTTATAAAAAGCCTCGGCGTGCCGGTTATAAGCTGTCATATTGACGGCGCATACACCTGTATGCCGTTCTGGCGTAAAGGTATACGGTTCGGGCGCGAACGGGTGACGCTCGCAAATCTTTTTACGGCGGAGGATATGGAGTCGATGTCTGCCGACGAAATCAACGCGGCGATTGACCGCAGTTTAAGCGGCATGAATACGCCCGCGCCGTCAAAACCGCTGCGCGTATTTAAAGAAAAGCGTCTGCTTGAGGGGTTACAAAATATTATTTATTACTGTCCCAAATGCGGTCGGGAGTTCACATTGGAAACAAAAGGCAACACAATTTATTGCACAGCTTGCGGCAATACTGCGACAATGGATTGTTATGCGAAACTGATCCCAACGCAGGGCAGTATTATACCTAAAAGCGTACATGACTGGTACAAAGAACAGGCAGTATATGAAATGCAATTTCTGAAAGAGGACATGGAACCGATAAAAGTTCAGGTCACTGTCCGTATGCCGCTTAAAGAAGCAAACGGAATCGAGCCGTGCGGAAACGGGACGCTCTGGCTTGACCCAAAAGGCTGGCATTATGACGGTCAGCTTTTGAGTGAAGAAGTACATTTATTTTTCCCTATAGAAATGGTCCCAGCTATGCCATTTGACCCCAACGATAATTTCCAGATATACTCAAACGGGAGTTTTTATTCATTCACATCCGAAAATGCGTGCGCATGCGCGAAATACGCCACGATTGGGGAGTGTGCGTACTGGCGTTTTGCGCCTGCTGTGCAGATGACGCCGGGATATGACAGCGGGTTTTGCATAAACGCGATTTTAAATTCCACAAAAATATAAGTTTATTTTATAACCGGTATAATATAAATGTATACCGGTTACTTACTGCCGTGTATTGTATTTTTATGCAATATAATGTATAATAATACAAAATCGATTTTAATATTATGTTTATAAAGGGGAATCACCATGACTATAGATTACAATATTTTAGCAAGAGATTATGACCTCACTCGCACAGCAAATATCAATATCATAAATTTGTTTGCGGATAGACTGCCGCTTGACGGCAAGATAATTCTTGATTTCGGCTGCGGTACGGGCAACTTCGCCTACGCAATCAAAAAGCTCACCTCCGCCGATATGTACGGAGTGGACCCGTCTGAGGGTATGAGAACACAGGCTTTGACAAAAGGACTTGACGTGCGGTGCGGAGATCATGCATCTGTACCGTTTGATGATAACTTTTTCGATTTCATCTACATGACCGATGTCATACATCATGTGCCGGATATGAAAACGATGTTCTGCGAACTCAGTCGTGTCCTGAAACCAAGCAGTCATATATGCATACTTACCGAGTCGCATCGCCAGCTTGAAACGCGTTTCTGGGTGAAGTATTTTCCAGCTGTTGTCGCAACGGAGAAGAAACGCTATCCTGATATACCCGATATAATCAACGCCGCCAAAATCGCCGGGTTTGATGAATTTAATGTGGATGTCACCGATATGGAGAGTGATTTTACCATTTCGGATGAGTTCGTCAGGATAGTCGAAAAAAAGGGATATTCTATGTTCCGTTTGATAGAAGAAGCCGATTATCAAGCCGGTCTCGTGGAGTTGAAAAAAGATTTTATAAATAAAATAATCATACACAGCAATCACGGCGAAACGCTGATATGGCTGAAGAAACGAGAGGAAAATTTATGAATATCACTTACACAAACAGTCTGATGCCTGAGGAGTTCAACACCTTACGGGCTTCTGTCGGCTGGACAACTATTGAGAGCGTATTGACGGTCAAAGGGCTTGAAAATACAGCCTGTATTGTATGCGCAAGGGACGGCGAAAAAGCGGTCGGAATGGCAAGGGTCATTACTGATTACGGCTATGTCGTTTATATTGCCGACATGATTGTTCTGCCGGAATATCAGGGCAACGGAATTGGCAGAGAAATTATGTCGCGCGTCATGGCATATATAAAACAAAACATCGCGCAGGGACAGAGTAAATATATTGCGCTTATGGCGGCGAAAGACAAAGAGGGATTCTATGAAAAATTCGGATTTATAAAACGCCCGACAGATGATTCAGGCTGCGGAATGACACAGTGGATGCAAAAGGAGGGCGCGCAATGAACGAAACCATATTGATGTATGAGGAATTATCTTTCAACGCTCACCCTGCGTTGCAGACGCAGTTCTACGACGGCTGGATTCTGCGGTTCGCCAACGGTTACACAAACAGGGCTAATTCAGTCAACCCGCTCTATCTTTCTGTGCTCGGTTTGCAGACCAAAATAGCCGAGTGCGAAAAACGGTATTTTTCACAGGGACTGCCAGTTGTCTATAAACTGACTGACGGCACTGACCCTGATATCGACAGTCTGCTTGAACAAAAAGGCTATACAAAAGTCGCGCCTACATATGTCATGGAGATGGATTTGCAAGATAAAGAATTTTCGGCGGGCGATTGTATTCTCACAAGCTGTGCCGACGATGAATGGCTCAATGCGTATTTTTCGTTCGGCAAATATTCCGACAGCGTAAAAATGGCGACCGCCAAACAAATACTTGAAAATGTAAAATGCGTCATAATTTGCGGACGCATTGTAAAAGACGGCTTATCTGTCGCCTGCGGTTCAGCGGTGATTGAACGCGGATATATGGGGTTATTTAATATTGTCGTTGACGAGCCTCAGCGCGGCAAGCGCTACGGCACTGAAATATGCGAATCTCTCCTGTTTGCGGCAAAACGTCTCGGCGCGCGCACAGCTTATTTGCAGGTCGTGCAGGATAACTGGAAAGCGATAAACCTTTACATAAAACTCGGATATAAAACGGCATATTCATATTGGTACCGGTTTAAGAAAGAAAGTCATTAGTTATCCTATATTTCTTAATATTTTGTAATTATAATAAATATAAACAAAAAAACGAAATCGGAGGAATAATAAATATGGCAAAAATAGGTTCGCCGCTGTTTATAGTGAGAGAGGACTGCGGCAGAGATTTAATGGAGATTTTAGGCAGGTTATCGGAAATCGGATACAACGGCATTGAGTTTTTAGGATTTTTCGGTAATAAACCGTCAGACATCAGAAAACGGCTTGGCTCATGCGGACTTACGGCGGTGGGCGACCATGTGCCGTTTGATGAATTTGCTGCAAATACCCGTAAAGTGATAGACGAACATAAAGAAATCGGCTGCGGATATATTACAGTAGGCGCGCCGAAAGCGGACGGTTTACCCGGCGGCGAAAATTACGCCCGAACAATAGAAACGTACGAAAAGCTCGGCGAAGCGGTGAACTCTGCGGGTATGAAACTGCTTTTCCACAATCACGCGGAAGAACTCAGGAATACGTCGAACGGAAAAATGGTTCTTGAAAATATACTGGACGATGTCCGTGCGGATTTATTATATTTTGAACCCGATCTCGGCTGGATACAGATAGGCGGCGCAGACCCTGTATATTATATGCAAAAATATAACAGCCGCTGTCCGGTTGTCCATTTTAAAGACTATATGCCAATAGCAGCAGATGAAAAGGGATTTGTTTTCCGTCCGACAGGCTACGGCGTTATGAATAACGCTGTATTATACGCAATGTCTTTGTCATTTAACCCTGTGCCTGAGTGGTATATAATGGATCACGACTGTGCGTATGAACGCGACGCTTATGATGATTTGGCTCTATCGCTTGATTATTTCAAAAATCTGATGATGGTGACAAAATAACTTTGGCACATATTATTATATAAAAAATCCGGCGTAAGAATCACATCTTACGCCGGATTTTTTCAATTTATTTATCGAATTCATATGCCGCCGAGAGCATAGCCAAATAGTTCTCAAGCGGGATATATTCGGGGACGCTGTTGCCTGTGCCGAGCGCGTATCCGCCTCTTGTCGCAACCCTTTCCAGCATTTTTCTTGACCTCTCTTTTACTTCCTCCGGCGTTTTTGTCACGATGAAATTTACGTCGATTCCGCCGATTACCGCTATTCTGTCATGATATGTCTCGTAAAAATTCTCTACCGGTATGATATTGTCCTCGAATGAATGTTTAGCGTCGTATTTTATGTCGTCAACGATATCGTCCATAACCTCGCTCGGATTGCCGCATGAGTGAAGAACGCACAGTTTATTGCGGCTGTGCACCGCTTCCACTATCTTTTTATGCCACGGGAATATATATTCTCTCATCTGTTTCGGCGACAGCATAGTCTGAGTATTGAATCCCCAGTCGTCATTTCCGAAAGCCGCGCCTATTATATTATATTCAGTTGCCATTTCGTAATAGCGCACTAAACGTTTGCCGACATTTTCCGCAATATCACTTACAAGTTCGGGATCTTCATAGACTTTCATACACAGATTGTCATAACCCATTATGCCTATTATATTTTCAAGCACACCGCCCGGACCTACCATAACAGCTTTCATACCTTGGGGAACATACGGCTCGACTTTTGCCAAATGAGCCATACTGAAATCTTCGGGTTCAAGCCATTTGTATTCATCGAAACTTTTTCTGTCATAAATTGCGGCTTCATGATTCAAAGTAGTAGTCTGTTTACTTGGGCCTCCTTTTTGCGGGAAACCGAAACCGGAGGGCCAGGTGGAAAAATAGTCATATCCCAAATTCGCGAAAGCAGAAGCCATGATGAGCATATATGAAATATCCTCCTTACCGTCGAGATATTTCGGGTCGCAGAACTTTCTGTAAATAGTATCATTCATAAAAAGTTCCATAAATACGGGGCGCGGCGGTGCTTCTCTGCGAAGCACCTTTAATAAGTTTTCAAAAACCGGTTTACGATTCATAAAATTATCTCCTTAAAAATTTTTTTGTATTTTCTTTAAGCCATAACTGTATATAATTTATATAAACGCTTTTATTATATTGTATCACACTGTTACAGATTTTTCAAGACTTTTATGTTATAATTATAATGATATACAATTAATTTAACCTTTTTTAAATAAATTGTCTCTATAATATATGTAGGCCTACAAAATAAAACGAACGAAGTTCATAACACGAACAAAGTTCGCGATGGAAACGGGGGGAGAGCCGTAATTTTTGAACAGCATGATGAATTTAAGTCGGAATACGAAAAAATCGTCTTGAAATATAACAGAAAACTCATATTGTATGCCAAAACGCTGTGTAATAATAACGACCATGCAGAAGAAATTGCTCAGGAAACTTTATTGACGGGATTTAAGTATTTCGGCAGTCTGAATGACAGACAAAAGGTATTCCCATGGCTCAAGACGATAGCAAAACGAATATACTTGCGTAAATTTCATCCGAACGAAGATTATTATGACTTTACAGTTTCAATCGACTCGCCTGTTTTCGACGACAGTAATTCCTCCGGCAATACAGGCATAACCATGGCAGAGACAATTGTTGACAGTACCGTTGATATTGAGGAGAACTATACACAGAACCAGCTTTGCCGTTACATATTGAATGAAATCGACAAGTTATCCCAAAAGCAAAGAGATTCTGTAATATTTCGCTATTATTATGGTTTCTCTGTCAAAGAAACAGCCGCTTCGCTTAAAATGACCGGTAACAGCGTGAAAGTATCGTCGCATATCGGTCTTGAAAAAGTAAAAGAAAATCTGAAAAATTATTTTATCAAAGGAGATTATATCATGAATTGTAAAGAAGCATACGCATATTTACTTCAATACGCAAAAGGAAAAATCTCGGAACACGGGAAAGAAGAAGTGGAAAAACATATAAATGTATGCAAAGAATGCCGCGATATAGCGTTATCGCTTGCGGAATTGGATAAGCATATCACTCCGGCACAGGAAAAAGAACACCGCAATTATGTCGTACATTTCCAACTGCCTGAATATTCGCTTGAATATGTTTCGGTAAATATGGAAGTGGAGAGTTATCAGGAAGTAAACGCAAAAATTGAAGAATGGCAAGGGGTTATACCGTTTGACAGTATATATCTCAGATATCCGGGATTCAGCTTCACATTTTCGCAGGTGGATTTCACGAGGGAAACGTTGGCGGAATTCGGAGACGACGGCTTTCAACTGCCGTTTGAAGAAATTGAACGCGGCGACAATTTTATTAAATACCGTTATACAAAGATGAATAAGATAAGAAATCCGCATGAATTTGCAATTGTTTTTCTTTCAAAAGAAAAAAAGTTAAACCAGTCGGTTGAACATCCCGACTTAATATACGGACACGCTCAGAACTGGGCGAGGAGAAATTGCGGCGGGAAAATAGGCGTATATCTCGCTGTTCCGTCGAGTGGGAAAAATCTGCGAATCAGACAGGGCGACGATATTATCAACTGCGGTGCATATAAATTTGTTTACGCCGACAGACACGTTTTATATAACGAATACGTAACCGTAAACTGTTCATATATTCAGTAAAGAAGCAATGATCCGTAAAAATGGCGACAGGTATATGTCGCCATTTTTGTGTCATTATATTATGAAAAATTGTTGCAAAAAATAATATGCAGTGGTATAATAAAAGTAAAATTTATGATAATGAAAATGGCGAGGTAAAAATTTATGGGTATAACACAATTAAGAAAAGAAATGTTTCAGGGATTCAACACTTATTACAATAACAGCGTATTGACTCACGTACATATGCCGGACTGTTTCGCGCTAAGTCTCGGTTTTAAATTCTATAACGGCACTTACGGGGGTGGCATGCTGCTGACGGAAGCGTTGATAGGAGTTGAAAATATACACCCGGGTATGCGCGGTTACGACGGCACGTACACCGAGCTTACCCTATATTCGCACGACCATGAAGTTTTCATACAAAGCGCGGTTATCGACGACAATCAATATCTTTTGGTAACGCCCGTGAAAATTGCCAAAAATCCGCCTGCGCTGCTTATTTCTGCGGCGATTTTGTGGAACAAGCCCGGTTATGTCGAGATAAACGGCGATTCACTGACCGGAACTACTCCCGAACGAAAATTCCAAGTTTTCACCGACGGGAAACACATACGTGAAATGAACATCGGACTCGTCAATCCCTATTTTTCTGTAGAACTGCCGCACGCAGTCGCCGTTTCAACCGGTAAGTCTGTTACTGCGGACGAACTGAAAGAAGTTATGAAGCAGAAAAAAGAAAGCATAAAAAACGAACTTGCGCGTTTCGGGGAACTTTCGGAAGCGTATAACGCTATGAGAACATGTATGGCATGGGATACGATATACGAACCTGAGAACAGCCAGATATGCTCGCCGGTAAGCCGCCCGTGGAGCAAATATTGGGGCGGGTATGTGCTGTTCTGCTGGGATACGTATTTTGCCGCTATGCTGGCGATGCCTGACAATAAAAATCTTGCGTATGCGAATCTCATAGCAATTACGCACGAAAAAACCGAAGCGGGATTTGTGCCGAATTTCGGCAGCGTCAACGACGGCAAAAGCCGCGACCGCTCACAACCTCCCGTAGGCTCTCTTGCGCTGAAAGAAATATACCGCCGCTACCGTGAAAAATGGATTGTGGAATATCTTTTCGACGACCTGCTTGAATGGAACCGCTGGTTCGCCGGACACCGCAGACTGCCGGACGGATGTCTTTGCTGGGGTTCAGACCCGTATGAGGCGAAATACGGGCGGCATTGGGAAATCGACGGAATAAATCAGACGCTCGGCGGCAAATTGGAATCCGGTCTCGATAATTCCCCTATGTACGACGATATCCCGTTTGACTGCGAAAAGCACATAATGTTACTTGCAGATGTAGGCTTGACGGGGCTGTACATAATGGACTGCGAATCGCTCGCCGAACTTGCCGACGTTATAGGCAGACCTGAGAGTTTCGAATTGCGGGAACGCGCCGAATATTCAAAAGATGGGCTTGAAAGTATGTGGGACGATGATTTCGGCATGTACTTGAATAAACGCACCGATACCGGCGAGTTCAGCCGCAGGATATCGCCGACAAACTTCTATGCGTTATTCAGCGACAGGGTGAGCGCACATAGGGCGGAACGTATAGTAAAAGAACATTTTTTCAACGAAAACGAATTTTACGGCGAATATATGATGCCGTCGATTGCCAGAAACGACCCCGCTTATACCGACCAGGAATATTGGCGGGGACGCATCTGGGCACCGATGAATTTTCTAGCGTATACCGCGATGCGTAAACATCATCTTACGAAACCGTGCAAAGTTTTGGCGGAAAGTTCCAAAAGGCTTTTGCTGTTGGAATGGAATATGCACGGTCATGTTCATGAAAATTATAACGCCGACACCGGTATGGGCTGCGATGTAAAAAGCAGCGACAAGTTCTATCACTGGGGCGCGCTGTTATCGCTTATTGCCATGACAGACGCAGGATATGTCGCCGGACCGGAAGAGCCGCTTGAGTAATTAACAAATAATAATTAACGGAGGGTATAAAATGCGTTCTGAAAAAGAAATGTTTGATTTATTGCTGAACTTTGCGAAAAATGATGAAAGAATACGGGCTGTCGGAATGGAAGGCTCGCGGACAAATATCAATGTCCCGAAAGATGATTTTCAGGATTATGATATAACATATATCGTAACTGATATGGATGCGTTTACAAAAAACGACGATTGGCTTGATATTTTCGGCATAAGAATTATTATGCAAAAACCCGAGGCAATGGATTTATTTCCTCCGGAAATTGACGGTTTTTCTTATTTGATGATTTTTGAAGATGATATAAAAATAGACCTTAAAATTTTACCGCTCGAATTATTGAATAAATATTTGAAACGCGATAAATTATTAAAAATATTATTGGATAAAGACGGGCTTGTGCCAAATCCGCAAATACCGACAGATGAAGATTATTGGATTTACAAGCCGCCCGCCACATTTTTTGACGACTGCTGTAACGAGTTTTGGCATACTTCAACATATGTCGCTATAGGTCTTTTCCGCGATGAATTGCTGTTCGCCTCTTATCACATGGAGCAAATCGTACGGGCAGAACTTTTACGTATGCTTTCGTGGAAAATAGGCGTCGGTTACGGCTATGGTTTCAGCGTCGGGAAACACAGCAAGTACATAAAAAAATATTTATCTGAAAGCGAATGGGATTTGCTGATGAGAACTTACCGGATGGATTCTGCTGAAAATTGCTGGGCGGCTTTGGAATCCGCGCATATATTATTCCGTCAGGCGTCTCATTATGTCGCAGACAATTTCGGCTATACTTACCCCGATTATGATGTGCAGATAACGAATTATATAAACAAACATAAAAATAATAAACAATAATAAGGAGCTGATATTAATGGCAAAACCTATATTTGAAAAAACAGTGATAGGCGAATTGGTAAATCGTACAGGCGGAAGTGTGATGAATACTCTCGGCTGTACAGGCGACGTCAACGCCGACGGATTGACAGACTATATCGTATGCGGCAGGAACGGCGAAATGGCGTGGTTCGAAAATACCGGACGGCGTGAAAAATGGATAAAGCATCATATCGCCGATATACAAAGTCAGGAATGCGGCGGATGCGCTGTAGACCTTACAGGTAACGGCTTTCCCGATATTATAAACGGTTCGGACTATTCCAACGACGAAATGTGCTGGTGGGAAAATACCGGGAAGTTTGACGGCGAATGGCGGCGCAGGGTAATTGCCAAAACCGGAAAAGGTCAGATGCACGATACTCTCATAGGCGAAATTAAAAATGACGGCGTTAAATATTTAGTATTCACAAATCAAGGCGGCGGCACAACAATATATTGTATTCCCGTGCCCATAGACCCGTATGTATCTCCGTGGCAGGGACTTGAAGTAATCGCAGAGGGGTTGGCTCTCCCGAATACCGCATACAAATCAAGCACACAGCCGGAGGAGGGATTGGCTCTCGGAGATGTGGATAACGACGGCAAACTTGAAATTGTGTGCGGCACTTCGTATTACAAGTGGAACGAGAACGGTAAAAACTGGGAAGCTGTTCGGTTTACCGAAAAAATATACATAACCACCAAAATTTTAATCGCCGATTTAGACCGTGACGGCAGAAACGAAATAATCCTCGCCGAGGGTGACGCGTATATATACGGTCACGACGAAGGGTGCAAATTGGCATGGTTCAAGCCGAAAGGTGAAAAATACGGCGAAGAATGGGAAGAACATATAATTGATACGGGGCTGCTTGACGTTCATTCGATAGCGGCGGCAGATTTATGTTCAAACGGTTACTGCGATATATTCGCCGGTGAAATCGGCGCGGTTCAGCGCGGGGGCAAATCAGAGGAATATATTATCCGCCAGCCGCGCCTTATGGTCTATGAAAACGACGGCAGGGGCAATTTCACGGCGCGTCACATAATCGACGAGGGTACGGGAATACATGAGGCGGTATTGACTGATTTGGATAACGACGGCAGATTGGATATTGTCGGCAAGCCGCTGCACGGCTCCGAACAATGGAATATACATGTCTGGTACCGTATAGATTAACCGGCTGTTAAAAAATACCATGAAAAATTTTTGTTAATTTTTCTGAATATTATAGACGGAATTCGATTTTTTATGCTATACTTATACTCGGAGTATTAAAATTAACCGTATTTTTTTGTTTTGATAGAGTATATAGAATGGATGATAGAAAGTTGGAACTTCAGCAAAGCGTTAAGAATGTTAAATTGGAAACAAAATCAGTAAACTTTTATTACGGTGCTTTTCATGCCTTGAAAGATATTACGTTCAGGATTTTTGACCGCACTATCACGGCGATTATCGGTCCGTCGGGCTGCGGGAAATCTACTCTTTTAAAACTTTTTAACCGTATGAACGACCTTGTGCCCGGAGTCAGGGTAGAGGGCGAAATTTTGCTTGACGGAGTTTCAATTTATGAAGATAATATAGATGTCGTCTCGCTCAGGAGTAAAGTCGGCATGGTTTTCCAGAAACCGAACGTATTTCCGATGAGTATTTATGACAATATCGTTATCGGTCCTAAACGTCACGGAATAAAGCGTAAACATGAATTGGACGTTATCGCGGAAAGGTGTCTTTCGCAGGTGGCGTTATGGGAAGAAGTAAAAGACAATCTGAAAAGACCCGGGCTTGAACTTTCTCCGGGACAACAGCAGCGGCTATGTATTGCCCGCGCTCTTGCCGTGGAGCCGGACGTCATATTGATGGACGAATCCTGCAGCGCATTAGACCCCGAATCGACGATGAAAATTGAGGAATTGATGCTGGAATTGGCAAAAAAATATACTATTATTATCGTTACGCACAATATGGAACAGGCAGTTCGGGTATCTGATATGGCGGCATTTATGATGATAGGGAAAGACAAAGTGGGAATGTTGGTTGAATATGCCCCGACTGACGAAATGTTTGCCAATCCCAAAGACAAACGCACCGAAGATTATATTACGGGGCGGTTCGGATAAATGTGAAAAAGAATTTATATAAAACGGAAAAGCGGAGGATATTATTTTGGAATTTGTATTAAACGGGCAATTCGCGTTATACGCGGAAAAAGTGTTATCATCTAAAAAATACTATAAAGAATATCTGAATGGGGAAATAAATTCAGCCCAGTTCCGTGAATCTATGGTTGCGGACGCAAGCCTCTCAGGTGCCGCATGGTTTAATGAATATAGTATTAAACGCATTTCATTAATGCCGCCTGACGAAAAATTGCCTGCTGAGACCATAATCAACTATCTTACGAACAATAATATTATATCAAAATGCGAAAATATGTACGACGGGTTTGATGAATACAGAAAATATATACGCGAAAATTATAATCACGGTAAATTCATTACGTTCATATATCCCGAAGACGAGCGTCTGCTGTATGCCGTCACAAAAATCACGCAGCCTAAAAAGATTTTTGTAGCCGGTTCTTATTACGGTTATTTTGCGGTATGGGCTATGAAAACCATATCCGAAAACGGCGGTACGGCTATTTTATCGGACATAAACGGAGAAGTCTGTGAACTGGCAAAAGAAAATTTTGAAAAGCTCGGATATGGAAATAACGCGGAGATATATTGTGAAGATTCGGAAACTCTGCTGGCGCGCCGTACAGAATCTATTGATATGCTGGTGCTTGACGCAACAGGCAAATATGACGACCTGCGCCCCGAATACAGGGGGAAACGTATATACGGGGCATTGTTAAAAGACGCGGAGCATCTTCTGAAAAAAGGCTCGGCGATAGTTATTCATAACATGGAACCTGAAAATCCCGAAATGAAGATGCTTGTTGAGGAACTGCAATCAATCAACGCTCTTGGCACAAGTTATGACACATACAACGGCGTGGGCGTGTATGTTATAGTATAGTCTATAGTCTGATTTTATAATATATGTAATATCACAAAACGGAGGATAATTCATGTGAGAATAATTAAAACGGCTGTAATGGCGGTATTAATTCTTGTTTTTACGGGTTCAATGTTTTCATGCGGCGATAACGGAATGTCCACTATAATCGCGGCGGGGTCCACTTCGGTTCAGCCTTACGCCGAGATATTAGCCGAAAAGTATTCGGCGTTATATCCCGACAGCGCAATAGACGTTCAGGGCGGCGGGTCGGCGGCGGGCATTGAAGCGGCTGAAGCCGGCACGGCTGAAATAGGCATGTCTTCGCGCGCGCTGACCGAAGATGAAAGCGCATTGCTGTGGTCTGTGGAAATTGCCAAAGACGGTTTAGCGGTAATCGTGAATCCAAAAAATCCGATTAAAAATCTTACTTTGGAGCAGGTTAAGGATATATACGCAAACACAGTCGCAGACTGGAGCGACGTCGGCGGAAATAAAGCAAAGATTCACGTTATCACCCGCGAAGAGGGTTCCGGAACCAGAAGTGCATTTCAAGATCTGATTATGGAGAAAGCGCAGATAACCCCGAAAGCCATTGTTCAGGATTCCAACGGGGCGGTTAGACAGTTGGTTTCCAGCGACCCTAATTCTATCGGTTTTATTTCTCTGGGTTTAGTCGACGAAACAGTTAAGGCTGTGGAATTGGACGGTGTAGAAGCTACGTCGGCAAATGTCATAAACGGCACTTATAATCTCTCCAGACCGTTTTTATTTCTTTCAAAGGGCGAGCCGGAGGGATTAGCCAAACAATTTATTGATTTTACGCTTTCACCGGAGGGACAACAATTACTGATTAACGAGGGGCTTATTCCGGTCACGCCGGATACGCCGGACTCGTCAAATATGTCAAACTCGGAGACGGAAGGAAACGGATAATATAATTATGAATAAATTTGATTCTAACAAAAAGTTAAAGAGAAAATCAAACGGGAAGTCAAATGAAAAATTATCCGGCGGAATATTTTTTGCTCTTGCTCTTTCGTCAATATCCGCGCTTGCGCTGATTACGGTATTTATTATTGTGCAGGGCGCGCCTATTATCGCCAAAGTGGGAGTTTTGAATTTCGTTTTCGGCATGAATTGGGCGCCGAGCCAGAATGAGTTCGGAATTTTCCCGATGATTATCGGTTCCGTATCGGTCACTTTGGGCGCGGCGATTATAGGTGTTCCTATAGGCATCTGCTGCAGTATTTTTCTGACTGAATTTGCCCCAGCTACTTTGCGAAACATATTCAGACCGGCAATTCAGCTGCTTGCCGGTATTCCGTCGGTTGTATACGGATTCTGGGGATTGATTTTCATTGTGCCTTTTATACGGGATTACTTGGGGGGACCTGGACTTAGCATACTTGCCGGGTCTATTATCCTCGGAATAATGATTTTGCCGACAGTCATCAGTATATCAGAGGTTTCTATTCTCGCGCTGCCGCGTCAATACAAAGAGGGCGCGCTTGCTTTGGGAATGACGCATTGGCAGACTATATATTCCGTATTGCTGCCCACGGCTAAATCGGGGATTGTAGCCGCCGTCATTCTGGGTATCGGACGCGCTATCGGCGAGACAATGGCGGTTATTATGGTTCTTGGCAACGCCGTCGCAATCCCGACATCTATTTTGGATCCGGTCAGAACTTTAACGACAAATATCGGCATTGAAATGGGATACGCTTCTGGCGACCACAGGCAGGCTCTTTTCGCCACGGGTATCGTGCTGTTTATAATAATCATGATTCTGAACTCCGCCGCCCAGTACATAGCCAGAAAAAAATAAATTTATATAATGCAGAAAATTTATATAATGTGCAGTACGGGAGGCTATTTATGTTTGAAATTGAAGGGCAGATTTTCGATTGGGATATAAACAAGAACCTATCAAACATCGAAAAGCACGGAGTGCCGTTCAAAGAGGCGGCAACGGTTTTTAGAGATACTGCCGCTGTCGTCATTGATGATACGGAACATTCGCAAAACGAAGAAAGATTTAAAATCATAGGTCATAGCGGCAACTTGCGTTTGTTGATGGTTTGCCACTGTTATAGGGAGGATAATTCCATAATACGGATAATATCCGCAAGAAAAGCAACAAAAATAGAACAAAACCAATACGGGAGGGAAATAAAATGATTAACGGCAAAATTGACACAAGCGATATTCCTGAAATAACAGATTTTTCAACTGCGCGTCCAAACCCATACGCTGAAAAAATAAGAAAATATGGATATTCTATAACGATTCACTATAGCCCTGAAGATGTGGATAGAATGACGAAAAATGCTATTGATAAAATAAAGAGTCTTGATATCCTTGAGCTAGACCCTGAAGAAATAGCGGCTCTTGAAAAGTACCGAAAAGCAAATAGCGTATGAACGGAGAAAAAGCAATGATTAAAATAGTTTGGGTTATTGGGCAAAGTGCGGCAGGGAAAGAAACATTTATAAAATATGCTGTTGATAATCCTGATAGTGAATTAATACGTCAATTAAAATATAATAATAGTAAAATAATTCCTTTGTTAGATTATAAAAAAGATGAAGTCTTAAATTTAATAAGCAAAGAAACAAACGCAGTTATTTTAATCAAATGGCAACATTATAACACGGGCTATGATTTTGCAAAATCAGATTTATCAGAGTTAAAAGCTATTATTCCTACGGCAAACGAAATTATATGTTTATCAGTTGAAAGCGATACTTTGTATGCAAGATTGTTCAAGAAACCTTGGTTTGATAAAAATGAAGCTGCGAATTTTACTCAAGAAAAAATGAATAATGTTGTTGAAATAATGAGAAACAACATAAGAAAATATTTAAGTATTGGGTTTGCATTAGCGGCAGAAATAGATGCTACTGACGGTTATAAAATAATTGAGCATTCATTATTGAAAATATAATAACCAACACCTGCTAATAAGCATTTTCTACGTCTGACCCTAATAAAAACAGCAGAATCTACAAGAAAAGAGTATAAAATGGTATGAAAATAAAGCCGCGTACAAGCGAAAAGATAGCAAAAGTGATAATCTGGGCAGCCGCCCTTTTGGTAATGGCAATTCTGCTGTTCGTAGTTATATACATATTGGTAAAAGGTCTGCCTATGATTAACTGGAAATTCCTCACGGAAATTCCGAGCAATATGGGACGTGACGGAGGTATTTCCTCCACTATCGTCGGCACTCTTTTTGTGACTGTCGTCGCTGTTGTTATAGCGACGCCGTTCGGAGTGGGAACAGCTTTCTATTTGGCGGAATATACTAAAGAGAATATAATCACGCGCATTATCCGTTTCAGCGCGGAATCGCTGGCGGCGATACCCTCTATTGTATACGGACTTTTCGGGTTTATCTTTTTTGTCATATACTTAAACATGGGGTGGTCTATTCTATCCGGCGGTCTGACCTTGGCTTTTATGATTCTGCCCACTATTATCCGCACGTCGGAAGAAGCGATACGCACCGTCCCGTATATATACAGGGAGGTCAGTTTCTCTCTTAGCGCGACAAAATGGCAGACAATCAGCAAAGTGGTATTTCCGTCTGCACTCCGCGGCATTTCAAACGGCATTATTTTAAGCATAGGTCGGTGCGTCGCCGAAACAGCCGCCGTAGTTTTAACCGCAGGTTCGGCTTTGCGTATGCCTACGTCTATTTTCTCACCTACAAGAACAATGGCGGTACATTTCTATATACTCGCCCGTGAGGGAATATCTATGGATAATGCGTACGGCACAGCCGCCCTTTTAATCATCCTGATTTTTATAATAAATGTCGTGATAAATACAATAGTAAACCGGTTCACGGTACAAAGCCGTTAAAAATATGAATGTGTAGGGTGCGACGCCCTCGGCGCACCGCCGTAATATCTCATTACGTAAAAATATATAAATACGGCGCGCCGAGGGCGTCGCGCCCTACAGAATTCAGGAAATAAATATGCAATCAAAAATAGTAATAAAAAACTTAAATTTTTATTTTAAAGATAAACAGGTAATTCACGGACTTAATTTGGAAATCCGTGAAAATGAAATCTTAGCTGTTCTCGGTCCGGCAAACAGCGGAATAACGACTCTGCTGCGTTCTCTGAACCGTCTCTGCGACTTAATCCCGGAAGCGCATATGGACGGGGAAATACTGATAGACGGGAAAAATATTTGTGATTACGATATAAACGTAACCGAACTGCGGCGCAGAGTGGGAATGGTTTTCGATGTGCCTACTCCCCTTCCCATGTCCGTGTTTGACAATGTTGCCTACGGACTCCGGTTAGGGAGCAAAAAAAGCAGAAAAAGCAAAGATAACGTTAAAAATAAAAAGTCTGTCGCGGAGAGCGTGGAAAACGCGCTGCGTATGGCGGCTCTTTGGGACGATATTAAAGACAGGCTGAATATGCCGGCGATGAGTTTATCCGGCGGTCAGCAGCAGAGATTGTGTATCGCGAGGGTTTTGGCTCTGAATCCGGAAGTAATTCTGTTAGACAGACCGTGTTCTGGTCTTGACCCGATATCGACGGCTAAAATTGAGGAATCCCTGATACTTCTGAAAGAACAGTTTACTATTGTTATCGCCCCGCATAACGTTCAGCAGGCGGGACGCGTTTCCGACAGGGTTGCTTTTATGCTTATGGGTTCCCTGATAGAAGACGGATTAAATACAGAAGTTTTTTCAAATCCAAAAGACCAGCGTACAAATGATTATATTACCGGCAGATTCGGTTAAAATATATAAACACAAAAGGATATAAAAAAATAATTAAAATAACAGAGGAGGTGTAAGTTAATTTTATGAGAAGTAAATTTGACGAACAGTTAAATCAGCTCAATAACTCTCTTATAGAGATGTGCAGAATTGTCAAACAGGCAATCGCGGACGCAGATAAAGCATTAATGGAACAGGATGTCGTTCTTGCGCAAAAGATAATATCCTCAGACGATGAAATCGACAACAAAGAAAAAGAGATTGAAAGTCTTTGTCTGAAGATAATATTGCTTCAACAGCCGGTCGCACACGATTTGCGTCTTGTTTCGACTGCATTGAAAATAATTACAGATTTAGAGCGCATCGGCGACCATGCTACGGATATTTCTGAAATTACGATATTGCTTGCGAATAAAAAGTATATCAAAAAATTGGAGCATATTCCGCAAATGGCGGCGGCGACAATGAAAATGCTGACGCAAAGTATCGACGCGTTCGTAAAAAAAGATTTGGAGCTTGCCAAAGAAGTAAGGGCTTACGACGATGTAGTGGATAATCTTTTTGAAACAGTGAAGAAAGATCTGATTGAACTGATAGAAGAAAATTCGAATAACGGCGATCAGGCGATTGACTTGATAATGATAGCAAAGTATTTTGAGAGAATCGGAGATCATGCTACAAATATCGCCGAATGGGTTGAATTTTCGCTCACGGGGATTTATAAAGAGAGTAAAATAATGTGAGGGGTATGATGAACCCCTCATTTTATTTATATATTCAGCATTTTTTATTTTACCAAACCGTTTCATCGCCGCAAATATTTCTTATTTTGATTCGTAACGGTTTTTTATCACTTTCGATAGTCCCGTTCCAAAATTCTTTTGTTTTTATTCCGTTTTTGATTACATAACCATTCTTATCAATTTTTATTTCGCTGTCAGAATGCCATTCACCGTTTGTATTTGTGCAGTCAAGACTGGTAAATTCGATAAGTTCTAATCCGTCGTCGCTTATAGTTATTGGATTATATGTTTTGCCTGCCGATTTGTTTGAATATGTCAAGATATTCAACAGTAAAAATATGGCAATCGCTTAAAAAATATGGTAAAATAAATTCATAAAAACCGAGGAGAAAGAATAAAATTGATATATTATAACTTTTAGTAAAAATATAATAATTAGTACGATACAAAGGTTCGAAATAGTAAAATATTTTTATAAAAAATCCTCTAACATGAACTATAGAGGGTTTTTTTGTTTTATATTTTGTTGTATAATATTGGCAAGAAACAATGAACGATTAATTTCAACATTGCACTTGGCAAACATATAAGAGAAAAATATATATACATATAAAATTAAATATAATAAAAGAAGAGCTTTCTTATATGACAGATGTAAGCGATAAATTCATATATGATATTGAAGTTGGCAATAAAGGCATGTCTGCGGAAACATTATTTAAACTTGCTTTTGCATTGGGATTATCAATAGATGTGTTATTAAAAGAGATGAATAAAAAAGAAATATTTCAAGCTGCGCAATAAGCTAAGTTTACTCGTCAAGTTGCACGAATTTAAAATATATAGCGCTGGATTGAAGTCAATTAAGAATTTCCTGTTGAAAGAAGTAGTAACCACAGCAAGGGATATAAACGCGGCACCGAAGTACCCACTGATTTATCGATTTCATTGAAATTTTATATTTCAATATTCCTGGTGCTGCTACTTCTTTAGCCCATTACCAAAATTTGAATTAAAAACAAAATTAAGGGAGGAAATATCGCATTATGATAAATAAAGAAAATGGAACATCTAATATATGTGATAATTATAAAAATAATGACAATATAGAAGAAATTGAGGGGTATGACGGGGAAATAAAAGAAGATGATAGGCTGGAAATATTAATTAGGATGATAAAAAATAATCGTCCTATTCAGCATATTATAGAAGATACGGGTTACACAGAAAAAGAAATAGATGAAATAAAAAAAATAATGGAATTAGTGAAAAAAGCGTGCGGCGGATTGGAAAATAATTATCCTAATGGAGCAAAAAGGTAACATCAACAAATTGTGTGAAATGTGCGAACGTTTTGTTCGATCATAAGATAAAGAGGAGTAAAACTTTAAATGGACACTAAAAATGAAATAATTGAACAAAAAATAAAATCTATAATTCTTAAAAATGCTTCTTTAAATTATACCGAAAATGATATTACTGATAATTCTGATTTAGTAGAAGATTTCAAATTTGATTCTATGAGCATTCTCCAGTTAGTTTTGGATATTGAAAACGATTTTAAAATTCAAATTGAGGATGATTTTCTTCTTATTGCACTAATTTCTGACTATAAAAGTTTAAAAACTTATATTATTGACATAATGTCTAAAAAAGAGGAGGAAAATAATAAAAATGAATACAGCAATTAATATGCCGTTAAAAAGACTGATTGAATACGCATATCAAGAAGTAGATTATTACCGAGATATATTTGATAATAATTTAATAGACAAAAATGCTATAAACACAAAAGATGATTTATCTAAAATCCCCTTTTTGACAAAAGAAACCGTTCAAAAACAATCATTACGAATGATTTCTAATGAATATAAAAGATATCCTAAAAATCAATTTATTGAAATAAGGCGTACGTCAGGCTCTACGGGCGAATATCTGAAAGTATACTGGGACCGTAGAAATGATATTCAATCAATGATTCCTGCGTGGCGAATAAGGAAACTTTTTTATTCAGTAGAACCCAGTATGAAATACTGCAGTTTTTATACCGTCAATTACAGGGGGAACAAAATTATTAAACCCGACGAACAAGAAATGAGTTCCAATGAACGGAACCTTTCTTTTTACAAGGTGGGGCTTACATATGAACGCTTAAAACAATGTTATGATATGATATTGTCTTTTAATCCGGAATGGCTTAATTTGCAGCCGAGCATCGCATATTTAATTACTCAGATAATAAAAGAGGATAATTTACGTATTCCGTCAAATTTAAAATATATTGAATTGAGCGGGGAATTGCTTCTGAATGAATACCGCCAAGCCATTAGAGAGGTATTTAATATTGAGCCGGCGAACGAATATGGCACGAGTGAAACGAACGTAATAGCTATAGAACATAACGATAAAAAACTTCATGTCTTAGAAGAGAATGTCATTGTTGAAGTAATAAAAGACGGTAAACCTGTAATTGGGGAAGAAGGTGAAATATATGTAACGTCGCTTACAAATTATGCAATGCCGTTTATCCGTTATAAGACAGGCGATATGGGTATTATGAGACGCGAAAATTCCGAAGATATATTAGATGTTATTTCAGGAAGGGCAAGCGATTTTATAATTTTAGAAAACGGTGAAAGATTAAACAGTTATGTATTATTTGGGATTATACAATACACAAACGAATATATGTCTAATGCCATTAAACAATTTCAGATAATACAAAGGGCAATAGATAAATTTGACGTTTTTTTAGCATTGAAAGATGAATATAAAAATTGGGCGCCGGCAGTCAAACAAAAATTTATAGAAAATATAAATGAAAAAAGACTGCAGAAAGCAAATTGGGACTTTCATTTTGTAAATAATATTTTACCCGATGCTGAAACGGGAAAAACAAAATACTTCAAAGGGTTAAATACACAATTAATTTAAATTTTAAATTATAATGAAGGAGGTTAAAATGGAAAATAAACCGTTTATACATACAATGAAAACTCCATATGGCTATTATTTCTTCGACGTCAACACCAATCAAATAGTAGGAGTAGATGAACAGGTATATAAATATTTAGAAACTATGGACAGTCCCCCTGAGCCTCAGGTAGAGAAGGCATTAACAGCCTTAAAAAGTCAAGGTTATCTTTCTGATAAGCATCCGAAAAAAATGATACATTCTGAAAATGATTTCCTTGAATATCATTTGAATGAAAATATAGAACACATTACATTACAAGTTACTCAGGAGTGTAATTTTAGATGCTCATATTGTAATTATACCATTGGCAATCAACGTTCGCATTCTCTACAAAAGATGTCATTAGAAATGGCAATCGCTGTTATTGATTTTTATTTTACACATTCTAAAAATCAAAAAAAAGCAGTTATCGGTTTTTACGGCGGAGAGCCTCTGCTTGAATTTGATCTTATTAAAAATATTGTTCAATATGCTGAAAAAATATTTGAAGGTAAAGACATACTTTTCGCAGTGACAACTAATGGCTCGTTGTTCAATACTGAAAATATTAATTTTTTATCAAAACATAATTTTACTATAATGATTAGCATTGACGGAATTCCTGAAATTCACGATAAATCAAGAAAATTTGCAAAAACCGGCGAAGGTACTTATCATGTTATAGAAAAAAATCTAAAAAGGATAAAAAACGAAAATCCTGCTCTTTTTGAAAAATTTAGTTTTAATGCTGTTATTGATCCCAGAAACGGATACGATGAATTAGCGGATATGTTCAATAAAGATGAGCTTTTTATAGGAACAAGTGTTAGAACAGCTATAATGGAAGATTCTTTCACGATAGAAAAAGTGACAGAAAGCGATGAATATTCTGTCGAGAAATCAATACATGAAGTCAAAGTTTATTTATCATTATTAGGAAAATATCCAGACCATAAAGTATCCGCTGTTATGAAATCGGATATTATTAACACGCTTAAAAATAAAAAAATGGCAATGAAGAAACAAAAAATATTGCCCGATAATATGTCCCATAATGGACCATGCATTCCAGGTCAAAAAAGGCTTTTTATTACCGTTAACGGGAATTTTATTCCATGTGAGAAAGTCAATGAAATATCTGAAGCGATGTGTATAGGAAATATTTATGATGGATTTGATTATGAAAAAGCAAGGAAATTGTTAAATGTCGCGCAACTGACAGAGGAACGTTGTATTAATTGTTGGGCAGTCCTGCATTGTACACAATGTGCGCGCATTTGTGACAACGATGGCAAATTATCCAGCGCATTAAAAGCGTCTATGTGTAAAAATACAAGACGCTCAGCTGAAGAATCTATCAGAAATCTGATAATGCTTAAAGAACTTAAAAACGATATATGAGGAAATTATTATGGGAAATTATAGAATAGCGGTGTATCCGTATAGTCCTGAGATTGATCCGTTTTTGAGATATATATTTTTTCTGAACCCCCAGTATGAAATCAGATCCTTAATTTCTCCAAGGGGTTGGGGATACGTAAATGAAATAATCAGTTTAGGAGATCCTGAATCGGGAAAGAGTCTCAAAGTTTGCGCATCACTTGATGAAATAGAAGACAGTATAAACTGTATATTTATCCCTGAGTTTGAATCCACAGTACAATTTGAATCTAATATAATTGATAATATCGAAAATAAATTGCCGGATATTACCAAAATTATATGTACTGCACGTTTAAAAAAAGCGAATTTAGAAAAGTTAATAAAAATATGTGTCAATACAAATGGCAGATGTGACCTTGAAATCAAAAATCAAATTAAAACTGAACAAGATTATAATTTAAAAGTCTGGGGTGAAATAGATGCATATTTAGAAGATATACCAGTTCCCATCATAGCAGTTGCCGGGATGTTAGAGAAAGTCGATAAATTTCATACATCCCTTGTTTTGAGAGATATGTTTTTGAATGACGGATATAAAGTTTCACAAATAGGCTCGCGTAATTACTGCGAAATGATGGGATTTCATTCTTTCCCGGGATTTATGCTGAATTCTGCGATCGATGAAGCTAAAAAGGTTATTTTATTTAACAGGTATGTCAAGCAAATATATGATATCGAAAAGCCAGATATAATTATTATAAGCATACCTGGAGCCGCTCAAAGTTATAACTCAAAATTTACAAACAGATTTGGGATATTGCATTATTTGGTTTCCAAAGCTTTTGCCATTGATTTTTTAATTATGTGTACATTTTTTGAGCCTGACGGGATTGAATTATTTGAACTTATTTCCCAATCATGTTTCTATAAATTTGGTTGTTCCGTGGATTGTTTTCATATGTCTAATCTTTTAATTGACTATATGGCAATGAATGAGCGGCAATGTATGGAATATTTAAGTATTCCCTTAGAAAGAGTTACAAAAACTATATCAGAACAGTATAAAGAATTCCCCATTCCTGTTATAAATATTTTTGACAAGTCAGATGCCACGATACTATATAAACAGATAATTGATAAATTATCTTATAACCAACATGATGTTAATTTAAATGTAATAAATATTCAATAAATTAGTTTGAAGGTGGAAGAAAATATGGAATTAAGTAACCAACGTCTGCAAGAAGAAGTAAAAGGATATATTATTACAGTATTAAAAGACGAATTTTATATCGACTTAAATCCTGATATAAACGGAGATGAAAATTTCTTCAATCATAAGATAAATCTTTCTGCGAGAAATATGGTATATTTATTTTTTTTATCAGAAAAACATTACGATATATGTTTTACCGAAAAAGATATAGACTCCTTGTCTTTTTATACTTTCAACGGGCTGAGAGATATAATCGTAAATCATATAAAAACACGGTGTAATTGAAATATTTACTATGAATATTTCAATAACATAAATATTAAATGAAAGGAGAAAAAAATCATGAAAAAACTCATAAAATCAGGCGCTCGTTTGCGGGACACAATCGAAGCATATGCATGCGCTACTTGTAATTGCGGTACTTTTGGTGGATGTAATACAAGCGGTTGCACGACTCCCGCATCGTATGACAGCGCGTGGACATCAGCACAGAACAGTTATAATAACGCAACGGTTAATTCAAGCTCAAGTTCGAAAAAGTAGAGCGTTAAGTTCATGACTAAAAGACATGGGGATTCTTTTTACATAAATCCCCATGTTCTCTTTTAAAAATAATTTACGGCATTTATATAATTTTTTATATTCTTTCGTATCGTTCAAGCATTGCTGTAAAATCGTTTAAAATCGAGTTTGTCAAATAAAAACTTCCTTGATATAATAAATGTGTAAAACGAAAACACAAAAAATATATCAAAAGGAGAATGTACAAATGAAAACAAC
>Ga0123357_10001309_pt1 | contig 26253 bp, 25 predicted proteins | sample TergutEmb28metaG_FD_89873 | JGI IMG/M metagenome (GOLD analysis project Ga0123357, IMG submission 89873) | Embiratermes neotenicus P4 segment gut microbial communities from Petit-Saut dam, French Guiana - Emb289 P4 | ecosystem: Host-associated > Arthropoda: Insects > Digestive system > Gut ...
CCACTTGCTTGCGCCGTTCGTGCAGTTGCTCCAGTGTCGAATATCTTGCGTCGTCTTTTTCCATCTCCACCACATGGGGATCAATCCAAATATTTCAAGTATTATCGTGCCGAGTCAATAGAATAATTATTTAATTGCGAAGGGCGCTGCGCGAGGCCGGCTGTCCAAAGAGGGCAGCAGCGGCGCTTTCCATTTCTTCCGCATTCATTGCACCGAGTTTTTTCGTCAATATGCGGCCATCCGGAGCAATCGTCAGCGTAAACGGCACTCCTCCCTTGTCATTGCCGAGCGAGCGCATCAGTCCAACACCAGAGCTGGCGCCCACCAGAACCACGGGATAGCCGACTCCATAGGCGGCCGCAAATTCAGAAACGGAAGTGCGGTAGTCGGCGTCTTCCAGCGCCACGCCGAGGACGATCAGCCCCTTGTCCCGGTATTTTTCGTAAAGCGCCGCCAGATCAGGAAGTTCCTTGCGACACGGCCCGCACCAGCGCGCCCAGAAATTGACGATGAGGGCTTTGCCTTTATAGCCTTCCAGGGTGATGGCCTTGCCGTCGAGCGCGGTGGCGCGGGTGGCGAACAGCTGCGCGGTGGCGCGGGTGGCGAACAGCTGCGCGCTGGCCGGTTCCGCCGCTGCGGCGGCGGGGATGAGAAGGAGGAAGGCAGAGAAGGTGATCAGGAACGCGCGCGCGGCGATACTCACGGCAAATCGCTCCTTTTGAAGACGAAATAGCCAAGTCCGGCGCACAGCGTCCCGAGAAATACCGGATAGACAAGCGCATAAATCTTGAAGCCGACAGGGCCAAAGAGGTCGAGAATCACGTAGGCGGCGGGGCCGAGGACGATCAATTGCGGATCGAAGAGCGAGAGCGCGGCAGTGCGGAATACCTGCAAGGGGTTGGCGAGCGCAAGCGTGATCGCCAGGTCGGGGGCCATGCGCCCCTGGATCAACAATCCAAGCAGAATCAGATCGAGAAAGAGCAACATCGTCAGCCAGACGATAAACGCAGCGCCCTGGGCAACGTCGGTGCTGCGGGCAATGGTCGAGATGAGCATCCCGATGCCGAGAAAACACCAGCCTATCGCCGCCAGCAACCCCGTGTAGTAAAGAAACATCTGCCAGGGTACTTCGATTTCCCTGTAGAGCGCCCAGAGCACAGCGCCCAGCATGGCCGCGAATACCGGCAGGAAAATGGTGATGTAGCGGCCGACGATCTTTCCCCAGAACCACGCCGAAAGAGAGACCGGAAGCGAGAGCAGGTATTCGAAGACACCGGCCTCGCGGTCGCCGGCCACCGAACGCACGGTCGTGATCAGCACGAAGATCGGCAGGATCGCCATCGCCAACTGGATATAGGTGACGAGCAACCTTGAGAGGCCGATAAATCCAAGCACGCGCGATTCGGTCAACCCAAAGGCGAACAGCAAGGCGACGATGCCGCCGAAGACGAAGCAGTAAATGAGAAACCAGCGCGAGCGAAGCGATTCGATAATGTCGAGTTTGGCGGTAAGCACAAGATGTTTCATGAAAAAGCACCAGATGATTATTCGAGGAAGGCAAGAACGGCCTTGCGCGCCTCTTCATAGGAAACGATCCCCGCTCCCGTCAGCGTAGTCGCGCCAAAGCCGAATCCCATCGGCGTCGTCTTGCCGCCGAGATAATGCGCCTGGCGCGCATCGAGCCACTGCCCGCTGTTGCTCATGTCGGCCACCCAGAATTCTGCCGGTTGCGCCGCCCATTCCTGGTTCTTGAGGAAAGACACGGCACAGCCAAAATCGTCGAACTTATACACCCGCATCGCCGGATTCCGAATCTGCGCAGCAAAGCGTTTTTCGCTGATGATCATCTTGCAGTGTTCGCAGGTATCGCGATCCCAGACGATCCGTACCGGTCCAACCGAGGGTTCGCGGGTGCAGGAGGAAAGGAGCGGCAATCCCCAGACGGCGCTGGAAGCAAGCAGAAGGAAGCGGCGGCGATGCATGGTTCAATCCCCGGTTTCGTGCATCTCGATCCGCGAGAGCAGGCCGACATAGCGCGACAGCATCCCAAAAAAACGCAGCCGGTCCGGGGCAGCAACCTCGCCTGTCCAGGCGGTCGTTTCCGCAGCTTCCTCGGCGACAAAATTCCAACCCGTAAGCGTTTTCGCAATCGCCTCGTCGGCGCGGCTAAAGACCAGACACACGGCAAACAATGCCGCCAGAGAGGATTCATCGGCAACGCGATCATCGAGAACGATCTTGCCCATATCCATCTCGATCACGCGGTTGACCAAGGGCGCCACTTCGTCGAGACGGTGGCTGGAAATGATCATCGTCGTGTTCTCAAGCCGCTCGGCAAGCAGTTGAAAGAAAATTTGCCGCGCCTCCGGGTCGAGGTTGGCTGCCGGTTCGTCGAGCACCAGAACGCGCGTGTCGCGACCAAGCGCAATGGCGATCAGGAGTTTCTGCTTCATCCCGCCGGAAAGCCGGTTGAATGGCCGCGCGGCAATGGATTGCACATCCAGCCCGAGCCGACGGGCAACATCGAGCATGCGCTCTGCGCTGCTGCCGCAAATCGCGGCGGCGAAGTGCACCAGTTGGCGCACCGGCATTTTGAGCGGCGGCGGCAGTTGCGGCACGAAACCGATCGTGGAAAGAACATGGGTGCGTTCGCGACGCGCGCCAAGCCCATCGACGATGACGCCGCCATCAAAAGTATATTCGCCGAGCAGGCAGCGAATCAGCGTCGTCTTGCCTGCGCCATTTGATCCGATCAGCGCAATCCGCTCGCCCGGTTCCAGATCGAGCGTGACGGCATCGAGCACCCGGTTCCTTTTGAAACGCTTGCTGAGATTCTGGAAACGGATCAGGGGCTCGGACATGGAAAGCGACTTTGGGGAAAAATTCTGGTTGGGAAGCGAACGATTTTATTGGCAGGGCGCTTGTATGGAAGCAGTCCCTTCCATACCGCCAGACACCTGCGTCTGGCGCGCGCACCCCGCGATTCTAGCCTATCGGTGTAGCGACTTGTGCAGGGGGATCTACAGCATCTTGCTCAGGCCCTTCACGTCGTAACGCAACGCGCCGGAAGGGCAAGCGTCGATGCACAAGCCGCAGCGGGTGCAATCGGGACCGATAGGCACTTCCATGTCTTCTGCCCGGCCCTTGATCACCATGTCGAGCACGTGCGGAACGAGGCAGACTTTCCTGCAGTCGCCTTCGTGATGGCAATGCTCAAGGCGATAGAGGACGCGCAGCGGTGAAACGATGCCGACAACACCGTAGGTGAGTCCAATCGGGCAAACGTAGCGGCACCAGGCGCGGCGCGAATAGAGCACTTCAAGGAGCAGAAGAAGCAGTACCCAGAAGAGCGCCAGCGTCGGGCCGTAGATGAGCGCCCTTGAGAGAATCCCGGTCGGCGAGAGCGTCTCGAATACGGTGAAGCCGGTGACAACGGAAAGAAGGGAAAAGAGCAGCCAGAAAATGGTGCGGGCGCCACGGTGGAATTCATGGTCGCTGACGATTTTTTTCTCGACCAGTTTGAGGTGCAGCGATTCGAACCATTCGGCAACAAGGTGATACGGACAGACCCAGGAACAAAAGGAACGACCACCCAGCAGCGCCCAGAGAAAAAAGACAGTCGCGGTGCCAATGAAAAGGTTCACGATGATGTGCTTGTGCGCAAGCATTACCTGCAAGGCCGAATTGAGGTCGATCAGGTGGAAGCCGACAAAACGCGAGGCAGTCAGCGCGCCTTCGAGTATCTGGATATCGAGCCAGAAGGAAAAAACGAACAGCAGATTGCATGCAACCAATACCGCCCAGCGCCGGTTACGCCATTTATGGTTGATCACTGCCTCGTCACGCGCCTTCTTTTTGATGGCCTCGAACTCGGCCTTGTCCATCCGCTTGAGCCCGTGCGCTTGCTGCGCCGCTGGCGTGATCTCCATCGGCTTTTGCGGCTCGGCGCCGAACATGACCTTGATGCGCGCGCTCATTTTCGCCATGTCACACCTTCCATTCGCGTCGCGCGTCGACGACGATTGCAGTCGGTTCGACCGGGCAGATCATTTCACAGACGCCGCAGCCGATACATTGTTCCAGCACAACCGGCATGTACTGTTTGCGCCCGTCGGGAGCAGCGATTTCTTCCATCCGGATCGCATCCTTGATCGGGCATTCGGTGACGCAAAGATCGCACAATTCTCGCTCGTAAGGGTGCTCGCGGATACGAATCGGCTTCCAGCGGTCGACCTTGATGTAACGCATCTTGCCATTGAAAGCAGGCCCGCGCGCCTGTCCACTGAATCCCTTTCCCTGCACTGCAAGACAGGTTTCGGGCCGGGAAAGCCGCGCCACGCCCATGCGTTCATGCAGATTCAGCGTCGGCTCGGGGTCATTCTCCTTCGCCTTCAGAATCGGCTTGTGCGCCAGGTCCATTCCCTTGCGATGATCGAGAAAATCCGGCTTGTCGTAAGTCAGCGCCCCGGTCGGGCAGGCAAGGATGCACTGGCCGGCGTCGCAGGAAAAATCGCAGGCTTGCGCGCGGGTATCAATGTACGGAGTACCAATGCCAAAGCCGGAGTCGGCGTCTTCGAGTTTGATTGCAAGCACCGGACAGACCTGCACGCATTGTCCGCATTTGATGCAGGAGGAAAGAAAATCATGCTCTTCGAGCGCACCAGGGGGGCGCAGGCGCTGCGAAGCCCGTAACCGCACCGGAAGGTATCCGGAAAGCGCAATGCCGATGACTCCGATGCCAAGCACGACAGAACGGATGAATTTACGCCGCGTCGCTTGCCGGCGCACCGGCGGCGCAGCCTTCTGTTTTACGCTGTCCGATTTGTGTTCATCACTCATGTTTTCGCCTTTGCGGGGTTGAGAAACACCGGATGCTCATCTTTCAACAACAAAACAGGAGAGGAAATCGGCGCCAGACGTTCCAGAAAATCGAGTGCTTCGAGCACGGGCGAATTGAGAAAAAAGCGCGCATCGGGAATTTCCATCCAGATCTGGTCTGCGAAAGCGTACAGTTCATAGGACGTATCGCCAAAGCCATCGCGGTTCCGGTCAAATCCCTGATAGTCGTCCCAGTAGTTGCCACGCCAGGAATTGCTCATTGCGGAACCTGCAGCGGCGACTGCAACATGGTTCATGTTGCCCTCAAAAACGTTATTTTCGATGAAATGGCCTGTACGGTCGGCAAGAAAATGAATGCCAATGCCATTATAGGCGATGCGATTGTTGCGGATGAGGACATGCGAACCGGGCTGGAACGGCGACAGATCGGATCCGATGCCAACGGCGCAATAAATGATTTCGTTGCCCTCGATCAGGGTGTCCGAGGCTTCTTTCATCCCCACCGCCATGCCAGCGCTACCGGTAGCATGAGAAATGAGATTGTCACGGACAACAGCACCATCGGTATACATCAGATAGACGCCAACCGCATTGTCGTAGAACTCATTTTTTTCAATGACATTGTCGCGTGCAAACATGAAATGCAGCGAATACCGGCTGCCTTTTCCAATATTGCCGCGAAAGATGTTGTTATCTGAATACCAGGCGACCGTGTCACGCGAATTGGTAATCTCATTGGCCTCGATCAGGTTCTTTTTGCTGTACCAGAGCCGGATCGCATCGCCGCGTTCGCCCAGATCGTAGTTTTTCGACGTAATGCGATTATGGCGAACGATATTTTCATCGGCCTGTTTCAGATCGATGCCGAAAAGGCAGTCGTCGATCCGCAGGTTTTCGATCACATTCAAATTGCCGCGCACATTGAGGCAAGCATCGTCGGTATCATGTGCGCCGCCGGAAGCAGTTAAACGCAGATTCCGCACTGTCGCCCTGTCGGTTTCGAGCGTAAAAACAGTACCACGTCCACCGCCGGAAATACTGACTCCGTTACTCCCGTCGATCACCAACGGCTTGTTAAGCAGCACCGGCCCGGCATAGGCTCCAGCGGGCGGTTTCAGTATCGAACCTTCCGGAGCATTGTCGACCAGCTCCTGAAACCAGGGAATGCCGGCAACATTCGGGTTTTCCGGGCGAATGCTTTTCCGTCCCGAGTCTCCCCAATTGCCGGTATTCGGCAAATTCATCCCAGCGCCAAAGGTTTTGGCCGGTCTTTCTTCCCTACTGCTGCTGTTGCCATATTCGTAACTACGCTCATCCTCGGCCAGCGAAGCGGACACCACGCCTGCAATCAGCAAAAACGGCAGCACCCACCCCTTGGGACGCAACAATGCCCTGAGACAACGAGCAGGTTTCATCGTATTTTTACTGCCCCGTACGCCATCGCCCACACGCTTCAGTCGATGGAGTCTTCGCGCAGTTGCTTGCGCCGGATCAGGAACGCCAAGGCCAAAAAGATGCTCGATAACAGCAGCAATCCAAATCCCCAATAAGGGTAGGAATAGGTCGAGAATTGCGCCACCTTGCCCTCGCCAAATACTGTCGGCATAAAGGGTTTAACGGTAAACGCCCCCCATGGGTGAAGATTGTGACCGAAAAACCAGAGCCAGCCCGAATAGGTGATGACGAAAAAGACCGGCAACAGCGCAGGAACCAAGGCCAGCAACAAGGTAAATCCACGTTTTTTTGCGACCCCGGCAATGACGACGATCATCGAGAGGATCAGGCCAACGATGACGATATGCGAGGCAAAACGCACGTTATCGCCCCATTCCTTGATTCGTTCCGGCTCCTTGAAAAAAGCACCGGATTCTTCCATGTAATGCTGGACATGAGCGTTGAGCGCGCCAAGAACATATTGGTCGACCAGCATCCAGGCGGCAACCAGCGCAAAACCGGCTGCCAGGGCAATTATCCGCGCCTTGCGTTTGGGCAGCATGAAGGCGGCCAGCATCACAGCGAAAAATCCGAAGAAAAATTTCGCCAGCGGCTTTTCCACCGGCGCCCCGGTAGCGATCGGGAACATGCCCACGTAGTGGTTGATGGTGTTCATTTCATGCACGCAGTCGAGTCCCTGCGCATCCTGATTCAGATTTTTGCCCGCATCAAGAATCGGGTTGTAGCGCTCGGAATTCTCACCCAGGTCGCTTTGCATGACCTCAGTACTCTGCCGGCTGCCTGCCGGAGCCGCATGGCACCCATTGAATACACCATTGAAATGAAAATGAATACGAATGCCGTCCGGAAACGCATCCTTTGGATAATTCGGCGCCGTCAGCGCCACCCACCAAATAGGCGCGAAATAAGCTGCAATGAGAATAACGAGCGCCGCCAGGGTCAGTGCCACAACGAGCAGATTCCGTTTGTCTTTTTGCGGGAACATCCTTTTTCCTTCCTCCAGAAGACGCGGCTTCAACGCTTCAATTGCCAGCAGCATGGCGCGGCCACACCACGTTCGCAATACAAGTTACAGCACAGATGCAGATTCGTTCACCGGCAACACGCCCGGACATCCGCTCTCAGCGGGATGCCCGGACGCCACTTTCAATTGCCTGAAATCGCCGGGAAATACAAAAAAGAAAGTGAGACGCTCACTTCTTTCCTGCTGCCGGCTTCCCGGTACACATCGCGCCAGGCATTCTCAGGCTGGATTGATATGAGGAAATCGCTACCAGTTGTTGATCGTTGTACTTCTTGATCACCTTCACCATATCCGGGTTCGCATTACGCCGTTTGCCATCGCGAATCTGGGTCATTTGCCGCAACAGGTATTTATAGTGCTGGCCGGCAATGACAGGATAGAACTTGGCCTTGTCGCCCTGTCCATTCATGCCGTGGCATTCCTTGCATTCCTTTTCATACAGGGCCTTGCCATCTGCAAGATGTTTGGGAGCATCGGGACCATCATATTGCCCATGGTCGGTCGGAATGCACAGGCTTTCAATATAAGCCGAGACATCGGCCAATTCCTGCGGATCGGTCAGCGTTACCGCGAACGGATACATCGTCGGATTGTCGCGCAAACCGGCGCGAATGTCGGCTATCTGCTTGATCAGCACCGTCGTATGTTGACCTGCGAGCTGTGGAAAAGTGCCGTCGGGTCGGCCAGCACCGGAGGGAAGGTGGCAAGCGCCACAAACTTCGTATGCTTCCTCGCCGCGCTTGACGTCACCTTTCAGCTTCAGCGCCTCTATTTTTTCGCCTTCCTGAGCATTCCATTTATAGGTCTGGGATTCGATTCCCGCTTTCTTGGGTGCTGGCGCTTGTGCAAACACGGAAGTCGCAAAGAGTGCAGCACATATTGCAATGACTGGTTTGTTCATAATCTTGGCCTCACAAAATGAAAAATAAAACGTTTCGGCAATTTCTCCACGGAAATGCACGCAATCCGAGGCGAGAGATCCCAACATACCTCGGACACATCAAGAAAAACATGACCTGTATTTAAACTCTGCGTACTCATGGAGTCAGCGTGGAAATCCAGGTCGCAATCGCTTTGATCTCGGCATCACTGACCAGGTGCATCACTCCTTTCATCGCCGCAGATTGGCCGTTGGCGCGCGCTCCGCTCTTGATGTCCTTCATCTGTTGTTCCACGTAGGCCGCATTTTGTCCTGCAAGCCTCGGATAGATCGGCAACAGTGGTTTTTTCGCATCCGCACCATGGCAGGCAATACAGGTTTTTTCCTTAAAAAGCTTCGCACCATCAAGGGCTTGCGCATTCGCCGCGAAGGGTACAAACAACAGTCCGAGGGAAAGTATCCAAATTTTTCGCATCGTCGTTTTCCTCTGTAAAAAATGGGGAGCAGCCTAACGCCGCTCCCCATTGCGTTGCTTTAAGTTATATCAAACTGCGCGTTACTTCACTTTTTTCGCGCCGTTCTGCTCAAGGTAAGTCTTCGCACGCAGACCGAGATCCGCTGTCTTGACCTGGTATTGCCAGACCTGTTCGGCCCACAGCGTTGCCTGGTTCCAGTCCTTCTTCTGCGCGGCGGCTTCATGCTTGGCCTTGGCATCGGGGATCTTGCCCAACTGATCCTGAGCATCCTCGACCATCGCCACCACATCCGGGAAGTCCTGATAATTGACGCTGGTGATGTAGCCAACTACCTGGTCAATGACGGCTTGCGTATCGGCAATCTTCTTCAGCTGATTCTTGTAATCGGCTTCAGTATATGCCGTGCCCTTCGTTTCCGCAGCCTTGGCCGGCGCTTTCCAGCCCTTCGGCTTGACCAGGAGATAGCCTTGCATTTCCAGGTGCAGCGCGGAGCAGAATTCCGTGCAATAGAACGGATAGACGCCTTCCTTGTCGGCCTTGAATTTCACCGTGACCGTCTTGCCCGGCTCGATCGAGGCGTGGGTGTTGTAAGTCGACACCGTGAAGCCGTGCGTTTCATCCTCAGCACGTTCCAGGTTGGTGATGTTGATCACCACTTCGTCGCCGACTTCTGCTTCGATCGTTTCCGGTGTGAAGTGCGAGCGAATCGCCGTACCGAAGACCTCGACGCGGTTACCCTTGCGCTCGGTCTTTTCCTCACCGGCGCGAACGGCACCCGGATGCCGCTTGTCGGTGCGGGAGTCGGTGCCCACCTGATACCGGATAAACGGTTTCAGCTTGTTCGCCGAAATCGCCACGGCATAGTGCGGTTCACCCAGCGGGAACGGCATGTCGTAGAGCAACTGCATCTTGTCGTTGCTGATGTCGATCAACTGGTGGTTCTGCGGATGCAGAGGTCCAACCGGCACGAAGCGATCAATCGCCAGCTTGTTCAACGCGACGAGATAACGACCCTGCGGATCCATGGAATCGCCTTCCATCGTCATCAGGTGGCCGATGTTGTAGTGCACGGAAACCTTATCGAGCACCTTGCCATCGCAATAATTCCACTTCGCAACCTGAGAGTCGACATAGAGCGATGTGTAGGCAATACACGGCTTGGAGTCAAATTGCGTATGCAGGGGGCCAAGACCCAAGCTGACCTGCCGCTCCAGTGCATCCCGCATACCGATCACCGGAATACCATACGGATCCTTACCCTCGAATTTTCCGGCCTTGATCGCGGCCTGGATTTTTTCGAAGGAGAAAACGGACACATGTGTATCCAGTTTCCCGGCAACAATCATGAATTTCCCATCCGGCGTCACATCGACGCCGTGCGGCGATTTCGCTTCCGGAACAAGGAAGAGGATACCTTCCTTGACGGCGACATCGATCGGAATCACGTTATGACCGTTGATCTTTTTCGCCTTGCCGGCAGCGACCAGTTCCGCAGCCTTTTTCCAGTTCATCACATGCAGATAGTCGGTATCCTTGGCGGAACAGCCGGCTTCATACGGCGGCACACCTTTCTCGATACCGCCCACATAACGCTCGGAGCAGAAGGAGTTCGTGAATGCCCAACCGTCGGATGGCCCCTTGCCCGCATCGGACAAATCCTGCGAGTACGGGGGTAGTTCGAACGAGAAGGATTGCTCTGGCTGGATACGGCCTTCCTTGCGGTCGAACTTCCAGTAGGTCACGCCGCCGCGATATGCTTCATTGAAGCTCTCCAGCGGATAGAACTTCCTGTTTTCCAGTGGCGCTGCATATTGTGCCGCTTCGATCACATAATCGGTGTTGGGCGTCACGAACGCGCCGCCGTGCTCCGATTTGAAAATCGGGTTGACCACGATCTGTTTCGTTTCAAAGTCGCGCAGATCAATTACTGCCAGACGCGGATTGGCCTTGTCGTTGATGAACAGGAACTGCCCATCGTATTTGCCCTGGGTCTCCGAAATAGCGGGGTGGTGCGTGTCGCCCCAAGTGATGTCCTTGCCATCGATCATGCCTTGTTTGAGAATGGCCTTGGAACTCTCGTCATAGCCATATCCTTGCCAAGGTTCCGGCGTAAATACCCCGATATACTTGAGAATGCGCATGGACGGAATGCCATACACAATCACCTGCCCCGATTGCCCCCCGGAACTGAATACAACGAATTCGTCGCGCTTCCCGGTAGGTACATAAGTCTTGGCTGCTGCCAGCAAATCCTGTTGCGAGAGATTACGGCGTTTCATTACGTCCTGTAGTGACTCCGCCGCGAATGCCATGCCGGATACCGAGCACACGACACCTGCAGCGACCAACAGAGACGTCACCTGCTTCATGCGAGTCTTCATTTCTGGTCTCCCAAGAGTGGTTAACGACATCTACTGCGCAGCAAGGGTTTACTGCGACAATATGTCGCACATCTTCTTGCTCAAAGTACTATAGCACTTTGAGAAAAATCAAAATTAAAATGTCGAAGGCTTGCCGACACCCCCAAAAGACACGATCGTTTCCGATGTTTCGTAAACTCGCCATAGACCTTCTGCTTCTCGCGCTGCTTGCCGCGCTCGGAGTCGTAGCTTGGCGTCTGGCACCCTTGCTGACGCCGCAGAGTGACCGCAGCTTGCCTCTCTCTCTTTGTAATCCGGGGCAGAAACCTTCCTGCCGGGTGCTTCTGGCAGAAAGCGCGACAATGGAATTTTCCCTCTCGCCCCGCCCGATACCAGTATTGAAACCCTTGCAGATCGAAGTGCGCCTGGATGGAATCGAGGCACGGCGGATCGAAGTAGATTTCGCAGGAACAGAAATGAAAATGGGGTATAACCGCCCAAGGCTGGAAAAAGGCGCTGACGGAATTTTCCGGGGCAACGCGAGTTTGCCGGTTTGCATCACGGGCAGGATGAATTGGCAGGCCACGGTACTTGTAGAAACCTCCAAGGAACATTTGGCGGTTCCATTTCAATTTGAAACCAGAAAAAACAATTCCGCAGGCACAGACATCTCCATGAATCACCCCAATCTGAAGCCTGGAGCTTCCTCACCACAATTTGGAGCGTCTCCGGCGTCTGTTGCTGAGCCATGTCCCGCTGACCCTGCCATCAATGGCAGAGCTTGCGCTCGACAGGTGGTCACAAGTATTCCGGCACCAAATCACCCTTCTCTCTGACATACTCTGCCCATGTCCCGGCGACGCATCTTTCAGCTCTTTGTGGTTCTGTCGACCCTCGCAATCCTTGGGGGACTACTGCTTTCATTGGCGCTGCCCCGCATATTCCCTTCAAAGGCGCCAGAGGAAGATCTGGGGGGGCGTTTCCCCAACCTTGCGTCTCGACCGACCGGCGGAGATTTCGTTCTGCACAGCGCCGATGGTCCGGTGGCGCTCAGCGACTATCGCGGCAAGGTCGTATTGCTCTATTTCGGCTATGCTTATTGCCCTGACATCTGCCCAACCTCACTGGCGGTTCTTGCGCAGACGTTCAACGACTTGCCGTCGCCCGCCCGCAACAAGGTGCAAGGCATTTTCATTTCCGTCGACCCCGGGCGCGACACTCCGGCCTATTTGAAAGAATACGTCTCTTTCTTCCACCCCCTGCTGGTCGGTGTTACCGGCAGTACGGAAGAAATTGCTGCCGTCGCCCAGCGTTACGGCGTTATTTATCGTATCCATCCACACGACGCAGAAGATCGCTATGTCGTAGACCACTCATCGCTGATCTACCTGATCGCACCCGATGGACATCTGGCCACGGCGCTGCCGTACGGAGTTTCCGCCGAGGAAATACATACTGCCTTGCAACCCTTTCTGGAAAAAACCGGGCAGAAAGCCAGTTGAAAAACCCTCTCTTTTCAACCAACCCTTTGGAGGTTCTCATGCATTCGTTTTCATCCCGTCTCTCCACCAAAATTTTCTTCCTTGCCCTGTTTACTTCTTCTGTCGCGTTCGCGGGGGACATTCAGGTGATTGACCCCAGTGTGCGCCAACCTCCCGCAAATGCGCCGACGACCGGCGCTTTCATGACATTGAAAAACACCGGGAACCGCGACATAAAACTCATCAAGGCAGAAAGCCCTGTTGCGAAAAATGTCGAGCTGCACACGAACGTCAACGAAGACGGCATGATGAAAATGCGCCAGGTCGCGAATATCGAAATCAAGGCCAAGGGGGAAACCCTCCTAAAACCGGGCTCCTACCACATCATGCTGATCGGACTCACACAGCCGCTGGCCGAAGGCGACAAGATTCCGATGACGCTGAGTTTCGATGACGGCAGCAAGGAGGAAATCTCCGCGCCGGTGAAAGCCCCGACAACATCCATGCCTTCCCATCCGATGTCTCACTGAGACCTCAAATCCCCTCAAAGAAGCAGCCCCAATGCGCCCTCCTGCCAGGAAAGGACTTTTGGGGCTGCTGTTCTGCGTCTCATTTGTCTTTTCGGCCTGTTCTTCGCCCCCCGCAAAAAAAGAGGTTCATGGCGAAGCGTTTGAAGTTGGCCAGGTAGCCCAGAGTGACGCTAACCGGGCTGCAAACCTTGCGATGCGCGACAATCTGGAGAGTTTGTCCCTGCTGCTGGAGAAGTTGTATAAACGCAACCCCTCGCAATGGAAAAAAGGCGGCGCACAAACTCTGGAAGAAGCGCGCAACCGGGTGATGACCGCCATCCGGACGAACCAAGCGCTGCCGGAACTGGGCGAGACAAAATCGGTTGCAGCCCTTCCGTTGGCCTTCAATCCCCAATTCCAAGGGGATCGTGCCGGCGCCCTGATTTACGCACTGGGGACGATGCTGCTGGAAGTTTACGGCGGACGCACCGAGCTTTATCTGATTCACGGACTCGACGCACAGGAACTCGCCAATGCCGCCTATAACGTCGAAGTCGCGGTATGGCTGCTATCGAACCGCAGGGATGCTCAGGGCTCCCCGCTGCTGTTGTCCAATGAAATCGGGGCTGCCGGGCACAATCTTTCCTTCGAGCGCGAATTCGGGCGCATCATCGGCAGACTCGAATTGCTGGCGGCGCTTTCGGACGAGAAATATCGCCGTGGCACTATCGGCTACATACAGGGTTTTTTGGGTGCAACATTCATACAGTTTCTGCCGCTCAATGCCTCCACGACAGCAGGCGCGGCCCACTAAAAGCCGCCGAACCCCGTTCCAGAAACTGTTTTTATGACTGGAAAAAACGCTTCAGTTGTTTGCTCAGCCACCCCTCGTTCTGGATAGGGGCAGGCACTTTCTCTTCAAAATTGGCAAACCAGCGGGCGTAATCGGCGTCTTCGTTCTTGATGTGATTGATCAACCAGCGCCCCAGCGTTTCTCTCAACTCTGTCGCGATGTCATCCCCCGCATCCATCCGTTTCTTGTAATCAAGCACCTTCCGCACGAACAGTTCATGCACTTTCTTGTGGGCTTTCAGGTACGGATAGTCTGCTTCCTCCATCAATGTTTCTTCAAAGCCGAAATGCGACTCGGTGTAATCGATGGTGTCGTTGACTATCTCGACGATTCGTTCCTTCTGGTCGGCACTGGAAGAATTGATCGCATCGTGGAGTTGGTTGATGTAATCGACAATCCGCATATGCTGCTTGTCGATAACGTCGACACCGACGCTTAACTTGTCAGTCCAAACAATATGAGCCATCTGGTCGCCACGCAAATTCAAACGGGAGGAGGGGTATGCCACAAACAAATTCAACAAACTTTAATCTTCTTATCCTACTCCATTCCCCTACCAATTTCCAATATCCGGGAGATGTGCAGCGGTATTTATGAGGCATTTCGCACACCTACGCCAACGCCCCACGAACGTGGGCACGGACACGCAGGGGCATTTCGGCGTCGAAAATTCTCGCAACACAACAGTAAACATGTTCCATTAATAAAAAGTTGCCTATACGGTATTCTATAGTGATAGAATCGCGCTTCGTACTTTGCCAAAATCGAAAAACAGAGGGAAGATATCTTGTTGAGGCATGTCTGGCGCACCGGAGAGTGCAGCGTACACACGCTTTCGGAAAGCGTGCTCCTTCGCGCGTCCTTTCGACTTTTTCTTGCTCCTGTTTCAGCGCTCTTCCTTGTTGCCTGCACAACACCGCCGGAACGAGAAACCGCTCCCGCCCATCTCTCCCGCCAGACATCGCCCGGGGAAGAAATCCCTCCTCCGGTGATGCAGAACCTTTCATTGCCGAAACCGAAGCCCAAAGCGGCGCCGGAAACCTACAGCGTCGTCGTCAACAACGTCAAGGTTCATGAACTTCTGTTCGCCCTGGCGCGCGATGCCCGGGTCAATGTCGACATTCACCCGGGCATCGAAGGCACGGTGACGCTGAACGCCATCGACCAAACCTTGCCGCAACTGCTCAAACGTATCGCCCGACAGGTCGATATGCGTTTCGAGCTCGATGGGCCCAATCTTGTAGTCATGCCCGACACGCCATTCTTGCGCAACTATCGAATTGATTATGTCAATATGCAGCGAGACACCACGGGCACCGTAGCGGTAACGACGCAACTGACCAGCGTTAGCGGCAGCAACGACACCAGTACCGGGAACTATCACCAGCAGGGCAGCACCAATAATTCCATCACCCGCATCGAAAACCGGGCGCAGCATCATTTCTGGGAAACGCTGGTGCAAAACGTCAAGGACATGCTGGACAAAACGGACAAGATCCCTCCTGTAAAACCCGGCGAAACAGCCCGCGAAAAACCATCCCCGAAGAGCAACAACGTCCACACGGCATCTTCCGGATCTACTGCCAAATCTCGTGAACCTCCCAACGAGCCGGCGGAAAAAAAAACTCTTTCGGAAAAAACGCCGTTGGAAGCAGAATCACAAACAGAGGCGGTCCCCGTACGCCATGTCAGTTATCGTGAAACGGCCTCGGTCACCGCCCATCCGGAAACGGGAATCCTGTCGGTGCGCGCTACCGCGCGTCAGCACGAAAAAATCCAGGAATTTCTCGATCAGGTTCAAAGCAGCGCCCGGCGCCAGGTGATGATCGAGGCGACGGTCGCCGAAGTCCAGCTCAGCGAAAATTACCAGCAAGGCATCGACTGGAATCTGGCTCCCTATGGCGCTGCCGGATTTCGATTCATCCAGAAGCCCAGCTCCGGGACGGGTGTCGCCCAGAACAGCATGGCCGAAATCGGCTATACCAATTCGGTGGGAAATCTTGCCGGGACGATCCGTCTGCTCGAAGCCTTTGGCACTGTCAAGGTTCTTTCAAGCCCGAGGATCAGTGTACTGAACAACCAGACGGCAGTACTGAAAGTAGTCGACAACAGCGTCTATTTCACGATCAAGGCGGACACGACGCAGAATCAGACAACTACCGTAACGACCTATACCTCGACGCTGAATCAGGTGCCTGTCGGATTCGTCATGAACGTTACGCCGCAGATCGGCGATGGGCGCCAGGTATTGCTGAATATTCGCCCAAGCATTTCGCGCATCGTAGGTTATGTTGCGGACCCGAATCCTGCGTTGAAGGAAGCTGGAGTCACCAGTGAAATTCCGGTCATTCGCTCGCGGGAAATGGAGTCGATGCTGCGTATCGAGGATGGCAACATTGCGGTGATGGGGGGATTGATGGAAGACTCCGTCGACAATCGCGATAACGGCATCCCCGGCCTGTCGCGCCTGCCGCTGATCGGCGGGTTGTTCACCGAACGCAACGACACTGCAAAAAAGAGTGAACTCGTCGTTTTCCTGCGTCCAATCATCATTCGCGATGCAAGCGTCGCTGGCGACTATGCCGCATTCAGGAATTACCTGCCGGATCGGGGTTTCCTCTCCCAGATGCCTGACCCACGCCGCCAGAATGCCGCTGAATTCCGGGTGGATACCCCCTGAAGATCATGAGCCTGCTGATAGAAGCCTTGAAGAAGGCGGAGGAGAACAGACGCCTTCATCCGGACGGTTACGCATCCGGCGCCCCCGATTCCATGACAGCAGAAAATTCCTCGCCGTCCTTCCCGTATTCCACCGGGCAAATCCCTCCCGGCAAGGTGTTTCCCCTCGGGCGCCTTGCCTCCGGGTCGAGGCGCCATTATCGTTTTTTGTGGCCCGCGCTGATTATCGCGGGATTTGCCGTGGGATTCGGCGTAGCTTCCTTCGGGGCGGCGTCGAGAAGCATTCAGGACAACGGAACGCGCACCGCTGCCGTATCCACGCCGCAAGAAATCCCGCGCGAGAAATCCACGCCCCCGCAGCGTTCTGCCAATACCGCCTCCGAAGCGGGAGTTTTTCTGCCTCTGTCGGCGCCCTCGGCAAAATCGTTTTCCGATCTCGCGAAATCCCTTGCAGAAAAGAAGGCGAATCCGGAGACGAGCCCTGCCATAAAAACTCCGCCGCCGGAAAAACCGGAAGCGACACGATCCGTTGTTCGCTCGCCCGCACCCGATCTCCTCGACCCCGCGCTGGATCATGCCTATCAGGCATTACGGCAGGGAAAAAACGAGGAAGCGGAGCAAGCCTACCGGCAACTTCTGCGGCAAAACCCGGAAGAAACCGACGCCATGACCGGCCTCGGTGTGCTTGCCTTGCGGCGGGGCGCAAACGAGGAAGCCGAAAGCTGGTTCCGGCAAACCCTTGCAGTGGATCCCAAAAATGCCCTGGCGCTGGCTGGAATGGAAACCCTGGCAACGCTGGCGAAAAGCGGCGACCCCGTCGCAGTAGAAAGCAAAATCAAAACCCTGCTCGCCGATCAGCCCGATGTCGCAGTCCTGCATTTCGCGCTCGGCAACGCGCTGGCGCGGCAGGAACGCTGGGCCGAAGCGCAGGAAGCCTATTTCCACGCCTGGCGTACCGAGCCGGAAAATCCCGACTATGCCTTCAATCTCGCTGTTGGCCTCGATCACCTGCATCAAGCGCGCCAGGCACGGCATTACTACGAACTCGCCTTGCAGCACGCGAATGCACAAGCCCAGGCAGGTTTCATTCCGGAAAACGTCAGGCGCAGGCTCGACGCCCTGCGGATCGAGTCCCCTTCCGATTGATCTGCCCATGAGCGCCCCGCTGATCCAGCCGCTCCCGCTGGGACAAACCCTGATCGAAAAAGGTCTGATTTCCGCAGACCAATTACGCGTCGCGCTCATCGAACAACAAAAGCATTCGCACCCCCTGGGCCGCCTGCTGGTTGCGCTCGGTTTCATCTCGGAAGCCGTATTGCGCGAAGCGCTTTCCGAAACCCTCGGACGGCAAAGTATCGATCCGGTTCGCGCCTTGGCCGACAGCGACGCGCTCGCCCTGATCCCGCACGAACTGGCCAGGCAATACCGCCTGCTGCCGCTCCGCTTCCGCCCTGCCACGGCGGACGGACAGCCCTCCTTGCTCACTCTGGCAATGGCCGACAGCAGCGACATCGTCGCGCAGGACAAAATCCGAGCCCAGGCTGCCGCACGCACGGGAGCTCCAGTGGCTCTGGAAATCCTGCTGGCTGGCGATGCCGAAATCGACGAAGCCATCGACCAGCACTACGGATACGAATTGTCGATCGACGGCATCCTGCGCGAAATCGAAACCGGCGCGACCGAAGCGCAAGCTCCCCGCGCTGCGCCGGAAGCCTACAGCCATCCCGTCGTTCGCCTCATCGACGCCTTATTGACCGATGCGGTCAAGCGCGAAGCCTCCGACATTCATTTCGAGCCCGAAGCCGGCTTCCTGCGCATCCGCTACCGTATCGACGGCATGTTGCGGCTGGTGCGCACCCTGCACCAATCCCACTGGCCGGCACTGGCGGTGCGGATCAAGGTCATGAGCGGAATGGATATTGCCGAATCGCGCACAGCCCAGGACGGGCGCATTTCGCTTGCGGTCAATGGCCGCCCGATCGACTTTCGCGTTTCTGCCCTTCCGACGATTCGCGGCGAAAACATCGTGCTGCGTATTCTCGACCGTCAAAAAGGCATCGTCCCGCTTGCCGGCCTCGGCCTGCCCGAACGCGAGCGCAACGAATTGCAGCGCCTCGTCGCCCGCCCCGAAGGATTGATTCTGGTCACCGGCCCCACCGGCAGCGGCAAGACAACGACGCTGTATTCCCTGCTCGGCCATATCGGCGACGAACGCATCAACATCATGACGCTCGAAGACCCGGTCGAATATCCGATGCCATGGATACGCCAGACCTCGGTTGCCGAAGTCAAATTCGGCTTTGCCGACGGCGTGCGCGCCATCCTGCGCCAGGACCCCGACGTCATCCTGATCGGCGAAATCCGCGATCCCGAAACCGCCGAAATGGCGTTTCGCGCCGCGATGACCGGACATCAGGTGTACGCCACCCTGCACACCAACTCGGCGCTTGGCGCCATTCCCCGCCTGCTCGACCTCGAAATCCCGACCGACATCCTGGTGGGAAACATCATCGGCATCGTCGCGCAACGCCTGCTGCGCCGGCTCTGTCCGCAATGCCGGGAATCCTCCCCGCCCAACGAGGACGAATCGCGCCTGCTGCGCCGCCTCGGGCAGACCGCCCTGCCGGATTCCCTGTACCGCGCCGGAAAAGGCTGCGAACACTGCGACTTCCAGGGCTATCGCGGGCGTTTGGCGGTGATGGAACTCTTGAGGATCGACAGCGAAACGGACGCGCTGCTCTCCCGTCGCGCCGCGCCGCATGAAATCCTGCAAGCGGCGCGCGCGCGAGGTTTTCGCACCCTCGCAGAAAACGGAATGGCGCGCGTCTACGAGGGAGCAACTTCGCTGGCAGAACTTGGGCGTGTAGTGGATTTGAGCGGATACCATTCAAATTCTAATTTAAAGTGAAATTTATTTTCACTACGGTGCTGGAATATATAACAGAATTAATTTTTTAAAATTAGAAAATACAGGTGAAAGGCACAGGAAAATCGGGGATCGAAACCCGTTTCCTTCAGGGGAAGAGAGAGGATGTCACATTACCGTTACAAGGCAATCGACGCGGATGGACGCCATTGTTCCGGACGCATGGAAGCGCTCAACATCGCCGACCTCGAAGCGCGCCTGAAACGCAACGGGCTCGACCTCATCCTCGCAAACTCCGCTGCCCGCCCGTTCTCCACCTTCCTCCAGGGCTGGCGTTTTCCGGCCTCCCGCGCGCCCAGGCGCGAACGGATCGACTTCTGCTTTCATCTCGAACAATTGCTCCGCGCTGGCGTGCCGATTCGGGAAGCATTGACCGATCTGCGCGATTCGACAGGGCATTCCGGTTTCCGGGATGTCATCGGAAACCTGATCGAAGCGCTCGAAGCCGGGCAGACGCTATCGCAAGCCCTGCAACGCCATCAGGCAATCTTCGACCCCGTTTTCGTCCATCTGGTCCATGCCGGAGAAATCAGCGGGCGCTTACCGGAAGTACTGGAAAACCTGGGCGCTGCGCTGAAATGGGAAGACGAAATCTCCGCGCAGGCGAAAAGGGGGCTTTTATACCCGGTCTTCAGCGCCGTCCTGGTGCTCGGCGCAAGCACTTTCCTGCTGATCTATCTCGTGCCGCAGTTGCAGGTCTTCCTCAAAAACATGGGCCAGACCTTGCCGATGTCCGCGCGGGTGCTTTTTTTCATCTCGGACGCCTTGCGGCAGTATTGGCCCTTTCTGCTCGGACTTCCGCTGTTTATCCTTTTCTGCGTCGCGGCGGCGCTGCGTTTCGATGCTGGCGCACGGCGGACATTCGATCGCATGAGCTTGCGCGTTCCGCTTTTTGGCGCGATCCGGAAAAAAATCGTTTTTTCCCGTTTCGCCGCTGTTTTCGCCCTGCTCTACGCTTCGGGCATTCCGGTCCTGGAAGCAGTGCGAGTCACGCAGAATACCGTCGGCAGCCTCACGGTTCGCGGCGCGCTCGAAGAAGTCGAAACGATGATTGCCGACGGACACGGCATTGCCGCCGCGTTCCAGCGCGTTGGCCTCTTTCCTCCGCTGGTGATCCGGATGCTCAAGGTGGGCGAAAACACCGGCGCGCTCGACGATGCCCTGAACAACGTCCGTTATTTCTACAACCGGGACGTCAGGGACGCGGTGGAAAAAATGCAGACGATGGCAGGCCCGGCCCTGATCGTGGTTCTCGGCCTGATTCTCGGCTGGATCATGCTCTCGGTCATCGGCCCCATTTATGACGCCATTGCCGGAGTCCGCTTCTGATGTCTCCCGATCATTTCCTGAGCCTCTCCTCGCAGTCGATGCGCGTCTTTGTTCGCCGCCGCCGGCGCGGCGTGCTTGAAAGGACTGGCGAATTTCCCCAGTCGCCCGAAGGGCTGAACTCCTTTTCCGCCTACCTTGAACAACACCGCGCCGGAAGCTTTCATCTCCTGGTCAATCTGGGCGACGAGCATTTTCATTCCGAAACGATTCCCTCATTGCGCGGGCGCGAGCGCCAGAGCCTGCTCGAACGCAAACGCGCGCGGATATTCGATCCGGCGGCGCTTTGCCTGTCGATCTCACTCGGACATGAAAAAGGGCGGCGCGAAGACGAACGCCTGCTTTTCGCCGCGCTTCCGGATTCCCCGGCGCTGAACCCCTGGCGCAACCTGATCCGCCGCGCCGGAATCACCCTGGAAGGCATCTGGTCTCCCTCGCTGCTTGCACCGGAATTGCTATCGGCGCTCGGCATCGACATCGAACATTGCCTGTTTCTCAGCATCCAGGACAAAAGCCTGCGCCAGACTTATTGCGAAAACGGCCGCCTGCGATTTTCCCGCCTCACGCCCTTGCCGGAAGAAAGCGAAGGCAGCATACAGGCGCCGCCCTTTCGCTTCACTCCAGCCCTGGCGCGCTTCCTGGACGAGGAAACACAGAAATTGCGGCACTACCTGAACGGCCAGCGCCTGTTGCCACGGGAAAAAACACTGGAAATCCTTGTTCTCGCGCACCCCGGCGACTTCGAGATTTTGTCCGCTTCCCTGCCCGACAGCGACGGCATTTCCCATCGTTTGCTCAACCTCCAGGAATGTGCCGAACATTTCCGGATACCGCCGCCCGGCGCCTCGCTTGCCGACGATTTTCATCTGCACTTTCTGGCACACACCCCGCCGCGCGCCCACTTTGCCGACGCAGCGCTCTCGCAATCCCGGCGGCTACGCCGGGGAGGTCGTCTCCTCGGTATTTGCACCGCAATCTGGAGCCTTTTTTGCCTGGCCTTTGCGGCACAGCAATTCCACTCCATCTCCGCCATCGACCGGGAAACTGCCGCCGCCGCGCACGAAGCCGCCGAAGCGATGCAGCGCTATGAAGAATTTCGCGCCGCCCTTGCGCCCTTGCCCATTGCCGGAGAAAGCCTCTCTTCGCTGACGGCCCGCCATCGCAGCCTGGCTCTCGATGCGGCAACGCCGGAAGCCTTTTGCGCCGATCTTTCCCGAACACTCGATAGCGAACCGGCGATCGAAATCGACAGCCTCGAATGGAAAAATACGGCTGCCGATTCCTCGCAACAGGCGGTGATTTCCGGCCATCTTCGCTCAGGCGCGGCATCGGCGGAAACCCCCAGGAGCCGGATTTTCCCGCACTTCGTCGATCTCCTTGGAAGGGAGCCGGAAACACAGGTGCAGGTGATCGAATCGCCAGCGAAAACAGACTCCTTCCGCCTGCGCCTGACCCGCACTCCGGGAGGCGCACTGTGACCCGTTCCGCCCTTGCACCCCTGCGCTCCCGCCTGCTGCTTGCAATCGCCCTGATCGCGCTCGCCGGGATCATCGCTGGCGGCGCACGGCAACTGCACGTCCAGGCCGGACAACGGCGGCAGGCGGCGGTGACGGCTCGTCACCAGAACACGGCCCTGCTCGAACAGGCGCCTGCCGAAGCGGAAGAACGGAACCGGCGTCTCCGGCTTTTCGACGAATGGTCGCGGCGCGGAATCGTCGGCGGCAAGGAGCAGGGCGCGCGGGAAGCGGCGGACAGATTCCTGGACGCGCTTTTTGCCGCCGAAACCGTCATCGACGCTCACTATGAATTCCTGCCCCCGGCAGAAAGCGGCGCGTCTTCCCAGCCGGTTCCCGGCTACCGGGAAAAGCGTTCCCTCCTGAAATTCCGGCTCGAACTCCTGCACGACGGCGACCTGCCATACCTGTTCTCGGCCCTGGGCGAACAGGCACCGGCATGGACGCGCGCACGAAGCTGCGCCCTGCGCCGCAATACCGCGCCGGAGCAAGAAAATTCCGGAAAACGCGGGGAAGCGGACGCCGCTTTTTCCGCCGCCAATCTCAAGCTCGAATGTCTGTTCGACTGGATCGTTTTCGTCCCGGAACACTGAAATGTCCAATCCCTTTCGTCTCCTCGCCCTCTGCTGGCTCTGCGTTCCCATCGTCGCAAGCGCCCAAATGCAAAGCCCTGAAAACGCGGCAGAACATTCGAGTCATCCCACGCCGGGCCGACTCTTCTTCAGCCCGGAGCAACGCCGGGAAATCGAGCATCAATACCTGAAAAACATCGCCCGCAGCAAGGAAACCCAGGCGTCTCCGGAAATCCAGTCCGTCAACGGGATTGCGCTCAGCCGTTCCGGCAGGCGAACCGTCTGGATCAACGGCAAGGCGCGGGAAGAAGCGCCGCCCCCGGCTTCATCATCCCTCCTCACTGCCGGAGTCTCCGGAAATCCTGGTGCGGCAAGCGAAGTGCGGATCAAGGCGGGAGAACGTTTGAGCTACGACCCGGAACGCCGCGAACACCGGATCGACAGCCCCCTGGGCAGCGGAACGATCAGCGTCCGCGATTCTGCCACCGATTCTGCCGCCGATTCTGCCGCCGATTCCAGATAGGCGGATGCGAACATGCTTCCCCTCTCGCAGATTTCCACGCGCAGGATGCACGGCGCGGCGCTCCTGCTTGCCCTGCTCTTCCTCATCATGCTCGGATTGACGCTGCTGCTGGGGCTTTTCTCGACCCAATCCCTCGCGCTGGATCGCGCCCGAAAAACCGAATCGGCGCTGGCGCAGGCAAAGGAAGCCCTGCTCGCCTACGCCCTCACCTATCCCGAACAACACAGCAAGAGCGGCTTCGTCTCCGAAGTGCCGGGGTATTTGCCCTGTCCGGATCTGGGCGCCGTGGGCAAGGAGGGCGAAGAAGCCGCCAGTTGCGGCCTTTCCAACGAAATCTCGCTGGGAATGCTGCCGTGGAAAACACTGAACCTGCCGCCGCTGCGCGATGGCGACGGCAATTGCCTCTGGTACGCGGTTTCCGGAAGCTTCAAGCAAAACCCGGCGCCCGATCTGCTCAATTGGGACAGTGCCGGACAATTCCAAATCCTGGCGACAGCGTCTGGCGTTTCGTCCATCGTTGCCGGAAAGACCGAAGAAGAACGCCCCGCCGCCGTCATTTTCGCGCCGGGAGCAGCACTCCCCGGACAGCCTCGCGCACACCTCGGCGGTGAATGCGGCGGCGACTACGACCCGGCGCATTTTCTCGACCGCATCGACGGCGGCATCGACAACGCCGCGCCGCAAACCGCGCCGGATGGAAGCGTCCGTTTCACCGCCGCCGGGCCAAAGGAAGGCTTCAACGACCGTCTGCTCTGGATCACGCCGCAGGAAATCTTCGCGCGCGGCATCGAAGGGCGCAGCGATTTCGGCCTGGAACTCTTCGCCAGTCGCCCGGAAAACATCCCGACGGAATCCTCCGACACCTGGCCGCTGGCGCAAAACCTGGCCTTTTGCCTCGCCGAATTCGGAAAGCAGAAATCGGTCAAAAGCCTGCCGTGGGCATCGGCCTTGCCCCACGCCTCTTTCAAGAGCGCCGATTTCGGTGACAGCCCCAACATCCGCGCCGGACGCTTTCCGCTCAAGCTCAGCAACAGCGGCACCAGCGCCGCCCGGACCGATTTCAACCTCTGCGTCACCCGCTCCTTCTTCTCCGGAATCAGCACCAAAAGCGGCTGGTGGGACAAATGGAAAGATCACTTCTTCTACGCCTCGGCAGAACTTCCGGACAGCGCCGAAGACACGGGATGCGGCAGCGGACAATGCCTCAGCCTCGACGAAAACGGGCCTTATGTCGCCCTCGTCATCTTCGCCAATCGCCGCCTGGCGGGGCAAACTCGACAGAGTTTCGCCGACAGGAACAACCCCGCAAATTATCTGGAAAGCGAAAATGCCGCCGCGATTTCAATCACCTCCCCCGCCGATCCCGGCTTTGGCCGCTTCACCCGCCGTGGCAGCAACGAGCTTTTCGTCTGTGTCCTGCCCGATCTTTCGGTCGATTTATCCTGCGGCCTTCCCGCTCCAGGCTGCCCGGGCCAGTCGCGCCGCCTGCTGGAGCAAATGGTCGCTGGCAGCAACCAGTGCCGCAGCGCGGACAAAACGCTCGATCCCTTTTGCGCCGTGCTGGCGGCCCAAATGCGCGCCGCCGCCTGCCCCTGTGCCGATGCTGCCGACATTCTCCTGAAGCCGCCGTGCCTCACGGGAATCTCCTCCGACCGCTGCCGCACCGCGACGGCGCAATTGCTCTCCTGCACCTCATGAAAACAAAGCCTCAACGGATTTCAGGATTCACCCTCGCCGAAATCACTGTCGCCCTCGTCGTTGCCGGGCTTCTTCTCGGCGGCCTGCTGGTTTCTTTCTCCGCGCATCAGGAACAGCGCCGGATCGCAGCAACCCAAACCCTGCTCGAAGAAGCCCGCCAAACCCTGCTCGGATTCGCCGCCCTTCATGGCCGGCTTCCCTGCCCCGCAGGCACGGGCGGCGGCTTTGAAATCCCGGAAGGCGGCCCCGCCTGCGCCAGCCCTTACGACGGATTTCTGCCCGCCGCCACGCTGGGAATGAGTCCGGTCGACGATCGCGGCTATCTCCTCGATGGCTGGAATCGCCCCATCCGCTACGCGCTTTCCGCCGACACCGCCAACGACTATCTGCCGGCAGACCCGGAACAAATCCGCCAACGCTGGAACGACGGCAGCACCCCGGAATTCCTGCAAATCTGCTCCAGCGCCGCCGGAAGAACCGGCTCTGGCAACAAGGCCCTCTGCGGCAGCGGCAAATACATCGCGAGCCAGAAAAACGGCGCCGTGGCCGTCCTCTTTTCCACCGGCCCCAACGGCGCCGCCGCCCCCGCCAGCCCCGACGAACAAGCCAACCGCGACGGCAGCCGCCTTTTCGTCAGCCACCTCCCGACTCCACCCGAAGCCGCCGAAGGAGAATTCGACGACATCGCCCTGTGGATTTCCGCAAGTTTGTTGTACAAGCACATGATCTCCTCGGGGCGCTTGCCCTGAGCGTTTTTTTGGCCCAGGCGCTTTGTCCTGTTTTCTAAATCTGTTTAAATAATGTTTGGCTACAGTAGTGATTCTAACAAAAGAATTATTTAAACAGATTTAGAAAATTTTGGGCGATTCCATCCCTGAAAACCCCTTTCCCAAGGCAATTACATACTTGATTTCTAGAGCCCGCACAGTATGTAGGATGGGTAGAGCGAAGCGAAACCCATCGGGGTTGCAGGGGGAGGAATGATGGGTTTCGCTTCGCTCTACCCATCCTACGTGCTTCGCTGCGCTGATCCTGCGACTCCGCTTCGCTGCGCTGATCCTGCGACTCCGCTTCGCTGCGCTGATCCTGCGACTCCGCTTCGCTGCGCTGATCCTGCGACTCCGCTTCGCTGCGCTGA
>Ga0123357_10001310_pt1 | contig 26248 bp, 24 predicted proteins | sample TergutEmb28metaG_FD_89873 | JGI IMG/M metagenome (GOLD analysis project Ga0123357, IMG submission 89873) | Embiratermes neotenicus P4 segment gut microbial communities from Petit-Saut dam, French Guiana - Emb289 P4 | ecosystem: Host-associated > Arthropoda: Insects > Digestive system > Gut ...
ACGGCGAATTTGTACCGTCAGACTATGTGCCACCGGAAGATCCAAGCGACCCGACTGACCCGAGCGAGATAGCCGACACGACCGCGACAGAGGCTGTGACAGACCCGACAGACCCAACCGACATCACCGACCCGTCGGACACCACGGAAGATACGACGGAAATTACAGACGTAACAGATGTTCCATTGACGGAAGCACCGGCTGTTCCGACGAGACCTCTTATTGTAAGAGTACATTCCGACGATTATTCGGGATATTTAGACATAGCTTTGTCAGTTGACGGCGTGGAGACAACACATATAGTAGGCAACACTGAAAAGGCGAGAAAATACAAAGATATTGCCGATGTCGATGATGTAGTTGCGCAGCCTTATATTCCGTATGGGTATATGTGCAGCAATATAAGTTATTCCGAGAAAGGAAACACGCGCGTAATCGACATTACAATTCAAAAAGACCCAACAGCAGGGTTAAGCCTTAGTTTTGTTATTGTAGTGGGAAACGACGGAGGTGAAGACGTAACGAATGAGTAAAAGAATAAAAGCATTTATAATGACGATATTGTCGATTACTTTGATAGTTACTCCAACTTATGCGTGGTCTACCATGCAGACTTCAGTACAAATTCTTCCTAATACTATTCAAGCAGGTTATATTGCCGCAAATTATAATGTAGTATTACCCAATCAAACATTTTCATCAGGAAATAGCGGATATAATATAGATGTAACGATAACAGATGATGATAGCACTGTTGATTATGCGTATTGTATTGAATATAAAACATATGATGATAGTAATATTCATTATTATTACGGTAAGGTAATAAATGGAACACCCGATTATATAACCAATGCTTCATTTATTTCTTTATCTAATGTTGAGATGAATGTTAATCTAACTGGAGTATGGAGTGCAGAATCAGGAACAAGCATGAATTCCGATGGTACATTTTATGGAACTCAAGGTGTGCCGCCCGGAACTGTAAGCGCGGATTTTGCGTCAGTAATAACAATACAATATATAAATGTCAAATATTGTCAATTTACTGCAATAGCGATAAATAGTGTATTCGATAAAAATAATAGCAATGCTTCTGGAGCTTTATCGGTAGCTGATTATCTTGGCGCATCATAGAAGGGGGGGCGATATTTATGAAAACTTTTTTAAAAAGAACTCCGTTGTCTTCCATAGTTTTATTTTTCCTTTTAGTTGGAATAGTGGTAACAAGTCAATCATTCGGAATAACTAATGCGTGGTTTACTGGAGAATTAGGAAACCTATTAAACGATAAAGATCCAAATACTAATCAAATAATATTTAAGGATGTTACACAACATATTGAAGTTAGCGCACAGCTCGGTATACAAACTTCAAATGGCAACAGTGTTTCGAATACCATCACATTTACAAATACCAGTACTGTTGATATTATTTTTAGAATTAAAGTGAGTGTGACGAGAGATACTGGTAACAATGGTAATATGCCACAATCCCTTGATTTAGAAGGGACAGGTTTCTCTCAAAATGGCAATAATACATCTAACAATGTTGGGGATTCATTTTTACCAAGTGGCAATGATTTTTACTATATATATGCAGGTACTAACCCCAGCAATAAAATCGGAATTTATGGTAAATGGTTAACAACTGACTCTTCTTCAAAAGGTTTTACTTATACTTTAGTGCATAATCCAACTATAACTTTCACCATTGAAGTTTTACCAGCTCCTGCAAATGCATCGGATTTGCCTACAGCTTGGCAGTTGCCATAAGAAAGGGGGAGGAAGAATATATACATGAACAAACAAACAACACACACACACCGCCGCGCACTGTCCCGTATCTGCTCTGTTTTACTCATCACAATCGGACTGATGTTGCTCATCTTCCCCGCGCTGACCGTGTCCGCACTACGTCCGCTTAACGCGCCGACGGCGGCTGACCCGCCCGACTGGGCTGACTACAGGCATATCTCCGACGTAAGTGTCGCTGACAGCGACATCACGCCTATCATCGCCGCTTCACTCACTCCGTTATTCGGCGCGGCAGATTTAAGCGCTCTTCTTCCCGGCGACGCTATGCGCTCCGCAATCAACATAAACAACAACACGGGAACTGCGTATTATCTCAGCGCATATGTGGACGGTCTTGGGACTTCCACAAAAGCCGACCTCGCCGAAGTTTTATGGCTGAAAGTCGAGCGCGGAACAACAGTCTTATACAATGATTACTTAGACAATCTGCCGAATACCGTAGGGTCGTCGTACACTCTATTCGAGAATGACACTTATGCACCCGGACAAACTGACGCAATTACCGTCACAGCGTTCTTCGTCGCCCCGGACTATTCAACAAAGCCTTTTGACTGGACTGTTGACAATCCGTGGAATCAGTATCAGGGAATGGATACGAATTTTCAGGTGCGGTTTGTGACAGCGACTGTACCCGCGCCGCCCGGACCCGGACCTAATCCGCTTCCGCCGGTGCCGGAACCTCCAACCGTTACAGATACGCTTGGAGGCGGCATAATCCCGACGGGGAATCCGGGTAACACCACAAATACAGACATAACCGAAACGCAGGTGCCTCTGGCAGCTCCGCCGACTGAAGCGACAACGGAAACTCCGACAATACAACCTACTACAGAACCGACAACACAGCCTATGGCAAGTTCGTCGGAGGAGTACATAACGGACGCAACTGGAGTTCCATTGGCGGGTATGACGGAAGCGTCGTCAACTTCGGGACAGCCGGACGCGGCGTCGTCAGCCAGAACGCAGGAAGAAACGATGAAGAAAAATCCAAAGACGGGCGAAGCCGATCCGGCAGGATTTGTGATACCGGGAATGGGATTTGTATTAGCCGGAAGCTGCGTGCTTGTCTTAACGAACAGGAAGAAAAAAGAAAACAAAGAATGATAGGCTTTACAGAACAATGTGAGAAATTTTTGCTAAAGCCCTCTTTAGTAAAGAGGGTGGCACGCGAAAACTTGAATCGCCACTGTAAGATTACGCTCACCCCGCGTGACGGGTGTTTTGTGGAATCTCCCCGAACGTGTTCGGCATACTGTGTGCGGTGGACACAAAACACCCGCCACTGCGGTGGCACCCTTTTTACTAAAGAGGGCAAGGAGTGAAGCCGCTTTCTAAACATGATGTTAAATAAAAAAGACGTAGGGAAACGAAAAAATACCGTTTTAACTCTATGTCTTTTTATATTTTTATGCAAACACAAACCGTTATTTTTACGGGTTAAAAGCCTGAAAATATATAAACTTATTTTAAATAATTTTTTGGAGGATTTAATTAAATGAACGAAACAAAGAAAGAAAAGAAATTTTTCAACAGCAAGAAAAAATTATTACTCGCGCTCTTGGCAGTATTATTGGTGGCAAGCTGCATAGGCGCAACCACATTCGCATGGTTCACTGCACAGACGCAAGGAGTAACAGGCTCGGACTTCTTAGCGGCTAATGTTGGCGTAAAAGTTGCATCTTCTGACTTTGATGCAAGTGCTTTAGTTGATGACAAATCATATTTTGACAGTACATTATTTGAAACCTATTTAGTTCCAGGTCGTATAGTAGGCACTGAAATGGCTATAACGAATGATAGTAATATAACTGCTGTAGTCAAAATTCCTATGGCTAATTTGTGTACTTTTGTAGCTCCATATGCATCTGATTTAGACGGCAAAACTTATGCAGATTATCTTGATTTAATAACGGCTGACGCAGGTTTTAAGAATGGAACTGATGCAATATTTGACGATTCAACATGGGTTGCAGCAGGAGCTACTGATACACTGCTTGAAGACAGTTTACAGATAGGTGTATATGATGGAACAAATATAGTTAGTTTCGAGGACGCTTTAGACGCAGCAATAACAGCTGGTGATATTACTGCTTATACACAAGGCACTTCAGGTGATTATTATGTAGTAATGCCTACAAAAGCTGTCTTAACACTTGATTTTGTAGTTGGTATTCCTGGACTTGATGATAGTCAAGCTCCATTAGAAGATTTCCAAGTAAATTTCGGAGACAGTGCTACATTTGTTCAAGCAGTTCAAGCAACAATAAATGCTGTTGTTAGTGTTTGGAACGGCGATGTAGGAGATGCCACATTTGGTGGAGTTATTACCGAAAAGTAATAACATCCCCAACAATAGCGCAGCTACATATAACTGCAAGCAGTTGCCAACTGCAAAGTTGCAATGCGCAGCGCATAAAAGAACGTCCGCCGGTTTTCCTTTCTCCGGCGGGCGTTCTGCCGTCGCGTTGGGGCGGCGGCGCGGGCGTTGGCGGGTGAAAAAATTTGCTTAAACGCTTGACAAAAATGCGCGGTTGGTGTATAATAGAAGTGTAAAAAGGCAAAAATAAAAAAAGCGCATGGCGACCGCGAAACGGTGCAGCCAGTGCTTAGTCGGGATTAATATTAATCCGTCTACCAAACCTGGCAGTTATAGGGACGGATTAATATACTTTTATGTCGAATAGTACAAACAATAGAATAACTATTATTATGAATAAAACTGCAAAAAATATATTTTTCTTAGACACAGCTATCATACCTCCTTTCGGAGAATATCGCTGCACCGCGTCCCGCGTTTCGAACGAGTGAACTCGTTATGTTTGCCATGCGCATGTTTTATTATAGCACAGAAGCCCATATTTTGTCAATATGGCGCGAAAAAAGTTTACACGAACGTCCGCAGGGGTGGAACGAACGCAGTTCGTTGTTTCTCCAGCGGACGTTCTGCAATCTAAGGAAATGGAAATAAAAAATGAAAGCGGATGATTTGCTATGATGAGTATTAAAGCAAAAAAAGAAACGAAAAAACGTTCCCGGAGAAAATGGGCAATTTTATTGGCTCTGCTGTTGATTTTAATCGGAAGCGGTATAGCCGTATATCCGTATGCCCGCACATGGATTTTCGAGTATCAGCAAAGAGACCTGATGAACAAATGGCAGCTTAGAATTGCCGGAATAGGCGGCTATCAGAATTCAACAGGACAAAATCAAAATGACGCAGATAATCAACAGAATGGTTTAGACGCGTCTGCAAACGATGATTCCAATGGTTTAAACAGCAGTGATTTAAACGATAACGGAATATTTGAAGAAGATGCCAACGCCGCATTTAACGTAAATTATGCCTTGAACCTTATGACGGGTACTCTGAAAATCCCCAGTATAGACCTTTATTCGCCGATTCTCAAAGGAGATACGCCGGAAAACCTGAATATCGCGATCTGCGAGGTCGCAGACTCAACTGCCGCAATGGGCGGCATCGGTAATTATATATTAGCCGGACATTACAGCAGAATATATGGCAGGCATTTCAACCGGCTTCATGAAGTCCAAATCGGCGCGTCAGTTTTTATATCTGACGGATATAATATATACGAATATAAGGTTTACGACATAGTTCACGTAAAAGCGGAAGATACAAGTGCCGTCATACTGAACACAAAAGAGCGCGAAGCCACGCTTATCACGTGCGATTATTCCGTTAATCCGATAGGCAGGCTTATAGTCAAATGCAGGATGGGCTAAAGAAGATCATATATATGATCTTCTTTTTTTTCTACAAAAATATATTGCAAAATAATATACATTGTGTTATAATAAGACTAATCGATATTGATATTTGAGGTGCTGATGTTGAAAACTGCAATGTATTTAAGAAAATCAAGGGCAGAAGAATTAAAAACTAACGAAGAGACTCTTTTGCGCCATAAAGAACAGTTAATGTCTTTCGCTGAAAAAAATAAGTTACAAATTGTAGATATTTTTGAGGAAGTAGTTTCGGGAGAAAGTTTATTTGCGCGTCCTGAAATGCTGAAACTTCTTCAAAATGTCGAAAATGAAATATATGACGCAGTTATCTGTATGGATATAGACAGATTGGGGCGCGGTAATATGCAGGAGCAAGGAGCTATTTTAGAAGCCTTTAAAGCGTCGGGAACTAAAATTATCACGCCGCGTAAAATTTATGATTTGAACGACGAATTTGACGAAGAATACAGCGAATTTGAAGCATTTATGGCTCGAAAGGAATTAAAAATTATAAAACGCCGTTTACGCACCGGAATTAAAAAAACTGTTTCCGATGGAGGATACATAGCCAACGCTCCGTTCGGATACGATAAAATAACTATTAATAACCGCCCGTCGCTTAAACCCAATAAGGAAGAAGCGGAAATTGTCAAGACGATTTTTAATATGTATATAGACGGGAAAGGCTCAAATCAAATATCGGATTATATTAACGCTTTAGGGGCGAAACCACGCAGGGGAAGTAAGTTTAATCGCAATACCGTTCGGTATATATTAAAAAATCCTGTCTATATCGGGAAAATAGTCTGGGATAGGAAAACGCATATCCGAAAGGGCGGGGAAGGGACGAAAAATAAAATAATTTATAATCCTGAAAATAAATGGAACATTACTGAGGGTTTACATGAACCGATTATCAGTGAAGAAATTTTTAACAAAGCGAGGGATATACGTCTTAATAAAGAGTGTGTTCCTCACAATACCGGTGTAATAAGGAATCCGTTAGCCGGATTGATTGTATGCGCAGTATGCGGACATAAACTGCAAATGCAGGATGACAAAAATAAAGAACAGCCGCCGCATTTGTTATGTACGACGAAAGGCTGCTGCAGGGGAACAAGAGTTGATAAAGTAGAAACGGTTATCATTCAGAAATTAAAAGAAATAGTTGAGGAATATCAATTTGATGTTCCCGTTCTGACAGATACAACGTCAAATTCCGAAAATATTAGAAATGCCATCGAAAACTCTAATTCAGCAATAGATGTATTAAAGACACAATTAAACAGCCTTTACGATTTATTGGAGCAAAAAGTATATGATATTGAAATATTCACTGAGCGTAAAAAATACATTGATAACGAGATAGCAAAACATTCAAGAAATATTGATAATCTTAATAACATATTGGCGAAAAAGTCCCGTTCTGTGAACGATTTAATTCCAGAAATCAATGGTATGCTGGAAGAATATGATATTCTGACACCTGAAGAAAAAAATAAAATCCTTAAAAAGATAATAAACTATGTTGTTTACAGCAAAACAAAAAAGCAATGGGATACAAATTTTGACATACAGATAGTTTTAAATTTATAAAATTAAACAAACCTGATTGGGAAGGAAAATTTTTGCTATGAATATAGAATCCAACAGAATCGAATATAAATCCGCTCTCACCGATAAGTTTGAGCGAGAAGTAGTGGCTTTCCTTAATTATCGCGACGGAGGCATAATTTATATCGGCGTTGACGATAACGGCAAAGCCGTCGGTCTTGACGATGCTGATATTGTTCAGTTAAAAATTGTTGACCGCATAAAGAACAATATATTGCCGAATACGCTCGGGCTATTTGATGTCGTATTGGAACGGCGCGATGAAAATGATATAATAAAAATTATTGTTTCAAGCGGAACGGAAAAGCCGTATTATATCAGACAGCAGGGTATGTCGCCAAGCGGTTGTTTTTTGCGCGTGGGCAGTTCCGTACAACCTATGACAACGGCGATGATTGATGAAATGTATGCTAAAAGAACACAAAAACTGACGCTTTCAAATATCCCGTCTCCGCGAAAAGATTTGACATTTGAACAGCTAAAAATATATTATCAGGAAAAAGGACGTACATTAAACGATAATTTTGCTAAAAATCTCGAATTGTTTACCAAAGACGGTCAATATAATTATGTGGCATATTTATTGGCGGACAATAATTCTATTTCAATTAAGGTTGCCAAGTATTTGGGAACAGATAAAGTTGATTTGATTGAAAACGGCGAATACGGCTTTTGTTCAATTATAAAAGCCGCCAAAAGCGTGCTTGATAAACTGGCAATCGAAAATACGACATTTACGAAAATCACATCGACGACACGGCAGGAAAAGCAAATGGTAAATTCTGTCGCATTACGAGAAGCAGTCATAAACGCTGTGGTTCACAATGATTATACAAAGGAAATCCCGCCTGTATTCGAGATATTTTCAAACCGTATTACGGTAACGTCATACGGCGGACTTGTTGAAGGGTACAGCAAAGAAGATTTGCTGACTTGTCTGTCAATGCCGCGAAACCGCGAACTTATGCGGGTTTTCAAAGATTTGGAATTGGTTGAACAACTGGGTTCGGGCATGGAAAGAATATTGAAAATATATAACGAAAGCATTTTTAAATTTACGCCCAACTTTTTGATTGTTTCCTTCCCGTTTGAAAATGGATTTATTTCGCCGTCTGGCGAAATAAATGGCGAGATAAACTCAAAGTTAATATTATTGGAAATTGAAAAAAATCCGAGAAGCAAATTATCAGAGTTATCCAATGCCACTTTATTGAGCGAAAGAACAGTCACAAGAGAATTGAAAAATCTGAAAGATTTAGGTAAAATTCGGCGTATAGGCTCAAACAAAGCGGGATATTGGGAAATCGTTTAGATGGGATTTGTGTTACAAAAACATTATTTTTTTACATCTTTGTATTCGACTTAGAACGGAGTGCGATAATTATGATTTACACGCTTATGAATAAAAATGCGGAGCTTTTCGACATGGAAATGATAAACGGAAATATCTATAAAACCGAGAATGTCCGAGAAGAAAATAAAAAATTGCTTCCTGTCTTTTTAATGGATTTAAAAAACGACAGAATTGATGTTGGCAACGTAATAAAATGGTGGCGGAGTCGAAGAATACTGGCAAGCAGGGACGGAATAAATAAATTATTTTTCAATCTGGGTAATATATCTCTCGATGCTTTATCCGAAAAAAGTCTGGGGCTCTCACTGTCAGACCAGTATTGGCTCAAACCGTCGAAAAATATAAAATGGAAAGATATAAATTTCTTTCAGAACGATTTCAGCGAAGATATAGGAAATTTATTGATTACGGGAGACTGGAGCGGCGGCAGTTTGATTTCGCCTGACAATTCAAGCGACGGAGCGGTTAAAAAACGCTGGAAAATAATCGGCGGCGAAAGATATTTGATAAAAGGCAGTTCAGACCCATTCTATCAGACAGAACCTTTCAGAGAAGTTTTCGCAAGCAAAATCTCAGAATTATTGTTTCAAAATGCTTCTAATGATTTTACCGTAAAATATAATTTAATTTGGGATGATAATAATAAAACAGGGAAAAAAGTTTATTCTTCATGCAAAAATTTTGTAACCGTCGATACGGAATATGTACCGTTTACACATTTCCGGGAAATAGAAAGTACATCGTATAAATGCGAACACTTTGAATTTTGCAAAAAAATTTACGGGGAATATCAATATATTTTGGACTTACTCCTGATTTTGGACTATATTATCTTGAACGAAGACAGGCATTTCGGCAATTTCGGAATGATAAGAAATGCGAATACGGGCGAATTTATAAAACCCGCACCGGTATTTGACACGGGATCAAGTTTGTTTCACAATTCTGTTATCATTGATTGCAAAATAGTACGGTCTAAACCGTTCGTCAAAGATTTTGAGGAACAGATAAAGTTAGTAAAAGTTTCAGAATACCAAGAAAATATTTTAGCGGTTAAATAAAACGCAGAAGAAATCTTCTGGGACACATTTGAAAATGCTTTCGAGAACAAAGACAGGCTGTCTGTGATTTTAGATGTTGTGAAATCGCAAATTGACAAATTGATCGGAGTATAAAATTATGAAGAGAGTAATAGGTATCGTATCGGATTTATTCGATAAGGAGCTTGAGTACAGGGATAAATTTAATTTTATAACTGAACGGCATGGCTTTGAAATTATTTCATTAAATAATATTGACAAAGACGAAATGAACCGAATAGAGGATTGCGAAGTCATATTCGGAGCCGTTTCGCCTGAAATGTTAAAAAAAGCAGTTTCCTTAAAATGGTTTGCCTGTTCTTTTGCAGGAGTCGATAAATATGTCAACGACGAATTATATGCGTCTGATAATGTCATACTTACAAATTCTTCCGGAGCTTATGGTGTAACGATAGCGGAATCAATGATTGCCGGAATATTAGTTTTACTGCGCGGCTTCGACCGGCATCTGGAAAATCAAAAGAAACAAATATGGGGACAGCAAATACCTGTGCGTTCAATTTATGGAAGTAAAATAACCGTAATCGGAATGGGAGACATCGGCTCTTGTTTTGCTGAACGCGCTGCCGCTCTTGGCGCGGAAGTGACAGGAGTACGCCGGGGCGATATGCCCAAACCCGAATATATTGCGCGGCAGCTCAACTCTTCTCAGCTTGACGATGCTCTGTGCGGAGCTGATATTGTTGTTTTATGCGTTCCCGCTACTAATGAAACTGTGCATATGATTGACAGCAGACGCATAGGTTTAATGAATTCACAGACTATTATTGTGAATACGGGCAGGGGTTCTGCGATAGATCAAGACGCTCTTGTGTCGGCGTTAAATGAAGACCGGATAAGCGGCGCGTTTCTTGATGTGACTGACCCTGAACCGCTTCCGCCGTCGCACCCATTATGGAGGTCAAAAAATTGTATTATAACGCCTCATGTATCGGGAAATACTACACTCGAACTTACGTGCAGGCGTATAATTGAAGTATTTCTCGAAAATCTTGTTCTTTATGCAGAAAACAAGCCGCTTCTTCATGTTGTAAATAAAATTTTAGGATATTGATTGGGAGGGTTAAAAATGTTTACGAAAAATCAAGCGAATGAATATATTTTAAATAACAAAGATAAAGTAAATCAGGAATTTAAACCGGAGTTTCACTTCTCGGCTGAAATAGGATGGCTCAATGATCCTAATGGCTGCTGCTGGTTTAATGGAAAATACCATATGTTCTATCAGCTTTATCCGTATGATTCAAAGGACGGACCGAAGCATTGGGGACATGCAGTTTCGCAGAACCTGATAAAATGGGAGCATATGCCTGTCGCTCTCGCGCCGGACAGCGAATTTGACAAAGACGGCTGCTGGTCAGGAACAGCGATAGTTGCAGATAACACATTGTACTTGATTTATACAGGCGTTCACGACGGCAAGCAGGAACAATGTATAGCTTACAGCGCAGACGGGATAAATTTTGAAAAATATGAATTAAATCCTGTGATAGGCGAGAAGAATCTTGCTCCCGGTGTGAATATATGCGATTTCCGGGATCCCAAAATCATCAGGCGCGGTGAAAAGTTTTTTTGCATAATCGGCGCAAACAGTAAAGCCGTTGTCTATAAATCCCAAAACGATATATTTAAATGGGAATACGCAGGCGATTTATTGGATAAAAGGCTCGGTGTGATGTGGGAATGCCCAGACTATTTTGAAGAAAACGAAAATGCCGTATTTATTTCGTCAATATGCGGGGAGAATCAGGAAAATAAAAATAAAAATAAATTTGTATTTTTTGCAAATCCCACATACTTTATTCTTGAAAACAACAAGTTTGAAAATTTGCCGGTAAAATATAAATATTTTGACGAACTCGAAAACGGTTTTGATTTCTATGCTCCGCAGACTTTTTATAATTCCGATAATAAAAATATAATAATTGCATGGATGTACACGTTCGGCGAAAGAATTGTAACAGATTCCGACAATTTAAATCATGGCTGGGCGAGTTGTATGACGCTGCCTCGCGAAATCAGTATAAAAAAAGACAAATTATATCAAAGCCCGGTAAAATCAATAGAAAAATACAGGCGAAACGAGGTTATATGCAAAAATATAAAATTTGACAGTACTCCTCGTAGTATTTCCTCAAATGATAATATAAACTTCCGGTATATTGACGGAATTTTAAATTTCCCTGTAATGGACAGCAAATGTTCAGAAACTGTAATTTCCGCAGATATTTCAAAAGCAAAAAATTTTACGGTGATTTTACCTTCGGGAACGCTTGAATTTGATAGGGCGCATAGGCTTATTATTTTTGACAGAACAGGTTATGGATACGATATGCGTTCAGAAGAACAAAAAGAAAAAAACATACGTGAAATCCGTAAAATTGATTATGATTTCAAAAATATTTTAAATCTGCGCATCTTCATTGATATTTCCGCTGTTGAAGTGTTTATAAATGAGGGCGAAAAGGTTATATCTTCAAGATTTTATCATAAAAATAAAGACTATAAAATAGAATTTAAATCAGACGGTTTAATAAACATAAAAGAAATCAGAAAATATGACATTGTGATCTAAAACAACTTATAATATCAATCATTGTTAGTCTTATGATAAAGACTGTCTTGAAGATTTAAAAGTATTTTTAACAGATTATTCACAGGAGATATTAGACAGATCCACCAACATAAGATGTAAAGACGCCGAAATTCTATGGACCCATGTAACTGTCGAACCTGTTCCGTTTAACCGCGGATTTTATCAGGTTGATATAAGATTCTTCTTCAGACTTACTTTTGAAGCATGCGTATGCCTCGGCAAATCGCAGGAAATCGAAGGTATTGCCGTATTTGACAAGAGCGTGGTTTTATTCGGCAGCGAAGGAAATGTAAGCATTTTCAAATCAGATCCAGCATCAAGTAATGCCTGCGGACTGCCGAATTTTAATGCCGATTTGATACAAAATAATCTGCCAATAGCGGTAGTTGAGAATGCTGATCCTTAATAGGTATGTTATAATATTTGAATATTTACAATTTATTTACAGCATATGTCTGAAACTGTTTGTTTTTGAGAATTGGATATGGTATAATAATAGACGTAAATAAAACAGGGGAAATAATTAATATTTATGTTTTTACCCAACCGTAAAGGACCTATTTTCATGGTAGCCGCTTCTATATGTTGGAGCTTCGGCGGAATCTGCATCAAGTTTATACCATGGGGAGCGATGAGTATTATCGGTCTTCGCGCATTTTTAGCGGCTGTAGTCTTTGCCGTCTATCGTAAGAGCATTAAAGTGAATCTTACGTTTGGAAATATACTTGCCGCACTTTGTCTGTCCGGTACTACCATTCTGTTTGTATTTGCAAACAAACTGACCTCTGCGGCCGCTGCTATTTTATTGCAATTCAGCGCGCCGATTTTTATTATATTGATTCAGTTTGTATTTTATAAAAAGAGACCCAAATTCAGCGAAGCAGTCGCTGTGTCCGTTACTATTCTGGGTATGCTGCTGTTTTTTGCCGATCGTCTGGAAAGCGTCGGTTTAATTGGCAATATACTTGCAATTGGTTCGGGGTTATCATTCGCCGGAGTATTTGTGTGCAACAAAAGACAGGACACAAATCCCGAACAGGCATTGTTCTTAGGTTTTATGATTAACTCCGTAATAGGGTTGCCGTTTGTTTTTTTTCAAGTGACTGCCGCGCCGATTGCATGGATTGCTATGGCTTTTTTGGGAATTGTTCAGGTTGGATTAGCCTATGTATTTTTTTCAATCGGTATCAAAAGTACTCCCGTTTTGCTCGCTTGCCTCATTACCGCTCTGGAGCCTGTTTTAAATCCCATCTGGGTGGCTTTTGGTACGGGGGAAGTGCCTGGTCCGTTTGCCTTAGTCGGCGGTGTGATAATCGTGGCGACTGTTATTTGCTATAACATATGGGCAGCAAGACAACCGGACGTGTGACTCGTGAAAAATATCTGCAAAAAAATATCGCCTTTTTAAATTGACAAATGCGATATTTTATAGTATAATACTTTCAGTTGAGATTTTTTATATGCTGCCGCCATCAACCGGCGTAATATGGCTGTGGAAGTTATTTTTTATTTAATTTTTTATTCGCCGGAGAACAGGAATTTGTTATGCGCACTAAAAAGATTAAACTTTTTTCAGTATTGACAGCTATAATTCTGATTGTAGCTTCTTTTGCTTTTACCGGTTGTTCCAACGACAAAGACGTAATCCTGATAGGCGTCTTGGCGCCGCTGTCAGGCACTAATGCCTATTACGGAAAAGATATGGTAAATTCTTATACGCTCGCAGTCGACGAAATCAACAAGGCTGGCGGAGTATTAGGGAAACAGCTGAAACTTTATAAAGAGGACGACGGAGCTCTCCCTGATATAGCGACTCAGGCGGCGGCAAAAATCATTTCAAAAGGAGTTGATTTTGTCGTCGGGGGATATTCTTCAGGCGCGCTTATGCCGGTTTTGCAACCAATTTACGACGCAAACCTGTTATTGCTTGATTCCTGCGCCAATTCTACGGATATCACAGCAGCGGGATTTAATCAGACATTCATGATCAACAGCCCGGCAACGCAGCAGGTCGTTACTCTGACAAGCCTTTTGAATATGCTCGGCTCAAAAAAAATCGCCCTGATTCATCAGGGGGACGCCTATACTAAAAATCTTGCGGATATTTGCTCCGCGGAATTGCCGAAAAGCGGTTTTGAAATCGCCGACGTTGAAGTTATGGAACAGGGCGCGGCCGATGTGTCCGCAATCGTGACGGCTATCCGCAATTCGGGAGCTGATTTTGTTTACTGGTGCGGATATCATGCCGACGGTTCAAACGTTATCAAACAGTTGCGCCAGGGCGGTTATACCGGCGAAATCGCAGTAGGCGACGGTTCGGCATCGCCCGAGCTTATCACCGCGTGCGGCGACGCCGGCGAGGGGGTTTATGTGACGTCTCCCCCATATGTTGAACTTGCCGAAGGCGGAGATAAATTCATCTCCGATTACAAAGCTAAATTTAAAATAGATCCAGGGACTTACGCCACACTCTGTTACGATACGATTTATGTGTTAAAAACCGCAATTGAGACAGCAAATTCCACAGACACTGCGGCGGTTCGCGACGCCGTTCAAAATATAGACTATAAAGGACTGTCCGGTACTATACAGTTTACCGCAGACCGCGAATTAGCGCAGTCTAACTTCATGATCCTGCAAATCAAAGACGGAAAATTCGTGCTGGTAACACCATAATCTTTCATACTTCATTCAATATGTTATTTGTTAATTGATTTGGTGGTGTTTAATGCGTGTCCTTATGGGAAGTAATTCTGCAGCAATTAGTTAACGGTTTGATTCTGGGCTCGTTTTACGCTCTGGTTGCATTAGGATATTCAATGGTTTATGGAATAATAAAACTTCTGAACTTTGCGCACGGAGATATATATATGGTAGGCGCAGTTGGGTGCCTGTCTGTTTTCGGCGTGTTGTCCAGAATAATGCCGGGCTGGATTGGAATATCCTGTTCTATCGCCGCGGCTATGATTCTTTCCGGAATTTTAGGATATACAGCCCAGCGTTTTGCTTACCGTCCGTTATTGAGCGCGCCGAGGTTATCGTTATTGATTACGGCAATCGGCGTGTCTCTTGTAATTTCCAATTCCGTTATGGCTATAACCAACAGCCAGCCGTTGTTTTTTACGAGCGGTCTTGATAATTCTGCCGGAATAACTTTTGGCAGCATAAAAATTACATATATACAGATTGTCTTAATTTCAGTCGCCGCATTTCTTATGGTCGGATTGACTCTTTTTATCGGACGAACAATGACGGGTAAAGCTATGCGCGCAATATCACTTGATCAGGACACGTGCAGACTGATGGGCATTAACGTCAATAAAATCATAGGGCTGACTTTTATTATCGGCTCGGCTTTGGCTGCGATTGCCGGAGGATTTGCATGCGTATATTACGGGAACGTACAGTATAATATGGGATTTACAATAGGCATAAAAGCGTTCACAGCTGCGGTTATCGGCGGGATTGGCTCTATTCCTGGGGCTATGCTCGGCGGACTGCTGCTTGGATTGCTTGAGGCTATCGGCACGCAATTTTTAGGGTCGCAATGGAAAGATGTTTTTGCGTTTGGTCTTTTAATATTGATTTTGATATTACGCCCCAACGGACTGTTAGGCAAATCCGAAATAGAAAGAATGTGAACGGAGGTAAACGGTGGATCTGATTGATTGGGCGTATAACCTGATGGATAATAGAAAATACAGATACGGCACATTAATCGCAATACTGTTGATAACGGCAGTTATCCCGCTATTTTCAAGCAACTATGTGCTGACCGTATTGCAGAACGCGATGTTTTATATGTTGCTTGCGTTGGGATTGAATATAATAGTCGGATACTGCGGAATGTGCGATTTGGGTTATGCTGCGAAATTTGCCATCGGGGCTTACACGACCGGAATACTGATAAAATCTTTTAACTGGAATTTCTGGCTGACATTGCCCGTATCGATTATCGTTTCGGCGGCTGCCGCAATAATTATCGGCGCGCCGACGTTAAAACTGCGGAGCGATTATCTAGCGATCGTGACTTTGGGATTCGCGGAAATTGTGCGGATTACCGCGCGGAATCTGACAATCACAGGCTCTGCGACGGGTCTTAACGCGATTACGAGACCGAATTTTTTCGGGTTGCATCTGACGCAGATAATCAACTGGTATTACGTTTTTTTATTGTTAGTGGTTTTATTTATTTTCATATCGAATAGAATACGAAACTCGCGTTTCGGCATGGCGCTTACATATATCCGAGAAGACGAGGATGCAGCGCAGGCGATGGGAGTAAATACGACGATGTACAAGTTGAGCGCGTATATTATCGGGGCTGTGTTGGGCGGCATAACGGGCAGTTTTTACGCCGTCAGAATGGCGGCGATAACTCCGGGGTCGTTTGATTTCACTCAGTCCGCAAATATTATGTTGGCGGTTATTCTGGGCGGAATGGGGAGAATTCCGGGCGTTATAGTCGGAGCCGCGTTTTTTGCCATATTTCCCGAAGTTTTCAGAGACGTCCCCATCGTCGGAGATATGCGTATGTTATTCTTCGGGTTGCTCTTAATTATAGTCATGATAAAGAGACCGCAGGGCCTTTGGCCTGAAAGACGCAGGGGGAAAGGTAAAATAGATAAAAATGTTGCGGAACCGAGAAAGGAACAATAATTATGGCTTTAATGCGGATAAACGACCTGACAATGCGTTTCAGTGGTATCACCGCGATTGAAAATTTAAGTTTCGATATAGACGAAGGTTCTATTACGTCTTTAATCGGTCCCAATGGCGCGGGAAAAACGTCTGTGTTTAATTGCATAACCGGGTTTTATAAGGCGACGTCCGGCGATATCCTGTTTAACGGCGAATCGCTGGTAAAACTTAAACCGTATAAAATTACGCATAAAGGTATTATCCGCACATTTCAAAATGTGCGGCTGTTTAAAAATTTAACTGTTCTGGAAAACGTCATGAGCGGAGCGCACAGCGTAAGCAGGCAATCGGTTATAGGCGCGCTGCTCAGACATCCGGCGGAACGGCGCGAAGAAACTGAAATTTCTAAAAACGCTGAATTTCTTCTTCAATACGTGAACATATTCGATAAAAAGAACGAGATTGCAAAAAACCTGTCATACGGAGACCAGCGCCGCACCGAATGGGCGCGGGCTTTGGCGGCAAAACCTCAATTGCTGCTTCTTGACGAGCCTGCCGCAGGATTGAATCGAGAGGAAAAAGACAGCCTTGTTGAACTTATCCGACGTATCCGCGGCGATTTCGGCATCACAATTTTTCTGATTGAGCATGATATGGATTTGGTTATGAAAGTTTCCGAAAAAGTGATAGTTATTAATTTCGGCACTAAGATTTCAGAGGGAACTCCCGTCGAAGTGCAATCGGATTCTCATGTGATTGAAGCATATTTAGGAATGGATGAAAATTAACATGGATAATGACGAAACGCTTCTTAAAGTTGAAAACTTAAAGACATACTATGGGAAAATAGCGGCTTTAAACGGAATCAGCTTCGAGGTTAAACAAGGGCGGATTATAACGCTGCTTGGAAGCAACGGCGCTGGAAAAAGCACGACGCTTAGAACAATTTCAGGCATTACAAAATCGTCTGCCGGAAAAGTAACTTTTTGCGGAGAAGAAATTACAAATAAGCCGGCTCATGAAATTGTTAAGCGCGGCTTGATTCATTTGCCTGAAGGCAGGCATATATTTAAAGACCTTACCGTCATGGAAAATCTTGAGCTTGGCGCGTACACCTTAAAAGATGCGCATGAACGCAAACGCCGCCTGAATAAAGTATTTGAACGTTTTCCGATTTTAGCGGTCCGCAGCAAACAACAGGGAGGAACTCTTTCCGGTGGCGAACAGCAAATGCTGGCGATTGGCCGCGGTCTCATGTTAGAACCTAAGCTTCTTTTAATGGACGAGCCGTCAATGGGTATCGCCCCTTTGATTGTCCGCGATATTACCAATATTGTCAAAAGCTTGAATAAAGAGGGCACGACAATATTGCTTGTAGAACAAAACGCGAAAATGGCGCTCGGTTTAGCGGACTACGGATATGTTTTAGACACAGGTAATATTGTGCTGGAAGGAAAAGGTCACGAGCTTCTTGACGATGAAAAAGTAATTAAAGCATATCTTGGCGGATAGGATTGGATGTGGGAAGCGAGCAAGCGAACAATGAATATCATAATAAAAGAATTTGAAAAAAATAATATTGAACAAATGGTTGAAATTTGGAACGAAATTATCGATGCAGGAGTTGCGTTTCCTCAAATCGACAAATTGTCGGAAACCGACGCAGGCAATTTCTTTTCAGAGCAATCGTTTACCGGCGTAGCAGAAAATGAGGACACGCGCGAAATACTCGGGCTTTATATTTTACACCCCAACAATATCGGTCGCTGCGGACACATCGCGAATTCAAGCTATGCGGTAAAATCTACGGCAAGGAGACTGCACATCGGCGAGAAATTAGTCATTCACAGCATAGAAAAGGGGAAAGAATTAGGGTATAGGATTTTACAGTTTAATGCTGTTGTAAAAACAAATTATGGAGCTATACATCTATATGAAAAACTTGGATTTGTACAACTTGGCGTTATTCCCGGGGGTTTCTTAACGAAAGACGGAACTTTTGAGGATATTATCCCTTTTTATCGAATATTATAAAGATTTCCTCCGCTTATCTGATATTTACTCAATGTACAATTCAACAGCTTCGCAGCCGTTTTTCCCGACGTCGGTCACTGCAACATCCCCGCCTGATTCTAAGATTGTTTTAATCGAAGCGGCGGCTAAAACGTCGTCGTCAGCTATTATTATTTCTATTATTTGCATCAGGCAAATCCTCCTGTTCCTGTTTAGGAATTGATATAAATATGCGGACTCCGTTTTGATATGTCGCGGAAAAATGTCCGTTGAAAGCAGCAACTCTGCCTTCCATATTAGAAAATCCCATTCCGTCTCTGTGCAGAGGCGGATTTTTTGTGCCGTCGTCATGTATAAGCAACTGGCACATAGCCGGGTGTTCCTGAATCCGTACGCTGGAAGCGTCGCTGTGCCGCGCGATATTCGTCAGCACTTCTTTCAGCACAGACAGAAAGCAGTATTTAACATCGTTTGATAAATCCTGCGTGACATCGTAATCTATATTTATTTCATAAACTAAATTTTCCGACATTTTTCGTATTGATTCATATAAATCAATGGATTCGTCGCGCAATCCGTGAACGCTGCCGCGTATGCTGTCCACGGCGAGGGAGAGTGTTTCTTTCAGTCCAGACAAATGCCCTGACAACTGTTCGTCTTTATTTATCGCCTGCAATGCGCCCATTTGCAATATTGAGCGCGACAAAATATGCCCTACATTATCATGTATTTCACGCGCTATGCGGTTTCTTTCTTTTAAAGTGGCTAGGTGAATTTCATAATTCTGTTTTTCTATAAAATTTTGATTTTTTTCGCTTAGCGCACGGTTAAGTTCGGCGCTGTTATCGCGTATTCGTCTGACTTCTTCAGTCAGGCGGGCTATCCTGACGCAAATATACCGCATAAACGCGGCAAGCGCGATAATAAGAAGTGAAAAACCGTATCGGAAGGTTTGCGGGCTGAAAACTGTGAAAAAGTCCGTATGACGGTGTGTTGAATTTTGAGATACCCGGCGAAATGCAGAATATTCCATACGAGCTTCTCCTCGCCAAACTTGGTTATCTTCGTGAGATTGCATTATATATGACAGTTAAAATTAGTTCGGTCAAATATAATGAAATGAGATAAGAATAATATTGAAAATATAATGAGCTGATATACATGAAAAAATCACTAAAATTTCTGATAAATTTATTGTTTTTATTATTTTCATGAGATAATAACAAGTTCGCCAAGTTTATTATAGCCGTTTCTGACGTCCCATATGTTTTTATCTGCGAACCGAACCGAATAGTCTGAACGCCGGCGTAGGGTTTCTGCCGCGTCCGGAAGCCAGAGAGCTACGGTGTACATGCCTTTAACCATATCGGACGGAAGACTGAATGATGTATCAAGCGTATTTTTACCCGGCATCCACAGACGCACGTCAACATTGTCCAAAGGGACGTCATATCTGTTTGCTCCGTCGTTAAATACTATAAAAGCCGGACGGGCATTTACGATACCCGCATATCCGTCGTTTATAATATCAGCTTTTATTTTAAATTCGCCGCCTGCCGCTGCCGCCGTTGTGAATTCGGCTTCTGTCAACCGCAATCTATAGCCCATCCTGCGGTCTAATCGGTCATAAACGGATTCTTCCGGTTCTCCTATACCGGAAGCAGGCACAATAGTATCTTTCCATAACTGGATATGCTGGGGATTCCAGTCGGCGCTAATTGTAGTCGTATGCACGTTTGCCATTTCTGTGAGCACTGTCAGAGGCGGCACGCTTTTTTCGTATGGTTCCGTAAGCGTAGGTTCCCACGGCGATTCGCCTCTCATCATAATATTGCTGCCGATTGATGTGCGCATATCGTCCACCCATTTGCGCTGTTCCTGGTTTTGTGTGCTGTTGCTTGTCATAAGCCCGCTCTGCACGCCCCACCAGACACTATAAGCGGCGTATGTTCCGTAATCGTCCTGGGTGCTCACGAAACCGTCGTTATGAAACCCTATACGATCCAATTGCGCAGTCGTAAGAGAATCTTGTCCGCCGAGATTTATCAGCTGGGGATTTTCCGATATATAGAATATTTCTTTTATGAATCTTGGGTCCCGTATCATTACGGGAATACTGTCCGGAGTAGTATCCAATAAGAGCTTGACAAGCTGATAACGGTATGCCGCACCCTTTATACTGTTTGAATCTGTATAAATCCCGTAACTGTGCCATTCTCCCCAGGGACCTAATACCCCTGCTTCTATCCCCATTACCACGTCGGCGTTTTTAGATATAATTTCGTCTATCTGTTTCAGATGGCTTACTACAATATCCCAGTGTTCACAGACCGGAGCAGCCCAGTCTATTCCGTATTCCGGGCGTAGTATGACTTTCAGTCCCGCTTCGCGCACGGCGTCAAGTCCTTTCTGCAGGTCGTTAAGCAAGGCTTCCGGCAGGTTTTCCGTTATATTGTCGTTCCAAGGGTTTGCGGAAGTCAGATTATAATAAGTAAACATCGGTATATTGCTGATTACAACTGTGAGACCCATATTATTCACGTTTTGAAAGTCGGTACTCCCTGTAATGTTGACTCCTGTGTGATAACCCCGTTCAGGGTTCTGAAACGCGGTTACGAAATCGCCTTCATATGTGAATGCCGAAACAGCCGGCTGAACTGCCAGAATGTTATCAGTTATGTCCGAAGTAAAAGAAGTAATGGTATTATTTTTGTTATTTGCATTATTTTCAGTATTTTTATCTGTGCATGACGCTAAAAACAGGTTATGCAGGATTGCAATAAATAAAACCAAAGATATTTTTTTTATATTCTTCATATGTCACCAAATGACCCACGGCGGGATGCCCCTTTCTTTAGATATGGGGAGGAACGCCGCAGAACCTTCCTTTCTGATTAATATTAAGTTTTTGTTAAATTTTCTAAACACCTTGGCTTTCTCTTACCAGTATGTTATAATATAATAAGTGAAAGCGAGGTGTTATTATTGGAATTAACCGTTACCGCAAAATTATTATTACGCCCCACCGAAGAACAAAAAGCTATGCTGTTTGAAACAGGTAAAGCATTTTCAAAAGCCTGCAACTATGTTTCTGGCATTATATTCAACTCCCATAACCTAAATCAGTTTAAACTACAAGATGAAACCTACTCTGATTTGCGCGGAGTTTACGGTATGCCATCTCAAATGGCAATTAACGTCATTCGCCACGTCATAGGCAACTACAGAGCCATTCTCGCAACACAGTCCGATTGGATTGAGCCTGAATATAAACACACAATATATCCCCTGACGTGGAACAGGGACTATCTGCTGCGTGAAAACTATTTTTCCATAGGCACACTCAAAGGTCGCATAAAACTGTCGTATGAAAACGGCGGTATGGAGAAGTATTTCGACGGTTCATGGACGTTCGGTGCGGCTAAGGTTGTAAACAAACACGGCAAGTGGTATCTGCATATATCTATGTCAAAAGAGTTTGAGCAGTTAGACGATTACAACGTCGCTAACGTCGTAGGCGTAGACTTAGGTATCAACTTTACCGCAACTGCATATGACAGCAACGGAAAAACGACTTTTTTCAGCGGCAAGCACATAAAACAGAAACGCGGACACTATAAAAAGATACGTCAGCAGTTGCAGAAACGCCAGACGCCGAGCGCGAGACGGAGACTAAAAGCAATCGGGTCAAGAGAAAACCGTTGGATAAGCGATGTGAACCATTGCATATCTAAGACACTCGTTGACAGTAATCATAAATTCGGCAAAGCCGAATGTGGCAACACAGCTTTTATACTCGAAGATTTGAGCGGCGTTCGCAATGCTACAGAAAAAGTTCGCATTAAGGATAGATATGTTTCTGTCAGTTGGGCATTTTACGATTTACGTCAAAAACTCGAATACAAGGCAAAATTGAATTGTGATAAAGTTATTGTAGTTGACCCGAAATACACAAGCCAGACCTGCCCGAAATGCGGACATACTGAAAAATCTAACCGCAATAAGAAAAAACATACATTCAGATGTAAAAACTGCGGCTATACGAGCAACGACGACCGTATTGGAGCCATGAATCTGCACAGAAAAGGAATTGAGTACTTTGAATCAATAGCTGAACGCGTTCAGCAGGTGCAGTTGTAGGTGAGTAAATCTCGTTTATAACGGGTTCTGTCAGTAACCCTGTCAATGTAACGCCACTATTAAGCGTTTGCTTAGTAAGATAAACGTGGGAGTTAAGGCTTTCGGAGTTTTAACGCTCTTACCACGGGGCAGTTACAAGCCCCCGAATTTATTCGTGGGGTAACTGACCTTTATATTATAATATGATATTTTGTAGTAAAAATAAAATTACTTTTATCTGTTATTATACAACCAATATATGAATAAACCATTACTTTTATATATCTGTGAGTTCGGCCACTATTTGTCGTTTTTGTAGAAATGCAGTTTCCAGTTGTCTTTTCGCACCGTTTCGAGTTTACCGACCGAGACAAATCGTTCGGCGGCATACAATGGCAGGTGTACGTGCATCTGGGCGAAGTACAGGAAAAAACGATTCCCATTGGCATTGCTTCTTCTGATGAAGTCAACGCTATTCTCGACATACCGCTCTGTCAATTCGCGCTGGTCAGGCTGTTCGTCGATTACCTGACCGTATAGTTATATGTTTTTTCTGAGAGCAAATGACGCTTATTATTTTACAAGTAGCTCATTTTTCGCCAACGAGACAATTCTGTTGATGAAATCCGTTTTCCCTTGATTGTATGCAACCCTGTCACCAGAATAAACAGATGCTAATTCTAACTTTAAATCATTATATTGTTTTGCCGTTTCCAGGTGAGCGTTCAGGTATTCGCAAAACAGAATATTAGCTTTCAGCGGTTCACTGTTACTTTCTACATAACAGTGAATATGATGTGTACCAATATTATGCTGCTCGTCTGTATATTTGAAAAAGGCATGGTCTTCGGGCACAAATATGTTCTTGCGGTAGATATAACCGACAGCCTTCATTCCCGCAACATTAAGCCGCTCACCACTCCTGAACTCTACGCCGACATCTAAGATAGGTTTTGCCATTATACCCTTGATTGCTGTACTGCCAATGTGATGAATACTCAGGATGTTATCTCCGAGTATGTCTTCAATTTCCTTTTTCGTAATCTGGTATTGATTTGCCCAATCTTCATCATGTTCAATGAGGATAACTTCTTTTACATTAAGACCTAACATAATAAATCTTCCCCTCGCATAAAAAATATAAACTTTATAATAAAACCTATTCCGCCTGTGCGAAAGTAAAATAAAAATAATCCTCGTCCAGATAGCGCAAAAATGAGAACATCTAAAAAATACTTTTATATGATGTATGCCTATTTGCGGCTCCATTTGTTTTTTAACATGCCGATTATGCCAATCAGCATGAAAACTATCCCAATCACAACCATAATTATTGCGCTGCTATCGGACAGTTGCGGATACATTCTGGTATGCGGAGTGAGCTTCATATTATAATATAGCGCATCACCAACCACAATGATAAGTCCTATTATAAGCAAGTATATGGGCATTTTTTTGTTTTTCATAACTTTTTCCAAATATTAACGGATTTTCCGTTGAAACAGTCTCAGAATTTTATTTTCGCTCTATATAAACGGTCGATTATATGTATTATATAACATTATAATATACAATAGCAAAAAAATCAAGCAGTATTTCGAACTTTCATGCCGCAAACTCTTGGACGTTGTAAGTATTGCCGAATTACGACGAATGTTGAAAATCGGTAAAAATTGCGCATACCGTCTAATCAATAAATAATACTTTAAAGACTTATATTTATATATTATATCTACAAAAAGGATATATACAGAAAATATGTAACACAATTTTTAATTTTGCATACAATTCTTAATAGGTATTTTTAGAATTGATGAAGGGCGGCGATTTATGAAAGAAAAAATAAAACCTAAATTTGAAGTAATAAATAATAATAATGAAGAGCAGATGAATATACTCATAAATAAAATAATAGAAGAGACATTAAAAAAAGAAAAATATAATATAATGAAATTTAATCCGAATATTTCAAAAATATCTGAAACTTCTAAAATAACTTCGTGAATAAAAGACCGATGAAATTCATATAAAAATCTTGACAAATATTTAAACATATGATATACTGTAAATAGAAAAAGGCTCTGTTGTAAAAAGCAGAGCCTTGCCCTAAATTAAGGAGAAAATTTTATGCGAATAGCGGCATATTGCCGAGTATCGACAGACAAAGAAGAACAGCTCGAAAGCTTAAAGAATCAAAAAGAATATTTTACCGAATATGCCGAAAAAAACGGACATATATTAATAAAATTATATGCCGATGAAGGTATAAGCGGAAAACAAAAAAATAACCGAATTCAATTTATGAATATGATTGCAGATGCAAAAGAGCATATATTCGATATGATTATAACAAAAGATATTTCCAGATTTGCAAGAAATACTGTGGATGCTCTTACAACTATAAGAGAATTAAAGGAATTTGGAATTGAAGTATTGTTTTTGACTAACAATCAAACTATATTGGGAAACTCTGAATTTATAATAACTTTGTTTTCTGCGCTTGCGCAGGAAGAATCCGCAAACCTTTCCAAAAGAGTTAAATTCGGGAAAAATAAGGCGGCTGAAAATGGAATTGTCCCTCCGTTTATTTATGGATATAACCGGGTAAACAAATATAAATTGGAAATAAACGAACAACAGGTTGACACAGTCAGAAAAATTTTTGACTTATACGCAAATAACGGTTATGGCTGTTCCAAAATAACAAATTATTTAATTGATAATAATATACCCTCCTATAAAGGACTTCCAAAATATTGGAATACAAAAACTGTCAGAAGAATATTGAGAAATGAAATATATATTGGAATAGTTTCAAATAATAAATCGGAAGTGATTGACTTTTTAACAGGTAAAAGCATTAATAAGAATCCGGATGAATGGTATAAAAAAGAATATCCTGAAATAGCCGTAATTGAAAAAGAATTATTTATTAAAGCTCAAAGGTTATTTGATAATCGTCAGGAATTATATATGAATAAATCCCCAAATGGAAGATTCTGCGATAAATATATTTTCAGCGGCATAATAAAATGCACCCACTGTGGAAGAAGTTTTACGAGAAAAAGTTACACATATAAAAATACGAGAATATTTTGGATTTGTCCTGCAAACGATCAGCATTCAGTACGAAAATGTATAAACAATTTTCGAATAAATGAAGATGATATAATAAATTATCTGAAAGAATATTTTGATGAAATCTTAAAAGATAAAAATAAATATATTGAAAGTTATATATTGGAAT
>Ga0123357_10001311_pt1 | contig 26244 bp, 14 predicted proteins | sample TergutEmb28metaG_FD_89873 | JGI IMG/M metagenome (GOLD analysis project Ga0123357, IMG submission 89873) | Embiratermes neotenicus P4 segment gut microbial communities from Petit-Saut dam, French Guiana - Emb289 P4 | ecosystem: Host-associated > Arthropoda: Insects > Digestive system > Gut ...
AGGATTTGGACGCCGCAGTAGTCGGCGATTTGCCACATTTGTTTGCGGAAGATTTCCTTGGCGGTGTCGTCGAGGAGGCGTTCGCCGTTGACGGTGCGCGACATGCAGTGGTAGATGGCCGGTCCCAAGTGAGATGCGATTTTGAAGCGAGGAGTTCTCATAAAAACAAGGTGACGGTGTTCGAAAGGGAGAGTGAGTCAAGTTTTAATTTCCTGTCACTTAATAAATATCTAAACTGTAGTAAGTTGCGTCAGTTTTTCATCTGCGGGCGGTCGCACGTCCTCGACAAGATGGAGATGGCGCGGCAGCTTCTCCGGGAGCAAGCGCGGGCTTGGTGCGGAAACGGATTTGGGCGGTCTATTGACGCGATTTTAGTTTGTCGGGGATGGGGATGGGCGCGTTCGACCAAGGGGCGGGGGCGCCGTCGGTGGTCGCGGGTTCCATGACTTCGACTCGGGTGCCTTCGGGGTCGAAGAGGCCAAATTGGCGTTTGTGGTCGAGGCCGGTCTTGGGCGGGCTGCCGGGACGTTTGCACGCTTCGGGGAGCACGCGTTTTTGCAACTCGGCATAGGCGGCGGGGACGTCGGGGGCTTCGAGGCAGATGTGATTCATGCTGCGCAGTTGCGCGGTCTTCGGCTCGGGGCCACCGTAGAGCATGAGTTCGAGGTATTCGTCGCAACCGGGCAGGCGGAGGTTCACCCAGCTGAGTTCGCCGGCGTTGCGGGCGCCGCGCCAGGTTTCCACGCAGCCGAGGATGTCTTTGTAGAAATGGAGCGAGGCGGCAAGGTCGGCGCACGTGACGCCGAAGTGGCGGATGCGCGGCAAGACGCGCGTGGGGGGCAGGCACAGGCCTTTGTCCTTGAGCGGGAGGGCGTCGCCAGCGTATTCGACAAATTCGATGGCGTGGCCGTCGGGGTCTTCGATGGTGAAGGCGCGGTTGCCCGCCGGGCCGGCGGGGCCGGCGGCGGCGGTGGTGGCGTCGGCGGCGGGGACTTTGCAGCCTTGGGATTTGAGGTATTGGCGCATGGCTTCGCAATCGGTGGTGACAAAGGCAACTTGGCGCAGGCGGTCGGCGTCGGGGTTTTCGGCGGGGACGGGGAGGAGCGCGATGTGCTGGAGGTCGTTGATTTTTATCCAGGTGAGCGCGCGCGAGCCGTCGGGATTTTTGGCGCAATAGGATTCGTCGTAGCCGAGGTAGTCTTTGAAGAAGGCAAGTTCGGCGTCGGCGTTGGTGTTGGTGTAATAGAGCGCGACGTGCGCGATGCCGAGGATTCGCGGACGCGCTGGCGCGGAAGCGTCGGCGGAAAAGGCTGAAGGGCTGAAGGGCCGAAAGGCTGAAAGGAGAATCAACGCGAGCGCGTAGAGCGCGAACGCGTGGAGCGAGAGCGCGTGGAGCGAGAGCGCGTGGAGGCGGCGAGGCGGGAGGAAGATGGATCTGGGTTTCATGGCGTGGCGGGCGGGTGGCGGTGGCGGGCGGTGGTTTGCCGGAGGGAAATCGGGCTTGATTTAAATCGATTTAAATCGACTTAAATCGATTTAAGTCGACTTAAATCGAGTCCGTGTTTTTTGGGGGTTATGAAGCATTTTGAACTTCTCACGCTCGGCGACGAACTGCTGCTCGGGCTGGCGACCAACAGCCACCTGGTTTTCATCGGCTCGCAATTGGCGCGGCGCGGGGTGATGCCGCGGCGCAACGTCTGCGTGGGCGACGACGCCGGTGTCATCGCGCGGCAATTCGCCGAGTGCTGGCGCGCGGCGGATGTGGTCATCACGACAGGCGGGCTGGGGCCGACTTGCGACGACCGCACGCGCGAGGCGATTGCGCAAGTGCTGGGTCAGCGGCTCGTCCACGACGCGGAGGTCGGGCGCGCGATTCGCGAGCGCATGGCGAGGCGGGGTTTTCCTTGCACGGTAAACAACATGAAACAGGCGCAACGATTCGAGCGCGCGGAGGTGTTGCGCAACGCAAACGGCACCGCGCCCGGCTTGTGGGTCGAGCAGGACGGCAAGGTGCTGTGCATGCTGCCGGGGCCACCGAACGAATTGCGTCCGATGTTCGTGGAGCAAGTGCTGCCGCGGCTGGCGCGGCTGGGGCTTGTCGCGGACGCGGAAGTGTATGTGCAAATGCGCACCATCGGCGTGGGCGAGTCGTCGCTCGAAACGATGCTGCAACCGATTTTCGCGAAACACGGCGCGGCGGACGTGAGCGCGGCGCGCGGGTCGGAGCGGCTGAACGTGGCGTATTGCGCGCACCAAGGCTCGGTGGATTGCCGCATCGATTCGCCGTCGGGGATTTTGTCGCGGGCGGAGCTGGAAAAAATCGCGCGCGAATGCGGCGCGTTGCTCGGCGAAAACTTGATGTGTCACGGCCACGACGAATTGCCGCAAGTGGTGGCCGGTTTGCTATTGAGCCGGAAAAAAACGCTCGCCATCGCCGAGGATGCGACGGGCGGTTTGCTGTCGGGATGTTTCAACGATGTCGCCGGCCTGGAAAATTTTTTCGCGGGCGACGTGGTATGTCACACGCGGCAAACGATGGCGCGGTTTCTCGGCCTCGGCGCGCAAGGGGAAGCGGAGTTTTCGATTGAGCACGGCAACGCGAACGCGAGCGCGGGCGCGGGCGCGGGTGCGAGCGCAAGCGCGAACGCGGGCGCGAGCGCGAACGCGGGCGCGAGCGCCGAAAGCGCGCAGGCGATGGCAGCAGGCGCGGCGCAACGATTCGGCGCGGACTACGCGCTGGCGGTGACAGGTTTCGCGGGCGAAGGCGCGGGCGAAGGCGCGGGCGAAGGCGCGGGCGCGCGCGCGGGCGAAAACGCAGGCGGGCCGATTTACATCGGCATGCATTCGCCTCGCGGGACACAGGCGAAAACGGTGAGTTATCCCGGCACGCGCTTCGGCGCGCGCGAACGCGCGCTGACATCGGCGTTGGACTGGCTGCGACGGGAATTGCTGGCGGATTGAAGTGGCACGGGCTTCCAGCCCGTGGGCTTGAAGCTCGGTGGCACGCGCGCGACGCCAGCCGCGCGGCGCAAACTTGACACGCGAAAAAAACCCCCGCCATATTGGCGAAAAATCCATTTCTCCTTTCATTTCACTTTTCATTTCGCCCCTCGTTTCCCTCATCGCATGAACAGTCCTTCCCACAATCCGGCCCTCGGCAAGACTCCTTGCGCGACCGTCTCGCTGGAGCAAACACGCTGGTTCGAGGACGAGGTTCACGCGCACGACGCACGCCTCAAATCCTACCTGCGCGGCTCGTTCCCCTCGATTGATGTCGAGGATGTCGTGCAGGAATCCTACTTGCGCGCCTGGTTCGCGCACGCGGCGGAACCGGTCAGGTCGGCCAGGGCGTTTTTGTTCACCGTGGCGCGGCGCCTGGCGCTCAATTCCCTCCGCCACCAGAAAAATTCCCCGATAATCGCCATGCCGGATTTGGCCGCGTTGCGTGTCTTGGATGAAGGAAGGAACGCCGCGGAGGCCGCCGCCGTCAGTGACGAAATCGCGTTGCTGGAGGAGGCCATCGCCGCGCTCCCGCCGCGTTGCCGTGAAATCATCATCCTCTGCAAAATCCAACATGTTGCCCAGCGGGAAATCGCCGGGCGCCTCGGCATTTCCGAAATCACCGTGCAGGAGCAAGTCTACCGCGGCATCCGCCGCATGGAGGAGTTTTTCATGAAACGCGGCGCAATCCGGCACTGGAAGGACAACACATGAGCGCGCATTCCGACATCGAAGCCATTTCCGCCACCGCCGCCCGCTGGGTCGCGCGGCGCGACGCCGGCCTGTCCGGCGCGGAGCAGGCCGAGTTCGCGCGCTGGCTGGACGCCGACCCGCGCCACGCCGCCGCGTTCGAGCACTACGCGCGCGCATGGTCGGCGTTCGACGGCCCCGGGCGCGCGGGCGCCCAAGTCGCGATGATTGACAGAATCAAAACGCGCGTGCGCCGCCGCCGCCTGCGCCAGGCGGGCGGCGTGCTCACGGCGGCGGCGGCGTGCGCCATCGTGGCCCTTGGTTTCGCCAGCTTGCGCGACCGGCCCGGCGCGGACGCCGGCGGCGCGCGTCCCGCGGATTCGCCGGCTTCGAGCGTGGCGGTGCTCCAGCCCGAACGCCGCGCGCTCGAGGACGGCTCGACGGTGGAGCTTCGGCAAGGCGCCGTCATCGACGTGCGTTACGACGCCGCCACGCGCCGCGTAATCCTGATGAGTGGCGAGGCGCATTTCCAAGTGGCGAAAGGCCAGCCGCGCCCCTTCGTGGTCATGGCCGGCGCCACGGCGGCGCGCGCCGTCGGCACCGAGTTCACCGTGCAACGCGACGAGGAGCGCGTGGAAGTTTTGGTGACCGAAGGCCACGTCGCCGTGGAAAAAACGTCGCCGGAAAACGCCGCCGCGCCGGCGCTCGTCGGAGGCTCGGGCGCCGCCGCGTCCGAAACCATCGCGCCCCCGGTGACGACGCTGGCGACGCTTGGCGCCCGCGAACACATCATCGTGAAAACCGCGCCCGCGAACGCGAACGCGTCCGCGCCGGACGCGCCGGACGCATCCGAAGACGCGCCCCCGCCCGCGGTTGAGACGCTCACGCCCGCGGAGGTGAATGCGCGGCTTGAGTGGCGGGTTCCGGTCATTGAGTTTTCGGCGACGCCGCTGGCGGAAGCCGTGGCGCAATTCAATCGATATTCGCGAATGCCTGATGGCAGTGAAAACGCCAGATTGGTGCTGGCGCCCGATTTATCGGGCCTGGCGACGGAGCCGGTGAGCGGCCTTTTCCGTGCCAACAACATTGAAGCGTTCGTGCATTTGCTGGGAGTGAACATGAACATCGCGAGCGAGCGCCGCGGCGCCGAAATCATCCTGCGCAAAACGGAAGAGTGAAAAACGCCGCGGCGTCGTGGAGTGGCGCAACGCAGCGCGGGTTTGGAGGGCCAACGGCCCGGTTTCATAACAGCCCAGTCCGCAGGGCTGGATAGCCTGGCGAAGGCGTGCTTTGGAGTGCGGGACTTTAGTCCCGCTTTTGACGGCGGGATTCATCCCGCCGCCAGAGAAAAGAAAGGCAGGCCAATAAATGTCAAACTGTCGGGCTTCGCCCTCGGTAGGCCCGTCAAAAGCGGGACTAAAGTCCCGCACTCCAAAATTCCGGCTGCCCAAATACCCAGCCCCTTGGGGCGGGGATTCCGCCACCCTGCCCTTCCCCCTTCCCCCCTCGAAAAAAAAATCCGCATTTTCCCGTGCTGGTTTTTTTTCGCAGGCGTGTCTTCTCTTTTATGCACGCAAACAAATTCTCCTTTTCACGCGCCATCGCCAGCCGTTTCGCTTTGCTGGTTTCAATCCTCGCCCTCGCCGCGTGCATCGCCGCAAGCCCGCTCGCGCGCGCCGGCGACGCGCCGGCCAAATTGCCCCTCAATGTGCCCGCCGACACGCTCGAAAACGCCACCAAGGCCCTCTCCCGACAATCCGGCGCGAACGTGATTTTCCCGACAAAAATCGCCACCGGCGTCCGCACCAAGGCCGTCAAGGGCGACTACACCGTGCGCGAGGCGCTCGACATCATGCTCGACGGCACCGGCCTCGTCGCCGAGCAGGACGAGAAAACCGGCTCCTTCACCGTGCGCAAAAAAACGGAAACGGAAACTCCAGAGGGGCGCGTCGCCTCCGGGAGGACCGGCGATTTTTTCGTCTCGGCGCGGGAAACCGCGCCCAAGAACCAAAACCGGAATGACGACGAAGGCTCCATCCACGGCACGGTCATCAACGACACGACCACCGAAATGCTCGAAGGCGCCGGCATCACCCTCATGCCCTCCGCCCGCCGCGCCAGCGCCGCGCACGACGGCACGTTTTCCTTCGACCGCGTCCCCGCCGGCGACGCCAGGCTCATCGTGTCCTACCCCGGCCTCGCCACCCGGGAAATCCCGCTCACCGTCGCCGCCGGCAAAGTCTCCGAGGCCGCCGTGCGCCTCAAGGACGACAACATTGTCCAAATGAGCGCCTTCGTCGTGCAAGGCACCAAGGAAGGCATGTCCAAGGCCCAAGCCCTGCAACAAAGCGCCGACAACATGATGTCCGTCGTCGCCGCCGACCAGTTCGGCGACTACAGCGGCAACATGGGTGATTATTTGCAATTTATTCCCGGAGTCGCGCCGGACGACGCCGACGGGCGCAGCGTGTCCCTGCGCGGCCTGCCGTCCTTCCTGACCAATGTCACCATCGACTCCATGAGTGTCGCCAGCGCCGCGTCGGGCATCATGTCGCGCGTCACGGAACTCCAGGTTTTTTCCCTGAGCAACGTGGAAACCATCGAGATCATGAAAACGCTCACGCCCGACTTGCCCGCGACAGACACCGGCGGCTCCATCAATATGATATCCAAGAGCGCCTTTGACCGCGAAAACTCCGGCATCAAATACCGCGCCTTTCTGAGCGCGCCCTACGCCGACCGTTTTCGCGTCCCCGGCGTCAATTCCGGCGAGAACATGACTTCGATACGCCCCAATTTTGAACTTGATATAACGCGCCGCATCGGACGGAACCTCGGCCTCTATGTCGGGGCGCGCGCTTATGAATCCACAAGCTCCTCCCAGCGCGGAGTGTGGGCCTACAATTTCAATCCCCAATATGGCGGCCTGCCAAACGACCCCACACTCAGCGAATGGACACTGCGCGCTGATTCCGGCGTGGCGATAAGGCGCAGCGCCTCGGCCCGCCTTGACTGGAAAATTTCCCCGCAAACCAAATGGAGCTTTGCCGCGTCATGGAATGCCTTTGAAAACAACTTTTACCGCGACTACCTGAATTTCTACTGGAACCCGGCCGTGAACAACCTGCGCGCCCTTTCCTCCACCGACGCGCCGCAAAACACAATGTCCACGGGCAACGTCCGCAGCGCGCGGAATACCAGCGGCACCGAGGCCGGGTATGTCGACGTGCAGGTTGTCAGCCAGCGCAAAAACGCCAGCACCAGCACCTACTCCACCACGTTTGAGAGTGTGCTCAACTCCGGCGGCGTCCTGAAGGCGGTGTTATATTATAACACCGCGGACAACACCTATCGCGACATCACGGACGGCCATTTCGGGCAGACAAGCATGCGCATCTCCAACGTGCTCGTTCAAACCAACACACCCGGAGCGCTTGTCCCGAATCTTTTTTATACAAAGAACAACGCCCCGCTCTGGCTCAACGACATCACGAATTTTCGCGTCCTCAACGGCGTCACCGAGCCTAACACGGCCAATGAAATCCGTTACGGCGGGCAGGTTTCATTCATACAAAAACTGCCCCTCGCGCTTGCGACAACCATCAAGGTCGGCGCGCAGTGGGATGCCACGGAGCGCTCCATGGACCGGCGCTATTTTTATACACAAACAAACCCGCTGATCCCCGCCGGAAACGCGGCGGCCATGCTCTCCGTGAGGGATGATGTCAGATCGGCCCTGCCCGGCGCGCTCGGCTTTCCCGCCGCCCCCGCCATCCCCGACTTGCGAAAACTCCGGGATCTATATCCGGACTCGCTGACGCGGAGTTCTTCCAATAATTTTCTCGCCGCCTTCAATGACACGGACACCGCGCTCTACGCGCGCGTCGATTTCAAGCCCGGCGAGGACTGGCTGATCATCGCCGGCGTGCGCGACGAGAAAATAAACAACGGCAACTGGAACAAGCTCACCAACGACCGCGGCAGCTTGAAATACGACAACCAGTTCTGGTCCCTGAACGCGAAATACACACCCTCGCGCAAGCATGTGTTCCGCGCCGCGATCACGCAATCCATGGGCCTGCCCGATTACACGGACCTCCTGCCAAGCTCCCTCACAATCACCGAGGCGTCCGACACTGACACCGGGCGCGGCACCGTGGAAATCGGAAACCCCAATTTGAAGCCGTATGAAGTCCTGAACCTCGACCTGTCCTATGCTTATAATTTCAGGAAAACCGGATTTGCAAGCATCGCGCTGTTTCGCAAGGCGTTCAAAAACTATATTATTGAAGGCACGCAGGCGCTGACTGATCAACTCGCCGCCTCCATCGGGCTGGATACAAGCGCCCTTTCACAGTCCGTCGAAAACTATGACTTGGTGACCCGCTTTAATATAAAGGACAAGGGATACTACAACGGCATCGAGTTGTCCGCCGGCGACCAGCTCACCTTCCTGCCGAAGCCGTTCGACACGCTGGGCATCCAGGCGAACCTGACGCTCATCGGCATCACCCCCATAAAAACCGGCAGTGTTCTCGTCTCGAACGACCCCGCGCAGAACGCCGCGATGGTTGACCAGGTGAACAAGGCGTTGAAAATCGGAGCCATGCCCGTCCAGGCCAATCTCGTCGTGAACTGGCGTTATAGGAAACTCGCCTTTCTGGCCGCCATCCGTTACATGGGCCGCACCCTGCGCGGCCTGTCGCAGCAGACCATACAATATAGTGACCTTCCGACGGAATACATGAACGCCCTGACTTATAGCGAGCGCCGCTCCGTTGTTGATTTCAAGGTCGAGTATCGCTGGAAACAATACCTGACGCCTTACATCCAGATACGAAACCTCTTCAACGCGAGCAGCAGCCGCGCCATGAACGGCTATTTGCTTTATAAAATCCAAACCCCCGGCCCCACGATAGAGGCCGGCGTTCGCGGACAGTTCTGATTAAAAGCCTGAAAATCTGAAAACCTGAAGGCTGAAAATAAAAACCATGCGACAATCAATCTTCATCCAATTTTTCATATCGAGGGTTTTGCCTGTGTTTGTTTGTATTTATCCGTGTCTCAACGCCGCGCGGTGCGAAACCCTGAATCTCGGCGCGCTCACTTTTGCGACCAGCGGGACAACCGCCCGCGGCGCGCCGGTCATCCCGATGTGGAAAGCGCAAACGCCAAGCCGGAAAAACGCGGCGGGATTTCCCATCCTGAAAACCGCGCAACATTATTTTGTGTGGCAGCCGGAGCTGCGCGCGGACGGCGGTTATAATCATTATGCGTGCCTGTTTTATTATAACGGACGCTTTTATGCCATGTGGGGAAACCACCCCGAGGGCGAGGACGCCCCGGGCCAACGCGTCCTGTTCGCATCCTCAAGCGACGCGCGCGCATGGACTCCCGCCGCCGAACTGTTCCCGCCGCCAGGCCCCGTTCTCAAAGCCGACAAACAGGGCATCCACCTGAAACCCGACCGCTGGGTGACGGCGGACGGAAAACTTTACGCGGTCGTCTATGTATGCGGAGCCGGCGCAAGCAACTATCCGATTGCGCGCGAAGTCGCGGGCGACGGCACGCTCGGCGCGCCGTTTCTCCTGCGCGCTCTGCCCGCGAAAGGCAAAGCCACCGCGGCGCTCCCCTCCTTCATGCCCGCGCCGCGCAAAGACCCCGCGCTCGCCGAAAAAATCAACCAATGGTATAAGGACAACGACACGATAAGCTGGTGGGCGCGCTCCGCGGGCGAGCTTTCCCTGAATAGCATTGATGACGCGGCTCTCATTGAGTCGTTCGCCTATCGCTCGAAGGACGGCATGGTCGTGCTCATGCGCGATTATACAAAGAAGGAAGGCAGGCCGCGCTCCAATCGCATCTACGCCTTTTTTGCCGACGGCAAGGGCGGCTGGTCGCGCGGGTATCCGACGGACATTCCCGATTCAGGCTCGCGAGCGCAGGCATTTCGGCTTCCCGACGGGCGCGTGCTGCTCGTCGGCAATCAAATAGCATATAAATTTGACACGGGGCTGCGCATGTCGCGCGACCCGCTGACGCTCGCCGTCAGTCCTGACGGCGAATTTTTCACCAAGGTTTACGCCCTGCGCTGGGGCGGTAGCAACCCGCCAAAATATCGTTTTTCAAAAATAACTGGCCGGAGCCTCGGTTACGGCTATCCGAGCATGATTGTCCAAGGCGGCATGATATACGTTTTATATTCAATAAACAAAGAGGACATGGCCATCACAAGCGTGCCGCTCGATTCAATTAAATAATAATTTTTCAATCATCTTCATATCCAATTCCATCATGACCGCTGGGAAAACCACATCATCCTTCCGCCGCGTCGAACGCACCGATAATGCGTCCGGCCTCGCGGAAATTGGCGTGGGCGATCCCGTTGGTGATTTCCGCCTGCTCGCCGGCGTATCAAGTAGCACGGGCTTCCAGCCCGTGGGTTTGCGTGGCATGGGCATCCTGCCCATGTTCCGACGCGAGATGGAAGCTCGTGCCACTTGCTGTGTCGGCATCTACCCAAAATCACGAGCAACCCCTGCTCGTAGTTTAATACTTGATTTCAAACGAGTTAAATCAGACTTGGGCAATTTTCAAGTCCGATTTTAAATTTGCCCAAGAATATTTCAATATAATAACCAACAACAATTTACATCAACAAACACACCAATCCACAAAAACATCATGAAAACCAAAACCAAGCCATCCAAAATCCTCTCCGTCGCGCTGCTTTTCGCCGGCGCGTTTGCCGGTTCGCGCGCGCTGGCGCAAACCAGCGCCACGCCGGTTATACTCACCAGCACAAACGTCAACATCACGCTCAACGCCGCCAACGACTGGTATCAAATCGCGCCCGGCGCGACCATCAACGGCCCCGGCATCGCGCTCAACGCCGGCGCGCGCTCGACCCCGTGGTATATTATAAATTCCGGCATCGTTGTCGGCGCGACCAACGGCCTGACCCTTGGCAACAGCACGATGTATTTCACCAACACCACCGGCGCCCTGATACAAGGCAACGGCTCGGCGAACAACGCGGGCATCTATTTCAACAGCTCGGCCACGGGCACCGCCGTAATCACCAACTCCGGCACCGTCCAAGGCGTGACCAGCGGCATCTACTTGAACGGCGCCGGCAACATCATCACGAACAACGCCGCCGGCTCGATCATCGGCACCGGCAGCAACGGCGTTTACTTTGCCGCCAGCGCGCTGAACAACTTGCTCGACAACGCCGGCATCGTCAGCGGCTACACCACCGGCGTTTATTTCACCTCGTCCGGCTCGGTCGTCAACCGCGCCACCGGCCTCATTTCCGGCCTCGGAAACGTCACCTCGCAAGGCGGCATCCAGTTCGCCACCGCGGCGGCCGGCAACGTGGAAAACTCCGGCACGATTCTCGGCGGCATGAGGGGCATCACTTACAACAACACCGCCGGCGCCAATGTCCTCGTCAACAACACCGGTGGCCTCATCCAGTCGCAATCCAACAGCACCAGCACGAACTACACCGCCATCTTCACCAACACAAACGTCGCGCTCGGCATCGACAACGCCGGCGCGATCATCGGCATCAATTACGCCATCGTAATCCAAGGCTCGTCCACCATCGTGAACACCGGCACGATCACCGGCGTCAACAACACGGCGCTCCAGTTCGCCGCCAGCGGAACCAACGCCTGCGTCAGCAACGCCGGCATCATCCACGGCGCGAACTCGGGCGTGTATTACACCGCCGGCGGCACGCTCATCAACCTCGCCGGCGGCCTTGTCCAAGGCGATTCAAGCGTCTCGACGCAGGCCGGCGTTTATTTCGCCAGCGCCGCGCCTGGCAACGTGGAAAACTCCGGCACCATCATCGGCGGAATGAAAGCCATCGTGTTCAGCGGCGCCGCGCCCGCCACGGACGCCAACGCCCTCGTCAATCACGCCAACGCCCTCATCCAGACGCAGGACGCCGGCACCTCCACAAACTACGCCGCTGTTTACTTGGGCGCCGGCGCCGACCCGCTCAACCTTGGCAACGAAGGCTCCATCCTCGGCGCCGGCAGCGCCCTGTTGATTGCCTCCACGGCCACCATCACGAACACCGGCACAATCATTGGCTCCGGCCTCTATGGCGCATGGCTCACGACCGCTGGCGCCGGCGAGATCAACAACTCCGGCATCCTCATCGGCGGAAGCAGCGGCATCTATTCCAGCGCCAACGTCACGATCCGCAACCTGGCCGGCGGCTTCATCTCCGGCAGTGGCGCCACCTCGTCGGATGCCGGCATCTATTTCACCAACAGCGCGACGGACGTTCGCGTGGAAAACTCCGGCACCATCCTCGGCGAGGCGCAAGGCATCCATTTCGGCGCCGCCGGAAACTCCCTCCTCATCAACAACGCCGGCGCCCTCATCCAGTCGCAATCCGACGGCGCCAACGTCAATTACAGCGCCGTCTTCACGGCCAGCAACACCGTGACCGACATCACCAACGCAGGCTCGATATCCGGCGCCTACGACGGCATCATGTATTACGGCTCCGGCTCGCTCGTGAACACCGGCACGATCACCGGCGGCGGCGACTCTGGCGTCCGCCTCGGCGCCTCCAGCGCCGGCGTCTCGGTCGACAACACCGGCGCGATCAGCGGCACGAGCAGCGGCGTGTATTTCGCCGCCAGCGGCACGCTCATCAACCGCGCCACCGGCGTCATCTCCGGCAGCAGCGACGCCCTGGCGTCGGCGGGCGTTTATTTTTCCTCCGGCGCGGCGGACGCCCATGTGGAAAACTCCGGCACGATTTCCGGCGGCGCGAAAGGCATCAATTACAACAACACCTCGGGAAACAATGTTCTCATCAACAACGCCGGCGCCCTCATCGAGGCGACAATCAACACCGGCGCCGGCTACGGCGCCATATACACGGGCGCTGGCGCACCACTCACCATCACCAACGCCGGCATCATCCACGGCGCCGATTATGCCCTCGCCCTCGGCGGCGCCACCACCCTCGAAAACACCGGCGCCATCATCGGCGGCACCGCCGACAACGGCGCCGCCATCGCCCTGCTCGCAACCGCCCCAACCGCCGCCAGCGCCCTCGCCCTCAACGACGGATCCCAAATCACCGGCGACATCGTCAGCGCCGCCGCGAACCTCAACACCATCACCCTCGCCGGCAACGGCGCCATCACCGGCAACATCATCGGCAACGCCGGCGACGCCACCCTCGGCATCTCCACCCTCGCGATGAACGGCTCCACCTGGCTCGTCTCCGGCACCGTGCAACTCACCGCCCCCGCCCCCGACGCCCTCAACATCGCCACCGGCCACCTCACCATCCTCAACGACCTCATCCTCGCCGACCCCGCCGGCGGCGTCACCATCGCCCCCAGCGCCACGCTCCAAATCGGCGACAACACCCCCGTCGGCGGCATTATTAACCTGTCCCTCTCCACCGGCCCCGCCATCGCCAACAACGGCCTCCTCATCATCAGCCCCTCCGACGACCTCGCCTTCACCGGCGCGCTCACCGGCTCTGGCGACCTCGTGAAAGCCGGCGCCGGCACCCTCGACCTCACCGCCGCGAACCTCGCCGCCACCACTGGCAACACCACCATCCTCGCCGGCAACCTCGTCGCCACCGCTGCCACCGCCGTCGGCTCCACGGGCACCATCACCCTCGCCAACAGCGCCACCATCACCTTCGAGCAAACCACCGCCGCCGGCGACGCCGCCTTCGCCAACCTCATCACCGGCGACGGCAACCTCGTCAAAAACGGCTCCGCTCTCCTCGACCTCACCAACACCGCGGCGGGAGGCAACAACTACACCGGCGCCACCACCGTCAACTCCGGCACCCTCAAAGGCTCCATCGGCTCCGGCGCCCTCACCGTCAACGCCGGCGCCACCTACAAAGTCGCCGACGCCGTCACCGACTTCACCATCTCCGGCATCCTCGGCGCCGGCACCGTCGACCTCAACACCGCCAACCTCACCTTCAACGTCCCCGCCGGCGTCTCCGACACCTTTGCCTTCACCGGCGCGCTCGCCGGCGGCAACCAACTCATCAAAACCGGCGCCGGCTCCCTCGACCTCCAAACCCCCGCCGTCCTCGCCAACGGCGTCGCCGTCAAAAACGGCACGCTCCTCCTAAACAACCTGTCCCTCATCGGCGCCCCCGTCACCCTCGGCGACACCGCCGACCCCGCCGCCACCGGCCTCATCAACTACACCGGTGCCGCGACCTGGGACAACCCCATCACCCTCGTCGGCGCCGGCGGCGGCTTCACCGTCGACGCCGCCGCCACGCAAACCCTCACCCCCGCCGCGACCATCGCCGGCGCGGGCGACTTCATCAAAACCGGCGCCGGCACCCTCGACATCACCGCTGCCACGATGAACAACACCGGCAACACCGCCATCCTCGGCGGCACGCTCATCGCCACCGCTGCCACCGCCAAAGGCGCCATCACCCTCGCTAACAACTCCACCATCACCTTCGACCAAACCACCGCCGCGGGCGACGCCACCATCACCGACCTCATCACCGGCGACGGCAATCTCGTCAAAAACGGCTCCGCCCTCCTCAACCTCGCCAACACCGTGGCGGGAGGCAACAACTACACCGGCGCCACCACCGTCAACTCCGGCACGTTGCAAGGCTCCATCGGCCAAGGCACCCTCACCGTCAACGCCGGCGCCACCTACAAAGTCGCCGACGGCATCACCAACTTCTCCATCTCCGGCATCCTCGGCGCCGGCACCATCGACCTCAACGCCTCCAGCCTCACCTTCAACGTCGCCGCCGGCGTCTCCGACACCTTCGCCTTCACCGGCGCGCTCACCAGCTCGAACCCCGTTTCCGTCCTCACCAAAACCGGCGCCGGCACCCTCGTCCTCCAAAGCGCCGCCACCCTCAGCGGCGGAGCCGACATCGAACAAGGCACCCTAAGCCTCGCCGACCAAACCCTCATCAACGCCCCCGTCATCCTCGGCACCGCCACCACCTACGCCCTCATCGCCTACACCGCCCCCGCCGCCGCCGCGACCCCGTGGGCACTCGACATCACCCTCAACGGCTCCCCGACAACCGCCACGCTCACCGGCGGCGGCTTCACCGTCGCAGACCCCGCCGCCACGCAACCCCTCGCCATCACCGTGAACGGCGCCGGCGCCTTCATCAAAGACGGCCCTGGCGTCCTCGACATCACCGCCGCGACCATGAACAACACCGGCAACACCGCCATCCTCGGCGGCACGCTCATCGCCACCGCCGTCACCGCCAAAGGCGACATCACCCTCGCCAACAACGCCACCATCACCTTCGACCAAACCACCGACGCCACCATCACCAACTCCATCACCGGCGCCGGCAACCTCGTCAAAAACGGCTCCGCCCTCCTCGACCTCGCCAACACCGCCAACAACTACACCGGCGACACCACCATCAACGCCGGCACCCTCCAAGGCGCCATCGGCGCCGGCACCCTCACCGTCAACGCCGGCGCCACCTACAAAGTTGCCGACGGCGTGACCGACTTCTCCCTCGCCGGCATCCTTGGCGCCGGCACCATCGACCTCAACGCCGCCGACCTCACCTTCAACGTCGCCACCGGCACGAGCGTTTTCAATTTCACTGGCGCGCTCGCCGGCGGCAACCAACTCATCAAAACCGGCGCCGGCGCCCTCGCCCTCCAAACCCCCGCCGCGCTCACCAACGGCGTCGCCATCAAAAACGGCGCCCTCCTCCTGGACAACCTGTCCCTGATCAACACCCCCGTCACCCTAGGCGACGCCGCCGACCCCGCCGCCACCGGCCTCATCGCCTACACCGGCGCCGCCCCCTGGAACAAGAACCTGTCCCTCACCGGCGCCGGCGGCGGCTTCACTGTCGACAACGCCGCCACCACCCTCCAACTCGCCCCCGCCACCACCGTCACCGGCGCCGCCGACTTCATCAAAACCGGCGCCGGCGCCCTCGACATCACCGCCGCCACAATGAACAACACCGGCAACACCCGCATCGACGCCGGCACCCTCATCGTCACCGCCGCGACAGCGAAAGGCAACATCACCCTCGCCAACAACTCCACCATCACCTTCGCCCAAACCACCGCCGCGGGCGGGGCGGGTGACGCCACCTTCGCGGGCGCCATCACCGGCGCCGGCAACCTCATCAAAAACGGCGACGCCCTCCTCAATCTCACCAACACCGCGAACAACTACACCGGCGACACCACCATCAACGCCGGCACCCTCAAAGGCGCCATCGGCGCCGGCGCGCTCACCGTCAACACCGGCGCTACCTACATCGTTGCCGACGGCGTCTCTGATTTCTCGCTCACCAACGTCACCGGCGCCGGCACGATAAACCTCAACACCGCCAACCTCACCCTCAACGCCGACGCCGGCGCCACGACCATTTTCAATTTCACCGGCCAGCTCGCCGGCGGCAACCAACTCATCAAAACCGGCGCCGGCACCCTCGAACTCCAAACCCCCGTCCCCCTCGCCAACGGCGCGCAAATCCAAAACGGCACCCTCCTCTTGAACAACCTGTCCCTAATCAACGCCCCCGTCACCCTCGGCTCCGCGTCCACGCAAGCCTTCATCGATTACACCGGCGCGCCAGCGTGGAACAAAAACCTCACGCTCGCCGGCGCCGGCGGCGGCTTCACCGTCACCGACCCCGCCGCCACGCTCCAACTCGCCCCCGCCACAACCGTCACCGGCGCCGCCGACTTCATCAAAACCGGTGCCGGCGCCCTCGACATCACCGCCGCCACCATGAACAACACCGGCAACACCACCATCCTTGACGGCACCCTAATCGCCACCGCCGCCACCGCCAAAGGCAACATCACCCTCGCGAACAATTCCACCATCACCTTCGCCCAAACCACCGCTGCGGGCGGGGCGGGCGATGCCACCATCACCGGCCTCATCACCGGCGACGGCAACCTCATCAAAACCGGCGACGCCCTCCTCAATCTCGCCAACACCGCGAACAACTACACCGGCGCCACCACCATCAACGCCGGCACCCTCAAGGGCTCCATCGGCACCGGCCCGCTCACCGTGAACACCGGCGCCACCTACATCGTCCCCGACGGCGTGACCGACTTCTCCCTCGCCGGCATCCTCGGCGCCGGCACGATCAACCTCAACACCGCCAACCTCACCCTCAACGCCGACGCCGGAACCACCACCATTTTCGCCTTCACCGGCCAGCTTGCCGGCGGCAACCAACTCATCAAAACCGGCGCCGGCACCCTCGAACTCCAAACCCCCGTCGCCCTCACCAATGGCGCCCAAATCCAAAACGGCACGCTCCTCCTTAATAACCTGTCCCTGCTAAACGCCCCCGTCACCCTCGGCTCCGCCGCCGCGCAAGCCTTCATCGATTACACCGGCGCGCCCGCGTGGAACAAAAACCTCACGCTTGCCGGCGCTGGCGGCGGCTTCACCGTCGACCCAGGCGCCACGACCCAACTCGCCGCCACCATCACCGGCGTCGCCGATTTCATCAAAGCCGGCGAAGGCACGCTCGACATCACCGCCGCCACCATGAACAACACCGGCAACACCCAAGTCCAAAACGGCGCCCTCATCGCCACCGCCTCTCAACTCGCCGGCGCCATCACCCTCGCCGCCCCCACCTCCACGCTCGAAATAGTGGCGGGAGCTTCCAGCTCCCAAGCAGGGGAGCAAGATGCTCCCCCCACTCTCACCGGCGCCATCACTGGCTCCGGCAAACTCATCAAAACCGGCGCCGGCACCCTCACCCTCGCCAGCCCCGCCAACAACTACACCGGCGGCACCGAACTCCGCGAAGGTTCCCTCGCCGGCTCCGCCGCCACCCTCCAAGGCGACATCTCCACCGCCGCCAACACCACCATCATCTTCAACCAAACCACCGACACCGGAAACGCCACCTACGCCGGCGTCATCAGCGGCGCCGGCGCCCTCGAAAAAACCGGCGCCGGCAAACTCACGCTCACCGGCGCTTACGCCGACGCCATCCCCGTCACCGTCACCGCCGGCGCCCTCCAAGGCAACGCCTCCAACCTGCGCGGCAACATCACCCTCGCCGCGGCCACCGCCGCCATCGTCTTCGACCAAACCACCGACGCCACCTACGCCGGCATCATCACCGGCGCCGGCAGCTTTGAAAAAACCGGCGCCGGCGCCCTCACCCTCACCGCCGCGCAAACCTACGCCGGCGACACCCGCGTCACCGCCGGCACCCTGCGCCCCGCCGCCAGCAACCTCCTCTCCCCCGCCTCCGCCATCACCCTCGCCGGCGGCACCCTCGACATCGGCAAAACCACGCAACAAGCCCGCGGCCTCACCGGCGGCGCCGGCACGCTCGGCATCACCGCCGCCTTCAACCCCAACACCGGCCTCATCACCGACACCGGCAAACTCACCCTCGCCGGCGGCGTTGCCAACACCATCAACCTCCACATCACCTTCGACAGCTCCTTTGACGCCGGCGGCTCGCAATCCGCCCTCCTCATCGACACCCCGAACCCCGCCGCCGCCGCCTACAACGTCACCTACGACAACCGCGCCGTGCTCGGCAACCGCGACCTCGTTTTCTCGCCCGACATCGGCATGTTGGTCCCGCAATACTCGCCCGAAATCCTCTCCGCCGTCGTGCTCCCCTCGCTCGCGCGCCTCATGGGCAAAGCCGGCATCGACACCCTCCAGCAACGCCTCGGCGACCTCCGCCGCCAGCGCACCCCAGGCGTCGCCTACACCGTCCGCGGCATATACCGCGAAGACGACCTCGGCGGCCCGCTCTTCGGCTCCCTCAAAATCCGCACCGCCGGCGCGCAAGCCGCCGCCTCGTGGATTGTCCCGAACATCCTCGACCCCAAGCAAGGCCGCCTCGACATGGGCCTGCTCGTCACCGCCGTCCAAGCCGACGCCAATTATCGCAACCAAGCCGACATCGACGCCACCTCGCGCGAAGGCGGCGTCTACGCCACGCTCATGCGCGGCCCCTGGTATGCCGACCTGCTCGCCAACATTGCCCGCAACACCTACAACGTGCGCCTGCGCGACGGCTCCGGCACGCTCAACTGCACCGGCCTCTCGCCGAGCCTCTCCTTTGAAACCGGCTGGAGCTTCGACCTCGGACGCGACTTCGGCTCCATCGAACCGCAAGGACAGGTCATTTACCAGCACCACCAAATCAACCACAGCGTCGACCTCTTTGACCGCGCTTACAATTTCGCGTCGACCGATTCGCTCGTCACCCGCGCGAGCCTGCTCTGGCACGTCATGCTCCAACCCAGCGGCGGCACATGGACGATAGTCCCCTATGCGCGCGCCAGCATCGGCAGGGAATTTCGCGGCAACCAAAAACTCGTGGTTGACGACGAACCCTTCACCAACGACCTGCGCGGCGTCGAGACGACCTTCGAAGGCGGCCTGACCGTGCGCATCAGCAACCAAGTTTCCATCTATGGAAGCGCCGCCTGGTCGCGCGGCAACAACGTCAGCAGCACCTACATCACCGGTGGCCTCCGCCTGAGCTGGTGATGGCGCGCTTCGCGCTAATGTATAATGAAAAATGTATAATGTAGAATAAGGAATACACAATGTATAATAATATCCAATCCATGAAACAAGGTGGCGCGGACATTCCTGTCTGTGCCAATCCTCGCAGCCCTCAATCAAGCAAATTTCGGCACAGACAAGAATGTCTGCGCTACCTTTCCACCCCACATCGCTTTGCGCGCGCCATCGCGCTCTGCGTTCTGTCATTATTCATTATACATTCTTCATTATTCATTAGCTGCGCGGCGGCGCAAAGCGCCGTCGCGCAGCGCACCTGGCAAGGCATCCCAGGCATTGAACGCACGCCCAATGGACGCCTCTTTTTCACCTGGTTCACCGGCGGCAAAAAAGAGCCGATGCCCGAAAACACCGTGCTCCTCTGTTACAGCGACGACGCCGGCAAAACCCATTCGCCGCTCCAAGTCATCGCCGCGCCCGCGGACGGCTCCCGCTGCTACGACCCCGTGCCCTGGCTCGACCCGAAAGGCCGCCTCTGGTATATATACAACCGCGGCGACAAAACCACCGCCCAGCACGGCGTGTTCGCTCGCATCTGCGACAACCCCGACGCCCCCGCGCCCGTTTTCGGCCCCGAGTTCCGCATCGGCTTCGACGCGCCCTTCTCCTTTCGCATCAACAAACCCACCGTCCTCTCCACCGGCGAATGGCTCATGCCCGTCACTTACGCCAACAAGCCGGTTTATGATTGGTCCGTGAACAAAAACTCAAAACAACCCGCCCTCCAAGGCGCCGCCATTTCCACCGACGAAGGCAAAACCTGGCAACTGCGCGGCGCCGTGGAAGCCCCGCCCTGGGCGCTCGAAAGCATGATCACCGAATTGAAAGACGGACGCCTCTGGCTGCTCATCCGCACCAACGCCGGCGTTTTATACGAAAGTTTTTCCACCGACAAAGGCGCGACCTGGAGCCAAGGCGCGCCCAGCGCAATCGCCAACCCAGGCTCGCGCTTTTTCATCCGCCGCCTCGCCTCGGGAAACCTGCTCCTCGTCAATCACTCCGGCTTCGACCCCAATGCCAAAACCACCAACGACAAACGCAGCCACCTCACCGCGCAACTCTCCACCGACGACGGCAAAACCTGGAACAACGGCCTGCTCCTCGACGCCCGCAAAAGCGTTTCCTACCCCGACGGCGTCCAGGACAAAAACGGCTTTATATGGATTGTATACGACCGCGACCGCTACGGCGCCGGTGACATACTCATGGCGAAATTCCGCGAGGAAGATGTCGCGCAAGGCAAAAACGCCTCCGGCGCCGTGCATCTCCGCCAAGTGATAAACAACCTCGCCGAAGCCGCCACCGACGCCGTCGCCGCCGCGTCCGAAAAATTGCGCGCCGCCATGCTGTCAGCCGACGCCGCCGCCCTGAACGCCATCACCGCCGACAACCTTGTATATATTCACTCCGCCGGACTCATCCAAACAAAGAAAGAGTTTGTCGAAGCCATTGCCACGGGCGTCAGCAAATTTGATACAATAGACCTCAGCGGCCGGCAAATCAAAGTGACTGGAGACACGGCGATAGAGCGAGTCATATTCGATTCAAAACTCGTTGACCACGGCGTTCCCCAAGTCGTGAAACTCGGCCTCATGCTCGTCTGGCAAAAACAAGCCGGCGTCCACGAGTCTGCGAGTGGCCTGACATGGAAACTAATAGCCCGCCAGGCTCAAAAATTATGAACCCACCAGCCACCATCATGAAACTCCGACATCCCGCATTCGCATTCGCGCTCTGCGCATTCTACATTCTACATTCTTCATTCTTCATTAGCTGCTCCGCGGCGCAGGGCGCCGCGGGCGCGCAATCCGCCGATGCGGTCATGGCGCGGCTGGTGACTGTCACCGCGCCGCAAGTGAAAGGCGCGCACGACGCCCATTTCGCCATCGCCGGCAACCGCGCCTACGTGGTCTCCACCGCCAACGACGAGCGCCCTGGCGAAGGCGACACTTGGGATTTCGAATACGCCACGCTCTCCATCGTGAACCTCGACACGCTGAAAGTGGAGCGCATTGTCCCCATCGCGAAAAACGGCCAGGCATTCGCCAACGCCACGCTCCCCGACGGCGGCTGCTCCGCCCCGCGCATTTTGCAAAAAGACGAAAACACCCTGCGCGTTTTTTTCTCAGCCCACTCAAAAACCGATCAGGAGCAAATCTGGTTCCGCGATTTCAACCTCCGCTCCGGCGAGTTCGCGAATGAAATCCACCGCATGAAATTAAAAACCAGCGCGGGCGTTTTCGACCTGCAACCCGTTTATTATTGGAACGACGCCGTCCTGCGCGGCTTCAAGGGGAAATCCAGGAACTTCGGCATGTATATGTTCAGTTTTTATAAGGACGCCGATGGAAAAACCTACACAAACTTGAATAATTTCCGAACCAAGCAAAACGCGCTCGCCGTGTTGAACGACGCGATGGACACCGTGGAAATCATCGGCCATTTCAACGAGCCGCAAAGCGCCGGCCTGTCCGAGGCCGCGATTAACAAGACGCCCTCGGGCGACTGGATGGCGATTGTCCGCAGTGACAAAAACAACAAAGATTATTATTTCACAACGAGCGCCGGCGGCAAAAAATGGAGCAAGGGAAAAACCATGCCCTTCGTGCCCTCCGGCGGCGGCTCGAAACCCGTTTTCGAAAAATTCAACGGAGTATATTACCTGGGCTGGCAGGAGGACGCCGCGCGGACGATTTTTAATATTGATGTCTCCACGGACTGCGAAAACTGGACGCGCAAATATCGTTTTGAGACGCCGTTGACATTCCAGTATCCGACGCTCCAGCAGCACGACGGCAAAATCTACATCAGCGTGACCACGGGAGAGAAAGGCGTCACCAAGGATGTCACGACCGGAAAAGTGAAAATCCTCTTCGGCGTGCTGGAATGAGCGCCCCGTGAAACCGGCCCAAAATCATGAAATCACCAAACACCAAAACACCAACCCAACCATGAGCATCCTCGGAAAATCACCAAAACCTCTCCTGCTTGCGGCGGCGCTGTGCGCCGCGGCATTTTTTATATTCTGGCCGCTTGGCATGGCCGCAAGCACGGGCTTCCTGCTGTGCGCCGCGTTTTTGTTTTTCTCCCTCGCGTGCTCGAAAATGGAGAAACTCAAGAGCCTCACCTACACGATGTTTATATTCTGCCTCGTGTGCGTGGCCATGTTTTATCCAGCGCCATTGCGGAAATGGGGCGATGTCACGCTCATCATGTATATTCCGGTGGTGATGCAAGTGATGATGTTTGGCGTAGGCTCGCAAATGAGCCTTGAGGAGTTCAAGGGCATCGCGCGCATGCCCAAGGCGGTGATTGCCGGCCTGGCGTGCCATTACGCGGTGATGCCGCTGCTGGGCTTCGCGCTCTCGCGGCTGGTCGCGTTTGACGGCGGGCAAATCGCGATGGCGATGGGCCTGGCGCAAAACGGCCAGATTGACCCCGCGCGCGCGACGGCGCTCTCCGGCGCAATCGCGGCGGGCATCGTGCTCATCGGCTGCTCGCCGAGCGGGCTGGCGTCCAATGTCATGTGTTTCCTCGCGAAAGGCAACCTGGCGCTTTCGGTGACAATCGCCGCGTTCTCGACCCTGCTCGCGCCGCTCATGACGCCCATTCTCATGAAATTGCTTGCGGGGACGCTGGTGCAAGTGAGCGTTCCCGACATGATGCACGATGTCATACGCATGTTGATATATCCCATCATGGCGGGTTTGTTATTCAACGCGGTGGCGACAATAAAGCCGTGGCGCCGCGCGCTGCGCGAGGGGCTGATGTTTCTTGTGTTGATAATAATATTGCAAGTGGCGGTGGGGCTTGCGCGCGGGCATGACGCGGCGGGCATCGCGCGCGACACGTTGCTGACGATTGGCTGCGTGCATATTCTGGCGCCGCTGGGCGGTTATATTGTGCGGCTGGTTGTCCAAGGCAGCGCGCAGTCCGTGAAAAAAGGCATGGCGTTTTTCTCGATGGCGGCGGTTTGCACGAGTGTGACGATTATCACGGCGGCGAATCGGGACAGCCTGTTGCGCATTGGCGTGATAATGATTGTGATCATGGCCGTGCATAATTGCGGGGGTTATGCGATTGGATATTGGGTGTCGAGGTTGCTGGGCCTTGACGAGCGCTCGTGCCGCACGGTGGCCTTTGAGGTTGGCCAGCAAAACGGCGCGCTGGCCAACGGTCTGGCGGCGAGCCTGAACATCGAGCTGGCGCTCAAGACGCTCATGGGCATAGCGCCGGCGGTGTTTGGCGCGCTGCAAAATATCACCGGCTCCGCGCTGGCGACCTGGTGGCGCGGCGTCCCCATCCGCGACGAGGAAAACAAACCGCCCGCGCCCGCGCCCGCGTCGGGGAATGCCGGCGCGCCGTGAAACGCGATTAGACGTGTTGGGGCAAGGCTTTCTCGCCATGCAATAGCGCGAAGCGCCTTGGAGTGCGGCACTCCTGTGCCGCTTTTCAACGGTTCCCCTGCCTTTCAACATACCAAAGCGGCAGAGGACTGCCGCACTCCAAGGCGCTTCGCGCTAAAAGTCACATCAGCCGCAGCAACCAGAACGCCGCGGGCGCCGTCAGAATCAAACTGTCCGTCAAGTCGAACATCCCGCCGATGCCCGGCGCGAGAAAGCCGGAATCCTTGATGCCCGCGCGCCGCTTGATGACCGACTCGACCAGATCGCCCACGACTCCGATCACCGCCAGCGGCAGCCCCGCGAGCGCCGCGAACAGTGGCGTGAATCCCGCCGGCAGCCACCGCGCGAACAACCACGCGAAAAGCGCGCTGATGAGCGCCGCCACAATCACGCCGCCAATCACGCCCTCCCACGTTTTTTTCGGACTGATGACGGGCGTCATCTTGTGCCTGCCGCACGCCATGCCGGTGAGCAGCGCGCCCGTGTCGCAGAGTTTTGTCACGATGATCACCCACACGAAAAACAGCACGCCGGTCGACGCGCTCGGCGCCGCGGGCGGCTTGTAAGTTTCGATGATGCGGACAAAATAGCTCACCATGAACGGCACATAAACGAGCGCGAACAACGTGCTCGCCAGCGCCCCCGTGCGCGTGACCGGATCGCGTTCGCCGAGGATGCGAATCGCCGCCGCAATCACGCCGACCATGAGCAAATCGGATGTCGTGATGCCGGCCTTCGGAAACCAAATCCCCGCGTAGAACGGCGCCACGACCATCAACCCCGCGATCACGACCCCCAGTTTCGCGAACGGCTGAAGCCCGATTGCCCGCATGAGTTTGTTGAACTCGTAAACCGACACGACGGCCATGAGAAACACCATCCACACCGCCGCGTGCGCCCCGACAAAATAAAGCAGCGAAAGAATCGCCGCCCAAATGACAAGCGTGGTGAGAGTGCGTTTGAGAATGTTTGGCATGGCGGAAAGGCAGAAGGTTAAGGTTAAAGGTTAAGGTTAAGTCTGGCGTCCCGCGTCCCTGTCCCCGTCGCCTAAGTCCGGAGTCCGGAGTCCGGAGTCCAAAACCTTCACCTGCTCGCCAGTCAACCCAAACCGCCTCTCGCGCCGTCCGTATTCGGCGAGGCACGCGAGCAACTCGTCCTTGCCGAAGTCGGGCCAGAGCACGGGCGTGAAAATAAATTCCGCGTAGGCGCTCTGCATGAGCAAAAAATTGCTGATGCGCGTCTCCCCCGACGTGCGAATCACCAAATCGGGATCGGGAATCCCCTGCGCGCCGGTGTCGAGATAACGCGAAAAATTCTCCCACGACGCCGACGCCCCGTCGTTTTTCTGTTTCCCGCTGGCGACATCCGCGGCATAGGCGCGGGCGGCGCCGGCGATTTCGGAGCGCGCCCCGTAATTGAGCGCGAGCACGAGCGTGCGCTCTTTGTGATGCGCGGTGGCCTTGATTGTCGCGGCGAGTTCCCTGCGCACGTCCGCCGGCAGCGCCTCGACGCGCCCGATGGTGCGCAGCGCGATTTTGTTTTTCTGGAGCGTTTTCAATTCGTGCCTGAGAAAATAATTGAGCAGCCGCATCAACCCGCCGACCTCGTCCTGCGGACGATTCCAATTCTCGACTGAAAACGCATACAATGTGAGAAATTTCACCCCCGCCTCGAACGCCGCCGTGAGTGTCGTGCGCACGGCCTTCGCCCCGCGCCGGTGCCCCTCGAGTCGCGGCAGCCCGCGCTGTTTCGCCCAACGCCCGTTGCCGTCCATGATGATGGCGACATGGGCGGGAATCGAAGGTGAAGGCGTGTGCGCGACGAGCGGCATGAGTTTGCGTATGCGGGCGTTTGAAAAGATGGCAACTTAGTTCGCGCCCGCGAGCCGAGGCAAGGTTTGTCGTGGCACGGGCTGGCAGCCCGTGATGTGCTTCGGCTTTCAAGCGCGGGCGCGGGCGGCCGCGTCGCGCGCGGCCTGGAGGTCTTTGTCCAGTTGATGGAGGATGCTTGGGTCGCGGGGGCCGTGAAAATTAATTGTCCGGTTGTTCGTGAATCGGATTTTCGGGCAGAGGTTGTTGCATGAGGCGCCTTTCGCATTAAATTTCATCTCAACAAAATCCGCCGCCGGATATTGCGACAGGATGAAACGGTTCAAGAGCATGAGTCTCACCTGGCCGTTTTCCAACTTGATGGAAAAGAGGAGCGCTGGCATGAGGAAGATGAGCATCATGGCGGGCGGCGCGATAAACAGAATCACCGGCACGGACTGGCGCGTTTCAAAACTCCAGCCGGCCACGAGTCCGGCGATGATGCCGATGCTTCCGAGCACGGAGCCGAGGAGGAGCATCAGTTGGATGGCGGGGAAAAATGATCGCAGTGTGGTGCCGTGGCGCATGTGGTGAGAGTGGAGAGTGGAGCGGAGAGCGGAGTGAAGTGAAGTGGAGAAGGAGAGCATGGAATCGCAAGAAGATTAAGTGGTGTCCAAATGAAAGAAAATGTTCGTCTAAACGAGTAAATTTTTGCGTCCAAGTGAGGGCGGTTGGCGAGGCGCGGTGACGTGTTTGGCTTTCAAGCG
>Ga0123357_10001312_pt1 | contig 26236 bp, 24 predicted proteins | sample TergutEmb28metaG_FD_89873 | JGI IMG/M metagenome (GOLD analysis project Ga0123357, IMG submission 89873) | Embiratermes neotenicus P4 segment gut microbial communities from Petit-Saut dam, French Guiana - Emb289 P4 | ecosystem: Host-associated > Arthropoda: Insects > Digestive system > Gut ...
AATATGTTTCTTTTTCATATACAACGTAAAAGTAAGAATTTTTTCCCAACTCTTTATCATTGGCATATGCCAATGATAAAGAGTTTTTCTACTTTAAGTTGCATTTATTAATTGAAAGTACGTTTTTAAATTTTTTCTGTAAAAAATAAAAGGAAAACAGATATTACAAAAAAAGCGACCGCTACAATTAGCGGTCTGCTTCACAAAAAAATGAAAAACAAAAAAATTTCATTGGTGTACAATTTGATAAATTTTCGGAATTAAAGTTTAATATTTTCTTCTTCCAAAATATTCATCGCCTTGTTATATATCTCAATGTCATCAAGTAAAACGACCCCGCCGTTTGGTCCCGGCTCTATGTGCATTCCGCAACTTTGTCCGTCGTCGTAGTGTTTGCCGCCAAAATAATTGCGTACCGTATTTTTTTCAATTCCTAACTCTTGTGCAATTCTGGCGGTACTGCCGCTTGGAAGTGCATCTTTTATTCTCCTTAACTCATTGAATGTGATTGTTTTTACCATATATTTTATAGTATTTTTTTAAAATAATTATTTTGTAAATTAAAGCGTGTGAAAGTACGAATTATTTTTTGATAACAATAATATATTTAGAATTTTTAAGTTTTTTGATAAATTATTTTGAAAATTATGCAAATCCAACTCATAAAAGTAATTTTTGAGCAATTAAATAATGAATTGAATTATCTTTTTGAGTTCAAATAATTGTATAGATATTCCTGCTCGGTTTGCCCTGGTGTTGGGAAAAATTCCGCTTTGTGCAAACAGTTTATCGTTGCCAAATCCATAATTGTCGAATAGCCGGAACGACAGATAATATTTTGACAACCAAGTAAATACGATGCAATTTTCTTAGAATCCAAATGAGAAACAACACAAATATTCATCGTCGATATTTCTTTGACTTCCTTTTGAGGTTTCCCTTGAATTATTAGAATTTTATGCGTCGAATTTTTAAATTTATTTAACAAAAATTTCTCAAAAATACTTCGTTGTGGTTCGACACCCGAAAGGATGCAAACGCTTGAAAATGAATTATCCGGCTCAATATTTTCCATGATTTGAAAACGCGAAAGTAAGCCAATAAATTTTGCATTCTTCGGTAAAGGATATTTATGAGACAAATCGCCCGAAAGGTTCGTGTCTTTATCTTCAAAGTCAGGAATCCAGCATTCGTTATAATGAGTTATAAACCAGCGATGTAAACCCCATATAATTTTTTCAAAAAATAACAACTTTTTCGGCATTTTTACCATTAATTGGTGCGTTATGTAAACCGAAAAAGTATGTTTGCTCCACATCCCAAAGCGATTATCGGAAATAATTTTATCAATTTTATGTTTTGTAACATATTTTTTAAGCCAAAAATGTTCTTTTATTATTCCGAAAATTATCTTTGGCAGAGATAAAATCATTGCTCCAACCTGCGACTTGCCTTTACTGTAATTTATTGAATATGAGGGAAATATTTCAAATGAAATTTGTGGAAATTTTTCTTTTGGAAATTCATTTTTTAAAAAATTTAAAGCATAACCATCTGAAACAATTATTACTTCATTTAATTGGGCAAAATAATATATAATTGGAACACAGCGTGTTGCATGTCCAAGTCCCCAATTCAGCGGACAAACGAGTACCTTCATTTTTCCATATTTTGGACAAAAGTAGCAAAAATATTACGGATAATTAAATTTTTTTGTACTTTTGCACGTTTTTTTATTAAATTATTAATACGGAAAGCATTGAAATTTAATTATTATCTAATTATAATATATTGAGAATGAGAGCATTTGTATTTCCCGGTCAGGGCGCCCAATTTTCTGGAATGGGAAAAGACCTGTACGATTCATCAGATTTGGCAAAGCAATTTTTTATCAAAGCAAATAAAATTTTAAAATTTGATATAACCGATATTATGTTCAACGGCGATAGCGAGCAACTGCGGCAAACAAAAGTTACTCAACCCGCCGTTTTTTTACATTCTGTAATTTCTTCTTTTGTTTCCAATTTGCAATTGACTCCGGATATGGTTGCAGGGCATTCCTTGGGTGAATTTTCGGCGCTTGTAGTTGCTAATGCGCTGACTTTTGAAGACGGACTGCTTCTTGTGGCAAAGCGTGCGCAGGCGATGCAAAAGGCTTGTGAGAGAGAGCCTTCGACTATGGCGGCGATTTTAGGACTCAACGATGAAATTGTAGATGAAATTTGTGATTCTATTAAAGATGCAATTGTTGTGCCTGCAAATTATAATTGCCCCGGACAAATTGTGATTTCCGGCAGTATGGATGGCGTTGAGCGTGCTAGCGAACTTGCAAAAGAACGCGGAGCAAAACGCGCAATGCAATTGAGCGTGGGCGGAGCATTTCATTCACCGTTGATGCAGCCGGCAGCCGAAGAACTAAAGGCAGCGATTGAAAATACACCTTTTAATATACCGGTATGCCCTGTATATCAAAATGTTAATGCTTATCCGCAAACCGATTCAGAGGCGATTAAGCAAAATTTGATTGCTCAACTTACAGCCCCTGTCCGCTGGACACAAACGATTAAAAATATGGTTGCCGATGGTGCAACGGCATTTTATGAATTTGGTCCAGGCGATGTACTAAAAGGGCTTATCAAAAAAGTGGATGCGCAGGTTGAAGTTGGTTAAAATTTTGGCATTTTGTAACTTTTCAGTTCGGTACGCAATTCTTTGTATGCGCCTTTTGTAACTTTTTCCATCAATTCCCAAAAATGCTGTGAATGATTCATTTCACGGGTATGACAAAGTTCATGAAGAAGCACATAATCAATGAGTTGAGCATTGGTAAGAAGCAGATAAAAAGAGAGATTTATTGAATATTTCTTTGGAATAATATTTTTTTTGCTCGTGGCACAACTTCCCCAGCGTCCGGTAGTAGATTTTATCGTTACGCGGTTATAGGTAAAGCCATATAAATCAGCAAGTTGTTTAAGTCGTACAGGCAAAATACGTTTTGCCTCATTGCGCAAAAAATAGTTTATTCCATTCCAAAAAATTCGTTGCATCTCCTTTGAAGTACAATCTTTATCTTTGGGAAATTCGATTGTTAGTACCTTATTTTTTAGTAAAAAAAACACATCCGAACGCTCGGAGGCAATTGGCTGCACTTCAAAAGTAATTGTTCGTAATGGTTTTTCGGGTAAAACAATTAATTGACTGTCAATATTTTGCTTAAGTTTTTCTTGTCGGCGAAAAATTACCGCTCGTTTTCTGTCAATAAATTCCAATGCTTCTTTTTGAGTTTTGTTAACCGGCAGATTAACCTGTAGCCCTTCGGGTAGAATTTTTACGCTTATGTTTTTAATATTTTTATTTGTTAAAAACGTTATTTCCCCTAAATCACTTAAAATCATTTGTTTATATTTACTATTTGGTAATCGAAGAATGAAGGTTTTTATATGATCATTACAACATTTCCGGGTTAATAAAGTGCAAAGTTAAGGAAAAAATACTATTCTATATAACCAATTTTATCAAATTCAATAATTTATGCATACAAATACAACTTCCTTTGTCTTACATTTTCATTAGTTAATTTCTTTTTACAAAAAATATTCTGTATTTTATTTTTTAATTTTTTTTATTACCTTTGCAGCCCGATTTTTAAGATTTTTCACAATATCGGTAAATAATTAATATTCAAGTAATTAAATTTGTAAAAGAAAAAAATGCCAACTATTTCACAATTAGTAAGGAAAGGGCGTAGCGAATTAATTGACAAGAGCAAATCTCCATCTTTGGACTCATGTCCGCAGAGGCGAGGAGTTTGTGTTCGTGTATATACCACTACGCCGAAAAAGCCTAATTCGGCGATGCGAAAAGTGGCTCGTGTTCGTTTGACCAACAAAAAGGAAGTAAATGCTTATATTCCCGGCGAAGGTCATAACTTGCAGGAACACAGCATTGTAATGGTGCGCGGCGGACGTGTAAAAGACCTTCCGGGTGTGCGCTATCACGTTGTTCGCGGAACGCTCGATACTGCCGGTGTAACCGGTCGTACTCAACGCCGTTCAAAATACGGCGCAAAACGACCTAAACCCGGTCAGGTAACTCAAGCAGCAGGTAAGAAAAAATAAAATCTGCTGAAATTTATAATTTTTAATAATTTTTAACACGTGTAAAACGTATTTGGTGGCATTTATAATATAAAAAATGGAGGAGTAAATCCTGCTAAAATGAAAAAAAGCAACGATTGAAGCCCAGCATAAAGCAACCCCCAAAACTTTACACATTAATTTTTCAAAAAAAATGCGAAAATCAAAACCACAAAAACGGGTAATTTTACCCGACCCTGTTTTTAATCAGGTTGAAGTTTCAAAATTTGTAAATCACCTTATGCACGATGGTAAAAAAACCATCGCTTACGACATCTTCTATTCAAGTTTGGAAGTGGTGAAAAATAAACTGCCCAACGAAGAAAATACTCCGCTTGAGATTTGGAAAAAGGCGCTTGAAAACATTACTCCTCTTATTGAGGTAAAATCGCGCCGTATTGGTGGGGCTACTTTTCAGGTTCCAACAGAAATTCGTCCCGACCGCAAAGAGTCAATTTCAATGAAAAACCTCATTGGATATGCTCGCAAACGGGGCGGACGCTCAATGGCAGAAAAACTTGCTGCAGAAATTGTTGATGCCTACAACAGTCAGGGTGGCGCATTCAAACGTAAAGAAGATATTCACCGAATGGCAGAGGCGAACCGAGCATTTGCACATTTCAGATTTTGAAATTACGATTGTAAATGAACAAAAGCCATAATACATTCTTCATTAAAAAAATGTATTATGGTTTTTTTACTTAAAAAACTATTTAACAAAAATATGAAAATTTTCAATTTCAATCTATTGCATAAAATGTTAAAATTTTTAAATAAATTTATTTTATTACTAATTTTTATTTTATGCAGCAAAAATATGTCAGGGCAAAAAAATGACAATTATTCAATAGTGGTCGAAGGGTCATCGGGATATGTATTGTTGCCGAAGACCCTTGCAAAAGATTATTCCTACGGATTTTCAGCAGAATTAGAGTGGCAAACAACAGGCAAACATGCGTGGGAACATTATCTGAACTTTCCCTCAATTGGCACAGGTTTTCGATTTATGACGCTTGGAAACCACGAAATGCTCGGCAATTTGTTTGCCGTATATCCATATTTACGTTTCCCATTGCTAAGATCACAACTAATAAAGGTTGATATGCAAACAGGCGCAGGGCTTGCGTTTGTTACCAAAAGATATTCAAACACACCTCATATTGACGATGACCCGAATAAAATAGTTGCCGGAATGAATGGCGTAATAGGTACGCTTGTAAATGCATATTTTACAGTTGGTTTCGGCGCTGAGGTGCCGATAAAAAACGGTTGGAGCATACGTGCAAATATTAACGGCAACCATGCTTCCAACGGAAATATGGGGCTGCCTAATAATGGAGTAAATATAGCCAATGCGCTTGTTGGCTTAAAATTCTCGCCAAACTGGGAGAAAAATTTTCGTCCCAAATCAATAGAAAAAATCCCGGACCTGCCCCGCAAAATTCAGTATGAAATTACACTTTCCGGCGGAATGGTCAATTTACATTATACAACAGGTAAGATGTATCCTATGGGGTCTCTTGCATTTGCTGCTTATAAACCTCTTTCAAATTGGTATTCAATGGGTTTTGGGGCTGATGTTTTTTATGACGGAATTTACTCGTTCGTAAATTATCCATGGAAACCATACCAAAATGTGAGGGCTGCAATTAGAGAAAATGACTTGAAAAATCTTTTCAGAGTTGGGATTTCATGGCAACATCAAATTCTAATCGGCAGATTTACAGCGGGTCTTCATGCAGGCGTTTATTTTTACGACAATATAAAAAATCATCAACCGTATATTGATGTTTTCTATCGTTATCAGAATGGCGAAGGCGATTTGCATCGTCCGATTTTCTACAATTACAAAGTTTCCTATCAGGACGGATGGTGTTATGGGCGCGCCATAGGGAAATATCGTTTTTCAAAACATTGGCTTGTTTCTGTTGGGGTTAAATCACATCTATTGCGTGCCGATTTTATTGAATGGGGTTTGGGTTATCATTTTTGAAAAGAGTTTTTTAACTAATTTTAAATTTTAAAAAAAATTCAGCACGATTTTTGTAGAAAAGAACAATTATAAAAAAAATAAAAATCTATAATTTTTTTGATATTATGTCAGTAAATAAAGTAATTTTAGTAGGAAATGTAGGCAGAGACCCCGAAGTACGATATTTGGAGCGCAATGTGGCGGTAGCAAATTTCACTTTGGCAACGACAGAACGAGGTTATACAATGCAGAACGGTACACAAGTGCCAGAGCGCACAGAATGGCACAATATTGTGGCATGGAGAGGACTTGCAGAATTAGCAGAGAAATACATTCGCAAAGGACGGCAATTGTACATTGAAGGAAAAATTCAGAGTCGCTCGTGGGAGAAAGATGGAGTAAAACGCTATACCACTGAAATTTATGCAGAAACTATTCAACTTTTAGGAAATCGTCCAGAAACGATTGAACCACTTAGTACGCCTCCAACTTATGCTAATAACAACAGCAACGGGGGAAACTATCAACCGAACAGTATTTCCGACCAGCAGCCAGAAAGTTTTGAGAACGATGGTGCAACAGACGACGATTTACCATTCTAATTGGAATTGGAATTGGTATTGGTATTGGAAAAATATATAGTAAGTATATATACGAGACTACTCTAACATAAATTTTGTAAAAAAACCATTTCTAATGTGGTAGTATTTGATATTTTGTCATATTGACTAAAAATAACCGAAAAATTGTCGTAAATTTTTAAATTAGTATAAATTTTGCGATTTTGAAATATAATTTTTAAAAAATTAATATGAATAATTATGCTAATTGAGAGGAAACTCTTTAATTGTTGACTGTAAGATTGAACCTACACGTATAACAATCTAATTCAAAGGCAGTAAACCATATTACAAAAATAATATTTTATGTATACCCGTATATTTACCTATTTTATATTGTAAATTACTGATATACAGAGTTTTACGATAATTTGCAGATTTTTCTTTAATCTATTGGTTATCAATAGATTAAATTGGATTTTAGGCATATATACGGGTATAGATTTAATATTTTATTCCTTGTTTGCCGCATATTTATAACAGTATACTTTTTATAATGCTGACAATTGTTTACTTCATTTATATATCATTTATATACAGTAATTTTAAATAAAAATGACAAAAATCATAGCGCCTTCGATACTTGCAGCCGATTTTAGCAATTTGCAGTCGGTTTGTGGGCTGCTCAACCATTCGCAAGCCGAGTGGGTGCATATTGACGTGATGGATGGAGTTTTTGTGCCTAATATTTCATTCGGATTTCCTGTTTTGGAAGCAATTAAACGACACATTACCAAAGAATTAGATGTTCATTTGATGATTCAAAATCCTGATAAATACATCGAACGTTTTGTCTCTTGCGGTGCAAATACAATTACATTTCATTTAGAAACAACAGATAATCCTTTGAAAACCATTGAATTAATTCGAAATTGCGGAGCAAGAGTCGGAATTACCATCAATCCTAATGTCCCTGTGGCTGCACTCCGACCGATTGTGCGACATGTTGATATGGTGCTGCTGATGTCGGTTTTCGCCGGTTTTGGAGGACAGAAATTTATGACCGAAACTTTTGACAGAATTGCGCAACTGCAAGAAATAGCACTGCAACAAAACGCTGATTTTTTGATAGAAATTGATGGCGGAATAGACACCGAAATTGCAAAAGAACTTTTCAATGTAAATGTTAATGTGATAGTGGCGGGCAGTAGTATTTTCAATTCACAAAATCCACAAAAAACAATAAAAAATATGCTTGAGGAGTGATTTCTTATTATATAATTTACAAAAAAATCACACAAATAAATGTCATAAAGTATTAATATTCAATAAAATACAAATACACTTGTGTAACTTTTAATTACTATTTCTATAAAATTTAAAAAATGAATACTCAAACGAAAAATAAACAGGATATTCGCAAAGTTGATATTCAACTGTTAAAAAATTATGCCGCCGAAGATGCGGATATTACTTTTCAATTAAAACAAATTTTGAAAAGTCAAATAGCCGACAATCAACTTGAAAAACTTTTTTATGAGATTGAAATGCCGCTTGTGGGCGTTTTGGCAACAATGGAGCGCAATGGAGTGCGTATCGACAGCGCAGCATTGGCAGAAAGTTCAAAGGTTTTAACTGCTCAAATAAATGAATTAGATGTTGAAATTCAACAAATTGCAGGTGAAAAATTTAACATTTCGTCTCCAAAACAAGTAGGTGAAATCCTTTTTGAAAAATTAAAAATTGACGATAAGGCAAAAAAAACCAAAACAGGACAATATATTACTTCCGAAGATTATTTGGAAAAATTGCAATATCGTCATCCTGTTGTTGCTAAAATATTGGAATACAGAGGAATAAAAAAACTTTTGAGTACCTATATTGATGCGTTGCCACTTTTGGTAAATCCGCGCACCGGAAAAATTCATACATCTTATAATCAAACAGTTACATCAACCGGACGATTGAGTTCCTCTAATCCTAATCTTCAAAATATTCCCGTGCGTGATGCTCAGGGCAAAGAAATCCGCAAAGCATTTATTCCTGATGATAATGAAATTTTTGTCAGTGCCGATTATTCGCAGATAGAACTTCGCATAATGGCACATTTGAGCGGCGACCAAAATATGTGTAAGGCGTTTATCAACGGGCATGATATTCATGCAGCAACAGCATCAAAAATTTTTCATATTCCTATAAATGAGGTAAATAGCGAAATGCGCCGCAAAGCAAAGACAGCAAATTTCGGAATTATTTACGGCATTTCGGCTTTTGGACTTGCCGACCGCCTGAATATTTCGCGCAGTGAGGCAAAAGAACTCATTGACGGATATTTTCAAACCTTTCCGCAGGTAAAAATTTATATGGAAAAAAGCATCGCAAATGCACAAAAAAACGGTTATGTAGAAACTATTCTTGGACGTAGAAGCCGCATTGCAGATATTAATTCGGCTAATAGTGTTGTGCGCGGCTATGCCGAACGATTTGCTATAAATGCACCGATTCAAGGTTCGGCAGCAGATATTATCAAAATTGCGATGGTGAGAATACAGCAGCAAATTGAAAACCAAAATCTTAATTCAAAAATGATAATGCAGGTTCATGATGAATTAAATTTTACAGTTCCAAAATCAGAACTCGAAACATTAAAAAAACTTGTTGTAGAACAGATGCAAAACGCTGTAAACCTGCATGTTCCATTAATAGTTGATTGTGGTATCGGGCAAAATTGGTTAGAAGCGCACTAAAAAAGTATATTAAAAAAGAGAGAATATGTATACGTATACATTATGTTTTCTACTCATTTTCTCCTGCAAGTTCTTGGTCGACAAGGATTCTGCCGCAATTTTCGCAAACGATGATTTTTTTATGCTGACGAATATCTAATTGACTTTGAGCGGGAATTTTGTTGAAACAACCGCCACAGGCATCTCTTTGGACAGAAACAATTGCCAAACCATTACGAGCATTTTTACGAATGCGTTTGAATGCAAACAGCAAACGCGGGTCAATACGCGTTTCAAGTTCTTTTACCTCATCGCGCAACTGGTCTTCTTCGTTTTTGGTTTCTGTCACAATTTCCTCCAATTCGGCTTTTTTCATTTTTAAATCGAGTTTCCGCTCTTTGAGCAGTTCGTTTGTTGCATTCAATTCAACTTCTCGTCGTTCTTTCTCTGCACTAAACTCACGAATTCGCTTTTCACTCAATTCCATTTCAAGCGATTGGAATTCAATTTCTTTCGACAAATTATCAAACTCCCGATTGTTACGAACATTTTCCTGCTGAGTTTTATATTTTTCAATTTTTACACGCGATTCTTCTATTTCGTGTTTTTTTTGACCTGTCGTAGCATTTATTTCCTTAATTTCTTTTGAAAATTTTGTTATGCGAGTATTCAGACCAACTATTTCATCTTCAATATCTTGCACTTCAAGCGGGAGGTCACCTCGTAGGATTTTTATTTCGTCAATTTTTGAAATAATTTTTTGCAGTTTAAACAAGGCTGTAAGTCGTTCTTCGACCGTCAAATCTTTATCGGAAGAGGTTTCATTTTGATTAAATACCTGAATTTCAGGAATTTTTTCAAAAATTTTCTCTTCAATTTTTATTACGGGTTTTTCCATTTTTTCTGTTATCGCTTTGTTTGAAGCCGTAGTTGTGGCAAGTTTTTTGGCAGCATTGGCTTCAATTACCTTCATTGTTGTACTTTTGGCGGCTACCTTTGTTGTTGCACTTTTAGAAGTAGCCATTTTCATAGTCGGTTTGGCTGCCTTTTTGGTTGTTGTTTTCGCTGTTTTCGCTGTTGTTGTACTAATTTTTGTTGCCATATTTTGATTAAAAATAATAATTGATGGGGTTCGTTTTTGTTTGAGAAATTCGGACTGCAAAATTAGGAAATTTTTTTTGAATTATTTCATAAAAAATTTCTTTTGTAAACTGTTCGCTCTCATAATGTCCGATGTCGGCTATAATTAATTGATTTTCAGCAAGAAAAAAATCGTGATATTTTATATCTCCTGTAATAAAAATATCTGAGTTAGCATTTTTTGCATTGTTAATTAAAAAACTGCCTGCTCCGCCACACATTGCAACACGTTGAATTTCATTTTTGCAAATGTCTGTATGCCTGATAGATGGAACGTTAAAAATATTTTTTATTTTTTCCAAAAATTTTTCTGTCGGCATCGGTTCTTTCAATTCTCCTATTGCACCAAAACCTGTTGTATTCCATTTATTTTCAAGTAGATAAAAATCATAAGCGGGTTCTTCGTAAGGATGGCTTGCAATCAAAGCATTCTCAATTTTATTTTTTAAATAAAAAGGAAAAACGATTTCAATTCTCGTTTCATTTTCTGCGTGTAATTCTCCTTTTGCACCAACAAAGGCATTAGTATTTTCACCTGCGCGGAAAGTGCCATAACCTGTTGAATTATAAGAACATAAATCATAATTTCCAATCGTTCCCGCACCTGCTTCAAAAAGTGCATTGCGAACATTTTGAGCAAATTTTTCAGGGACAAAACTAACAAGTTTCATTAACGATTGCTCGCGCGGGGCAAGTGGCTTAACATTCTGTAAACCAAATTTCTGCGCCATTTTGGAACTTACTCCGTTTGCAGCGCAATCAATATTTGTATGAGCAGCAAAAATATTGATATTATTCTTAATTGCTTTAATTACAATTTGTTGCGTTTGGTCTGTTCCGGTAATTTTTTTTAATCCGCCAAAAATAAACGGATGATGAGACACGATAAGGTTCATTCCAAGTTCAATCGCCTCATTTACAACTTTTTCTGTAACGTCAATGCACAGCAAAGCCCCCGTAACGGCTTCTTCTGGGCATCCAACGAGCAGTCCGCTGTTGTCGTAACTTTCCTGCAAAGCGGGTGGGGCATACTGCTCAATCAACCGACAAATATCTTTTACGGTTGTCATCTGCAATTATACTTTTGTATGGGTTTGCTTTGGAGTTTTCACTTTTTTCTCTTGAATCTTAACCGTCTGTTTTACAGCACTTTTCTTCGGTTGAACTTTTTCTTTTACTTCAACAGATTCAATGTCTTTTTTCTCGGAATTTTGAGAATTGTCATCTTCCTTTTCAATTTCAACTTCAAAATCGGTAATTCCTGCATTTATCAAAATATTATACCAGATGATAAGTTTGCGAATATCAGAAGGATAAACGCGGTCGCGGTTGAAATCGGGAACAAGTTCGCCCATAAAATTTTGCAGTGTCTGATTATCAGATTTTGGGTCAACAATACACATTTTGCCCTCTTCTTTGGAATAAAGTTTTTTTAACACTTCATTTAAACGAATTTCGGCATCTTGGGTATAGATTGCTATGTCACTCAAAGGCATTACCTTCTCGGTAGTATATGCAGGAGAACGTTTTCCGTCGAGTAATGATTCAACAATTAACATATTTTTTGCGCGTGAAACAAGTTTGAATAATCCCGACTTGCCCGAAATAGACAATATTTCTTTTAACATATTTTAATATTTGTTCTTGTGAATGAAAAAAATTAATTATAACAAAAAAAGTACCAAACTTTTGAATGATAAAGAAAAGTTTGAAAAATTTGGAAGTTAATTTTCAAAATTCAATCCACCATCTTTGACATCAACTTTGATTGGTTTTTGGTTATTAACCTCACCGGCGATAATTTTTTTGGACAAATCGTTGAGTAAATAACGTTGAATTGTACGTTTTATGGGGCGTGCGCCAAACTGCGGGTCGTACCCTTCTATACTTAAAAAGTCAATTGCTTTTTCTGTTAATTCTAACTCTACTCCGTTTGTTTTCAGCATTTTACGTACCGAATCAATTTGCAGTTTAACAATCTGTTTGATTTCTGCTTGATTAAGCGGCGCAAACATCACGATTTCGTCAATGCGGTTTAGAAATTCCGGACGAATTGTTTGTTTTAACAATTCAAAAACATCATTTTTAGTACGCTCAATCGTTTCTTCTCTATTTTTTTCATTTAAATTTTCAAAATTTTCGCGTATCAACTGACTTCCCAAATTTGATGTCAAAATAATTATAGTATTCTTAAAATTCACAACGCGTCCCTTGTTGTCGGTAAGTCGTCCATCGTCAAGCACTTGCAGCAAAACGTTGAACACGTCGGGATGTGCTTTTTCAATTTCGTCAAAAAGCACAACAGAATACGGCTTGCGACGAATTGCCTCTGTCAATTGCCCGCCTTCGTCATATCCTACATATCCCGGCGGCGAGCCAATGAGCCGTGTAACGCTGAATTTTTCCTGATATTCGCTCATATCAATTCGCGTCAATAAATTTTCATCGTCGAAAAGATATTCGGCGAGCGCTTTTGCCAATTCTGTTTTCCCTACTCCTGTTGTTCCCAGAAAAATAAACGAGCCAATGGGACGTTTGGGGTCTTGCAATCCTGCCCGCGAGCGGCGCACAGCATCAGAAACGGCTGAAATCGCCTCATCCTGCCCGATGACGCGATGGTGTAACTCCTGCTCCAAATGTAAAAGTTTTTCCTTTTCCGATTGCAACATTTTGCGCACCGGAATACCTGTCCAGCGACTTACAACCTCTGCAATATCTTCACTATCAACCTCTTCCTTAATCATTGCATGCCCCTGTTGAAGTTCTTCCAATTGCGTTTGAAAATTATTAATTGCCTCTTCAGCAGTTTTAATTTTCCCATAACGAATTTCTGCAACTTTGCCATAATCGCCTTCGCGTTCGGCTCGGTCGGCGTCGTATTTAAGATTTTCTATTTCAATTTTTTGTTGTTGAATATTGTCAATCAACTTTTTTTCCGAAGCCCATTTTGCGTGCATTGCCTTACTTTCTTCCTTTAAGTCCGAAATTTCTTTGCTTAAAATTTCCAATTTCGGAGTATTATTTTCACGTTTTATTGCCTCGCGTTCAATTTCCAACTGCTTAATATTTCTTTGAATTTTATCCAAATCTTCGGGTACAGAATCTACCTCCAAGCGCAGTTTTGCAGCCGCCTCGTCCATTAAATCAATTGCTTTGTCGGGTAAAAAACGCTCGGTAATATATCTGCTCGAAAGTTCTACAGCCGCAATTAAGGCATCGTCTTTGATGCGCACTTTGTGGTGATTTTCGTATCGTTCTTTCAATCCGCGCAAGATAGAAATTGTGCTTGCCTCGTCGGGTTCATTAACCATAACCATCTGAAAACGGCGCTCAAGCGCTTTGTCTTTTTCAAAATATTTTTGATATTCGTTCAAAGTAGTAGCCCCGATTGCACGCAATTCGCCTCTTGCCAATGCGGGTTTTAGGATATTTGCTGCATCCATTGCTCCTTCTCCGCCGCCGGCGCCAACGAGCGTATGAATTTCATCAATAAAAAGGATTATTTCACCATCCGACTTAATTACCTCATTTATAACCGATTTCAAGCGTTCTTCAAATTCGCCTTTATATTTTGCTCCCGCAATGAGCGCACCCATATCAAGCGAAAAAATCTGTTTGGATTTTAAATTCTCCGGCACATCACCCCGAATAATTCTGTGCGCAAGTCCTTCGGCAATTGCTGTTTTTCCAACACCCGGCTCTCCGATTAAGATAGGATTATTTTTCGTACGCCTCGAAAGGATTTGCAGCACACGGCGAATCTCCTCATCGCGACCAATAACAGGGTCTAATTTGCCGCTGCGAGCACGTTCGTTAAGATTAATGGCATATTTTTCCAAAGATTGATAAGTATCTTCCGCCGATTCGGAACGCACACTTTGCCCTTTGCGAAGTTCGGATATTGCTGATTTTAAAGCGTTTTCAGTTATGCCGGCATCTTTTAGTATTTGAGAAATATCATTTTTTTCGACTAAAAGTGCAAGCAAAATATATTCCAACGAGACAAAACTGTCACCTGCCTTTGCCGACAAATCAATCGCTTTTTGCAAAACAGCATTTGACTCACGTGAAATATATGGTTCCCCGCCGGAAACGCGCGGGTAAGTATTAATTTTATTGTCAATTACAGCATTCAGGGCATAAACGTTAGTACCCATTTTTCCAAAAAGGAAAGAAACAACATCTTCGCCTTCTTTTTGAATTGCTTTAAACAAATGCGCCGGCTCAATTTGCTGTTGTCCATGCTGCTGCACAATTTTTATCGCCTCATCTACAGCATTTTGTGATTTTATTGTAAATTTATCAAAATTCATGTTTTAAAATAAAAATAAATTAAAAAATAATATTTTCCTTTTTTATTCCCTTATTGCATCTAAAGGTTTGAGTTTTAGCGCTTTACGGGCGGGATATATAGCCGAAATGATACCTGTTATTATTACCAGAGATACAATTTCTAAAAACATTTTAATATCTAAAATCGGATAAACAACAGAAGAAAAACCGAAATTTTCAAAAGTATTCCCCATCAAAGGTGTGAGGTCAATTCCACTATGTATCGAGGGAAAAAGTGCCAAAGCCGCCAGAATTATTCCGATAAATCCGCCAAGAATGGTCAGAAAAATAGTTTCGTACATAATCATCGTAAAAATTTTCCCTTTGCTCATTCCTATCGCTCCGAGCATTCCTAACTCTTGAGTGCGCTCTAAAACAGCCATAAGCATAGTATTTATTATTCCAAAAGCAAGTGCAAAGAGGAAAATTCCGATAATAACTACCACCATCAGATTTGTCCAACTTAAACTCAACGACATCATCGGACTGATTTGCTCCCAATTTCTTACTTCATAAGCAGGAAATAATTTTTGTACTTCGGGTGTGATTTCACTGATTTTCTCAAAAGGTGTGTTGCTTGCAAACAATATTGCAGCGACATGAAAAGCGCTGTCGGGCAAGGCGGTATTCGGTTGCAGGTCGGAATAGCGCACAAAAACGGTACTTTCGTCAAAGGCAGCATTTGAAGTATGAAAAATGCCTCTAACACGAAAAGCCATCGACTGCATTTGTCCGACTGCATCCTGAAAGGAAAAAACAATTTTAGAATTAAGTTTTATTTTCAATTTTTCTGCGGTTTTTGTACTTATAACTATCGGGTTAGTTGCATCGGCGGGTAAAAACTTACCCAGCGAGTCAGGGATTGTTTTCCAAACAGAAGAAACCAATTTTTCCTCCTCAACATTTACGCCATTTGCCTGCACGCCAACCGAATTATTTGCAGAGGCAAGCATTCCATTGATTAGCAGTCGGTAAGAGATATTTGCTGTTTTGCACAAAGTATATTTTTGCCGAAAATTATCGAAAATATTTTCTATATTTTTGCGTAAAAAATAGGCGTTAATATCGTTATCGGCAGCAAATGTCGTATCTCTAAGTTGAATGTGCGCAAGGTCAGTATTAATAACATCATTCACCGTACCAACCATCCATCCGCTTGAAAACAACGCTAAATATGTCCCTGCAAACAATCCCAAAGCAATAGCGCCGAGTATAACTCCACTACGAATTTTATTGCGCCAAATATTTTTCCAAGCCAATTTTATCAACATAAATTATTAATTTATAATATTAATTTTTTCATTAAACAATTAAAATAATACTTTTTTAGTTTCCGAGTTTTAATTTTTTAATAAAACGGATTGGATAAATAGTTGCTATTGCTGTAATAAACAGAATTATAATCATTTGCGTAATAAAAATATTAGAATCAATAGAAAAAGGAATTAAAGGGTCAATTCCGATTTCCAAAAACATTTTAGCCATATCTCCACTAATTTTTATCGGATTTAGATAGAAATAATAAGACAGGCAAAAAGCCAATGTGACTCCTGCAATAATCCCGATTAGCGACATCAAAAAGAGTTCAAGACCAACCACAGCAGCAAGTTTGGAGCGTGCCATGCCCAGCGACAACATTATGCGAAATTCCTTTTTTCGCTCGTTGGTAAGCATAATTACTGTTCCAAGTATTCCAAAACCGACAATAAAATAGAGAATGAATAATACAATTTTAGCAAATGCTTTATCAGATGCGGCAGTTTGGAGCAACGATTCCATTGTCAGATGCCAAGACAAAATTTCATAACCTCCTGCATTAATTTCATTTTCATTTTTTTGGACGGGCATCGCATCGGCTGTTTGCACAACTTTTGCAACCGCATTCATTGCCTCTGTTAATTTATTATTATCTTTTAATGAAATTAAAATTCCGCTGTAACCATCAGGCATATCAATATAATTTTGAGCAGCAGATAAAGTCATATAAACCAATGAATTATCTATATCGGGAATTGCCAAATGTACAATTCCTCTAACACAAAAAAGCCCGGCAGCCGATGCTCCAAAGTGTCCCTGCCCTATAAAAGCAACGGTATCGCCAACCGTTGCTTTAAGATATTTAGCAAGACCTTCTCCTATGATTATTGCATTGTCATATTCACTTAGGTAAGTGCCTTGTACAATGCGATTTGCCAAATGAGATTTGGCATTTTCCTGTTCAGGCGAAACGGCAATAATTCCTACTCCTTTACTCACATTGCCAAACGAAATGAGCGCAAAAGTTTCTATTCGCGGAGAAATATTTTCAACATTATCAACTTTTCGCAACTGCTTAATAGTAGCGCTGTCCATCGTGAGAAAATTGTCAATAACTTTATCGTTCCAATAACCTGCCTCATGAATTTCAACGTGACCGGCTTGCGTTAGCAGTGAGTTTTCAATCATTTTACCCCACATTCCGTCCATATAACAACGCATTACCGCACAAAAAAACACTGCAAAAAACACCGATGCTATTGTAATAAGCGCTCGACGATGATTTCTCCAAATATTTCTCCAAGATAATTTTAACATTTGCATTAGAACACTAATTATTAATTGCGAAGAGTTATTGTTTTTATTTTTATTATCTTAAATAATGTTTAAATTAATATTTAATAAAATTAAAATCAAAATAGATAAACCGACAACAATTCTATACCAACCGAAAATTTTGAAACCGAATTTTGTAAGAAAATCAATAAAAAATTTAATTGCTGCCATTGCCACTACAAACGCTACAACATTGCCTATAAGCAATTCCGACCAATGTTCGGTAAAAAGTTTTATCCCTGCCTCTGTTCTAAAAAGTTTGAAAAGCGAATATCCCGAAGCCGCCGCCATTGTTGGGACAGCCAGAAAAAATGAAAATTCTGCTGCATTTTTTCGCGTAAGTTTAGTACTCATTCCGCCAACGATTGTTGCCATTGAACGTGAAACGCCCGGTATCATTGCAATGCACTGACAAAAACCGATTTTGAGCGCACGCAGCCAATTAATTTCCTGATTTTCGGATGGTTTGTTAAACCATTTATCAACGAAAAGCATAAAAATTCCGCCAAGTACGAGCATAATCGCAACAACAGTAACGCTCTCAAGCAGTTCATCAATATAATTGCCAAAAATAAACCCCAAAATCGCCGCCGGTAAAAAGGCAATGAAAAGGATTTTGTAAAAATTAAATTTATTTAAAAAACGATTCCAATAAAAAATAATTTTTCTAAAGAACGATAAATTATTATTTTCCTGTTTTTCAAAAATTTTAACAGGATTTAATTTAATAAACCGCTTCCAATATAAAACAATTACCGACAGAATTGCTCCAAACTGAATACATACGGTAAACATTTTGACAAAATCGTCGCTTGGGACGCCAAGCAACGCCTGCGCTATAATCATATGACCGGTTGATGAAACAGGTAAAAATTCTGTTAAACCCTCTACAATGGCAATTATAATTGTCTGAAAAACATTCATTTATCTTTTGTTTTCGGGTTAAAAAGAATTGCGAAAATGACGAAAATAAATCCCGCTAACAACACTAACGGAGCGATAATGATTCGTCTGGTACTGAAAATATCAGGGTTGAATTTTTCACCCGAAGGAGCGCCCATCATCAACAAAAAACCAATGATTATCACAATAAATCCGGCTAAAATAAGCCACAAATTAATTTTTCCTATTCTAAAATCTTTCATATTTATTTTGTATAAAAATTATTAAATAGCATACATTTTTTCAGATTTCATTTTGACATATCTTCCCACTGCAAAAAATGCCAAAATCGCCGTTAGAATTACTCCGGTAACTAATACAACCGCTACAACAATAGCCATAATTAACGGCTTTTCCACAAATAAATTCAGCGAAAAACTACTTTGCAAAAACCACACAAACCCCGCCAAATAGACGCATGCAAGCACTGCTGAGATAAATCCATCAAGCATGGCACGTTTGATATATGGCTTGCGAATAAACCACGATGTTGCACCAACGAGCCACATTGAACGAATTAAAAAACGGTCGGCATAAATCATTAGCCGTATCGTACTGCTAATCAGCACAATAGAGATTAACAACAAAACAAGCGCCACAATTCCAAGCACAATTCCGATGCGAGTGATATTGGAATTAACAGTATCCATCACATCTTTGGGATAATCAAAACGGTCTATTTTTGAATCAAATTGCAGCAGTACATTTTCAATTTTTTTTATGCTATCGGTATTTGCATATTTTGGATTGAGTTTAACCTCTATTGAGGCGAGTAAAGGATTGAATCCCAAAAAATTAGAAGGGTCTTCGCCCATTGTTGCAATATGTTCTTTGAGAGCATCGTCTTTTGAGATATAAACGGTTTGACTGGCAAAACCTTCTTGATGCAAAACATATTCAATTTGCTGAATATAAGCAGATTCAGTATCATCATTGAGCACAATATTAAAAGTCATATTTTGTCTGATGAAATTCGACATGTCTTTTGCCAAAAACCCAAGCAAAGTCACAAAACCAACCAAAAACAACACTAACGACAAACTCAAAATTGCCGTCAGGTGCATATTCCAAAACCTGTTTTTCTTACTTATATTTTTGGCTGCCATTGTTTTAAATAATTATTGATTAACAATTGACCCTATAAAACTAAATTTTTGCAAAAATACAATTTTATGGCTTATTTATCAAAAAAAATTAAAGAAATAACAGCACGGTAGATTCAAGTATCAAATGCAACTTATTTTAATAAATAATAATAACCTGTTATTTGTTTACTTTCTTATCACATTTTCTATTGCTTCTTGCATTGTTTCGTTGCCTGGATAGCCTACAAACTTTTGACTAAATTTCCCTTGTTTATCAAAAATAAGGTAAGTGGGAATGGCAGAAAAATCAAAAATATTCGATAAATATTCCCATTGGTCATCATTTAGATAATATTGTTCGCCGCTGATTTCCTTTATTCGTTTTTCCCATTCCGATTTTGGCGAACTTGGATTGGTAATATACACAAAAATAAGATGATTCCCTGTAAAATCTGACTTTACTTGCTTAATTTGTTGCATTGCTTTTAGACAAGGCACACACCATGTTGCCCAAAAATCAACAACAACTACATTTCCTTTGTATTTTGAAATGATTGAATCCATCAAATGCAAATTATCGACTTTAGGTGTAGCATTGATATTTATTTGACTGTTAGATGGTATTAATTTTTCTGTTTTGAAATTTTCATCCAAAAGAATTGTAACAAAACTCTTATTTTTAAAATAATTTTTAATATTTTGTTTTTGAATATCGGAAAATGGATGCATTTTCTTTAATTGCATAATATACGCAGTAGAAACAAGCATATCATTAAGAAATTCATGATTACTGCCAATGTATTCGTCTAATATGCCATTTAGAATATTTAACCATTGATTGCAAGGCATATCACCGATTGATGGTATATTAAACGTTTCACTTTCAAGTATTTTCTGCAAAATTTCGGAATATTCGGCTCCACAATACAAATAAACAGGATTGTTCAAATCAAAATTTTTGAAAAAAGAATAATATGACTTCGGTGGAATACTGTCCGTAAAATTGCACTTGGTTTTAACATAATTCCAATCCAAGAGATAACTGCTCATAACAAACGGCTTAACTATTACAGAAAAAAGTGTCTTTTCTATATTGTTAAATCCGGCAGTAGGCGGATAATTATTGATAATACTGTCTAAATTATGCACATACAAAAGCCCAAAATCGTGTGGAGTACCAGTAATATTTGATACTATTTTTCCTCGATACTCACCAACGCTGAAAGGAATAAGCGAAGCGTTAACGTTGTATAAATTTTCCTCACTCAAATTCATTGCATTTTTAGTTCTTACTGTCTTATTGCCGTTTTCATCAAAAAAAATATCAATTGTAGAGGTAGTGTTTGGTACAAGACAAATAAGATTTTCGTAAACAGGCGAAAAAATATATGCCAAAACAGCGCTTGGTAAATCAATAGAATAAAGGAAAGTTCCGTCAGCATAGATACGTATTTTTTCCTTTGTAATATTTGTCGTTATGGCGTTTGACACGGTCATTTCCAAATAATCCGTTTTCAAACTATCTGGAACATTCCCCGATATTTTCCCTTGCAAGACTGCCATTCCATATTCAATTTTGGGAACGGGCAACGAACTATTGTTTTTCGTGCAACTTATAAAAAGAAATAAAGTTGCTGCCAATGATATGTATAAAAGTTTCATATTTTTGACAATTAACAGAAAATTACTAAAAACAAGAGAATATCACTATTTCAGGATATTCTCTTGAAAATTTTTTAATTCAAATCAGAGCAATGTAGCACGTAGTTTGGAGCAAAAGCCTGACATCTTCCATAATAAATTTTTCCATTATAAGTAAAACAACACGAAGCAAGATTTCTACTTCCTTCACATGCTGTAACTTTTGTACCACCACAACTACTACTACCTCCTCCTCCATTATCAGCCAAACGGAAAGTATTAATTGTTGGCAGTACTATGCTCCCACCTCTTACGGTTTTCATCTCTTTATCGCTCATTTTTTTGGCGATAGATTCAAAATTGATTTTACTCATAAAAATACAAAATTATAAAAATTATTTATTTTGTGCAGACCATTTACAATAAATTTTACTTCATTGTTGCAATTGCCCTGCACGTTGGCAATCGGGACAGTAAATGGTGATTTTTATTGTCATATTACAACAATACAACTTTATGCCCTGATTGCCAAATCTTTATAACAGCATATTTAGTGGTGGAGCATAAGGGACTCGAACCCTCGACCTTTTGATTGCGAACCAAACGTTCTACCAACTGAACTAATACCCCAAGTAATTTATAGTGCAAAAATAAATAAAAATAAAAATAAACGAACCGCACAAATAATCAGTTCTTTCCTTCAAACTTCTCCCATTAAAACCTGTATCCTAATCCCCATTCTATAAATTCGGCTTTTTGCAAGTGCGTTTTCAGTCCGATTGAGGCAAAGATATTGTTTGAAAAATAATATTTCCCAACAATACGCGTATAAAACCATCCATCTTCTTCTTCAATATTATATTTATAAAAAACTCCCTTTTTGAGAGGATTGCCGCCATTCGCTTGTACTTTGTCGTATGGTTCAAGGTTTTTAACCGGATTAAAAAGATATAGACCCAAATGAATCCCTGCAACAAGATTTCCGAAAATAAGTTCATGCCGCCACGAAATGCCTGCACGCAGTTTATTTGCAAAATTATTTTTTTCAATATAAGTAAAATTATATTTGCGTTCGTCTTTTACCGGAGCATTTTCATACCCGTAAACGCCATCGAAGAACAAATCTGCTCCCAATCCCATTTTATAAATATTGCTAAGAGGATAGTATGCGCCAACATTCAGTGAGGCAATTGGATATGATTTGCCGTCCCGCCAGTCAAGTTGACGTACGCCACCTGAAACAGCAGTTTCTACGTAAATTCTGCGCGGAATGTCGTCCATCAGTCCGCGATGCACAACTTTAATCATTTCAGAATTAGGAATATACGCAAAACCTAAATATGCATTAATCATATTTATACCTGAATTTGGCTTAACAATACTGCCGTTTGAGGCGTGCTGCCAGGCAACGCCCAAACTCAAACTGAAATCTTCGGTAAATGTATATTCTGCGTTAACACCCAGATTCAAAAAAACGTTCATCATCGAGCCGATGGCGCTGTTTGCTCCATATTCTATGATTTGAGAATTGCCTTCACTATCAATAATTTCCCTGTCCAACGTTCCTGCAATATGTGGTGTATTTCCATAATATTTTGTAATAAATGCAAGTCCGGCGCCGGGTTTAATATTTACCTGAATTCCTTCACTGCGAACAAGGGGAATTTGCAAATACGGATAGGCGCTAATAAGTTGCCCAAGCATTTGAGAATTACCCAAATTAATATATGTTGCTGAAAATCCGATAGCAGGAAAATTAAAATATTGATGCCACATACTACTGCCATCTGTTTGCCATTCAACGTTTAAACTTAATCCTGTCGTGCCGCCTTTTACGAGATTTGTTAAATGATTATCGTGTTTGAGAATTGACCCGAACAGCCCTTCAACTTTGAAACTGTAATTGTGTAAACCTTGTCCGTTTGCCGAAATGTAAACTATTGAAAATAAGAATATTAATTTACAAATAGATTTTTTCATTATCTATAAAAAATTTTTACAAAGGTAGTGAAAATTTAATTAGAGTGTAATTTCAATTAAGAAATGTTCCAGCCATGCGTTTTATCTGCGAAAAAAACTATCTTTGCACAAGAATTATAATTTTTAAATCATATTTTATTATGGATTTATATTCTCTTTTTGAAAAATATCCTCAAATTTGCACCGATACACGTGACGTTGTCGAAAATTCACTGTTTTTTGCCTTGCGGGGTGAAAATTTTGATGCAAACGCATTTGCGGCTCAAGCATTGGAAAAAGGTTGTGCTTATGCTATTATTGATGACGCACAATATGCTGTAAATGAGCAGTTTATTTTGGTTGAAAATGTTTTAAAAACTTTACAGGATTTGGCAAACCATCATCGCAAAAAGTGGGGAAAAACGGTTCTCGCAATTACGGGGACAAATGGCAAAACAACTACTAAAGAACTGATTTCAAACGTTTTATCTGAAAAATATAAAGTTCTTTTTACACAAGGTAATCACAATAATCATATCGGCGTGCCTTTGACATTGCTTCAACTAACTGATAATCACGATATTGCCGTTATAGAAATGGGTGCAAACCATTTGCATGAAATATCGGAACTTTGTGCAATTGCCGAACCTGATTTTGGTTTGATTACAAATGTAGGGCGGGCGCACTTCGAAGGGTTTGGTTCGTTTGAAGGTGTAATGCAAACAAAATCAGAACTTTATGAATGGATTGCCGACAATGGAACAGATATTTTTATTAATGAAGACAATATGTTTCTTGCACAAATGGCTGATAATAAGAAGATTAATAAAAAACAGCGTATTCATTATTCATTAAAAAATAAAAAATTAGACATTTTTGGTAAAGTAACCGATTGTTCGCCTTTTTTGAAAATGAATATAAAAATCGGTGGGCAAAATATTGATATTCAAACAAATTTGATAGGCGCCTACAACGCTGAGAATGTCCTTGCCGCTGCCTCTGTGGGACATTTTTTTGGCATTGAAACAGAAAAAATACAACTTGCTTTGGAAAATTACAAACCGACAAATAATCGCTCACAATATTTTGCAACTCAACAAAATAAACTAATTATTGATGCTTACAACGCCAACCCGACAAGTATGTACGAAGCAATTTTGAATTTTGAGAAACTTAAAGTTGCCAACAAAGTTGTCATTCTTGGCGATATGCACGAACTTGGGTCGGAAAGTCAGTCGGAACATCAAAAAATTGTACATTTGCTTGAAGATTGTAAGTTTGATGATTACTTTTTGATTGGTGAAAATTTTTCTCAAACTTACACTTGGTTTCAAACTTTTGCAAATACCGACGATTTTATTAACTATCTAAAATTAAATGAATTACGAGATTTTAATATTTTGATAAAAGGTTCACGCGCAGTTAAATTGGAAAAGATTATAGACTTTTTGTAGTTTTTTACAATTTTCACCATCCTTCTTTATTATATTTCGCTATCTTTTAAATATTTTTATGCGCAAAAATACTATTTTTATGTATATTGCACAACTTGTTTATATAATTTTACCTTTACCTTTGTCGCGTTATTTTTATGTTTATCTTCTAACCTGCATAATTCATCAAATTATTTGGAACATTAGGAGTAATTTGTTAATTTCGTGATAGTTAATGTTGTCAAAAACACCAAATTATGGACATCAAAGCGTTTTGTAAAAGTAACCGAAAGAAAAACGATGCCGGATTGGGCTGATTTTTTGGAAGAAATATCCAAAGAATATCCTCAAGCAGAAAAACCCGAGATAATCCAGCCCAACGGCAACGCCTTGTGAAATATAAACATAATTTTAATATTTTATATGTTTTTTTAGCATTAAAAAACCCCATTTGGGGGTATTGCAGAAAAATTTCATGTTATACTTTTGAATATTGATTTATCCTTAAAATCATTAAAACAAATTGCAGGAACAATAAAAAATGCTCCTGCAATTTTTGTTTAAATAATTCTAAAAAAATGCTAACTTTGCCGTTATAATTTTTAACTGAAAGTTAAATGGCAAAAAAAGACAAAATAAATGTGCAGGGAACCGCGATAACGGTAATCACTTCAAAAGAAAGCGACTATATCTCTTTGACCGATATGGCAAATGCCAAAGCGGGACAGACACGTGCCGCAGATATTATCAAAAACTGGATACGAACACGTACAACACTCGAATTTTTGGGTACTTGGGAACAACTTTACAACCCAAATTTTAAAGTGGTCGAATTTGACCACTTTAAAATGCAAGCAGGTTTACCGTCTTTTGTTCTCAGTACAAGTGAATGGATTACAAAGACCAATGCAATAGGGATTTACGTTATGCAAGGGAAATATGGTGGAACTTATGCGCACAAAGATATTGCATTTGAATTTGGTTCGGCTATAAGCGCTGTTTTCCGATTGTTTTTAATCAAAGAATTTCAGCGTTTGAAAGAAGACGAACAGCAACAAAAATCTCTCGAATGGAACTTGCAACGCACACTTTCAAAAATCAATTATCACATTCATACGGACGCCATTAAAGAACATATCATACCCGCGTTGGTAACAAAAGAGCAGATAAACTATGTCTATGCCAACGAAGCGGACTTGCTGAATGTGGCATTGTTTGGTAAAACTGCAAAAGAATGGCGGGAAGAAAATCCCAATGACAAAGGCAATATACGCGATTATGCTACATTGGAACAACTTGTAGTTTTGTCGAATATGGAAAGTATAAACGCTTTGCTCATTCGACAGGAACTGCCGCAACACGAACGGCTTGTACAATTGAACAATGTTGCAATTACACAAATTCGTTCATTGGTTGAAAATAAAAAAATGAAAGAATTAAAAAAAAAAAGGAGAAAAAAATATGAGAAATCCAGAAGAAACAATCGGGAATTTGATTGATAAACAGAGCGTTAGTTTTATAAGTTCTGTTGACGAAAATGGTTATCCAAACACAAAGGCAATGTTAACGCCTGTAAAACGTGAAGGTATCAAAACTATTTATTGGCATACCAACAGCCCGTCAATGAGAGTAAAACAATACCGAGACAATCCGAAGGCTTGCATTTATTTTTGCGACAAGCGATTTTTTCGTGGAGTAATGTTGAAAGGAATAATGGA
>Ga0123357_10001313_pt1 | contig 26207 bp, 14 predicted proteins | sample TergutEmb28metaG_FD_89873 | JGI IMG/M metagenome (GOLD analysis project Ga0123357, IMG submission 89873) | Embiratermes neotenicus P4 segment gut microbial communities from Petit-Saut dam, French Guiana - Emb289 P4 | ecosystem: Host-associated > Arthropoda: Insects > Digestive system > Gut ...
AGCCACACTGCAACGGAACACCAACACACACCGAACCAGATACAACCCATGAAATAACAACCAATTAGTCGCAGGCTCCTGAAGATGGTCGTATTAACGGCCGAAACATGTTGAGCATTGAATCAACATTGAATAAAATAATAAAATAAGTGGCATCAAGTTGGTTTTCTCTTTACTCTACTATTCTTAGAGTAAGTTTCTAAGATGTCACGACCGGATTGACACGGGTGAAGTACGAGAGGGCTGAGGGTCAGAAATTTCTTCCCCAGTTAGGGTGCGGACACAAAAAAAGGAAACAAAACACAGCAACAGAACACCCAAAATTAGCTCAGTCCTGAGAAGCCATTCACCCCCACAGGAAGGGTACGCTACAAAGGGATAGGAGCCCAACCCAACCCACCACCACTCTAAAGAAGCCGGCAGCCACCTCGTAAGCCTGAAAGTAGCACTTCACTGATAACTCACATAGCATTACTCAGAATGTCACAGCAGAATACATACATGTATTAAAAACACCGATTCCGTAATTACAGAGAGAAAACAGTATAAAGACCGAACCAATACTATGAGCAGAGACAGGCAGGAACGCAATTGAATGAAACAATAGGAAGAACCCCCCCCCCCTGCAGAGAATCACGAAGTGGAAGAACAACGGCCAGCAAATAGCATCGCTCACACCACGTGCTTAACATTACATACAACAGTATTCGTAGATAAGTTACCTCACAATATTATACGGTGTAAGGCCTATGCACAAATGCACAAAATAAAATCTGTGAAATGTTAAACGGTTCTTAGATCAGCCTCATGATGACTGTCACAAGTCGAAACATGTTGCATTCATGTTATACTTTAAATGTTAGTTGTGTTGACGGAAACGTATTGTAATAAAGTAAATATTCAGATAACACAACGGGATGACTTCATTCAAATTGAAACAAAATTCATTTACTCACGTAGACGGGTGGCCTGGCCGAGACTCGATTGAATCAGTGTACGGCTGCAACAAGCCCTTTTCAAATAAATTAATTTTTATTGCAGGTATCTCAGATTTACTCTAAATTGTCGTTAACATGATTATATACGATTCTTTATGTTTTAATTACGATTAAATAGGCTGAATTATCTATCAAAAAATTGAAGCATCAGACTTATTCCTAAGAGCTGAATCGCTGGTATAAATGTTGACTGAAATATGCATATTTTCAACGAAAATTAAACATAATGAAGCCAAATGTGTAACAAAGAACAAGGAAAGATTTTCGAATTACAAAAATTTGGACTTCCTTGGCCAAGTACCTCTACGTCTTTAGTCGCGCAGTATGGAAGCCTCGTGCCGTGAAACATGCCTCTTCTTCATAAGCATTAAATACAGTCTCTCCTGTAAGCAAATGCGAAACGATCCAACTAAAATGAGTCTCAGAGTTTCATACATGCTGATGTTAGCAAATAGACTCTCCATCTCGTCCCTCTCCCCGAACTATGTTTCCCCATCTACAAACTCTCGAAGTTCCAATTAGATGTCGTAGTTACAAGATGATATTTATTCGCTTGCAAGTTTAAACTTGGCGATGTCTGTAACTCATTCCGCATTACTGGTACGCGTATTATGTACAATCGTGTTCAGAAACAATTCCTGCACGATACATTTTACCAGTGACGCGAACCCGTCCGCCTATTTCGGTGATATTTGTCTAAAATTGGCCTCATTGCGGCACACATAGGCATATTTTTCCAGTGAATAGCCTGGCCCGATTATTTCGGTGATATTTTAAGGTCTAATTTATTTTATTCTTGTTGGGCATTGTGTTCTGACAAAATTAATTTCACATTATGCCTGTTTTTGTTCCACAATAATTATCCTGAGAGTGTTTAAACCGACGGAAGTGTTAGGAATTCTCACCTGCAAACCAATGACTTTTAAAAAGACTGTAAGGAAAGTGATAATTGAGTTGAATTAAAAGGAAGTAACGTGTGCTGGAAATCATCGAAAAGTGTAGAGAAGCGAAGTCTAGTGAAGTGAAAACTCTAAAGTGAAGTGAAAAGTTATCTAATGTGAAGTGTAGCGAAATGCAGTAAATTGAAGTGAAGCGAACGAAGCAAAGTGAAGTGGAATGAGGTGAAGTGAAGTGCAGTATTAGGAAGGGGGGAGGGGGACGAGTCTTTATGGAAAAGGTTTATAGGAGTAGTAAGTGATGAGAAGTGAAAGACTGGGGTGAAATCGCGAGTGAATTAATGATTGTAAAAAAAAAAAAAATACAAGAGACTGTACACAGTAATCTCTTGCTTGTGTGTTTTTACCTTTTGTACATGTTGCGTTCTAATTTGTCTCGTGTGTTTTGTTGCTAGTTTTAAGTTGTCTTTTGTGTAATTGTTGTTGGTTTACCGTGTGTATTGTTGTAGTTGTCTTGTGTGTGTCGTTATCTTATGTTATTTGTTGTACTATGTGGGCGTTGCTCTTTTTTTTTTACTTTAGATGCCGGACTGCTGGCTAGAAGTCAGTATTCGGAAGGTTCTGCGACCGGCCATCTCGACACAGGTTTTTCTTGGTTTCCCTGTGCCTAAAAGCAAATGCTGAGGTGGTTCCCAAGATTCCAAGTTGCCACTACATGCTTCTCATGTAGTCCCCCCGACTTAAATTTAGTAGTAACCAATTTCATGTTTTGTTTACATGTAAAATAACCACTGCCACCGGGTAACAACCCAATTGCAGTAAATAATAATAACAATAACAATTATTATTATTATTATTATTATTATTTGTCTGAAAGAAGCATCCTTGCGTCACACATCCGGAAGAACAGACAATGCGTTAGCCCAAAATTTTCGCGTTGGATTCCACACCTGGACATAAAATAACATAATCATAAAACAATTCAATCATAATTATGCTCCACGTTGTCCATTATATAAGGTGCAATAACATGCGCGCGACGTTTCGGTAATTACCTCTGCCTTTCATTTCAAGTGCCATGTATCTTCACATTTACAATTGTACAGTTTCCTTCTTCGCGTTGGCACTTGCCGTTGCGGTTGAACCTAAATGATTACCATAACACCTCTATCATTGTAGCATTTCTTAATTGTATTTATTTAAATGCTATGCCTTTACTATTGGTCAGGCAGTTAGTCGCCAGACCGTCACCGGGGGGAACCGGATTCATTCCCAGACCCTTCTGTGTTGACTTTGTGGTGAACCAAGTGCCAGTGGTACAGATTTTTACCGAATAGGTTGGTTTTGCTTGTCGGCGTCATTGCGCCAGTGCTCCATACTCACTCTTTCGTCTATCACCCGCGCTATGTAACCTTCTAAACTGACAGCGTCCTTAAGTTACACAGCATAAGACATTTTATTTCATTTGCATTTTACTGTATGACAGAGCTTTTACTTTACACTTTTTGAGAACTTTGCGTAACTTTTCCATGTTCTCACTTTTGAACGCTCTCAGCCCGTGGTCTTCTTGGTAGGAATGTCACGTAGGCTTGTTGAAGAATATCGACTTTTCGGAAAAAGTCAGTGTCAAAATTGGACCTAATCCTTCAGCCCTGAAGATTGAAGAATTATGTTCCTCCGAAACGTCAGTATCCACCAGCAAGATTAAACAGTGTCAGAATCCAAAATACCCTCTGACGTGAGAACCTGGGAATTCATATTTTAACTTTCTTATCATATTCGTTTACTGTTTGGTTTTTCCAAAAATCGATCAGACTTTACAGCATTACTAAACTTTATGCTGTGTTGAAACAAGTACTTCCAATTTTGAATGTTTTCGAGTAGCCAGTATCCACAGACGCAAAGTAGCGCAGAGCTGAATGACACATTTCAGACAGCACATTTGCCTTACAAGAGGGGTAGAGGGCAGAGTCTGTATACCGAGAAAGAATGGTGTCGTACCGTTGCAAAACGTGTTCAATGACAGTGGATCCGTGCATTATGTAGTATTAATGAGTGATGACAAGCATTTGCGCGTATCGGGTATGTCATGGCTGCGGGTTCGCCGGACTTAACGGTTCGGGGTTTCTTCCTTTGGGGATACTTGAAAGAACTTCTGTGCAGCAATCGCTCACACATATGCAGGAGCTAAGGCATGATATTCGGAGTTGAACTGTGAATATGAATCAAGAGTTGATGTGCCAAGTTTTTGTGAGTTTTGTGAATCGTTCTAAGATAATGAGTTGCAAATGAAGTAGGCCATTTTCAAGATATTAACTATAAAAATAAACAAGTAATGCATTGCTCGGTTTGTACATAAAACAGATGCATTTCATACCATCCCCTTCTTGCTGTGTAAAATAATATCGTGTGTCAAAAAGTGTCTGTCTGCTCTGCTCCACCCTGTATTTGTACCAGAATAATGACAATGCATTCAGACGGAGTAGCAAATCTGGGGCGTATTAGCTTCCTGTCTTATTAATGTCAAGGACTTTCTATTGAGGAAAGCAGGTGGAGACTGAAGTTGACTAATGACCTGGATATTTTAGTGTTTTGCGTCTAAAAACCGCGAAATATTGTTCGTGATTTGCCTGCTAAGTAGAAAATAAAGACTTTTTGTAGAACAACTGATGTTTGAAGGTGGTTTCTACTCTGCACCTTTGTTTACAAACAAATTCACAAAGAATCGGAAAATTGTCTTCTGGATAACTACCTACGAATTTACGTGGCGTCATATTTCATAGGCCGAATGCCTAATACTTCTTCTTTAAATTCTGTGCCGTTGATTTTCTGAATTATGAGTTCTAGGGGTGTACTTCGCATTGCAGTGCCTCTTTTCATTTTTCATCAACAAGGCTGTGAGAACATTAAATCACGCAAAACACATCAACTTAAATTCATTAATTAAATTTGTTTAAAATTGGCACGCTTCAAATACCATTTCTCAACAGATGATGTGATATACGTTTTCTCACTTTCCGTTTAGGTAGCTTTAATTGATAATATTCGTTGTGATTCACTTAACCACATCAAGCAATCTGGTGGGTACACAAACACCTTTTTGAATGAAGTCATCCCGTTGTGTTATCTGAATATTTACTTTATTACAATATGTTTCCGTCAACACAACTAACATTTCAAGTATAACATTAATGCAACATGTTTCGACTTGTGACAGTCATCATCAGGCTGATCTAAGATCCGTTTAACATTTTACAGGTTTTGTTTTGTACATTTGGGATCCCATATGTCTTACACCTTATAATATTGTGAGGTACTTATCTACATTGCTATTGTATGTAAGTTACCTCACAATATTATACGGCGTAAGGCATATAGGATCCCAAATGCACAAAATAAAACCTGTAAAATGTTAAACGTTTCTTAGATCAGTCTGATGATGACTGTCACAAGTCGAAACATGTTGCATTAATGTTATACTTGAAATGTTAGTTGTGTTGACGGAAACATATTGTAATAAAGTAAATACACAAACACCTACATATCTCCCAGCATGAGACTGGTCCATAGAACATGCACTCCCATTAGAATACTTCACGCAAGACGTGAGCGCTCTCCCAACTAATTCGTAATTTGGCTGAGCTTTCTGTAGCCACCTGCACACGATGCGTGTTATAGAGTCTGTTTGAGCGTTGTCATATTATTTTCACACGATAAGGTCTGCGATAGAATCTAATGATTATGATATTAGGTTATTGTACATTAGTCACGATTTTACATTTCTTGTGTAAATCAAATGCTTATGCGCACCTGTAATTATGAACGGAGCATTTTATGAAAGACTGCCATTGGAGAGACGAATCTGATAAATTATGTTTGCCTGCATTCAATTATTCCTCTTAATCCACTCGCATAACATTTCATTTCGGCCACCTTAGTGTCCTGCACAAAATTAATTCTGGTGTAATTCACTTTAAGAGAGAATCTTCGAAACTTGGAGTTTTATTTTCTGCCTGGAACGATGGACAGCCTCGTGAAGTGGATAATTCCCTATGCGGTATACCATCGTCAGAGTTCTACAGAACTTCATTACAAAATTAATTTATGATTTCGAAGCAAAGTCTAGATCTTATGTTAGAATGTCTTTTAGGTAGAATTGTGTATTTTATACAGTACTCAGTAATCCACCATGGCAAAAAAGCCAACCAGATAACACAGGGATATTCCTTTGGGAGAAGATGACAAAAACTGATATAAATATCTGTCGACAATGTAAGATATAATGTTGTTTAGATTTGCATAAAATGCTCGTTAATTGATTTATATGTTAAATATTTTTAATACTTTTAATTAATCATATTGTACAGGGTGGCGCAAAAAGAACGCATGTTTTTTAATCTGCCTGCGAGTTCTTTCTTTGGAGTTACCTCAAATCAAAATTCTACGTTCGAAAACCTCGTACAGTCGACGATCTGAAAGTTTCCATTCGCAAAGAAATTGCAACTGTGCCACAAGAAATGTTAGTAAATATGATGCAGAAATTTGAGGAGAGGCTCCGGACGTGTGTACGGCAAGAAGGATGCCATCTTTCCGATATAATTTTCCGTAATTGAGTAATCAATGTAAGTAATCAAAACTTCATTTATTACAGGTTGTTTTGTTGTTAACATAATTTTTTTATATTTAAAATTTAAAAAGTTACAATTATTTAAAGAAATGCGTTCTTTTTGCGCCACTGTGTATTCTAACTCTACACACGCACATCTTTGACATCATTGTCTACACTTATGTGTTCTTACGTGCCTCCTGAATAGAAATAGAATAGGAATCGAAATATATGGGAGAAACACTATCATTAATGATTGTTTATTACTGATTGTGCAATTTGTAGGATCAAGTACTGGATCATTGGCCTGTTACGCGGAAAAAAAGGATTACTTTAAATTATTTTGACTTTTGTCTTATCTAATTTCACAATGATAGAAGTAGTTGAATCTAGTCGAACTGACTGCCGTCCTTCAGTCATTCTAAGCATACCAGTGGGTTACATTTTAAAATTGAAGGGCATTTCTGCAGTAATATCAAATATCAACAAGACTTGTTAAGTGAGGATATGAAGTGACGGCCTGCAGAATGGGTGGTCACAGATTGTTATCACTGCATATAACATTCCTTCTCTTCACCTCCTTGTACTGAAGGGACTATTCGGAATGGAGCAGAGGCATTCAGAATGGGATTAGCCTATGTCATGTCCGTCTGGCATAGAGATATCAAATTCCTGCAACCGGAAATGAAGCTAGATTGGCAGCTGTCTCAGGTGGCAAAAGGGTGCATTAATCACAGTCACCATATATTAGCCAATTAAGAACATCAGTAAATAGAGACTGTGCGAAAGGAGCTGTAAAAAAGCGAAATGAAATTCGTCATGTTTATTGTCGCAGGTTTGTTTCTTGGTTGTAGCAAGTGAAGGAGAGACGAAATTCATTGAGCATTTCCTACGCACTGAGATACAAGTGGCGAATGTGATTAGTTCCTAGTTTGCTTGGCGATTAATTTTTAATTGAAAATGAGCAGGTTAGAACTCGTATGCTGAAGATGCTAACCATTTCGAATGCTGGCCAGAACACGGACTACCTTGACTGAATTTTTCCTGCTGTGAGTAAATCCCCCTAAGAAAATTATTGTATAATACCTCAGCGTGAACACTACCGCTTCCTTTCACATCCGTCAGTATTTGTTATTCTCCGATCGTGCTAACATCCGACGCTGTATAGACAGAGAGACGTCCGCTACATACACCCTAAGTACAAATAAAAATATAAATTTCACTATAATGTACATAGCGTCCAATGTCACAATGATTGAATGATCAATTGGAAAGACGATAAGCAGTAATTTTGAATTGTCTTTAAATACTCTCTTAGAATTTTCCTAAGAGGACTTTAGAACCATAAATACAAATACAGATATGGTGGAGATTCGATCCAAAAGCCCCCGCAACTTGAAACTTCCTCTAAGTGCTTTTGTGTGAATGAGTCTAAGCTTGTATCTTAACCGCTTGCTGCAAATAATAATAATATGTTAGGCGTTTCAATAGATATTAACTCCCTCTCCTCCTCCTCCCCCTCCTCATCCTCCTACGAACACGCTGTCACATAATCTAGTCTGATTATCGTGTGACAGGGACGCCAACATTACTTAATGAGCAATCTTCTCTAGGCTACTGGCAGCTACCAGGCTGGCGCGCCGTGCAGTGAAGGCAACACACCGTGATTGTTAGTTATGTGAGCTGCCTGTCACAAGGTGGACAGCTTTCTGAGAAAGTGTTGGCCTCGCGTGTCCTCCCAATGTAATTTCCCTCTTTATCCCTCGACCTTTCACATGTTTTATTATGGAAGACGATGACAATGTCCGGGGTTGCGTTCCTCTTATTGGAGCGAACTAAAGTCGCTCAAAGTAACTGAGTTGAAGCGACGTTACCAATCGACGCAGTGCCCTTACAATAAAGTTTTCCTGGCAAAATTTACAATCTACTAAATAATAACTCAACACGTTTAACCCTATTACACGCCACTATTGTGATATGCATCAAAACGCACACACACTACAGGGAGTTCAGTTGGAAACCGAAACCAAACACACAGGAAGCTTAACGGCCTTACATTTCCTTATATAACGTATAAAATATAAATTACGGCATGTTAGAGAAGGTATTGGCTATTACCGCCTTGCACTCTCCGACATGCGTGATAAAGGAATTGAAACACCGGGAAAACCATGTTCTAAATATTCGACAAATCTTTTCATACAATTTTTTACTTATGTAGTGGCAAGTCTCTGCATTAAACTGTACTTCATCTCACTAACTAAATAACTGTCAGTTAACAATGCGCTTCTCCCCGCTCGTCTCACAGCAGGTGAAACTATTGACTACAGCAAAGTCTTATACCCTCTCCGCGCGATAATATGCCTGGACGAGAGTGAGTCATTCAACTGCTCTTCCAGTTGCGCTGGTGTGTCAGCAATATGTAGACAAGCTGCAACAGTATGTAACAATCCATTCGCCAGATGTCGAGCAAGTGTCGGAGGTTAAGGAACTAATTTCTAACACCTACTCTAACATGCGATAAATGTTATTAGATTTGTATTTATTATATGATGAAATGTATGACTTAAAATTGCCGGGAGACTCGGGTTCGGTTTTCAACTGTCTCCGTGTAAAATAGTGTCCTCAGAAATGAATTATAGTACGGATGGAAGTATTAACGAAATTTCGTACAAAACAAATGCCATTGAAAGTCATCCGAAGTTGTTCTCTTTTTTTAGTTTTCTACTGTAATAAAAGTATGGTTCATGCACGAATTTCTGATGCCGGAGCACCTTCCGAAAGAACCCCACGAAACGCAGTAGCCATAGTAATCTTAACAGTCGAAGGTTTACGTAGACGTGTACTGTTAATTTCTGCACCAAAGCCATTGGCAACACCTAGGAGATCTCAGAGCACCAAACTGCAAAGAAAGCGTGTGGAAACTTTTAAGTGTTCTGGTACACATTGCACCATCCAGTTTTATTTTTAAGGAGAGTACGCTTATGTTATTAGCTACGTTATTAGTTGTGTTATTGTTATTCGTCTATATCAGTGGTTCTCAAAGTGCGTTTCACGGATGCCAAGAGATTCAGGACAAATTCACAGGGATCCGTGGATACGTTCCTGCAATGGATACTTTGAAGTGTACTAATTTTTTTAATTAAAGTAATAATGTTTTGTTAAAATCGACCGCGAAACTTCTGTAATTGGCTATTTGTTTATTTCAGATAACAGTTATAATATCTAATTAAGAAACTCTCTGTACACACGGAGCGATAGTCAGATTAATTAAGGTAAAATTGTGCAACTCATTGTTACTTTTGTTACTAGCAAGTATTTATAGCTATCCAAAATCAGTTCTAAGATATAAATTTTTAATACTGGTTACTCATCATCCGAATACTCTATTTACGTGAGTATTGATATGAGAATCCGTGGTTAGTGTTGGAAGCCAAAAGGGGTTCCGAGAGCAAAAAAGTTTTGGAAACACAGGTGTATGTATTATTCCTTGCAGCATTTGAAATAATTACAGATTTTCATAAAGATCTGTACAGGCAGCACACCCCACCACGCCATTGTGCCACCAGTATGACCAACATGATCGCACTGCAACATGTCACACTTCAAGTAGGTTGTGAAATGTTTTGTGATAGTTGAGACACTGGGAAGATGCTCGAATTAAATTTTTGCTAGAGTATCTTCTTCTTAAAACATGAAATATGAACACATCATCCGTACAACATCTGTAAGTGTACTTCGATGGTATTCAGTAATAAACTTTCCGAACGAAACATTTCTTTTCGTAGTCTGTTTCACGACACGTCTATAGCCTCTTCCACAGTCGGTTCTTCTCAGTGCGCTAACTAATGCTTGCCATTTCAGTTGCAGTAACGTCTCATATCCTTAAGGTCATCGGGTAACAGCTTACTTCTTTTTCCTCATATTACTGTCACATCTACCCTTCCTTCTCTCTTTCCTCCACTAACGTGTTGTAGAATGCAGTTACTGCAAACATTGTAACCATTCCAATTAGCTTTTCTCCCTTTTATTGTATCAAGAATGTTGCTCTCTTCTTCTTCTCTATGTAATACTTCATTTCTCACACTGTCGATCCAAATGATCTTCTCCATATTTCTCCATTACCCCATTTCAAACCTTTCCTTGTATTGCTGATCTCCCTTCCAAGGTTTCCAAGTTTCAGCACCATACAAAGTTGTTTTCCAAATGTAGAATTTTACTAATTTCCTCCTTAATTTTCAGGCATTTTTGCTTGTGAAAAAGAAGTCTTCCTGTTTTTTTAATGCTGCATTTGCCATCATTTAATTTTCGGTGTACATCTTGCGCCTTTTAGCATGTTAACCTGCTACCCAAACAATTTAAATATCCACATTCTCCAGATGTTTTTCATCTACCATCATTTGTGCTGGGGATGGTTGCCTTGAGATTCTCATAACTTCAGTTCTTTTCACATTTATTTCCATCCCATAGCGTCTGCTGTTTTCAGCTAGTCTATCAGTCATATGAACAATCCATGTAACATTCTGTATGTACATCAGTTACACAAGACAAAATTTAATATAACACTGTCGGCACGCCGCTGATAAACTTACTGTATTCTGAGATGTGAGGCCGCATAGTTTGATTGGTACGTACATGGAACATGCGTACGTCATAGTGTCGATGTAATCTTACTATTCATCTCCACGTGAGCCTCAGTCGTCATATGGGGACACCACTACTGTCGCGCTCTTTCCGCTTCATCATTCACACTTTATAGCTATACCCTATTAATGATCAGGTGGAAAGGCATCGCTCAGTAATCCAAGACTAAAAACAGGCTTAAATATATATATATATATATGCCACAAGAGTAGTGACTTTTATTCACACAATTCATTTGTACGAATTGTTTGGGTGTTTTGTGTTGCAGGGAGTTACTTCCGAACGGCAGCATGTCCTTTCCACCGTTCCCACCTGAGGACTACAACCCAGAACTACACTCGGCCACGTATCGCTGTCGTGCTACCAACCCTGCGGGTAGCATAATCAGCAGGGACTGCAAGCTGAGGGCAGGTCTGATGACTTGTGCATAGTGTATTAGAATTACTTTCACTAATTGCATTAATTTATTTAATTTTACGTTAGCGAATCCTCTTAGCCCTTCTTCTGTGTTTTTCGTTTCTTGCCTGGCAAATACCTCAATTCTTTATTAATCTGAATTTCTTATTGCGGTGAGAACCTTCTGAGACGTGACAGCATGCAGTTTGATAGACAGACACCATGGTTACGGAGGAACGTTGTGCCTCTACCTTTATTTCCTACAATGTACCACATCCCAGAAGCCTGTTCTCTTGCCTGAACGTCGGCAAATATACATTCTTTTACCAACTGCCCTTGCATTTCTTTTTATCCTTATATTTCTTTTTTTCATTTCCATATTTCTTTTCTTTTTCTCCATTTCTCTGTGTATTTTTTCGGTTCTTGTCTTATTTACTTCCTTCGATCCTCCTCCTCATTGTTTGCTTTCTTTTCTGTGCTATCACTAATTATTTTTCCTCCGGCGCTTCGTCTTCATTTTCCCTCTTCTTGTAACACCTTTTTTTCCGATTTGTTATATTTCCATTCTTTCCATTTATTATTACAGTATTGTATTTGTTACCATTGCCTTTTAACTTTCTGTTATTTCGTTTCTTCTTACATACTAATCCTACCTCTTTCGTCTTAACGTAGTTTATTTTATCTGGTTTGATTTATTTCTCTTCGCGCCAGTTTCATTTATTTGCCTACTTCAGTAACCAGTTACACTTTTCCTCTTAATGTAACAGAGCATGTTATGTATTGATGCTGAAAGGAATTAGATATATGAATTTTAATTCACTGTTTGAGCTGGACTTATCTAAGCATTTTCGTAAATACTTATCTTGATAAAACAAAACCATCCTTCCGAATTTATGCCTCAAATGAAAGTCTTTAAAGAAAAGTTTGCTGTTCACTTTTATTTTCTCCCGTCGTTCTTTCGAGAAAATTTTTTGAATTATATCTTCCCCTGAACTCGTACATTACAAGGTGCCACGTCATAATGCAAAATCTGAATTTCCTGTTTATATGAATACTTCACTATTTCACACACGTCACTATTATTGAAGCAAAATTTTATTTCCAATGATTACTTGACTCCTTACGTGAATTGCGAAATTGTCTGATTTAAACCTGCCCCATTTTTATGTACTTTTAGCCAAGGAATGCACACAATTTTCATTAGATTTAAAATAATATTTCTAAAAACACTAAACTCCTACAGTTTTCGAATCTTACTGGTCCATCATCAGGGAGTTCATTAATTGTTGTTGGATAAAGTAATTCCTTAATAATATTTTGATTTCTAGCGTATTTAGAAGAAATGTAGATTCTTTCATGTGCAGTGAATTTGCGTAGCCGAGAGAACTGTTACACTGCAAGTTAAAATATAAAATATAATCATCATCATCATGTTCCTGAAGGGTTAGGCGTGTTTCCTGTTCCTTGATCCTCAAGATGAAGTTCGTCCCTCCACATCTTCTTCGGTCGTCCTATGTTCCTTCGTCCTTTTGGTTTATATTGTAGTGCTTGTTTTGGTAATCTGTTTGTGTCCATCCTCTGCACATGTTTTAGCCACTTTTTCCGGTACTGTTTTATTTCCTTTACTATGTTCTGTGCTCCCATTTTTGCTTAATACATTGATACTTTTCTTTATCTAGTTTTGTTATTGAATATAAAATACAAAATGTATTAAAATACATTTAAAATACGTAGCATGTGGTTAGTTTTAAAATAATTATTTATATGAAGGATTACGTATATACACTGTGTTAGGGCGAACTGATATTTAGAAATGTATTATGAAAATATAGAAAGACAGTTGCAGAGTACATACCTGTAAAATGGAGGTGCGTGTGGATATGTTGGAGGTCCGAAACATGTAGGAGTTTAGTGTTTTTAAAAATATTATTGTGAAACTAATGACAGTTATGTCTATTTATTGGTTAAAATTACAGATATTGAATTATAAATCACGGAATTGAAAATATAAAATTCTACACTAACACTGCATAAGAATTTCTCAAAGGCTTGGGAGAGACTGTCTCTGTTTGCACAAAATCGCAACATTCATCGAGAACTCTGAATTTGTCATTCATCCCATCGTAGCGAATTTTAAGAGTACACATTTCAGACAACAATAATTGTTCCCCGTGCTTCAGTCCCATATAATCCACTTGCATTCATTATTTCTTTTTTAGAATTAGTATTTGTATTATTCGACTAAAGCCGGTTTAGTATCATACATGATGGAATTATTTTAGAGTGATAAGCTGCAGTACACACGATACTCGTTTTAATAAAGAATGATGGATCGTGAAATTTTTCTCTGCAGTCTATACAGAATTTTCAACTTTTAGTACGCTTGCCTCTTCGGACACACAAAAAATATACATAATCCTTGGGTTCTTTTCTGCCTTGTTGTTTTTGACAGCTTGACACATTTATACAGTTTCAAAACAAGACATATACGGTACTATATATGTGCTTCAGTTCCATTTGATAAGATCAGTACTATGGAGAATAAAACAAGCTTTGGAATTCTTTTATCACCAAACTCCTTCCTCAGACACTGTGAATGTGATCTGCGTAATTCCAAAAATTAAGATATGTAAAAGTATACTACGAAATTGGCTGTTCTTTTACGTTAATTTGTGTTGTACACCACACACTATTACCCTTATAATATTAACCCGTTGACGCCTAACGACGACTATAGTGGTCGTACCGCATCGCTAACCTCTAAAAGCTGCATTTTATATATTTATTCAAAAAATATAGCTAACGAATATTTTAAACATGGTACAGACTCTACGTTTTTTCCTCTTCAAAATGCAGTTTCTTTCATAAATCTAACATATTTGGTTCCTGTATTATTCACATTTTATATACAGGGTGTGCTAAAATTTAAAAAAAAATAATTCCGGCGCCAAAAGGTTAAGGAGGCTGAGATGGGAATAAAAGTGGAACACGTGTGGGATGTAAAGAAAGTACGAAAAAGTTTTGTTGGAATTTAGAGATCGAGATATAGGCGTGTCGATATTATTAAAACATGTTTTTAAAAATTATAGTGACTGTAGAATGAAAGGCTGCGTAATTACAAGCTGTTCAGTTTATACATTTCAGTGGCAATGTTAATGAGATTATCTCATGACAAAATTAAGGAATACATGGTGGTAACATAAGATACATAATGCTTTTATTTTTGAATCTCGCGGCAAAAGACCACATCGAGTGTCTGTAGTGTTATGACGATCGTGTTCAATTTCGTGGAAACTGAGATGTAGACAATCACGGATGTACGTATTATTTTTCTTTATTAATGACGTAAGTTACAAATGTCAGTTTCTGATTGTGTGAAGTTAAGAACGAATGGATCTATACCTAAAATTTTTCGTTCTCTTCCTCGGTATGGTATGTAATTAAGCATGGGAAATACTTTAAATTTCGATTTACGTGTTAAAAAGAAAAGTTTACTCGTAGATACTGGTATGTCTGTTAACGCTCCATTTCACTGCTGGACATGGAGTTTCACGAACTGCTTTTAATGCTTTGAAATTTCCAGTCAATAGCTCTTAAAATTAAGCTCATTTAACGCTTAGAATCTTGGTAAACTGAGCCATCTCGTAAAATTAACTTCCCAAAGAAAGGAGGGGAAAGGCTTTTGTTTGGAATGTAAAGTTGGTGTCCGTGACACACACTTTGTTTTTATTCAAAATATATAAATAACCAACAAATACTCTTCGTTATTTATGATGTATTTTATTCACTAAATTCTCACCAACATGTTTCGGTCGGTATTCCTGCCATCCTCAGTGTGATGCTGTTTTAGAATAACATAAAAATACAAATGTAGTTGACCGTGTGACCATCACTCCATAATAATTCACATCACAATTTCGGTTAAAACCATTTAATTAATATAAATATATTTTTTACAGTCTGCGTTCCTTGATGTAAACATAAGCATACAGAATCATTCTATCACATTGCTTTCTGTCTAGGAAGTGAGTCATCCCCGTTGTGTGTGCGATAAATGCGGGTGGTATGCAGTCCAACACAACTATGTCAAAAAGGTGTATATTGGCCAACTCAGGCCGAAACATGTAGTTGTTTTATTTAGTCAATATACACCTTTTTGACATAGTTGTGTTGGACTGCATACCACCCGAATTTATTGCTCTCTGTGCCATATTTGAAATAATAGCGATTTATATAAAATTTGTTAGAATATTTTCATTTGAAGTCAGTAACATATCTTTAATTTTATATTACTTATAGGCCTAATTAGCAAAACTGTGTTAATGGAATAAAATTAACACCACTTTATCTATAATCCTTAAGTGGTAAGTGATCGTGGATTTGTGTGTAATGTGCGCCTTTTATAAAAACAATGTTAGTAGAAATCAAAATGATAATATGGTGGACGTGGGACAAGTTTCCTCCTCTTTCGATTTATTGGGGTAGGCAGTGACGTATTTAAGGTAACTCTATGATATTTTTATGGAAATGGATAATAAACACTGATAAACATGGTTCAAGAAGTATTGTTTGTTAAGTTGGCAATAACAAATATGAGGTAATATTGCGAGAAACTCTAGTTAAGTAAGCAGTTCTTCACAAGAACAAAATGAAGTAACCTGAAGTAACGACAATTGCAGCAATCGATATGGGGACTAGATAGGCTTAATGAGTTTTGCTCGGAAATTTTTTTACTGCACTCAATTTATTGCTACATAAAACATCTATTCCTCCGTGCACCCATAATTCCAGCACATTCTGTATTATAAATGAACTGACAATTCAGTCTATTAATCATCTCTGTTCTTAATGGTCACTCGTACAATTCATTATTGTCATAAAGTACAGAACAGTCCCCATTGTTGGGTAATAATTTGGTGAGAGGGAGTGATGTAAAGAAAGTACGTTGTACTGTTTACAAATGATTTATGGTTTCTTATATTCTCTTCAATTTGTATACCACACATTATAACACAATAAGTAATGATGACATACAAGACTGAATTGTGATAACTTATGTTATGATAAATTGGTAGTAACATTTTATCCAGGCCTAAGGGCTTCATCGAAAGTAGTACGCGTGACAAAACGTAGTTGTGTATGTCGGTGATGTCTAGCCAGATAGATTTTGCTGAACGGCCAAAATGGTGCTATTGAACATTTAGTTTGATGCTGATAACAGCCAGTTTGGCTGCTGTACTGAGTTATTTGATGCTGCTTGTCAACCAGTTTCATTTTGATAAAGGGCCAGTTTGATGCTGATAAAAAGACAGTTCAGTGTTGATGAACGGACAGTGCTGTAATGTACGGCCAGGTTGATGCTGATGAACAGCCGGTTTGATGCTGATGGGCGTGAAGTTCGATGCTAGCGAACAGCAAATTTGACACACGTACTTGCTTTGCCAGAGGAAAGCATTCTTCTGTATTCATTAATACCATCATGAATATAAGGGGTTTCCTTTACATGCTATGACGTAAGTTTAAATGCTGGTAATGTTCAACGAATTCGTATTCTGGGCTATAGTTCGGGATGAGTGTTTAGCTTTATGCTTCATCAGGTTTAACGCTGCAAGCAAGTTCGTTACCCCTACCAGAAATCGAACCGCGATCTACAAGCCTGCGGGCACTGCCCTTTATTAATTGAGCTATTCAGGTTTAGGATTAGCTATGTTCATTGAGCAGAGGCTTAGGATTTCTTTAGAAATTACCTGCACTTCGTGCATTCTGAGTGTCTGTTATCGTGTTCATAATAGCCCAAGAATATACATTACAATTGTACTGTCATTTGTTTAATAATTATGGTCAGTACAACAGAACAAAGTTTAATCTGTGAAAAAAATTCTACGGTGAGGAGTCTATGATATGATAGGAATTCTTATTTTTTACTTAGGTCAATGTGAACACTGTGCAGCCTTCTGCCGAAAGTTATTAGCTTCCTGTAAACCTTGAAAAATTACTACTGTCCTACAGATAATTATGTTTGTGTATTGACATTCGTGACTTTTGACGTAATAACCAATTCCATAAATAACTGTAATACCAGTGTCTTCTCTAACTCACATTTTTCTATCGAAATATTTCATTTCTACAGTTTTATCTTACACCAATTACGACGAATTTGTCACTGATGTTCATTGTGTTATGCCGGTCCCAGTGGCCGCGCGGTCTAAGGCGTAGGTCTACGGCCGCTCGCCTTCTGAGATTGTGCGTTCGAATCCCACCGAGGGCATGGATGTTTGTCTGTTGTGAGTGTTGTGTGTTGTTGTCTGGTAGAGGTCTCTGCGACGAGCTGATCACTCGTCCAGATGAGTCCTACCGCCTGTGGTGCGTCGTTGTGTGTGATCTAGAAACCTCAAGAATGAGGAGGCCATGGCCCACGTTGCACCGCAGCGCCACAGAATATATATATATATATACATGTATATATATTTAATATATATATATAAGATATAAGGCAATGTATGAGTAGGGATTTTAAATCCAAGGTTATTAAAATATAATTCGTTTTACTTTAAGGCAAAGAGCAGATCAGCTGGTAAAAAAGATGACATGAATAACTAAATAACGCCAATTATTGTCGTTAATAAATTTTCAATTATCATCATTATTAAAATTTATGCTTACAACAAACACTGTTTTAAGGTACTTAGTTTATTTCAAATCCTTTAAATATACATCTGCCTTAATATTTTCCTGTTCTCTCATTTCCTTCTTAGCCCTTTATTGGGGGAGGGGGTGGTATTCATATGTATCACACGGTTTAAAGTTCAGGATATCGACGCGTTACACAGACAGAATTAGTTGGTTCACAGAATGAAGAACAGCAGTTTTACAGAATATCCATTTGCAAAATGGAATCATAATTGGTGTGTAGTGTGTAGTGTGTTCTCCGTGCTGCAGGAATTAACTTCCGCACATGACTCACATCAGCGTGGCCTTTTAAATGTTGAATAGCTTATACGCAAAGGTCATGCCGAACATTTTGTATATAATCCTGTTTCCCTGTTTCATGTACTCGTCCAGTCTATGATAACATCTCGATGTTCCATTAAAACTATTGACATAAGTGTACAAATCACAGAATTGAGTGAATCACATATTTTAATTATTTTTCATGGTTTTATAAAGGACGTCAAACACAACCAAATTTTATTCAAGTAAGACTACATGGTTTAGTCTAAAAAGACCATCATTAGGCCAATATTAGAAAAAAAGATTAGATAAGCTATAATATAGTGCAGTTGTTTTCGTTGTATGGAATCTCATAAAATTTTCAGTGGTTATTACATTGCGAAATTTATAAAAGTTTTATAATACAGAATATATTTAACACCAATTCTGTATTAAAAACCTATCAATTAACTCGGCGTGACACATTAAAAGATTCCACCGCGTTCTACTTCACGTGGTCAACACTTGTTACTCAAAACTCTTTATATACAAACGCTAATTTTTTCTACTTACGTTTGTTTGTTTGTTTGTTTGTTTGTTTGTGTTATTTATACACAATTTGGACACAACCACTTGCCAGGACATCATCAACCCAACAATATTATACAGTTTTATATAAATTCTGTATTATACAACTTTCATCAATCTTGCACTGTAACAAACACGCTAAGTCATGCAGGATCCTATATAATGAAAACAACCGCTCTATGTTATGCCTTATTTTAAACGCTTTTGTAGTGTTGGCCTGATGATGAGTTGTTAAACTGAAACGTTTAGTCATACTTGAATAAAATTTGTGTCTGACGGAACTATAAGAGATTGGTTTTAGTTTTCATAGACCCAAACGTTTCTTAAGCCGGTCCCAGTGGCCGCACGGTCTGCGGCCGCTCACCTGCTTAGACTGTGGCTTCGAATCCCACCGGGGTCATGGATGTCTCTATGTTGTGAGTTTTGTGTTTTGTCAGGTATAGGTCTCAACGACGGGCCGATCATTCATCCAGAGGAGCCCTACCGACTAGGGTGCGTCGTTGTGTGTGATCTAGAAACCCGTGAATGAGGAGGCCCTGGCCCGATGGGGGCTGTCGCGCCAAAAACAAACAAAATGTTTCTTAATATGAGATCCTGCGTTTCCATATGCAGCTAAGAGGAATTAAATAAGCAATTTGAAATCCTGAGCTGTTCGTGATTCGTGTAGATCATCTATAATTTCTTAAAGGTAGTGAAATTCATGAAATTAATATATTCTGCGATAATACTTGTAATAAGGGGACAGGGAATGCTAAGTTAATTTTGTATGAGAGTCTTGACTTCTAAGACCAAGGAAGAAGCGAAGAGGTAACACTAAGCTACTTTTATAGCGATACTCTGTAAGGGTGGAAATTCCTATGCAAAGTGACCACTGGCGTGTGTTGTTGAAACCTTGGAGTCTTATTGTCAGAGGGATATTTAATTATTTTAGTAATTTTAAGTAAATTCATTACACATTCGTAATAAAAAAGGGATAGAGTTATAATATATTTTAACTTTTCAAATATGACTTTTATTTTTAAGTACACGAACGAACGATGCTACCTATCTACAACCCTGGACGGCACCCAAATTTTATCTGTTTTCTTTACGTTCTTAATATATTTGTTCTTGAAAGAAGAACAATGGGTATTGCGACACAAGTTTCTCACCGCGGTGTTACTGAAGATTCAAGTCTATTGAGATGTTACATTTTATGGGCTGTATCTTAGTTACCGACGTTTCGAAGGTTCATAATCCCTTCATATTGATAGTCAAGCAGTCCAAGAGCACTGTTCTTGTCCTGCTTGACCCTGAGGATGATAGCATTATGATCCTTCTTATCGTCGGTAAACTTTTGCCAGTGCACAAGGCATATCTCAGAAGACCTGAAATTTCCTATTGATATGACACGTTTAACAGCGAAGCTTAATCCACGGCAGCATGACCTCATCTATACGGGCTGCAAATCACGGTTAACGACTGGCTTTTTCCATAGACATTTCGTACTGTACGGGGGGTGTTAGTCGTGTCCAGGGACGTCTAGGCTACGTAGAACAGATCAATGTATATATAATTGATTGATGGACTAATTACCCGGTAGTTCCACCAGATGTCACGTTCCAAGAACGTCCTGCACATTCTGCAGCAACATCTTTTTTCACTCTGTAAATCACAATTTCATATCCATAAATTAACCGGTGCTGAAGGCAGGGCCCAGGGGGCCAACTGTCTACGCTGCTTCTGTCAAACGATATTTGGATCGTGTTTTTGCATTTTCTTCTGTTCGTCAGTTTATGTACAAGTTGTATACGTTTCTTCTCTTAGTGTTGTTCTGTGTTGGTAGAGGCCTCGTCCGAGGGGTCCTAACAACTGTCAGCAAGAGCCGTTTTTGATCACTTAAATTTGAATTGGAAAGGGTAAGAAGATAATCTGTACACAAAAGTGGGCTTGAAGAAGAAGAAGAAATAAAGGAAAGGTTATCATATATTGCACCTTGGCCTTTCTTGTGAGTCAAACTACTGAAACCTTATCTGTAGAAATCGACACCAACTAACCGAATTTCAAACAAAGCAAAACAAACAAGGTCATGTTTCATGCCCATTTGTTTTATGTCTTAATGCTCTAACATCCGTTACCAATATAAACCACTTCTTGACTTAAACCATCTAATTTTCAGTTTGACGCTCTTTGATTGGTTTATTTCCATTTACTTAAGTCATTTTCCTTATAAGAACATCATTTTGATTTGGACTTCTTGATTTAAGCCCACTTTTTCAGGAATAGAACTAGGGCATTAAAGAAGGCATTGGTGTATGTGTGAGAAGCAAAAGTCCTCGTAGATGTGCACGTGCTTTAGGAATCCAAGGACCTTAGCGTAAGGTAAACATCTTTCTGAAGTTTCAGATTCTAGCAGCCCCGTGTCGAATGCGTTTCACAGTGTGGTATAGAATCCATATCGGTATTAAACGAGGAGAAATCGATGCCCTCATTTAAAGCGACTCTAGGGACGAAATTAGTTCCAGACATGGCCATGAGACAGGAGAAAACAATGATGAGAACACCGTGCGACCAGGTCTTTTAAAAACTGAGAGAATATTTTTCCCAAATGAGAAGCAAGATTAGCAGTAATCCAAAAATCCCAACACAACCTAAAAAAAGCTCACCGAACTCTTATGTAAATAAATGACAACTCATGCGTTATATAAGAGTTCAACCCCAAATTAGCCTACTCAGAAGAAGATTAGAGCAATCCCAACATTAGGCTAACGGCGCCAACGAAGACGAAGGCGCTTCGAAATCTTAGAATCCTTTGTCGTTCACGTTTCAGAATAGAAAAGAGAGAACAAAACGATACAGAAGTAAAAATTCGCTTTAAAGCCTGAACCGATGTCAGTGACTGAATTGGTTCCAACGACGACCATTTGATAAGGTTTGAAGGCAGTAATGGAGAACGTGCGTCTACAAAAAATTGAGACCAAAACTGTTTAACCCATTGTAAACAACCATCATCCCACAGTAACTTCACGTACCTTACTAACTTAAATTGCATATACGATAACATCTAAATTCAAGTAGCTCCAATGAATAGAGTTTTTCGTCAGAAGATACTAGTTGAGGAGAGTTAAGAAATTACTATCCTTGTATGGAATAAAAAATTGGGTTTCCTTACGAAATCACGCCAGAGATCATATTCTTGAATTTGCTTTCATTTTATATTCCTACGGGGCCTTTTATTTTATGCCTTCTAGGTGAAGGATGGATCTCCATGAGGTGGGATGTGGGTATATGGACTGGATTGGGCTGACGTAGGATAGGGACAGGTGGCGGACGCTTGTGAGTTCGGTAGTGAACCTTTGGGTTCCGTGAAATGCGGGGAATTTCTTGACTAGCTGCAAACCAGTTAGCTTCTCAAGAACGACTCTGCACCATGGAGTAAGTAAGTAAGTTAGTCAGTAAGGTGAAGTCAAATATGTTTCTTTTTATCGTCATGGTCAAGCCAGTGTGAAAAGTGGTGCCTAGTGATGCTCACAGTTTGATTGAGATTCAGAACACTTTATGAAGGCATATTTGGTTATAAGAGGAAATATCGAAAGATGAGACTAACTGCATAATCGCTAGCGACCAACTATATTATTCAGGTGTGTCGGATAAGACAAACTGTGAAAACACATTAACAGACCTCAGGTACAGTGAAGTGCGGTGAAGTTTCTATGCGTGCCATGAAGGCATACGTGGATGTAGAGATATATTTCCACCCATACTTACCTCCGCTTTACACAGGGCTGAATGGCCAATTTTACGCATTAGCTGCTTTAAATTCGGAATGACAGCCCAATTTGCCCATGGCTATGAGACTATATGGGCCCCTGCCTCGATGTAGGCGTTTGAGAAGAAAGAAAGTCCATGTTTCCCACGGAAATCGAACCACGATCTCGAACATCCACCCAGTAGCCTAGTCATTATAGTGATAACGCTGTCTCGGTTGCCACTAGAAGTTGTGTACATAGGCTACATTTTTAGTTGGAAGAATTTTGGAGCATAAACAACTTCGAAGGCTTAAGTGTCGATGTAGGAATGATATGAAAGTGTATTTTGGGAATCTTGAGTGCTGAAGTTGTGGTATATTCAACTAACGGGGGGTACAGCTCAGTGGTAGGCTGCTGTGAACATTATAAAGAAGTGTGTGGGTCGAAGAAACAGATTGCTTCTTGACCGCGTGAGTAATCGTCGGCTCTTGAAGGATGGTAATGTGTCACTGAATTAGATACGTAGTTACTTCTTCGGTCAGCCACATTGTTACATCGCTTGAAGTCTCAGTTTCAGTAGAGCCAACACGTGTTCATCGTAACATAAGACACTGCTGAATAAAAGGGCATACATCTTCTTCTGTGTCACTATCGTACGGTCCTTGTATTTCAACCAGTGCCTCCTTCAGAATCATAGCCCATAGAGATCTGTCTTCTGCTCTCTTCCTTCATCTCTTGACGCCAATCAATTTCAGATCATTCTCAATAAAGTCAAACTACCTTAATTTTGGTCTTCCTGCTTTTCTTCTTCCGTTTTCCTCAAAAAATAGTTTTTTTATGGTCCATCAACAGACTTTCTTACCAGATGACCAGCCCTTTCTAGTCTTCTTACTTTTCGTGTTGTTACAGTGCCATACTTCTACGCAAGTGATACGAAGTTACAGGGAATATTATAATACAAAATTAAGTTCCAGAGAATAACAGTCTGCATCCAACAAGGACTCTTTTGAATCCGTTACCCTGCATGCCTTACGTAAGTGAATATTCCATTACGTTTGTATCATATGTAAATGAGCTTTATTTTAAATCTTTATATGCAACCGATGAAACACGGAGACAGTGGAACTTTATTAGCAGAGAGTCTGTCTACTTAAATAATCTTTTTTATTCATGAGGCTTTAAAGTTACTTTCAAAGTTAGCAGACTATTTAAAGCCCAGTGGTAATTAATTGTCATAAATACTTCAAGATTAAGAAATTCTGAAGTTGGTCACTCATTTTGTTTTTGTTTGTTTCTTGCGATTCTCACAATGAACATGGATTTTACCTTCACAACGGTAATAACTGGCTGTTCTTTCTAGTGGAGACAGACTTGATTGGTATGAGACAGGATCTGAATTGTTGCATATAACCAAATACAATTATGTCTGAACTTTATTGATTACAAATATGCATTGAAATGAAGAGGAATTTGTAGTCTCCTATGTTAACACTTGTAGGGTGACCGCGGTAGCACAGTGGTTAAGGTGCTGCGCTACAAATCGGAAGGTCGCTGTTTCGATTCCAGATGGTGTCATTGGAATTTTTCATTGACATAATTCTTCCGATAGCACTATGGACCTGGGGTCGGCTCAGCCTCTAACAGAAATGAGTACCAGAAGAATTTCTTGGGGGTAAAAGCGGCAGGTGCCTAAGGCTGACAACCTTCCCACCATCCTGTGCCGTTGTCATGAAATCTGGGAACCTTAACTTCCTGGAACCCTCTGGGCACCTCGGGCCTGTAATGGGACTGGTTTACCTTTTTATGTTAACACTTGTACTTAGCTTCTCATTAACATCTGTGTGACATAAAGTTATAAAGTCAGAAAATCTCGCAATGATTTCATATATATGTCTTAGGATTTCGCATATTTTACATAGAACACAAGTCTCTGCATGGCTTGACTTGGCTATCGGCTCAACGACCGACCTGCGCAGTTTACGGATGACGCTTGATGTTCACGAGGTATAGTAATCAGAACTGCAAAAAGACCACATTTTCGCGGGTCATAATCGCCGCAGCTGCCAAATTCGGGTGTAGGTATGTTTGGTTATATCGATGTGAATTAACCTAAGGAATATTATATTAAAGTACGGCAGATTCCTCCTAAAATTCTCTATAAAATTCTTAATAAATCTAACCTTCATTTTTAAACTATCTTGGAAGATGAGCCTATTTTATGTATTGTTATCTACAACGGTAGCACAGCAACGTCTCTTTTACTCGGGAATTGCCCCTTTAGAATCTTGACCAGGACTTCATCTATGGTCAGTGGGGTGCTTTAAGATTTTTCTAAGCTATTCCTGTTAGATATGGAGACAGTACCTAAAACCAGGCCAAGGCCACGTCTTCCTCCAATCTTCACTAATTTATTGTTCACCATCACCATCAATTCAACACTGCTTATTCTGATTTACTGAAAACGCCATTGAATAAAACTAAAATAAATAAATAAATACAGGCTAATCAGGACCGCTTGACCTCTTACGTAGTAAGGCCAGCTTCGGCAAATTTGGTCTGCATGGAGGCAACAAGAAATTAATGACATAAATTAAAATGGAAGCATCACGATGTGCTTATAAACGTAATATAATACTAAAAAGCGTCTGTCAGAATAACCACTTTATTGCCCAAGGCATTTACATAGGCTACATGTTTCGACTATAAATAATCATCTTCAGGCCTATTTTTGTCACTTATGTCACAAGATGCTATGCACACTTTAGGATCCGATCGTGTTTACATCCATGGAATACATAAAAATGATTAAATTTTATGTATTCCGTGGATGTAAACACGGTGGGATCCCAAAGTGTGCATAGCATCTTGTGAATTAATTGACAAAAATAGGCCTGAGGATGACTATTTATAGTCGAAACATGTAGCCTATGTAAATGCCTTGAGTAATAAAGTGGTTGTGCTGACGTATACTGTTCATGACATCAATTAGTGAATGAGTAAGTTTACGTGTAATCGTTCGTGTAATTTTTACCTGTCTGGTTTTATGCGAAATGTGTAATAAAATGTACTGATAGTAATAGAAAGTAACCTCTTAAAAACACAACTCACCGCCTAGACCAGGGTGTCGTTATTTTAGTACTTTTTACAAATTGGATTAGTAATATATGCTTTTATAAATAATCAGCTCATAAAATTTCAAAGTTGCTCCGACCTACTCTCTCGGCTTTGCCAATGAAAGGGTTAAAAGACTTGCTACTTTATTTCACTTCTTATGTGTTCAACATATTTCGGACATTAATATATCCATCATCACGAGCTTGCGACTATTCTGTTGAATTACCACATTGGTCGTATTGTTCTTGGTTCGATGTGTGTTGGAGTTTCGGTGTGTTTGGGTTGGAGTGTTATCCGTGTTGCAGGC